>Ga0255054_10000559_pt1 | contig 22020 bp, 18 predicted proteins | sample JV7_2_23_MG_FD_188634 | JGI IMG/M metagenome (GOLD analysis project Ga0255054, IMG submission 188634) | Seawater microbial communities from Jervis Inlet, British Columbia, Canada - JV7_2_23 | ecosystem: Environmental > Aquatic > Marine > Inlet | place: Canada: British Columbia | collected...
CCCGTTATGGCAAGCTGTTTTTCGCTGATTCGACCGTGTCCGGCGATCGGTACCTGACAACCGCCTTCGAGCCGGTTGAGAAAGGCGCGTTCTCCGGCAACCACGGCCCGGGTAGATGCATGCTCCAGGGATGCCACCAGCGGGCCAACGGTTGAGTCGTCTTTTCGAATTTCGATACACAGGGCTCCCTGACCGACAGCGGGCAGCATGATTTCAGGGTCCAGATACTCGGTAATTTTATGTTCAAGATCCAGTCGCTTGACACCCGCCGCCGCCAGCACCAGAGCATCAAAATTTTCGGATTCGAGTTTTTTGAGCCGTGTATCCAGATTTCCGCGTATGGGCTGGATAACAATATCCGGCCTTGCATGCCGCAACTGGGCGCCACGCCGAAGGCTGCTGGTACCGATAACGCTGCCGGCAGCCAGTTCGATAAATTGAGCACCGTTGCGGGATATGAATACATCGACCGGGTTTTCACGTTCGGGGATCGCGCCGATACACAGCCCCTCCGGTATGTCAGCCGGCATATCCTTCATACTGTGTACCGCAATATCAATGCGCCGGGTAAGCAATGCCTGTTCGATTTCTTTTACGAAAAGGCCCTTGCCGCCCACTTTGGCAAGGGGCACATCCAGAATTTTGTCCCCCTGGGTTTTAATAACGATAAGCTCAATAGGGGTTGGCGGGAAATTTTGTTCGAGAACCGATTTGACCCAGTTGGCCTGCCATAGTGCCAGTTTGCTGCCGCGGGTTCCGATTTTGATGGGATTGTTCATCTTGGCTAGTGACTGCAGCCGGCGCAGCTGGACGCTGCACAGCCGCTACAGGAGGATGCACCGGCGGAACTGGACACAGTCTCTCCGCCGCTGCCTTTAGAAATAAATCCGCATGCGGACATCAATTTGGATACTTTTTTACTTTTGCAGGCAGGGCAGTCCGCCTTCTCGCTTCCAAATACCAGGTATTCAAAATCCTGGTCGCAGTTTTCACAGTGATATTCGTAAATCGGCATAAAAATTCTCCTGGAAATCAGCCAAGCATGTAGAATAAACATGAAATCGACCACGGAGTCAACCCTATGAAGGCTATTCCGGTAATTCTCCCAGCGCTTCAATCACCCCCGCCGCTATCAATGGCAACATGATTTCATGATGGCCGACGAGATTTATCCCCTTGCCGCCTCGGGCTGTCGGGCGGTTGATGACATTGGTCAGGGGCCGATAATGCGTTACAAAGTCCAAATTTACCGTAGTGAAATGATCCAGTGTGTGGCCCAGGTTTCGAGCCAGGGCGACGGCCTTTAAAAATACTTCCGGTAAAATGACGGCTGATCCCACATTCAAATACACGCCCTGTTGAAGTGTGGCCACCACAGATGAAAATAAACGGAAATCGCGGTGCGTCGCGATGCCTGTTTGTGCGGCATCAAACTGCGGGTGCATGTGAATAATATCGGTTCCGATGGCCACATGTACGGTGACCGGAATTCCCAAACGAAAGCCGGCTGCCAGAATGCTTTGCTCGCTGAACGGCAGCTTTTTTTCCTGAATGGCGCGTCCGATCGCCTGCCCCAGGCCGTCTGAATCTTGCCGTGATTCAGCAAGTGCCTTACCCAGAAAGACACCGGTATCTTCAGCCATTCCAAAGGAGCCGTCATCGATAGCGGCGGCAACATCCTCTGAGGTGTGGCCCGCCATGGCGAGTTCGACATCGTGGATAATACCGGCGCCGTTCATGGCCACGCAGGTGATGATGCCGCGGTTCATCAGATCGATGACCACCGGATTGAGACCCACTTTGATCACATGAGCGCCCATACCCAATATAATCGTTTTTTTATGGCTGGCAGCCGCAGCCGTAGCGGAGATTACGGACCTAAGATCACGGCCGGCCAAAATATTAGGCAACCCATTCAGAAAATCCGTAAAAGAGGCTCCTTTTTGACTTGTTTTTGCAAAATCCGCTGTGCTGACCTTGCTGCTTCTGTCCGACAGTGCATAGGTTTTAATTTTTGAGAGATCCAGGGGTTTAAATTTTTTCGGCATGACTTCATCCATTTCTTTCACGTTAAATAGGCTCAGAACGTAGGGTCGGGGCCCGCCCCTCCCGCCAGGGGAGGGGGGAAATTGGACATTGTATCAGCCCGAATCAAGCGGGCATGCACTAAGGCCTTTTTTGAATTTTTAACGGGCCAACCGGAAACGGGCCAACGGGCAAACCCGTTTACTATTTGTCCGGGAAAAGCGTGCGTTCAACCAGGTCGCATAAGATGTGGCCTAGGGTGATATGGGCCTCCTGAATCCGGGCGGTATCATCGGATTCTGCTGCAAAAACCAATTGTGCGCAATTGGCGAGCGCACCGCCGCGTCCGGTCGATCCGATGGAAAATATTTCTTTTTCATTTGCCGCCTTGATGGCCTGTATGACGTTTTTAGAATTTCCGCTGGTGCTCAAACCCCAGGCGATATCATTTTTCTTGCCCAGGGCTTCGATCTGTTTCGAAAAAATATCATCAAAATGATAATCATTTGCAATGCTCGTCAGAATTGATGTGTCGGTCGTCAGGGCCAGGGCCGCCAGGGGAGGGCGCTCAATTTTGAAGCGATTGACAAATTCAGCTGCCAGGTGCTGGGCATCGGCTGCGCTGCCGCCGTTTCCGAAAATTAGAATTTTGTTTCCGGCTCTGATACAGGCAGCCATTTTTTCAGCAGCACGAATAATGTGATCGATGTGGTTTTCAATAAATTGGCGCTTGACCTGAAGACTTTCCTCAAGATGCTGCAAAATAATTGCTTTCATACCTTGTCCCCTCAGAATAGAGAATAGAGCGATAAAACGATTAAGGGATTTATGATGCTTTGGCCGGCAATTGCTTTTGGATTTCCGTTATAACCGCCGATGCGTCCTGACCCAGAAACTCGGCTTTCTTAAACTCCTTTAAAGCGTCAGCCAGGCGGTCTTGCTTAAGATAAAGCTGGCCCAATCGATATCGAAAAAGACTGTTTTCAGGGGAAAGACGAACACTTTCCCGGCAGAACATCAGGGCGATTTCCGGATTTTCTTGCTGTTCATCAAACAGGCATCCCATCGCCGATAAAGAGGCCGCATCGCTTGGATTATGTTTGATGGCTTTTTTATAAGCTGTAATCGCAGCGTCAACATCGCCGATGGCCGTATAGCATTCACCCAGATACCGAAATACCGCACCGGATCCCGGTTCCAGCTCCGCGGCATGTGTAAAGAATTTTTTTCCGCTTTCGGGCTGCTCCATTTCCATAAGAAGTCTGCCGGTTTGAAATGCGACTTCAAACACGTTCTGATTTATGGTGTTGGCTTTCAAAAAAAGATCGAGGGCTTTATGGCGATCGCCGGCCAACATACTGGTAAATCCCATGTTGTACCAGGGCATCACCTCTTTAGAGTTCAGTTTTATGGCTGAAATAAATTCCATTTTTGCTTTCTCATAATCTCCATCCAGGCCATAGCAAACACCCAGACTGTTATGAACGTTGATATTGGACGGATCGATTTCCAAGGCCTGCTGAAATTCTGAAATGGAACCTTTGATATCGCCTTTATCGAACAGCCGATCACCGCTGATGTTTAAACTGACGGCATCAAAGATCGCCGTACTGTTGGGCCCAAAAAAAGCCGCATGGTCCAGTGCCTTGAGGGCGTTGGTCAGCATTTCGGCCGGTTGATAGCTGAGCGTTGGATATTCGGCAATACCGGCGCTTACGGTTATATCCTGCTGTTTTTTCAGCGTATCCTGAAATTTATGGACCAGTTTGCGGCACTGGGAACCATTCTTGCCTTCAAAAAAGGCCCCGAATAAACCCGAATTTATCAGGCCCCAGCTGCCTTTGTATTTTTTGCAAAAATCATTAAATAATATTGCGGCCTTTTGATGGTCAGCGGCCGTATCGGATTTTGGATGCTGCGGATCGGTGCCGGCCTCATCATCGATCTGGAAAACCAGACAGGCAAAAAGGGCGGACGAAGACAGCTGCTGCTCTGCGTAATCGATAAATGCGTGACCGCTGAGCAGACCGGGGTAAACCGTTTGAATTGCCTTTTGAATGCGGGCCGGTATGTGGATGCGCTTCTTCCGGGGACCTTCGGCTTCCGCTTTAGAATATAGAAAGTGGCGCGTAGATTCCCGGCTGTGATAGAGTTCTGGTGGCTGTTTTCGCATTTTCAGGCTTTCTTTGTCAGATTTTCAAAAGCAGTTTCGATCGTCGATAATTCATCCGCCTGGAGGGTTCGGGGATCCATGACATACCAATCGTCTTCAATCCTTGCGATGATCGGCGGGTCGTTATGCCGCATCATTTTTTCCAGGGCGTTGGGTGATATCCCCTTAATCTGTACAGCGACGCATAGACTGGGAAGTTCCATCAGGGGAAGTGCGCCCCCGCCGGCTTTGGAAGATCGCTCCAGAAGCCGGATATGCAAGCGGGAATCACTGATTTTTTTTAATCCGTCAACCAGGCGGTGGGCCCGTTTTTGAATCTCTTCCAGGGGCAGCATGATCATGCGCAGGGTGGGGATGATGCGAGCTGCTTTCTCTTCATCGCGGTATAATCGCAGGGTGCTTTCCAAAGCGGCCAGGGTAAGTTTATCTATCCGCAGCGCCCGGGTGATCGGGTTTTTCTTGATCAGGTCGATGACCGCTTTTTTGCCGATGATAATTCCGGCCTGCGGGCCGCCAAGCAGTTTGTCGCCGCTAAAAGTAATCACATCCGTTCCGGCGGTCACAGATTCCTGAACGGTGGGTTCTTTTAACAGGCCGTATTTTGAAAAATCGATAAACGTTCCGCTGCCCAAATCCTCCATGACCGGCAGCTGGTGCGCGGCGCCTAAATCCACGAGGTCACGCAGGGCAACTTCTGCAGTAAAACCAACCACACTGTAGTTGCTGGTATGGACCTTTAGAAGTAGTCCGGTATTTGGGCCGATGGCATTTTCATAATCTCTCAAATGGGTGCGGTTGGTGGTTCCGACTTCTTTTAAAATGCCGCCGCTTTTGGCCATTACATCCGGTACCCGGAAGGAGCCGCCGATTTCGACCAGTTCACCGCGTGAGACAATAACTTCCGTGCCCCTGGCGATCGTCTCCAGGCACAAAAGGACGGCACCGGCATTGTTGTTGACAACCATTGCCGCCTCGGCACCGCTGATTTCACAAATCAAATCTTCTACGCTGCTGTACCGAGAGCCTCTTTTTCCGATTAACAGATCATATTCCAGATTTGAATATCGGCTGGCAATCGTTACCAGATTCTCAACAACTTCAGCCGGCAGCAGTGAGCGGCCCAGGTTCGTATGCACCACAACTCCGGTTGCATTAATTGTGCTTCTTAGATTCGGCGTCATGGCATTGTTGACCGCCTGTTTTAGCGCATCAATCATGCGGGAGTCCGACAGGCTGGATTCATTTATGGCGGGATCACCGTTGAGAATCGTTCGGCGTTTGGCATTAATGACGCTGCGGATTGAATTGGCCACCACCGTTTGCGGAATACTTTTAAAAGAAGCTTCTTTTGCGGCAAGCTCCATAAGGTAATCCACGCCCGGGAGCTGGCGCAAAAGCGCCTGCTGATCCGGGCTGATTTGTACCAACTTTTTCTTTTGTGATTTTGCTTTTGCCATGATTTTAGGGTCGTTAACGACTTTCTAAAGGCTCAGATTTTTATGTTCACCGCCCGAGCTTGCATCCCGCTCCGCGGGGCTGCGCTCAAGACTCAGCGTACTCTGCGCCTCTGAGGTGAGTAGATTCTTTATCCCATCAGGGCGAACTCCGGCGAAGACTCCAGCACTTTAACGGGAATATGATCGACAAGTGCCGGAAAATCGGAGATCGAAAGTCCAATGGCCTCCAGTCTGGTGGCCAGGGCATCGGTGCTTAGGCGCTCCAGTTCCAGTCCGGTATGAAATCTGCTCATCAGGAGATCGGCCAGATAAACGATATGGACCAGCTCGTTATGCTGTTGGGCGTCTTCGGGTTTATGGTGATGCCTGATAGTTTCAACCAGAGACTGCGGAAAAGACCAGTTTTGGGCCAGGTCTGCGCCCACTTCGGTATGATCGGTTCCGAGCACCTGTTTTTCAACCTCTAAGAAATTTTTTCCACCCTCATTTAATTCTCGATAAAAAAGAGGAAACCCGGAATGAATGAATTGATCCAGTACAACCTTGCCGATATCATGCAGGAGGCCGGCCGTATAAGCCAGTGTGGGCTCTACTTTGCCCGTTACGTCTGCCAATTTTTCGGCGATCACGGCCGTTCCGACCGCGTGATGGTATATTCCGCCTTTACAGATAGAATATCCCATTCCGGTCTGGTCAAAGAAGTTATTCAAAGAGGCTGCGATGACAAATTTCAGCAAAAGATGTTTCCCCAGCATGACCAGTGCGTGATCTAAAGACTCGATTTTTCTGCGAATAGCAAACATCGCCGAATTGCAAAGCTGCAAAGTTCTGGCGCTGATGACCTGATCTTTTCGGATTTCTTCAGTTACACTCTGGATTTCATAAAGCTCTTCGTTGAGAATTCGCAACACTTTTAACGCAATTTGCGGAATGGGTTGTAAGTTCTTTGCTGATAAGCTGATTTCATTCGGTTCGGGTATTTTAATATCGGCACTGGTAGATAGCTTGTCAAACCCGGCCGGCTCAATACGGCATTCCCATGTGCGCATGTCCAGGGTCAGGCGGCAGGTGAAAAACCCACCGGTTTCCAATTTTTCGACGCGGATGCTTTGCGCGGCAATGAATTGCATGACCCGTTCGGCGGTACGCCCGCCGATATCCAATTCGAGATCGGAATCATCTATCGGGCCCACCAGCGCGCCGCCGGCGATGCAGGCTTTCATGTTTTCGGCCGATGCCCCTGCATCGGCTAAAGCCTGCAGAAAGGGCGGAAAACCGGTGGATGCATATTTTTCCGGTTGAAAGGTTCCTTCTATGCCCATGGGTTCCGGGAGCAGCAGATGAATGAGACCTCCGACTCCGGCCACCGGATCATAGAGGGCTACCCCAACACAGGTTCCCAGATATGCTTCCAGGATCATCGGTTTCTGGGTATCAACACAATAGCTTCCAGCAGCTACAGGGTATCGATTGTCGTCTGGCATCAGGCGGTATCAATATTGAGTATTTATCTGTAAATATTAAAAAATTTATCACATATCATTATAAAGTCAATTCTTTCAACAGATTTCTTAAAGCGCAAAGACCGTTGAAGTAATGATTCAATTAATATAAGATATGAGATTACAGTGAACTAAAGTTGCGAGTGACTAAAGTGAACTAAAGTTATGGAATTCTGTCTTTTTTATTATAAAATGATCAATATCCTTAAATTTAGGCACTTTAGGCATTTTATTTTCAGGCTTCAGGTGTCAGCAATAAATAGGTGTCAGGTTTCAGCATCTGGCCTGGAGAGGTTTCGGCACCATCTATTCTGACACCTCCGAATACTGACACCCGACACCTGACACCTGAAACCATATACAATGATAGACCTTTTCGTTCCTAAATTGCTTTAAAGAGCTCAAATTTTCCCATAGGGATTTCACGGGAAATATAGGAGGTTGAATGCAAAATATTTTGGTTACCGGCGGCTGCGGCTTTATCGGAACAAATTTCATTTATTATATGCTTTCAAATCCTGAATTTGAAGGCCGGATTATCAATATCGATAAACTGACCTATGCCGGCAATCCGCAAAATCTGGTCCCGGTCGGGGAAAAATTCCCGCAGCGCTACATTTTCATACAGGCCGACATCTGTGACTCGCACGCATTGGAGGATATATTTGATAACTATCAGGTGGATACGATTTGCAACTTTGCCGCGGAATCGCATGTCGACCGTTCAATCGTCAACCCGGATGCATTCATAAAAACCAATATTGAAGGCACCTTTTGTCTGCTGGAAATAGCCCGCCGGCAGCAAAACCGGCTGGCGCTGTTCCACCATGTGAGCACAGATGAAGTTTATGGCTCACTGGGCATGGATGGCCATTTTACTGAAGAGACACCTTACCGGCCGAACAGCCCTTATTCCGCCTCCAAAGCATCTTCGGATCATCTGGTAAGAGCTTATCACAAAACCTATGGATTGCCCGTGACCATTTCCAACTGCTCAAATAATTACGGTCCTTACCAGTTTCCGGAAAAAATGATTCCGCTGATGATTTTAAACGCATTGGAGGGCAAGCCCCTGCCGGTTTACGGTGAAGGCCGCAATGTGCGGGACTGGTTATATGTAACCGATCATTGCAAGGCAGTCTGGAAGATTATGAAAGAAGGAACCCGGGGTGAAACGTACAACATCGGTGGCCAATGCGAAATGGCCAACATCGATTTGGTTAACCGGATCTGTGACCTGCTCGATGAGATGGTGAGGCAGCCTGATCAACCGCCACGTCGAGAGTTAATTGCCTTTGTGAAAGACAGGCCCGGTCATGACCTCAGGTATGCGATTGACTTCAGCAAACTGACCGACGAACTGGGCTGGGGGCCGGATGAATCTTTTGAAACCGGAATTAAGAAAACTATTCAGTGGTATCTGGACAACCGGGTCTGGGTGGATCGGGTCAAAAGTGGTGAATACTACCAGACCTGGATGAAGCAGCAATATGATGGGATTTGAAAAATCCCCATTGGAGTCATGTTGATTTTAGAATTCGGATTTTGGAATTTGGATTGCGGATTGAAAACATTGAAGGCCAACCTGTTCCTAAATCCAAAATCCGAATTCTAAAATCCAAATTATGAATAGCTCCATTACTCCTGTTAGTTATGAATTGTCGGTGACTTTACTGCAACCGGAAAATAGCGGAAATTCGTATGAGAAAAGGAAAAGATTACATCATTTTCCCGCTGGATGTCGCAACGATTGAGACGGCCAAAAAATATGTCGAATTGCTGGCCGAAAGGATAGGCCTGTTCAAGGTGGGACTGGAACTGTTTATTCGCTGCGGCCCGGAAATTATTGATTTCATCCATTCTCAAACTACCGCCCGGGTGTTTCTGGATTTAAAACTTCATGACATACCGGCCACGGTGGGTCGGGCCATGACGCGTATCGCCGATCTTGGCGTTGCTTTTGCCACGGTTCATGTGGGTGAGACCCGACGGATGCTGGAAGCGGCCGTCGAGGGCAGCGGCGGGAAGGTGGGTATTCTGGGGGTTACGGTTCTTACCAGTGTTTCCGCAAAGGATCTGGAATCAGCCGGTTATCGCCAGGATTTATATGATGACATGCCGCTTATGGTGCTGCAAAGGGCTCAACTGGCCCATGAAGTCGGTTGTGCCGGCGTGATTTGCTCGGGCCTTGAAGCCGGGCAGATTAAGGAAAGATTCGGCAATGATTTTCTGGCGGTTACCCCGGGAATTCGTCCGGCCGGGGCGGTCACCACAAAAGAGGATCAACAACGGATTACAACACCCGCCCAGGCCATAACCGCCGGTGCGGATTATCTGGTGATTGGAAGACCCATCCGGGATGCGGATGATCCCCGGCAGGCGGCAGATCGAATTGCCGAAGAGATTGAAGATGCGTTTTAATCAAAACAAAACCCCGCCTCTTCTAATAAGTAGCGCAAGGACATTCCAAGACATTGAGCATCTTCAACCCTTGCGGCTCCTTACGGTTAGCCGAATCCTTGCGCTGAGTTTGAAGTTAGCAGGAGTCCTATTGTTAAGTCAAGAATGATGACAAAAAAAAGGGCAGGGCCGATATTGACCCTGCCGCCACCTTACAATAACATCGGGTTTCGGGTGTCAGGTGTCAGATAACAGATGACAGAAAGCAGAAACAGTCTGCCCTTTGTCTCCTGTCATTTGTTTTCTGTCCGCTGTATCTTCATGGCACCTGACACCTGAACACTGACACCTGAAACCATAGACATGGTTTTGTTTTAAGAATTCAACTGAACTAAAATATACCACACGACTATTGTAACATTTTTGTGGGACATAACACTAGAGCCCATCAGAACATAAAAAAATAACGGTAAATCGTAATTCCGAGTATAATGGCACCCACCAGCAGAGCAAAGATTATCTGTTCTCTGCTAAATTTTTTCATCTGTTCGACCTTTAAATTCCGCAATCCGCAATTCAAAATCCGCAATCATTAAGATGCTTTATCAAGTTCAAAAGCAGAATGCAGTACCCGCACCGCCAGTTCGGTGTATTTTTCCTCGATGATACAGGAAATTCGAATTTCTGAAGTACTGATCATCGTGATGTTGATGTTTTCTCTGGCCAGGGTGTTAAACATTTTGGATGCCACGCCCGAGTGATCTTTCATGCCCACACCGATAACCGAAACCTTGGCAATTTTCTCGTCACCAAATACATCTTCAGCGCCGATATCTGCGGCAATCTTTTTTTGCATTTCCAGCGCCTCATTAAAACTGACTTTCGGAACGGTGAATGTTAAATCCGTTTGTCCGCTGGCCCGGGTATTTTGAATGATCATATCCACGACAATACCGGCATCTGCCACCGGTGTAAAAATTTTGGCTGCAATACCGGGTTTGTCCGGAACTTTTTTTAAGGTGATGCGGGCCTGATCTTTGTCATGGGTGACACCGGAAACGACCAGCCGCTCCATACCGGAATTTTCATCCACTACCATGGTTCCCTCCTCTTCACTAAATGATGATCTAACGTGCACGGGGATTTTATATTTTTTGGCAAAACCCACCGAGCGAATTTGCAGCACTTTCGCTCCCAGACTTGCCATATTCAACATCTCATCATATGAAATAGCATCAAGCTTTCGGGCCTGCGGGCAGATATTCGGATCGGCAGTATAAACACCATCCACGTCGGTATAGATTTCACAGACGTCTGCTTTGAGTGCCGCTGCAATTGCAACAGCGGATGTATCCGATCCGCCGCGTCCCAGAGTCGTAATGTTGCCGGCCGGATCACAACCCTGAAATCCGGCTACCACAACGATGTTGCGCTGCTTCAGCAGCTCTTTAATACGATCGGCGTGGACATCGAGAATGCGGGCATTGCCATGGCACTGATCGGTAAGGACTTCAGCCTGATGACCCAGCAGCGACTGTGCGGGATAATTCATGGATTTGAGTGCCATGGCCAGCAGGGCGGAAGTGGTTTGCTCGCCGGTTGCCAGCAAAACATCTAGTTCACGTTTGTCCGGCGATGGAGCTATTTTGCCGGCCATATGTATCAGATCGTCGGTGATACCCGCCATGGCCGAGAGAATGACGACGACCTCATTGCCCCGGTCATAGGTTTTCGCTACTCGACCGGCCACGTTTTGAATGCGCTCAAGGTTGGCGACGGATGTGCCCCCGTATTTTTGAACGATTAAAGACATTTTCTCTTCCTCGATTTCTCCCGCTTAATTTGGTCTCAATTATCAGCTATGAGTCCGTGCAAATGCATCTGGTGCTGTTGTTTGATGAGTTTAGGACCGACCCTTCACCACAAAGAACACGAGGAAACACGAAGATTAATTAAAGATCATATTAATTTTCTACTTCGTGGCCTTCGTGGTAAAATTTTAATACGTGCAAGCATTTAGACGACTATGTTTAGCTTATTGTTTTATGTTATCCTGAAATTGGAGTTCCAGAGCTTTTAGCAAATTACCGGCTTGATGTCCATATGCAAATATATCGATCCGACGGGTGTTCTCGCCGATAATTGTTAAACGGAGTTCCAGGTGGTTGGAAAGCCTATCTCCGGAGAGCTTTTCGGCCCATTCGATCGCGATGACTGCATCTCCTTGAAGAACTTCGTCCAGGCCGATTTCCTCTAATTCAGGGAGATGTTCAATCCGGTAAAGATCCACATGGAACAGGGGATGGCGCCCGGGGTATTCATTGATGAGGGTGAACGTCGGGCTGGTGATATAGTACTTTTCCGAAACATCCAGACCTTTTGCCAATCCCTGAACAAAAGCGGTCTTACCGCTTCCGAGGTCACCGGTCAAAGCGATGATGATCGCTTGATGGATTGCGGTGCCCAGAGTTTGTCCCAGGTTCTGGGTTTCTGCTGCGGAATGGGTCGTTATCTGGATGTGTTTGTCAACCATGGCTTGCAGATAGTTATTGGTTATTCGTTATTTGTATGAAAAGATCTAATAAAGCTGCCCTTTGCTGAAACCTATTAACGAATAACGATAACCCATCTCAAACGAAGCTATTGGGTTTAGATAACGAGGACGAGGACGACGACGAGTACGATAGCGGCATAACGTTGTCTAACCTCGTACTCGTCCTCCTCCTCGTCCTCGATTTTTGTATTTTTGAAGTGGCTTCTAATAACAAACAACTTCAGAGCTGTGGCTTTTACGTTTCAATTAGCTTTTTTATCTCACCCGGTATGGCATCCATCACTTCACCGGCCAGATAGCCGATCGGGCCAATGGTCTTTGCTAAAGTGTCGGCAGCGGCACCGTGCAGATATACCGCTGCATGTGCCGCTGCCTCCGGAGCAAATCCCTGAGTGATAAAGCCGGCCAGGACACCGGTCAGCACATCACCCATGCCCCCGGATGCCATGCCGGGATTGCCGGTGGGATTAATATAGACACTGCCGTCGGGGTGCGCAATGATGGTTGCGGCGCCCTTCAAAACCACATGTACACCGAAATGAGTTGCAAAATCCCGGGCACACTCGAGCCGGTTCTGTTGAACCGCTGCGGGGGAGGTTTCGATCAGTCGCGCCATTTCTCCGGGGTGAGGGGTCAGAACTGCCGGGGCTTTTAGCTTCTTTAAAAGCTGAGTCTGCCCGGCGATGTTGTTGAGGCCGTCGGCATCGATGACCATGGGGGTGTCACTTTGGCTGATAATTTTTTTTACCAGGCTTCGGGTTTCCGCAGCCTGGCCGATACCGGGCCCGATAGCCAGGCACGTTTTAGCGGCGGCCAGCTTCTTTATGTCATCAATGGCGGTGTCTGCGAGAATGCCGTATCGGCTTTCCGGTAAAGGAGCGGTCATAACTTCCAGTGCCTGCGTTTCGACGATCGGATTCAGGCTTTGGGCAATACCCAGCGTCACCAGGCCGGCGCCGGCTCGCATGGCCGAAACGGCCGTCATGACAGCTGCACCGGTTTTTCCGGCGGAACCGGCGACAACCAGCAAATGTCCGGTTCGCCCCTTGTGCGTGTCCGCAGAGCGCGGCGCAAAACCGGCCCGAATTCGTTCGGGAGTGAGCAAATATTGCTGCGGGCTGACCGTATCCACGACAGCGCCCGGAATTCCAATTTCGATAATCTCCAGCTTGCCGGTATAGTCGGCCCCCGGATAGACGTAATGACCGATTTTGGCCAGGGCGAAGGTCGCCGTTACCTGCGCACGGATGCACGTCCCGCAGGGTTGGCCCGTATCCGAGTTCAAGCCCGATGGAATGTCGACTGCAAACACCGGAATACCGGTACGATTGCGGTCGTTGATAAAATCGATAACTGTTTTAAAAAAGCCCCTGACATCCGATGTCAGGCCGGTGCCCAGAATGGCATCCACCAGGAGGTCGAAACCGCAGAGGTCGGATTTTATTTTTGAAAACGAATCCTCGTCCGGAGTTTCAATGACCGGAATCTTAAGCGCTGCTAAACGTTTGAGGTTGGCGGCGGCATCTCCTTTTACTGCAGCGGCTTTCGCCAGCAGATAGACCGTCACAGCAATGCGTTGTTCGGCCAGATACCTGGCAATAACAAACCCATCGCCGCCATTGTTTCCCTTGCCGCAAATAATACCCACACCGGTTTTAATACTGCCGGCAAACTGATCCAGCAACACGCGCGTGGCACCCCGTCCGGCGTTTTCCATAAGCTCCAGGCCCGCAATACCGTGAGTTTCGATCGCCTGACGATCCATTTCCTGCATTTCAGCGGCGGTTACAAGAATCATCTGAGACTCCAACAATGAAAGCGGTACACAACGCCAATTCGTCTAACTGAAAAATATGCCAATATACAAAATCATAAAACAACCACGAAAACACGAAAATTAGAACGCGCAGCGCGAGCACGAAATTTTATTATTTTCTTTTTCGTGTTTTTAGTCTTTCGTGCTTTCGTGATAAAAATCGCTTTTTGTTTCAGGCTCGGCTTCAGGAGATTCAAAGGGCGCGGATTAGATCAATCATTTCTTTGACGGCCTTTTCCATTCCCGTCAATACCGCACGCGCAACAATACTGTGGCCGATGCTGAATTCATCAATTTCATCGAGACCGCTGAAGGCTTTGATACTTCTGTAGCATAGCCTGCGCCCGGCTTTAACATTGAGTTTGAGTTTGTGTGCAAGTTTGACGGCATCCACAATCTTTAAAAATGTCTGATGTCGTATTTTGGTTGTCTTGGCCTCGCAGTAGGCACCGGTATGAATTTCGACAATTCCGGCATGGGTCCGATGGGCCTGCTTGAGCTGTTCGGGTTCCGGATCGATTAAAATTCCCACGGGTATGCCGCTGTTTTGCAAGGTATCAACGGTTTCCCTTATGTCGTCTTTATGGACGACGAGGTCCAGACCGCCACCGGTGCTAAATTCCTCCCGTTTTTCAGGCACCAGAGTAACATGGTCCGGCTTGATATCCAGGGCCATGCCGACCATCTCGGTGGTTGAGGCCATTTCCAGGATCAGTTTACTCTGTATCGTCTGGCGCAGGATTCGAACATCGCGGTCACTGATATTCCGCCGGTCTTCCCGCAAATGTACGACGATACCATCGGCTCCGGCCAATTCGGCCACAATCGCGGCTGCCACCGGATCGGGAAATGGACTTTTCCTGGTTTCCCTCAAAGCGGCCACATGATCTATCTTAACAGCTAGACCGGACATTGATAACCCTCCCTTTATTCAAGTAATTTCAACAATTTGTTGTTTTTTTTTTCCATTTTGCGGGCTTCGGCTTCGGTCTTTTCATGGTCATAGCCCAGAAGGTGCAAAGTCCCGTGGATGAGAAGCTGGTCAAAGCGGTCTTGCATGCTGATACCGGCGCTTTGCGCTTCCCGGTGCGCTTTGTCGGCTGAAATCACAACATCACCCAGAAGGTTGGGAGCGATGTCTGAGAATTGGCCCTGGCGCATGGAAAATGCAATCACATTTGTCGGGCCTTCGCGGTTAAGGTATTGGCGGTTGAGCTGCGCAATCTGTTGATCGTCAACAATGAGAATGGAAAGTTCTGCGTCAGGATAGCCCAAGGCGTTTAAGATGACGCTCGCCGTTTGCCGAATTTTCTTCTTTGAGATCCTGTGAATGCTTTGCCTGTTGCCGATCTGAACGTCCATTCTTCAATTTCCCTTTTTCATTTCCGTTTCCGGTTGCCCGGCTTTCACTATATTCGATGCGGTGATGATGGATGCCGTACAAAATTTTGTTAAAACTTCTTGCAATGTTATGGAGGTCTTTTAGGGTCAGTTCACAGGAGTCCAGTTGGCCGTCTGAGAAAATCTGGTTGATCAGTTTTTGGACCAGCCCCTGAATTCTTGAAGGGGTAGGGTTGTCCAAAGTTCGTGAAGCAGCTTCAACCACATCCGCCAGCATAACGAGACCGGCCTCTTTGGTTTGAGGTTTAGGCCCCGGGTATCGGAAATCGTCGATGTTGACGGCATCCTCACCCTTTTTTTGTTTGGCCTTTTCGTAGAAAAATTTAATGATGCTGGTACCATGGTGTTGACGGATGGTATTGATGATCACCTGGCCCAGTTTATTTTCCCTGGCGGTTTCAACGCCGTCTTTGATGTGGGCGATCAGGATCAAGCTCGACATGGAAGGGGCCAGCTTATCATGCTTATTTCGGCCCTCGTTTTGGTTTTCGATGAAGTACAGGGGTTTTCTTATTTTTCCGATATCATGATAGTACCCGCAAACTTTTGCGAGCAGCGGGTTGGCACCGATTTGCGCAGCGGCAGCTTCTACCAAAGAGCCGACAATTACCGAATGGTGATAGGTGCCGGGCGCTTCGATCATCAACCGGCGCATGATCGGCCGGTCCAGATGGGCAAGTTCAAGGAGGGTGATATCCGTTGTATAATCAAAAGCGATTTCGACCAATGGAACGATGCCGGCCGTGACGATCCCGGCCACAACACCCCCCATAAAGGCGAAAGCCCAATCCCATATGAGTTTGGAAGTTGATAATTCCCCCATATAAAAGTGGATCGCGGTGGCCAGCACAATATTTAGCAATCCAAGCTTTGTGCCTGCGATGATGAACACTTTCCTTTCACGGCAACTCCGCAGCCAGTAGGCTGCCATCGTACCGCTAATCAGAAAATAAATAAAAATTTCAAAGCTGTTTTGAAAAATGAAAGCAAAACCGATGGCCATTACCAAGGCCATGGGAACGGCTACCGTAAGCCCTAAAAACAGACAGATAATCATAGCCCCCGCAGCCAAGGGGATGCCGAAATAAATTGACTCTTCCGGTATGGAGACCGGTGCATTGTGGGTCAGCAATTCTGAAAAAGACGCGGAGACCGCTGCCAGAAAGAAAAAGGTCAGGGACAAACTGGCAATCAGAAGCAAGTTTTTATTATGATAGTTGGCCATCGGGCCCTGAACATTGAGATGCAGAATGTAGGTGGTGATCAGAAGGCTAACTAACAGCAGGGCAGCGCCAAGGCTGCTGAGCAATATCTGCTCCTTTTTGGTCTGGGACTGCAGCGCCTCCAATTTTACCAAATCAAGTTCGCTTACCCGCGCTCCTTCTCTCAGAAGCATTTCCCCGGCCTTGATTTTATATAAAACCGGCTTGATTTCTGCCCCCATTTTGTTCTGGCGTTCCTGGGTTTCGCTGCGGTTTAAAGTAATATTGGGTTGGATAAGCTCCTGGACGAAGTCCACGACCAGATTTTTAAGCGTATAATCCAGGTCCTGCAGGTCGGGTTGGCCAATGGTGCGGACCATAGCTTTGGCCTGATTGAGTCCGTAAAATTGATTTAAGTTGCCCGCGATCCTTTCTTTTTTGGTAGCGACATCCCTTAAGATGATGCCTTTGTCCAGTTCCTTTAGCAGGATTTCTTTGTTGGTCACGACGCCGTTGTTTAAAATTGAGGTGAGAATCTTATTGATAAGATTGGCAACTTTAATTGAAAAGCCTTCTTTGGCAAGGGCTTGATAGGCACCTTTGCTGACGCGAATGCCGATGGTTTCCTCAAATTGTTCCTGTTTTTCCTGGACCAGCTCCTGTATGGATGGCTTCGGATCTTGAGGCTGGATTGAGTCAGGTTCTAATTGAGTTTCCAATTCCTGGAGTCGGCTGCTTTGGTATGATTCAATCAGTGAGCTTAAATCGCCAAAGGCCTGCTCCACATTGCGTTTCAGCGTATTGGCCAGATTGGCATCGAAGTCGTAAACCGTTAGCACATCTGCCATGGCTTGCTGGCGGTTTTTGTCGGTAGCCGCCTGGTCTTCGATAAAGAAATCCCTGGACGCCTTGATATCACGTTCAACCACATCTCCAAGGTTATATCGCTGTTTGGTGATGACCAGACTCGGATATAAAATGATGATGAAAAGGATGGTAGACAGCACCAGAATCCCCCACCGAATTCGGGTGTTATTGTCCAAAAGCTTGTTGATCGATTCTCTGCTTTTTTCGAAATTCATAAACATCCCACAAATGTTACCGGCGAACACACTGCCGATGCACGGCTGCACTGCTCCTTGCCGCTAATGGCGGTATCTTGTTACTACTCCTTGCTGTCCTCAAATTCCTCATAAGCCTTGATGATGCTCTGCACGAGTTTGTGCCTGACAACATCCAGTTTTGAAAAAAAGACAAATTTGATGCCCTCAATTCCCTGAAGGATATTTTTGGCCTGAATCAAACCCGATGTCCTTTCGGCCGGTAGATCTATCTGGGTGATGTCTCCGGTGATGACCGCCTTTGAATTGAATCCGATGCGCGTCAGGAACATTTTCATTTGTTCCGGAGTCGTGTTTTGGGCCTCATCCAGGATAATAAAAGAATCATTTAAGGTGCGCCCCCGCATGAATGCGAGCGGTGCCACCTCGATGGCGCCTTTTTGCATCAGATTCGCGACTTTCTCAAAGCGCAGCATATCGTGCAGGGCGTCATATAAGGGCCTCAAATACGGATCTACCTTTTCTGCCAGATCCCCGGGTAAAAAACCCAATTCTTCTCCGGCTTCTACTGCCGGACGTGTCAGGATAATGCGATCAGCAAGTCCTTTTGTAAGGGCTGAAACCGCCATTGCCATGGCCAAATAGGTTTTTCCCGTGCCGGCCGGGCCGATTCCGAAAACTATATCATATTTTCGAATGGCATCAATATATTCCTTCTGAGCCGGACTTTTAGGGGCTATGGTTATTTTTTTTGAGGTAATGAAGACGGCATCTAAAAATATTTTTTTTAAATCGGCGCGGTCATTTCCGCTGAGTACCCGGACCGCATAATCAATGTCATTGGCGTGAATGGGGTATCCTTCCCTTATCAGGCCGTACAGCTGTTCGAGCACGTTTTGTGCCAGGCGCGCGGCAATGCGTTCTCCTTGAATAAATACCGTACTGCCTCTTGCGTTCACGGTGATTTCCGTAGCCTCGGCGATTCGCTGCAGATTGCTGTTGTGTTCTCCAAACAACTGCCTGGCCATTTCAATATCCGGAAAATCAACCGTTATTTGTTTGTTGTCTGAAATGTCATTCATTTTGTTTGCGATCAACTTGGGTGGAATGAAGTCCCCAAGCCTTAACGCAAACCGCTGCATGGCGTTTTAATCTCGGGGGCTCTATTTCCTATCACAACCTAAAATGATTGCAAGAACCTTTCTATTTTAGACCGAAATCGGTTCAAAATACAAATCAGAACCCCATTTTCCCCGACAAAAATACCTTGACTCCCAAAATGTGCTCTGTTAGTTCAACCGGCTGATACGGTTGCAATTTGCGCCATTATCCAGGATCAGTTGATAGGGGCAGGCAAAACGCCTGGTGATTACAGGGTCCTCAGATCTGTAACCGTTTATGTGATTAAATGAACCCATTTGATATTTTCATAATAATTGTGTTAGGTTATAGCGTCGTCCGGGGCCTTTTCAGGGGATTGATCAAAGAAGTTTCATCCATTATAGGTGTTCTGGGCGGCTTTTATGCGGCCTATTCATATTACCCGATGGTGGCCAAATTGATCTCCGATTTGATTATTAATCCATCGTATTTAAATATTTTAAGTTTTCTGATTATTTTTTGCAGCGTTCTCATCATCATTACCATCCTTGGGGTTGTCATCAAATATCTGTTGAATGTGGCTTTTTTAGGATGGGTCGATCGGATATGTGGTGTCGGATTTGGATTGATCAAAGGTGTTTTAATTGTCACGGTATTGTTTATAATTCTGACCACTTTTCTTCCCAAAGGTGCCCCGCTAATCAAAAAATCGGTTCTCGCCCCCCATGTCATCTGGATCTCTGAAAAAATGGTCAATGTTGTCCCCAAAGAGATGAAAAAAGACTTTTCCGGCAAACTCAACGAATTTAAAAAAGCGTGGAAAATCCCAAAATAAAATCAGAAAAGGATTCCATAAAGGCCCTGGTTGCGCTGGTTGAATCCTTGCGGGGGGAGCCCGGATGCCCCTGGGACAAGAAGCAAACCCCCCGAACCATGCTCATCTATCTGATAGAGGAAATGTATGAGCTTGTCGATGCCATTGAGTCAAACCGTGCTGAAGAAGTGCGGGAAGAGCTCGGGGACGTTTTATTTCATATCGTTTTCATCACCAGATTGTTTCAAGAAACGGGCGACTTTTCGATTTACGACGTTGCCCGGGACATCACAGAGAAAATGATCCGGCGCCATCCCCATGTGTTTGGCACCACCAGAGTTGATAATACCGACGAGGTCAGGCAAAATTGGCATAAAATAAAGCAAAATGAAAAGAAACAGTCTAAAAAAGAATCGGTTCTTGATTCGGTGCCCAGAAAACTGCCGTCTTTAATGCGAGCCTACCAGATTGGTGAACGCGCAGCGCGCTGCGGTTTTGATCGGGAAGATCGTGAAAACCTTCTAAATAAGCTGAATTCTGAATTCGATCAGCTAAAGCAAAGCATAAGGCACAACCAATCAGATCGAATTTCAAATGATTTCGGCAGCTTGCTATTTTCTCTGGTTCATTTGGCACGGCTTCTAAAAATCCACCCTGAAACCGCCCTGTCGGGTGCGGTTAAAGCGTTTGAGAAGCGGTTCAGGCAGATGGAAAAAAGGGTTTCTGAAAAATGATTGCAATTATTGACTATGATGCCGGCAATCTTGCCAGCGTATTCCGGGCGGTTTCCCATCTTGGATTTTCATGTGCGATCACCAAGGATGTTAACGAGATTAAAGCGGCGGAGCGGATTATTTTTCCGGGAGTTGGTGCCGCCGGAGCGGCTATGGAAAGTTTACAGCGTTCAGGGCTGGATGTTGTCATCAAAGAAGCGCTCGCCGAAGGGAAACCCATACTGGGTATTTGCCTGGGTTCGCAAATTATTCTGACGCACAGCCAAGAAAATTCCACTTCGTGCCTGGGGATTTTAGACGGGAGCGTACGCGCATTTGCGCCTGATCGCCAATCAGAAGATGGCCAAAAACTAAAGATTCCGCACATGGGATGGAATGGCATACGCATAGAAAAATCCCATCCGCTGCTTTCCGGTGTGGGAGCAGATGATGAGTTTTATTTTGTGCACAGCTATTATGCGGACCCGCAAGACGCCGACACCGTGATAGCCGTAACGGACTATGGAATTTCGTTTGCCTCGATTGTCGGGTTTAATAATTTATTTGCGACTCAATTTCACCTTGAAAAAAGCGGACGGCCCGGGCTGAAGATACTGGAAAATTTCTGCAGATGGACACCATAGAAGCTATCCCAAAAATACATTAAGGTAAGTGAGCTAAAGTTGAAAGTGAACTAAAGTGACTAAAGTTGAGGAATCCTGTCATTTTAAAAAATAGATGGAGCTCAGCGACACCTCAACTTTAGTCACTTCAAACTTTAGTTCACTTTAGTCACTTCTTTTTTAAGCTTATAGGGTATAGCCTCAATAAAAAACTAATTTATAATCTTTTAGATATTTTAGCGATAGTAAACATCTAAGGATGACGACATGCTGAGCAAGCGAATCATACCCTGTCTGGATGTGCGAGAAGGTAAGACCACCAAAGGCATCAGGTTCAAAAATAATGTGGACATTGGTGATCCGGTTGACATGGCGCGGCTCTATTACGAAGCTGGAGCCGATGAAATTGTTTTTTATGACATCACGGCCTCTTATGAAAAACGGGCGATCATGCTGGACGTCGTCAAACGCGTGGCAGAGACCATATTTATCCCTTTTTCCGTCGGGGGCGGCATTCGGACAGTTGAGGACATGCGAAATGTGCTTTTGGCCGGTGCCGAGAAGGTTAGCGTCAATAGTGCGGCCGTAAAAAATCCCGACATCATCGCACAGGGCGCCAAAGCATTCGGTAATCAGTGCATTGTTCTCGGCATGGATGCCAAATTCGTGGGCGAGAACGAGAAGACGCCGTCGGGTTATGAGATCTATATCAACGGCGGAAGAACTGCCATGGGAATGGATGCCTTGAATTGGGCCATTAAAGCCCAAAAACTCGGCGCCGGGGAGATCTGCTTGAATTCAATTGATGCCGACGGGACCAAAGCCGGATATGAACTGAATCTGACGGCGATGATTTCTGAAAATGTCGATATTCCGGTGATTGCCTCCGGCGGTGCCGGCACGCCCGAACATCTGCGTGATGTGCTTACCAAGGCCAAAGCCGATGCGGCCCTAATTGCTTCCATGGTCCATTATGGAACTTATACGATCACCGAAATTAAGTCCTTTCTGGCAAAAAATGCGGTTAAGATTCGCAAAACCTGGTGACGAATCACCTTAAGCCATTTCATTCGTCAGTACGTATCCGGGGGGTGTTTTGCGAACGATTTCCCCGTCTTCATTATATTCCTCGACGATGATGTCGCCATCTTCGAGGCTGTTTTTCCGTTTCGTCTGTT
>Ga0255054_10000561_pt1 | contig 21976 bp, 23 predicted proteins | sample JV7_2_23_MG_FD_188634 | JGI IMG/M metagenome (GOLD analysis project Ga0255054, IMG submission 188634) | Seawater microbial communities from Jervis Inlet, British Columbia, Canada - JV7_2_23 | ecosystem: Environmental > Aquatic > Marine > Inlet | place: Canada: British Columbia | collected...
TCAGAATCTCGCTTCGCTGCAGCATCGTGTGCATTTCCATCACTAACGCGGACAGGGTCGTAAAGCTGCCACAGAACCCAAGTGCAAATAACAGGCGGTACTGATCCGGAATAATTCCGGCTTCGTTAAACCACGCGGCGCTCGCCACGAGTTCCGCGATGACGCCCATCGCCAGGCAGCCAAGCAAATTGGCACCTAGTGTGCCCCACGGAAAGGCGATGTCTCTTTGCAGGATCACATTCAGTGCGAATCGAGCCATTGCGCCGAGCGCGCCGCCAATCGCAACAAACGTATATGACCAGAAAACAATTCTCATGGCTCAGATTTCCAATGCGGGATGCGACACGATGAACATCGGCGCCCCGATCAAAGGTATCCGAAGCCTGCCATCAAGTGCAGCGGGCAATCCCATCACGGGCTCCTTTTCGAATCAGGAATTGGCGAGCATGAAACTCGATTCGCAGCTCGCGACAAGTTTGTCGTCAGCAGCTCGGCGCACTTCGCCTTTGAGTACTATGAGCCGGCGCCGCTCGCTCTCTATCCACCCCTTGAGCTTGAGCCTCTCGCCAACTCTCGCGGGATGTCGGTAGCGCACTTCACAACGTGCTGTGTGCGCCTTGCGGCCCTGCTGGTAAAGAATGTTCGCAGTCACATCGTCCAGGGTCGTGTAGATGATCCCGCCATGTATCGTGTCCTGAAAACCAACATGATTTTCGTTTGGAGTAAATTCAGCGGTACAGACCTCACCATCGAAATCGAAATGAATTTTCAGCCCAATCGGGTTCTGCTGGCCGCAGGCAAAACACATCGGCGCAGCTTCAATCTCCTCAGACATCAGCGACTCACTCAGGGTATTTGTTGATCAATCAGCAATTCGATGCTGCTGCTTTCGGCAGGTGTGACGATTGCTGTTCCGAACCAGTCGCCGGACTGAGCGTTCACCTGACCGGACAGTGATACGCGGGCAAGCAACTCGAATTCGGCAAAACCTGATAATTCGCGCCCAGCCACCATGGACTCACGATCGCCAAGTTCGACCGCGGCCGGCAATTCGGACAGGCGTCTGCGTGCCACTGCGATGGGCGGAACTGGTTGGGCCGGGTCTCGCGCAATCACAAAGACCATTGCCTCAGCCGGTAATGCCGCTACTGCTGCATCGGTCAACGAAATAACGGCGCTGACGACGGCCCCGGGACCTGGAGTCGATGCCGGTGTTTCTGCCGGCGTCGTTGCTTCTGCCGCCGGCGAAACCTGCGCCACAGCCGGCGGTACTTCACCACGCCATTCGGCGATACGTTGCTCCAAGATACCCTGAATTTCTGCTGGTGGATTCAGGGTTAACAATGTCTCCCATCGATCTGCCGCAAGATCCGTATCCTGACGATTGAACGCGCCAATTCCACCGTAGAACAATGCCTGCGGATTATTCGGTTCAATTGCCAGCGCGTTTTCGAACAACGAGGCTATCCGTCCGTCTACGCCGCCGCCAGTGCTTGCCAGCAGTGCCTCTGCGAGCGATACGAGTGTTTGTGCGTCCTGCGCCGACTCGAGCTGCACAGCACGCTCGAACGCTTCGGCTGCACCCTCAAAGTTGCTCATCGTCAGGTAGGAACGCCCGAGCATCTTCCACCCGTTAAGATCGTCAGGATTATTGGCAAGCCTGGCCGCGAGATTCGCAACCGTGTCATCAAGTTCGGTTAATCCGCTAGTCGCCGATGCCAAGTCAGGTTTGCCTTGGTTGTAATACAACCCCGATGAGAGCGCCACAACAAATACGACTGCTGCGCCTACCAACGGCGTCAGGCTTTTCTGATGCTTGTACAACGGCCAAACGGCGAAACCCACAGCGACAAGGCTCATCGCCGCGAAAAATACCCAGAGTGTCATGTCCATCAGCCTTCTGCCGCCGGATCGTCATCGATTGGCAGAGCCATTCGTCGCCGCACAATCTGCAGCAATACGAATGCGCCGCCGATTAACAGCAAAGCCGGTGCGAGCCAGAGGATCAGCGTCTTGCCGCTGGCGCGTGGCCGGTACAGTGCAAATTCACCGTAGCGATCGACGAGAAAATCGAATATCTGTTCATCAGTCATGCCATCGCTGATCATGCGCCGAATTTCACGTCGCAGGTCTCCGGCGAGGAATGCATTCGAGTCCTTGATCGTCTGGTTTTGACACTTGAGACAACGGACCTCGTCGAGAATTTTTTCGTAGCGCGCCTGCATCTCCGGATCTTCGAATGCCTCTTCGGTATCGATCGCAAGTGATGCGCTCGACAACAATAGTAAGGTCAGGATGCCGGGCAGAATTTTCATTGTGGAGACCTCGCCTCTTCTATCAGTGGCACAAATTTCTGTTCCCAAAGAGCCCAGTTCAGCGGGCCGAGATGTTTATACAACACCGTTCCATCCGCGCCTATCAGAAATGTCTCGGGTGCTCCGTACACGCCCCAGTCGATACCGACCCTGCCATCCTGATCAAACGCCGAGTCAACGTAGGGGTTACCGAGCTGCTGCAGGAAACGCTGCGCCTCAGGAAGATTATCTCGCCAGTTAAGACCATAGAGTGGAACATCGCCATTCGCACCGAGTTGCATCAGAAAGCCATGCTCCTGACGACAGCCAACACACCATGTGGCCCAGACATTGACCACTGCGAGATCACCTGCGTAGTCGGCCGAACCGGTCGTTTTCGTCGGGTCGTTCAGAGACGGCAACTCGAACTGCGGCGCCGGTTTGCCGAGGAACGGCGATGGCAATGCATTGAGATCCCGCTCCGGGTCTAGTCCTTTTACGAGTACCAGGATCAGCAGCAGGAAGAGACCCAGCGGCGCAACGTAGCGAAGCATCAGGCCGCCCCCGAGCGATAGCGTCTGTCACTTACCGCGATCAGTCCACCCAGCGCCATTACCAGCGCGCCGAGCCAGATAAAGCGAATCATCGGCTTGTATTGGATGCGCACGCTCCATGTGTTGTTGCCCAGTTGGTCGCCCAGGGCGATAAACAGGTCTTTGTTCCAGTTCACATGAATACCGGCTTCGGTCATCCAGTTCGTCTGCACGAGGTACTGGCGTTTCTGTGGTCGCACTTCAGCGATGAAATCGCCGTCACGACGAATTTCGACAAGGCCTTCGATCGCCGCGTAGTTAGGCCCTTCGACATTTCGCAGTTCGCGCAGTTCAAACGTGTGGCCGGCCACTTCAAGAGTCTCGCCAGGTCGCATTGCCATGTCCGACTCGACATTGAATGCGGAGACGACGCTGACGCCGATGATGAACATACCAACACCAAGATGCGCGACGGCCTGACCGAGTACTGCGGGAGAAATGCGGGTGGCACCTTTGGCGCGACGCAACGATCGTACCGGCTCGATCATGGACGTAATCATGACCCATAAAGCAGCGGTGACACCGACACTAATCATCAAGCCGAAGCGCCCGTAAAGAAGGCCCGGGATGAGTATCCCAAGCACGACAGACGCGATCGCCGGGACTAACAAACGGCCTTTTAGCAGGTTGCCCGGCTGATGCCGCCACGCGGTGTGCATGCCGATACCGATCAGAAACACAAGCGGCAACATAGGAATCATGAATGCGATATTGAACCAGGGCGGGCCTATTGAAATTTTACCGAGATCGAAAACCTCAAATACGAGCGGGGCCAATGTGCCAATAAAAACAAGCGTCGCAGCAATGGCCAACAGAACGTTGTTCAATAGCAGAAAAGTCTCGCGCGAATTTGCCTTGAAACCGGCGTCGGAATCCAGCGAAGGTGCGCGCCAGGCGTACAACCCCAGCGCACCGATTATGACAATGCCGAGAAAAGTCAGAATAAATTTGCCACGTTCCGGATCCGTCGCAAACGAATGCACCGATACGAGAATGCCGGAACGTACGAGGAAGGTGCCCAGCAGGCTCAAAGAGAACGCCGCGATTGCGAGCAGCAGGGTCCAACTGATGAACAGGCCGCGTTTTTCAGCGACAGCCAGTGAGTGAATCAGTGCGGTACCGACGAGCCACGGCATGAATGATGCGTTCTCAACAGGATCCCAGAACCACCAGCCGCCCCAGCCGAGTTCGTAGTATGCCCACCAGCTGCCCAGGGCGATTCCGAGAGTCAGAAACACCCATGCAATCGTCGTCCAGGGGCGCGTCCACCTGGCCCACTTCAAATCGAGGTTGCCGCTGATCATGGCTGCAATTGCAAACGCGAACGCAACCGAGAAACCAACATAGCCGACATACAGGAGCGGCGGATGGAAGGCCATTCCCGGGTCCTGCAACAGGGGGTTCAGATCGGCACCATCCGGCGGCGCGATAGCCAGGCGATCGAATGGATTCGACGTCAACAAGGTGAACAGAAGGAAGCCGGTCGACAACAATCCCAGTACACCGATGACTCGCGCGCTAAATGTGTCGGGCAAACCCCGACTGAAGCGAGCGACGGCGACCGTCCAGCAAACCAGAATCAGTATCCACAGCAGCACCGATCCCTCGTGACCACCCCAAACCGCCGTAACCTTGTACATGGTCGGCAGTGCAAGCTGCGAATGATTAGCGACGTAGGCGACCGAGAAATCGTTTTGCAGGAAAGCCCAGGTCAAACAGGCGTAAGCGACTGCAACGAAGACCAACTGGCCGACAGCGGCCGTTCTCGCCGTAGACATCATGGCGATGTTCTTGCTATGCGCGCCGATAAGCGGCAGGACGCCCTGAAGCAAGGCTAGAGATAGCGCCAGAATCAGCGCGAAATGACCAATCTCGGGAATCACAGGACGCTACACTCCGTCGGCTCTTGAACCAGCCCTTTCGTCTGATCGTCGACGTGCTCAGCCAGCGAGTCTGCAACTTCGGGCGCCATGTAATTCTCGTCGTGCTTGGCAAGAATCTGATCGGCAATAAAGACTCCATCGTCAGCCAGACGGCCATGCGCTACGACGCCCTGACCTTCACGAAACAAGTCAGGCAGAACGCCGGTGTAGCTGACCGCTAACTCGCATCGCAGGTCTGTTACCGTAAAAGTCATTTCCAGTGAGCCTTCCTCACGATTTATACTGCCATCCTGTACCAGACCGCCAACTCTAAAATTCCGGCCCTCCGGGTACTTCCCCTCGGCAACCTCAGTGACGCTGACGAAGAACATCATGCTGTCCTTCATCGCCTGAAGCGTTAGTCCCGTCGCGATTGCGACGCCGACGACCACAAGGCCAACAGCGAGCATACGTTGCTGTCTTGGTCTCATTGAGTGTCTCCAAGTGCTTTGATTCGCACTTCAATATCCCTGTACACCTGGCGCAAGCGCAAGCGTGCACGCCATTCACATATGATGAATACGACAGCAGCTAGTATGAAACAAGTCCATACGTATGCTCCGTAACCACCCATCGACATTCCTTCCATCAGCGAGGTCCCTCCCCGGACAAAATCAACTCTTTGACCCAACGCGTACGGCGTTCGCGAAACAGAACTTCAGCCCTGACACGTCGCAACAATAGCGCGCTAAACAAAAACGTGAATCCCAGTATCATCGCGAGTAACGGGTACAACATCGCAGGGTCCATGGCCGGCCCGCCCTTCTTGACCAGCGTCGCGCCCTGGTGCAAGGAACTCCACCATTCAACCGAGAAATGGATAATCGGCACGTTGACGGCACCCACCAGCGCCAGCACGGCACTCGACTTGTCGGCTTTGACCGTGTCGTCAATGGCACCGCGCAATGCCATGTAGCCGAAGTAAAGAAACAGCATTATTAACTCTGACGTGAGTCTGGGATCACCCCATTCCCACCAGGTTCCCCACATCGGCTTGCCCCAGATCGACCCGGTCGCAAGCGCGAGAAAGGTGAACCAGGCGCCAAGCGGGGCTGCTGCCGCCGCAACAGCGTGCGAGAGCTTGATGCGCCAGATCAGACCGATTCCCGCACTGACCGCCATGATCATGTACGCGACCATCGACAAATACGCAGACGGCACATGCACGTAAATTATTCGGAATGCGTCACCCTGCTGGTAATCGGCCGGCGCAAGGAACAGTCCCGCATAGGTTGCGTACCCGACTGACAAGAGTCCGGCAAAGACGAACCATGGCACGATGCGCGAGGCAATCCTGTAGAAGTGTGGCGGCGACGCCAACTGGTGTATGAATTTCCACATGGTCGGGGATTCTACTCGTTACTGATGCGTAATGCGGCTGCTGTGGCGAACGGTGAGAACGACAGGACTAACACAGCATAGGCACCAAGAAAATAGAGACCACCCGCAACACCATCGCCGGCCGCAACAAGAGATACGGTTCGGGCGCCAAATATAAGTACTGGCATTGCGAGAGGCAAGATAAGGAGGCTCAACAACGCTGTGCCGCGGTGCAAGCCGACAGTCAGAGCCGCGCCGACCGACCCCAACAGACTGAGGCTGATGGTACCGAGCAGCAGCGTAAGCATAAGGACGCCGGTCACGGAAAATGGCATACGAAACGTTATGGCTACTATCGGAGATACCAGGACCAGCGGTAAACCGCTGGTCAGCCAGTGCGCAATTGACTTGCCCAGGCCCAGCGCGGCCAGGGGCAGTGGGCTCACCAGCATCTGGTCAAGGCTGCCGTCTTCAAAGTCGGACAGGAACAGGCTATTCAGCGATAACAACATCGCCAACAGCGCTGCGACCCACAAGACCGCAGGACCACTGAGTTCAAGCTGCTCCGGACTCGGGCCGACCGCAAGTGGAAACAATGTCGCAACCATCGTAAAAAAGAACAGTGGATTGAGAATGTCACCGGGTCGTTTCCATGCGAGCAGCAGATCTCGACGGACGATGCCGAGCATTCCCGAGAATATACCTAGCGTGTTGTCTTCGTCAGTCATCACAGCACAATCTTCTTTACGTTGCCGTCGATCTCGATATCCTGATGCGCCGCCATGATGCACATGCCGTCGCGATCGAGATGCTCGGTCGTCAGTTTCATAACCAGGGCACGGCCTTCACGATCCAGATTTGTGAATGGTTCATCCATGAGCCACAAGGGCACACGCGACAACAACATACGTGCCAGTGCCACGCGGCGCTGCTGCCCAGCCGATAAGGACCGCAGCGGCAGGCGCTTGAGCCGGTCGATATCCAGTCGTTTCAAAACCTCGTCCAGGTCCTCATCGGATTGCGCTCGCAGATGAGACTCGAACTTGAGGTTTTCGACGAGTGTGAGATCTGCTTTGAAACCGACCCGATGCGCCATCCAGACAAGCGAGCCATGAAATGCCTGGCGATTTGATCGAACAGACTCTCCATCCCAGAAAATTTCCCCGGACTCGAGTTCGATAAGTCCAGCGATTGCGCGGATCAGACTCGTTTTGCCGCTGCCATTTCTGCCTTCGAGCAACAACAACTCGCCTGGATTTAGCGCAAATCCGAGATTCTTGAAGAGGCACCTTTCGCCTCGGAACAAGGTGAGGCCGTCAGCGGATAACTTTGCAGTCAATGCCTTACGCCTCGCCGCGATTCCCAGACAGTCTGGATTGAGAATTTAAACATCTTTATTTATCAATTCGTTAAGCATGCTAGTCAAATAAATCTTAAACTTTCTTCCGCGTCTGCTTGATCCGCAAGGAAACTTTTCATTGCGGTTTACAAGCAATTAATGGCAATCGTAGACTGGTCGACCCGGCAAAAGAATTACTCACATTAACGACCGGGCCCAAGAGTAACGAATATTACGCGACAGTTGTCTGCGAGTTAATACTTATGGATCTAGGGGCAGCCGGCCTTAACGAACAACCCTTCCGAACACACGGCAGACCCCTGTCAACTGTATCGTACGCGTCTCACAGTGACGCACTCAAGGTTCTTGAGGATACCTGCGCAAAAGCCAACGGCATGAGCCTGTTGCAAGGACCCACGCTCTCAGGCAAATCTACCCTGGTGCGCGAATTCGTCGATTCATTATCCGACGAAATTTCTGTGGCTGTTGTCGATGGCAGGGGACTTAATACGACGAGCCTGCTCGAGGCCGTGCTGCGGCAGTTTGGCTATGTCCTTGGCCGTAGTTCCCCTAATGAACTACTTGGCATGCTGCGCGTTTTCACAACACAGCAAGCGGCGTCGCAGAAAGCCCCGTTGCTGATTATCGAAAACACGCACGCGCTGAATCCGAGCGCACTGCGTGCACTATGCGAACTCGCTGAAATCGATGTTCGTGGCAGGAGCGCGTTGAAAATCGTCCTCGTTAGTGACCGCCCGCTATCGCCCATCATTGAAACGTCGGCGATGGAGAGTATCTCCAAGCGCCTGACGCATGATTTTCATCTGCGTCCGATGAGCAGCCAAGAGGCGCTACAGTACGTCTATGCCAAGCTGCGTGATGCCGGCAGCACCGTTCCCGAGTTCATATTTCCGCGCGCGGTCTGCACCGAACTCTGGAGAGCTTCGGGCGGCTGGCCCGGCATCCTGGATCGTATCGCCCTGCTGTCCCTGGCGAGAGCGCATACGCTACCTGTGCCGCAAGAAGAAATCGAGCGTCCTGCCCTGCCCCATGGCACGTGGGATGACGCAGAACTCATCGAGATTGGACATCAGGCAACGGCGGTGCCCCGAGCACCGACCCTGTATGTCTCGCTCGATGGCGAGACATTAAATGAGCTGACCTTTGACATGCCTCGCCTGTTGATCGGACGATCCAAGCACAATGACATCGTGATAACGAGCAAGTTCATCAGCCGGTACCACACGTTGCTTGTTCGCCAAGGCCGCGTGACTTTCCTGATGGACCTGAACAGCACCAATGGGACGTTGGTCAATTCCAGACGCGTATCGAACCACGTCCTTATTCACGAAGACGTCATTACAATTGGTCACCATCGGATCAAGTTCAATGACCCGCATGCAACCGAGCGTGGTTCTCTCGAGGGAATGGAACTTGCCGATACTGCCACCATGAAAAAGCTCAATGACATGCGGCGTTTGCTTGCGCAGGAAAACACCGAAATCCTGCCCACGCCGACGGAGAACTTGCCGACTTCCGGCGTCTAAGCAAAGAATTTTTCTTTGAAATGCCGGCGGCACATCGAGACGTAGCGATCGTTGCCGCCGATCTCGATCTGCGAACCCTCTGTTATCGCATTACCACTCTCATCGAATCGAACAACCATCGTTGCTTTCGTGCCGCAGTGGCAGATAGCCTTGAGTTCCTTGAGATTATCCGACCAGGCCAGCAGGTACTTGCTGCCTTCAAATGGCTCGCCCTGAAAATCCGTTCGCAGCCCGTAAGCAAGAACCGGGATACTCAACTTGTCCGTAACCTCACCCAACTGGAAGACCTGGTCCCTGGTCAGGAATTGGGCCTCATCAATCAGCACGCAATGCAGCGGATCGTCGATGCATTGTGACTCGACCATCGCCAACAAATCGTCTTCCGGCCGAAACGTAGTCGCATCCGCTTCAATGCCGATGCGAGAAGTTACCTTGCCACCGCCATATCGATTGTCAAACTCCGGAGCCAGAATAAGCGTGTTCATACCACGCTCCCGGTAGTTGTAACTGGATTGCAGTAACGCCGTCGATTTGCCGGCATTCATTGACGAGTAATAGAAATACAGCCTGGCCATATGGCAGATAGTGCCGTAAGCCGCTCCCGATCTCTAGCCCCGGATATTTCGGGGGCTGTTATCTAATGTCGAATCAGATGAGTAAGTACACGACGCAGATTGCGGCGCTTTGGCTTTATGCACCTGCTGCAGCGCGACCGCGGTGTGTGTCGGGGTGAAACGATTTGCGGCACCGGCGTGATCTTTCCCTGCCGCAGGCAGGAACTGCAGATCATGAGATTCGACATCAGCCCAAGCAGGCGATAATCAACATTATTCGCAGTCGCGGTACTCATCATGCGTCTCCATGGGACTTGTTCTGTTGTCCCAGAACGCATGGAGAAAGTCTACTAACTCGTTGGTTTTATTCGAAAACTGTGAAGTAGTTAACACTCACTATGAGACCGGCATGTCGCGCCGGACCCGGGACCCTTATCGGATCGTCACACCGGCGTTCTGTCCCGCATCCTGGATGCACTCCATGCTTTTGAAGTCCATTCTTCTTGGATCCAGCACAAGCCCTGCATTCCTGTTTGCCACAGAGCCGTCAAGTGGAACGTTCTGAACGCGCATGGTTTCCCTGACCGAATCCAGCACGCATGACGTCATACGTTCAAGCGTCCGATCGACGACCTGCCCGGCCTCCTCTTCTGACAGACCTGACCTCTCAACACCTTTCTGCAGCCGCCTGCCGAACTCACTCCGCAGCTCAGAAGTCAGTAGCGGTTTGATCTCGGCAAGCACTGTCTCCAATTCACTCATATCCGCCTCGGAGGTCATTGGGACCTGGTCCTGCACAGCCACCTGTTTGTTCCACTCAACAACCACGCCCTTCTCATTCGTGCCGGTCATTACAGAGCCATTCAGGACGAGCGAATCCTGTACCCAGCCTTCCTCGTCGTAGTCGATGGACACTTTGTTGTCTCTGATTCGAACCGTCACTGCGCTCTCAGTGATGAGGCGTCCTTTGCATCGCTCTGAGCTTCGGTACGAGCGAACCGAGCCACGGTAAGCACGCGCGGTGATTTTTCTTTCAACCTTCATTTCTCCGCCACTGCTTAACGCGCCACAACGTGGATCGTCAGGTATTCCGGTTGCCGTGAAGGTCCACTTTCCCAGCATGTCTGCTTCTTCCTGCCCGACTACGGTTCCTGGAAGCACGAACAAACACCAAAGCATGACCACGAGTGTGGTTTTCGGTGTCATAGCCAAGTTCCCACTGAAATCTCACCAAATACGTAGTTCAGATACTATACAAGGGTTCCGGTTCCCCTTGATGGTCGCAACATCGTGAAATTGTTGCGCGATCTCCGCCGTCGCCAAATTCAACGACTCCTGCATAGGAACTCGTCTGCCAATCAACCATGTTGCATTTTTCATGTTTCGGCTTGTACGTACTTGACAATTCACCGTGCGGCAAATAGGTTTGCACTACAAACCAATTGATAACTTAACGGTGGCGCTTATGAATGCGGAAGGTACGTCGGACCTGGAACAGATTGAGAGGAAGGCATATCAGACGATTTGGGATGATGGTCTGATTGACATCTTTGTCGGACTTGCCCTCTTCCTCATCGGCGTATTTTGGGTTAGCCAGGGCTCGGCCTACAGCACATTTGTGGCACCTGTCCTAGTGCCATTCTGGGTGGTGGCAAGGAAGAGATTTTCCGAGCCGCGCACAGGCGTAGTGCATTTCAGCAGGGAACGGCTTGCGAAGGAAAACAAGAAACTGCGTTTACTGTTCTTATTCGGAGTTTTCACATTTATGATTGGCGTTTTCTGGTTTTTCTTTGGGTCGCACGGTGAGTCGCTCTCAACTCCTCGGGACTTGAACATTGTCGCTGGATTACCAGCCGCTCTCCTGGCTGTTCCTGCCATCATCGTCGCGCTTGCATATGGCTTAGGACGGTTTCTTGCCTACGCCGTAATGTTGCTTGTTTCTGCTCTGCCCGTGATTTACCTGGACTTGCACCCCGGCTGGGCATTCATACCAGGCGGACTCTTGGGCATCGGTGTAGGAAGCACTCTCCTCTTCCGATTTGTGCGCAAGCACCCTTTGGGCGGGTAGTCGCAAGCTATGAAAGTCAAAGCAATATGCATACCGCTTGAGCTTGGCACGCTCGATCGACTGATACACGACCCCACCAGGTTGATGCTGATGAGTTATTTGTTTGTTGTGGACAGCGCTGATTTCGTTTTTCTCAAGAACCAGACAAATCTGACGGCAGGCAATATCTCCTCACACATGACAAAGCTCGAGGATGCAGGCTACGTCAAGGTCACGAAGAGCTTTGTGGGAAAGCGTCCACAAACAATGTTCCGCCTTACCGCAAAGGGGCGTAAGGCATTCGAAAATTACCGAAAATCACTGAATAGCGCGCTGTCGTGTTTACCGGAGTAAAAAGGACATGAAATTCGAGCTTGTTAATAATTTGATTGTCGTAGATGCAACCATGAACGGGAGTACCGTTCCAATGATCCTGGACACAGGTGCGGCGGCCACAATCATTAGTCAAGACGTAGCCCAAGAACTAGATCTCAAGAAGGCCGAGGTGACCTGCGAAGGAATGGGAGCTGGCGGGAATGTCGAGTTTTCTTCTGTTGAAATCGAGTCACTTGTCGTTGACTCGGTAACGCATCACGCGCTCACGGGCATGACGATGGACATGGCAGAAATTTGTAAACGAATTGACTATGAGGTTGGCGGAATAATAGGCCACAATTTTCTGTCGAGCGCGAAACTGACAATTGATTACACTACGCAAAACATATTGCTTGAAGAACCGCAAGACTCCGAGAATTCGACGCGGCAGTGATATTGGATTCCAGCAACATTCACAACTACGTTCCTTCTGGCGCAAGACAGCGGCCTTAGGTCGCAGTCCTGGTGCCCGGGGCGAGACTTGAACTCGCACTTCCTTTCGGAAAACGGATTTTAAGTCCGCAGCGTCTACCAATTCCGCCACCCGGGCGTAACGAGGCAAAAATAGAGTCTAGGGTCGGGGCCCAACTCCACGATTCACCAGTTCATCTTGGGCAACTTATCAAGGGGTCCAGGTAGTGCTACCGCCTCATGTTACCCCTGCCCTGTCCTCAAGCTTGTATTTAACTCGTAGCGCATTATACGGGTCATTTACGCATGCAGGAATACCCGTCAAAAACGTACCCACATTTGCCATACGTAGCGACCGCCTTCACAAATAGCGGCCATTTACTCTGCTGTCGGTAGTTCTTTATGTCGGTACCGGATAGTTCCGGCAATAACCCATTCTCAGCACGTCGTGCCGCACACCATCTATCAACAATTCGTCTCGAAGAAGACCCTCGACCTGAAAACCAATCCTCTCATTCAGCCTTATATTGCCAAGATTAGTTTGAAGTGTACTGACGTATATTTTATCGAGTTTCAATGCGTCAAGCCCATATGCGATCCATAATCGAGTGGCCTCCTCTGCGAAGCCCTTCCCGCGGTATTCCGAGTCACCAATCAGCTTACGTAACTCGGCCCTCCTTTGACCATCATCGTGATCCAGATATGCAAGAGCACCTATCGGCTTTTGTTCGAGGGTTGTGATTATGCCGAGATGATTTCTCTCTCCAAATACAAGCTCATCGATTGATATTGACTGCGCAGCTGTGGAAGACAAGACGAAGTGCCGGCCATATTTAACCGACAGCCAGGTGTCCAAGAGCGCGATATCAGATTCTGCGTCAAACGACCGAATCATCAACCGCTTGCTGGAGAGCGGCAAACACGCCGTTCCGCTCGTCATTACAGTTGGCTCCTCATGATTGCCGATCGGCCCCGCTATTTCTCGTTCCTGGGCGGTGCAATTGTCCATTAGTTCATTGACGAGCCGAATTACGTCCAACTGGCTGAAACCGTATTTTGCAGCTTCCTTAAAAACACTGCGCGCAAGTGTCTGAATGGTGGCGAGTGGGATTTGATTATCCATAATGATCAAGTCTACGGGAGTCCCATGCAGTGCAAAAGCGTTATACGCAATCACCGTGTTGAAGGTCAAAAAATAAGGGAATTCGGCGTGGCGGGCCATTTGGCACTCTTGGATAAGTGCCAATATCATGTCTATGGTTAATGACAAGGTGTAAACCATGTGACCGGAATACACCTATAGGAAAATGGAGGCTAGGGTCGGAATCGAACCGGCGTCCACGGCTTTGCAGGCCGCTGCATAACCACTCTGCCACCTAGCCCCAGGTTAGCCCGGCATGAGGCCTCTGAACGAAGCTGTCACACCGCTGAGCAGGCGTCGCAGTATACAGGCCCTCGGTTCAGAATCAATTTGCGCCGTCACAGACGCAATTCCGGGTCGAATCTCGCATAATGACGCGATGAAATCTGCACTCAATTTGTTTGCCGTAAGTGGCCTCCTGTTGCTGGGCGCCTGCTCCAAAACCGAGCCCGTCGTACTATTTGAACCACAGGCCCTCGATGTGCCCGCGCGGGTACCAGCGACCGGGCCCAGAATCTCTGGCGATCAGGGCACGTCGCTGATCCTCAGTTGGATGGAGCCGGATGAGGAAGACACTTCCCTGAAGTACTCGAGATATCAGGACGGCCAGTGGTTGCCTGCAAAGATCGTCGTTGAAGGCCACGACATGTTCGTCAACTGGGCCGATATGCCGTCGGTCACACCGCTGGGCGATGGACGTCTCGCGGCGCACTGGTTGCAAATGTCGGCCGACCTGCCATACGCGTATGACATCGTCTATACGCAATCAGGCGATGACGGCGTTACCTGGTCCGAACCTCTGCGACCGCACAATGACGGCACGCCGACGGAGCATGGATTTGTATCCATCTTCCCGAATGGTTCGCACACGGGCCTGATTTGGCTCGACGGTCGCAGGATGGTCAATGAGGAAACGAACGACGCACTCGCAAGTGGTATGACGCTTCGGTCGGCATTTGTGGACGAAAATCTGACACTGCATCGTGAACAACTCGTCGATGACCTGATCTGTGACTGCTGCCAAACCGACGTTGCGCTCGCTGTGTCGGGTCCGGTCGCTGTTTATCGTGATCGCACCAGGGACGAAATTCGTGACATCTACGTCACTCGATTCGCCGACGGTGGATGGCTGCCCGGAAAACCTGTCGCGGATGATAATTGGGAGATTCCGGGCTGCCCGGTCAATGGACCTGCCATCGCTGCCAACGGCAAGACTGTAGCAGTAGCCTGGTTTACGGGCGCCGCTGACCACCCTGTCGTCAGACTGAGTTTTTCTGACGACGGCGGAGAGACATTTTCGGCACCGATCGAAGTGATCGATGGCAGTGTTCTGGGCCGTGTGGGAGTGCTTTTCCTGGACGACGACGATGTGGCTGTCAGTTGGCTGCAACCCGGTAATGGTGGCAAAGGTGACGTTCATGTTCGGAGCATCGGGAAAAATGGCACTCTTGGCGTGATTCACACGGTCAGCACTGGCGCCGCTTCGTTCTCGGTTCCTCAAATAGCCAGATCCGGTGATGACCTGGTAATTGTCTGGACCGAAAGCGAGGATTTCGTGGACCGGATTGCGAGTGCACGAGTGCCTGTTGCTGCTCTATGAAAAAAGGCCGCTCAAAGAGCGGCCTTCTCATGTCTGGAGCGGGTGATGAGGATTGAACTCACGACCCTCACGTTGGCAACGTGATGCTCTACCGCTGAGCTACACCCGCATATTGCCCCCGCAATATCCACGGGGGGCCGAGATTTTAGCCGCTTACGGCTCGCTGTCAAGACTAATGAAGGGCCAGGCAGCCCGCAAGTAGACAATCATCGACCAGATCGTCATTCCGGCCGCCACTACCAGCAACACGAAGCCGATGCCGTAGATATCGAAGCCGAGGAACTCGTTCTGGTACACCATGAAGCCGATGCCGAACATCTGCAAGACGGTTTTTACTTTTCCTGTCCAGTTGACCTTCACATTGGCGCGTTCCCCAATCGTCGCCATCCACTCCCTGAGCGCCGAGATAGTGATTTCACGGCCGATGATGATCATCGCAATAATATCGACATACCAGAGTGGATCGCCCTGCACGAGCATGACGAGCACGATAGCCACCATGAGTTTGTCCGCAACAGGGTCCAGAAACTCACCGAACTTTGACGTCTGTCCGTAGCGCCGCGCAACCCAGCCATCGAGCCAGTCCGTGACGGCCGCCACACCGAAGAATATCGCAGCGACCGGACGAGCATGCTCCATCTGGCTATAGAACAGAATGACGACCACCGGAATCGCCGCGATGCGAAACAGGGTCAATATGATGGCAAGGTTGAATTTCACGGTCTGGTCGCTTCTTATTCAGTTTTGTCCGTCCAGATGCAGGTCATTGTATATCGATTCAGCCAGGGATCGACTAATTCCGCGCACTTTGACCAGATCGTCGATTCCGGCCCCGATGACGCCCTGCAAACCCCCAAACTGTCTCAACAGCTCACGGCGTTTCTTCGGCCCCAACCCGGGAATCTGTTCCAGTCTTGACGTGCTGCGGGCCTTCGCCCTCCTCTGGCGATGGGCGGTGATTGCGAATCGATGCGCTTCATCGCGAATCTGTTGGATCAACAGCAATGCCGGCGAATCAGCAGGCAACTGCATTGCGATCTTTTCACCCGCAACATACAAGCGCTCTGCACCCGGCTTGCGTGCTCGCCCTTTAGCAACAGCAACGACTTTTAGCCAGTCGAGTTCCAGTTCGTCGAGAACTGTCATCGCCTCCGCAAGCTGTCCTTTGCCGCCATCTACAAACAACACATCCGGCACGGGCACCTCGCCCTTATTGACACGGACATACCGCCGTCGTAGCGCCTCGGCCATTGCCGCGTAATCATCGCCCGCCGCCGCCGGGCTCAGATTGAATCGCCTGTAGTCGCTCTTGAGCGGTCCGGCCGCGTTGAATACGACGCACGACGCCACGGTTGCCTCGCCCGACGTATGGCTGACATCGAAACACTCGAGGCGTTCCGGCGGTTCCTCGAGCTCCAGCGCCGCGCCAAGTGCTGCGAACTGCCGCCGTATGGTCGCGTTGCTCGCGACTTGCTGATTGAGTCCCTGCTTCGCATTTGTTCGCGCCATCTGCAACCAGCGCAGTCGATCGCCCCGCACCCGGTTCTTGATCACGATCTTCCGACCCATGCGCTCACTCAATTCCGCCTGGAGCAGCACGCTGTCGTCGATCTCACTGTCCAGAATTATCTCGGCGGGTGCGTCCCGGCCCAGATAGTACTGAGCGACAAAGCCATTGAGGATCTTCTGTTGATCCGTTTCGCCGGCCAGTTTCGGGAAGTGATCGTGACTGCCAATCATCGCCCCGTTACGAATAAACAACACTGTCACGCAATGTATCGCTGCATTCGATGCGAAGCCGAGAATATCGAGGTCCTTTTTGGTCGAGCGCGCAATAAGTTGCTTCGCCTCGATCTCTTTTAGTCGGGAAATCTGATCGCGAAACCGCGCAGCGTATTCATACTGTCTTGCGGCGGATGCCTGCTCCATACGAGCGACGAATGTATCGATGACACTTTGGTTCTTGCCTTCCAGAAACTCGATTGCCGCGTCGACGTCCCTTGCATACGTATCCTGCGCGATCAGATCAACGCAAGGCGCAGTGCAACGTTTGATCTGATACTGCAAACACGGACGCGTTCGATTACTGAAATAACTGTCCTGGCACTGACGCACGAGAAACAATTTTTGCAGTTCGTTTAACGTTTGCCGAACGGCGCTCGTGCTTGGATACGGCCCGAAGTAGCGACCCTTGCCTTTGCGTGGACCGCGATGAAACTGCAGACGCGGGAATTTGTGCCTGGTCGAGACGTAAATGTATGGATAGCTTTTGTCATCACGAAGGATGACGTTGAAGCGCGGCTTGTGTTGCTTGATCAGGTTGTATTCGAGAATCAGCGCTTCAGCTTCGGTGTTCGTGACGGTGACCTCGACATTCGCGGCAAGCTCCATCATTGCGGCAGTCTTTACTGAATCGTGCGTGCGATGAAAATAACTGGAGACACGTTTCTTCAGATCACGAGCCTTGCCAACGTAGATGACCTTGTGTTTCGCATTGAGCATACGATAGACACCTGGTCGATGCGTCAGGCTGCGTAAAAAAGAACTCTCGTCGAATGTGCGTTCGTCGCTCACGCTGTCATCGCCTTAATGGAGCCCCATACTAATCCAGCAACTCCCGCGCTTGTGCAAATATCGCCTCGAACATGTCGGTCGTCAGCCGCCGCGTGTTCGTGTTGTAGCGGCTGCAATGGTAGGAATCGAGAAGCCGAATCGGACCGAGATCGTGTACCGCCGCGTGTGCGAACTTGTAATCCGCCTGGCGCATCGCAAACGCTTTGACGATCGCACGATGGGCGATACCACCGAGAGCCAGCACCAGTGAAGACGCAGGCAGTGCTTGCAGTTCGTTTGCGAGATACGAATTACAGGTATTTATCTCAACGCCCACCGGCTTGTTATCCGGTGGCAGACACTTGACTGCGTTGGTGATTCGGCAGTCTATCAGTTGCAATTCATCGTCCGCGGCGAGCGACTCATCGTGCGAGGAAAAGCCGAATTGATGCAACATTTGATACAACAGGATACCGGCGTGGTCGCCGGTAAACGGTCGTCCGGTTCGATTCGCTCCGTGCATGCCCGGTGCCAGGCCAACGATCAGAAATCGTGAGTCTTCATCCCCGAAAGGTGGTACTGGTTTGCAGTAATAGTCGGGGTATTTCTCGCCGACCTTGTCGAGAAACACAGCAAGCCGCGGGCAGGCGCGGCAGTGCTTGTCAAAAATCGTCACCGGCATAAGCGATTCCCATAACTCTCAGCTAAGAGAGTTCGTTAACTAATCGTTATCGCGAGAGATCTTGGCCGTTGCCCGATGCAAACCGGCAATACGCATCGCCACTTCCATGGCCTGCTCGTAGTTCAGACGTGGATCGACTGTCGACTTGTAGGCGCGAGCCAGATCACGATCCGTCAAGCCACGCGCACCGCCCGTGCATTCAGTTACGTCCTCACCGGTTAGTTCGAGATGAACGCCGCCCAGGTAACTGCCCATCGACGCATGCACGCGAAACGCCGACTCAAGTTCTGAGACGATGTTGTCGAAGCGACGCGTTTTGGTGCCATCCGCCGTGCTTTCGGTATTGCCGTGCATCGGGTCGCAAACCCATAGCACGGGTGATCCGGTTTCTTTGACTGCGGAGATCAGGTCAGGCAGGGACTCCTCGATCCTCTTGGTGCCGAAACGATGAATCAACGTAAGTCGCCCCGACTCATTATTCGGATTGAGAGTCGAAATCAGGTCCTGCAACCATTCCCGAGTCATTCCCGGGCCGATCTTGATGCCCATGGGGTTAGCGATGCCCCGAAAATACTCGATATGTGCGCCGTCTAACGCAGCGGTCCGCATGCCGATCCACGGAAAATGCGTCGTCAGGTTGTACCAGCGCTTGCGTCGGTCGAGGTATCGCGTCTGTGACTGCTCGTACAACAGATGCAGGCCTTCGTGCGCCGCGTAAATATCCGCGCGTTGCGTCTTGTGTACTGCCTCGCCTGAAATCGTCTCCAGAAAATCAAGTGAATTGGAAATCGACTTTACGATTTCATGATATTCCTCAGCCATCGGCGAATGCCCCACCCAGCCGAGATCCCAGTACTCCGGGTGATGCAGGTCGGCAAACCCACCATCGATCAGCGAACGGACGAAATTCAGGGTCAGGGCCGCACGTTCATAACCACGCAGGATCATTTGTGGATTCGGGATGCGATCGTCGGCCGTAAACGGGCTTCGATTGACGAGATCACCGCGGAAACTCGGCAACGATGTGCCATCACGCGTCTCGGTATCCGCCGAACGTGGCTTCGCGTACTGCCCCGCCATACGACCAACCCGCACAACCGGCTTCTTGAGCCCGTAAAGCATAACGAGGCTCATCTGCAGCAGGATCTTCAGCTTGTCGACGATATTTTCTGAAGTGCACTCATCAAAAGTCTCGGCGCAATCACCACCCTGCAGGACGAATGCTTCGCCACACTGAGCTTTGGCGATTTGGTCTTTTAACCCGTCGACCTCCCACGAAGTAACAATCGGAGGCAGGCGGCTCAGATCAGCGACTGCGCGATCAAGCGCTACCTGGTCCGGGTAGCTGGCCTGTTGTGCCGCCGGCATGCTCTGCCAGCTCGCGGGTTGCCAATCGGCCCTGGCGATAGTTCTGCTCACATCTGATCCTGTATTTGAGTGTCAGTCGGCGGGCCTCAGACCCACCGCAACCGCGGACTATGCCATGGGGCTCTCCGCTGCTGCAAAAGTTTCTTAGGTAATCAGGCATTTAGGCGCGTGTGGAAAGCTCCGCGGGACATAGGCACAATGCGCGCGACCGGAGAATAAATCTATGAACAAAATACTCGACAATCTTGGCCTGGAAGCCATCAATCCAGGAACATGGTACGGCGCCGAAAGCAGTGAGGACACCACGGCCAATTTAATTGAATCCGTGAACCCGGCAACGGGAGAAATCATCGCCAGCGTACGCAACACTAACGCTGACGAATACGAGACCCTCATTCGAAAAGCACAAGAGTCCTTCCTGACCTGGCGCAAGACACCGGCACCGGCTCGCGGTAACGCCGTGCGCCTGATTGGCAACGCCTTGCGAGACAACAAGGACGCACTGGGCAGCCTTGTCTCGCTCGAGATGGGCAAGATTAAAGCTGAGGGCGATGGCGAGGTTCAGGAGATGATCGACATTGCCGACTTTGCTGTCGGCCAGTCACGCATGCTGTACGGCAATACGATGCATTCGGAACGACCACAGCATCGCATGTATGAACAATGGCACCCGCTGGGACTCATTGGCACGATTACCGCATTTAATTTCCCGGTCGCTGTCTGGGCGTGGAACTCCTGTATTGCGGCAATTTGCGGCAATGTAAATATCTGGAAACCGTCATCACAGACTCCGTTATGCAGTATCGCGGTACAAAAAATCGTCAATGGAGCGCTTGCCGGTGAGGATTTACCGCCGGTATTTTTCCTGTTGAACGACACTGTCCATAAGGTTTCGCAGGATTTCGTCGATGACAAGCGCGTAAATCTCATTTCCTTCACGGGATCCTGCGGCGTGGGCAAAAGAATCAGCGCACAAGTCACGGCACGTATGGGCAAGGTATTGCTCGAACTCGGCGGCAACAACGCCATCATTGTCGACGAGCAGGCGAATCTCGATCTTGCAGTTCCTGCGATCGTGTTTGGCTCGGTCGGTACCGCAGGCCAGCGCTGCACAACGACACGTCGCGTTATCGTTCACCAGTCACGATTCGAGGAACTAAAGGGCGCCCTCGTCAAAGCGTATGGGCAGGTGCGAATCGGCGATCCATTGGACGAGAATACGCTCATGGGCCCGCTAGTTAACGCGTCTGCTGTCGATGAGGTCGAGGCCGCGTGTGCGACCGTTCGTGAAGCAGGTGGCGAAATCCTGTGTGGCGGCGAGCGCATCGATGGCCCCGGCAACTTCATGTCACCAGCAATCGCCTTGGCCAAGAATGAATGGGATATCGTCCAGGCTGAGACTTTCGGACCAATTCTGTACCTGATTCCATTCGATACGCTGGATGAAGCAATCGCGATGCAGAACGGAGTCGTGCAAGGCCTGTCATCCGCGATCTTCACGGATAATTTACAGAACGCCGAGTACTTTCTGTCAAGCGCCGGATCGGACTGCGGTATTGCGAACGTCAATATCGGCACATCGGGTGCCGAGATCGGCGGTGCCTTTGGTGGCGAAAAGGAGACTGGTGGAGGCCGCGAAGCAGGATCCGATGCCTGGAAGACCTATATGCGCAGGCAGACCAACACGATCAACTGGGGCTCCGGGCTGCCGCTCGCCCAGGGCATCAATTTCGACCTGTAAGCGCGTTCCGCGGATCTGCTCCGAACTTGATTGCACAGCGCTGCGAACGGGGCATTTATCTCGCTCATGTCGCGATCCCGTTAAGCGGGCGCTATCGAGGCACGGGCTCGCAGCTGGCATCATTTTTTTCCGGAATGGCTCGCTTCGCTGCGCTTTACTTCCGGAAAAAAAGATCCCACCCGCGGCCCTCACGGAGTTCGTAGGGCTTTCGAGCGTGGGGGCTTTCAGCATCCGAAGTAAAGCGCAGCGCAGCGAGCCATGAGGATGCGAAAGCCCCCAGGATCGTAAGCCGTGTAGATAGCCAGGGACGGCGGCGGAACGCTCTTACAGTGTTTCGAAGCGATTTTCCGCCCTGTTCTTGCGCACCTGGCCCGCTGGGAACACCTGCCCGTTCATGGCGATATAGACGCCCGGCGGTGCTACTTGCGCGGCAGCAACTGCCATGCCGATATTGAACACGGCATCGGTGGCCTTGAATCGTGCCGGAGT
>Ga0255054_10000563_pt1 | contig 21969 bp, 23 predicted proteins | sample JV7_2_23_MG_FD_188634 | JGI IMG/M metagenome (GOLD analysis project Ga0255054, IMG submission 188634) | Seawater microbial communities from Jervis Inlet, British Columbia, Canada - JV7_2_23 | ecosystem: Environmental > Aquatic > Marine > Inlet | place: Canada: British Columbia | collected...
ACTCCACCCCGACGGCGGATAAGAGGGCCCGGGTCCAGCCGCCTGACAAACCCGGCTACCCTGGAAGCGGTCCCCCACGGCTCGAGCCATTGTGCATCGCTCCCATATACTCCAGAGCCGCTCCGATTCCCTCGGAGCCTCATTTATCATCTCCTGAACCCCAGGTCTACCCCGCAGAATCTGCATCTCGATCCATCCAGCCCCACCACACGGGTATCATAGCCGATGCGATGAACAACTGTCTTGCCGCAGGCATAACACACGGTGCTCTCATGCTCGTGGCCCGGCACATTGCCCAAATAGACAAACCTGAGCCCGGCCTCCTTACCTATCCCGTACGCCCTCTCCAGCGTGGACAGCGGAGTAGCAGGCAGATGAGTGAACTCGTACAGAGGATGAAAGCGCGTCACATGCCACGGAGTCAACTCACCCAGTGCATCGCGAATCCAGCCGGCAATGCCCCTGAGTTGCTCATCGTCGTCGTTCATCGTGGGGATGATGTTGGTGACCACCTCGACATGCATGCCCCATTTCTCCTTTGCCCGTGCCGTCACATCCAGAATGCCGCGCCAGTGAGAAACTCCGGTCAACTGGCGGTAGAACCCGTCGCTGAAGCCTTTGACGTCCACCCTCCAGGCATCGAGCCACGGGCCTATTGCATCCAGACCCTCCGGAGTGGCATAGCCATTGGTGACATAGACGGTGTAGAGGCCTTGCTCCTTTGCCAGCTTTGCGGAATCCAGTGCGTACTCGAGCCAGATGGCCGGCTCGTTGTAGGTCCAGGCGATCCCCTGACACTCGTATCTCCTGGTTAGCTCTATCGACTTCTCGGGGCTGACCTGGTGAGACCCGGGCGGGGCATCGGCGCAGGAGATCTGCCAGTTCTGACATCCTTTGCAGCGGAAGTTACACCCCCAGGACCCTAAGGAGAAGGCAAAGGTGCCCGGGAAGAAATGGAATAGAGGTTTCTTCTCGATATGGTCGGCCGCCATCGAGGACACCTCACCATAGTTCATGGCAAACAGAGTGCCGTCACGGTTGACACGCATGCGACAGGAGCCGAGCCTGCCTGGGTTTATGAGGCACCTCCCCTGGCAGACGTGGCATCTCACCCGCTCACCGGCGAGCCTCTCATAGAGCGTCCCCTCCCTTTCCATCCCTTATGATTATATCACCGCGCCATGGCCAGGCATAATCCCCTCCAGACGCCTGTGACGATCTCGAATGATGCCGGGGCAGCGGAGCGGAGCGAAAACGACAACGGAGCCGCGTGATGTGGCAAAGCCCGGACCGGAGGTTATGCCTAAGACCCGGCCACACTCACTTTGCTCAGGTCCGGGATGCCGACGGGGCTGAGTTCATAGCCCGCTACATTCGCCCTGACCAGGATGTGGTTGACGCCGTGCCACAACGGCAGGCACGGAGCATCGTCAATCACGATCCGCTCGGCTTGCCGGTACGTGTCCAGGCGAAGGCTGCCATCCTGCTCCACGGCGGCCCGGTCCAGCAGGTCGTCCAGAATAGAGTTACTGTATTCGAAGGCGTTGTTCTCGCCACCCGTACGGAAGAGGACATCGAGGAAATTGTGGGGGTCGGGGTAGTCCGCAACCCAGCCCAGAAGGAACATCTCGTCCTTCTCTTGCTTCAGATTGTACACGAAGTGCTCCGGTTCCATCTGCCTCACCGAGACTTCCACGCCGAGGTTCTGTCGCCATTCATCGATAATGGCACCCAGAAACTCCGGGATGTAATTGCCATAGCCGGAGACAGTCACGGTGATTGGAGGCAAATTCGAGGCATCACCGTATTGCGAGGAGGCCATGTACTCCTTCGCTCTATCCACATCGTAGTTCAGGCCTGCCAGCCCTTCGTCATGGCCGGGCATACCCGGCGGAAGAATCCCCTCAGCTTCGCTCACCATGTCCCTCAGGATCAGCCGTATGATGCTCTCTCTGTTCACCGCATGGCTGAAGGCAAGACGAACCTCGACGTCGTCGAATGGGGGTTCAGCAGTGTTGAAGCCAAGATAGTAGAGGCTTAGTTCAGGCGTTACGGCCAGTTCAGGATAGAACTGACCCGTCTCGTCACGCACTTTGTGAATGTAAGCATCGTAGACAGAAACGACATCGATGTGCCCCAGTTCGTACATGGCCATGGGCGGACCGTCAAGATAGTAGACGATATGCTCGACTCCGGCCCGATCGCCGTAGTAATCCCCGCTGCGCTGCAGTATCAGCCACTGACCCGCCTTCCATTCCTTCAGCTTGTACGGCCCGGTTCCGTCAGGCTCGCGCCACCATCCGCTTCCCGACTCAACGTTGGCCCTGTCCACGACGAAGGCGGTGGGATAAGCCAGTTTGCTCAAGAAGTACGGCCGGGGAGCGTCAATGTTGACGCGAAGGGTGAGGTCGTCAACAACCTCGACACCCGAGATCCCCGATGCCTCTCCCTCCAGCATCTCGCCGACACCTAAGATGTCGCCCAGATAGGTGGCGGCTGTACCCGAGCCGGTGTCCGGATGGCAGGCTCTCTCCCAGGAGTACTTGAAGTCGGCAGCCTTGACCTCCCTGCCGGAATGAAAGCGCACTCCTTCGCGCAGGTAGAAGGTGAATGTCATCCCATCGGCACTCTTCTCCCACCCCTCGGCGATATCGGGCACGATCTCCAATTCATGGTCAAGGCGAACCAGGCCCGAGAAGATGTGCACGACGTAGGTATAAGAGGAGAAGTCCGCGGCGATGGCCGGATCGAGCGTTATCGGGCCGGTGTCCCAGAGACTCAGGACCTCGGCATCGCGTTGCCAGAAGAGGCAGCCGCTGAACTCCACCAGGAACAGGACAAGAACAAGGAAGAGGGCTGCTACGCTTGCCCTTCTGGCACAAGGACATCTTGCTCTCACTGCGCTAATCACTGACAATCCGCCGCTCCATCAGAACCGGTTCGCTGCCCGCTACCAGACGACTACGAATCGGGTTATTGTATCATCATAGTCGGGTTCGGCCATAAGCTCTCCCGGCGGAGGCTTGACACACTGGTGGTAACGCCTTCCGACAACGAGGTCAACCTCCCAATCGAACTGCGGCTCGACGAAGACCAACTCTCGATCGGTGGTATCGAAGGCGACTATGGCGTGACCGCCTCCCCCGCGGAACTCGATGATCACGTAGGCAGAGCGGATACCTTCCTTCGCCGCGTTGGCCTTGACATCAGCAGCGAAATCCACACAGGTATACTGGCTCTCCGTGTAGTCCTGCCCGCTTGTCCCGTCCCGTTCCAGGAACTCCTTCATCTCCCGATAGCTCGGGTCCCTCAGCACATAGCCCCAACCGGCTGTCAGCCTGTAGTAGTTCGCATCCAGGTCGAAGAGAGCAGCTTCCAGCGATTCGACAAGATCCTTCGAGGCGCTCAGTTCGGCCGAGGTCGCAGCTAGACCCGTCTCGAAGTCAGCCAGATGTGATTGAGCCGCCGCCATCTCGGCTTCGAGAGCCCTCAGTTCCGCCTGAGTCCCGGTTAACTGAGCCGCAGACCACATCGTGGCGACAAGCGAGACAACAGCTACGACCGCCAGAACCGCAATGGCAGCCCGAAACCTACCGCGGGAGTCCATTTCCATCATCATCGGGACCTCCAAACACGGACTCGAGGACCGAGAACAGGCGTGCCGGGCTCTCTGCGTCACGCGCCAGCTTCTCGAATGGACACAGGTCTGTGCCGGCCCGGTTGGAGATGTAAGGAACCACTGCCGTGCAAGTGACGGGCACCCTGCGGCTCCTCAGTATATCCAACGCCCCCTGACTGGCCGTGACGGCGTAAACCGAGGCTATCCGGGCATGAAGGCAAAGCATGGCTACTGCTGAGCCCACCACACGATCGGCCACCGCAGCATTATGTAAACTCTCTGCCATACTCCGGACGGCACCGAAGAAGGGGGCCACTCCACTGTCCCTGGAACTGAGGACGATCAGCCCGTCCCTCACGACCACGAGGTTCCATCTCTCCTTCTCCAGAAGAGAGCGGGCCAACTCCCCGTCTTCCATACTGCTACTCATCGCACTGCCATCGTTTACAGGTGGCTCCGTCGAAGAACCGGCCGTGTCGGGCCGGCGTGAACCACGATACAGTTCATCCGGACTCGAGTCGGGGCCACGGTCTTTCATCCTGCGTTTCTGCTCTGCTCCTTCAGTTCGTACTCCATCCTCCCCGTGCCGAGTTCCCGGGCTGCTCGTAACTGGCCCAGGCTATCGGCATCGTTAAGCCTGCCCAGAATGTCGGGATAGCTTACGTGATCGAACTCACCCACAGGCTTGGTCTGGGCAATCAGGTCCAGAGAAGCCTTGTCGATGGCCACAGCGTCCCTGGAGGCCAGTATGCCGATATCCGGCACTACGGGCAGACCCGATGCGGCTACGCAGTCACACAGAGGAGTCACGTCCTGCACGAAGTTGAAGTAGGCTAACCTGGAGCCAAAGCGGCCGATCACGCCCGCGGCGGCGTGTGCCACATTGACAGCAAACTTATCCCTCGCCTGAGGAGGGAACGCAAGCACTCCTTCCCGGCACAGAAAGAAGCAGCGATTACAGCTCATACATGTCTCCTCATCACGTACTATCTTTTCATCGACCACAGCAAGGGCTCCGTAGAGGCAGACTTCAACGCACTCGCCGCAGCCCGTACACTTTGAGACATCGATGAGGGCGCGGGCCGCCCTATGTTGATCAGCCTTACTCTCCTTGGTAACGCAACCCATCGCGATATTCTTGATCGCGCCTCCAAAACCGGCCAGGAGATGCCCTTTGACATGGGATAGCACTATCATATAGTCGGCATCCAGAATCTTTCTGGCTACCTTGACCCTATCAAAAGGACGGTCTTGCGTGCGCCCGGGGATATCAACCCACTCGCCATCGTAGCCCTGTTCGCCATCGGCGATCACGACCGGGGCACCCATCGAATCCTCAGTGAAGCCATTGAAAGCCGCCGTAGCCAGATACTGCCCGGCGGTGAACCTCCTTCCCGGATACAGAGTGGTAGTATCGGTGACAAACGGTTTTCCCCCGACTTTCTTGACCAGGTCGCAGATACGGTGCACAAGCGGAGGGCGGAGGTAACCGGTGTTGCCGTACTCACCCATGTGAACCTTCACCGCAACAGAGTCACCCGGCGAGACGGTGTCTGCCACTCTGGAGAAGAGCACTTTGAGTTCCTTGAGATAGCCTCTGCTCTTGCTGTAGGGAAAGAAGAAAACCTCGCTGCTCTCACTTGCATCCATGATGATCGCTCCTTTCATCTGTCTTCTTGCTGCTCACCTGCCGGTAGGTGCATCGCCCGAACACGACGCACTGCCTGCCTGAAGAGTGCTTCTCTTTCAATCTGCTACTCACTTCAGAGGAGATTCCTTGATTTCAGGCTTAGATAGGCCTTATCACAGACTATGATATGGTCGAGTACCTCGATACCGACGATCTCGCCGGCCTTGACCAGGCGCCTGGTAAGCTCGATATCCTCCTTCGATGGCTCCGTGTCACCGGAAGGGTGATTGTGGGCGAAAATGACCGAGGCGGCAGAGGCGGAGACCGCTTCCTTGAAGACCTCTCGCGGATGAACAACGCTGGTGTCCAGGCTGCCCATCGAGACCGGACGGCACTGTATCAACCTGTTTCTGGTATCCAGGCACAGCACCAGGAAGTGCTCCTTCCTCTTGCCTTTCAACCGGCTTCTCACCACGGCGGCTACGTTCTCCGGGGACTTCAGCACCGGCTTTGGCTTCTCACCCGCGTCGCCATCCAGTCGCCTGCTGAGTTCAAGGGCAGCCTTGATCTGAGCTGCCTTGGCCAGGCCTATTCCTCTCACCTCGCTCAACTCCTCAATGGAGGCGTCGGCGACACTCCTCAGATTACCGAATCGGCTCAGCAGTTTCTGGCTGGTCACCAAGACAGGCTCGCCCTTCGTCCCCCGCCCCAGGATCAGGGCCAGGATCTCCTGGGCAGACAGTGCTTCACTGCCCAGCTTAAGCAGTCTCTCCCTGGGACGTTCGCTGAGCGGAAGATCGTGCACAGTAAAGGAGTCCTTCATGTCGAACACTCCTCAGGCAGTGTTCCCGCGGCCGCACGCCGGACCCTTCTCCTCCAGATGAGGATACCGACGACAGCCACCACAACGGCCAGCGCTCCTGACACCATAGCAGCAGCCGGAAGAGACCGCTCGCGCTGGGCAGAGAGCGCCGTGTTCGCCAGCGACGCACGCCAGTTGGCATCAAGGCCGTCTATATCAAAACCGTAGACCTGGCTCATAGCGTCGTCGTAAGTGGCACCCTCCTTCAAAACGGCCAGCAAATCGAGCATCCGGTCCTTTCCGTACATGCCCAGCAGATACGCGGCCAGGCTGTAGCTCTGAGCATAAGAAAGATAGGCCAGGTCCGGCACAGCCGAAAACGGGCTACACAGGCTGCGCACAGAGATCAACTTGCCCTCAGCGATAGCCTCCTCGAGGCGGGAGCGGAAGTGGGACTCCAGTTCGCCCTCGTTGTACATGGCCAGTCCCTCGTCAAGCCAGGTGGGAAGCCGTCCGTAAGGACTGAAGGTTGCCTGGTGAACAACGAGGTGCGTCAACTCGTGAACCAGGGCCCTCTCTCCCCATTCACGCCGGTCGGGAGAAATGCCTATTGCGATCGTACTGAACTCGGTGTAGGCAACACCCCCCGTCCACTCCTGAGGAAATATCATAGCTCCCCTAAGATCCTCGGACGAGGCATAGATGTAAATCCTGATCGGTCTCTCCGGGTAAGTGCCGATCTCGTCCGCCAGCCTGACCAGACCCTCTTCACAGACAGCCATCAGTTCTTCAGCAAAGGCGTCGTCCCCCAGGTACCAGAAGAGGATAACCTCGCCACTTTGGGCATTGCCCGGGTCCGGCTGCGGACCCCCGGCGGTCAAGCTACGCCAGGCATAACGGTCGTCATCAAAGCTCATCGACTCGGGCGAGGTCTGGAACCGGTTCCCCTCAGCATCCTCGATCACCCACCAGTAGCTGACCTCAGCGCCCGGAGGCAGACTCGCCCTCCTCATGTCCCACACCCAGGTGGCCTCTATCACGGTGGCAGGCGTGAAATCCGCCCGGCCCTCGCTGACAACCTCTGCGTACTTCATCTTGTCGACGACGTAACGGAGTCGGACATCGACGATATCGGCGACACTATGAGCTTCGACGGTGAACGTCGCCTGCTCCGGAAAGTCCTTCTCAACTCCGACATCAATGACGACGATTCCGTTCTCGGCGCTCTGAGACAGCTGTTCGAGATGACGCCCGAAATCGCCGGCCCATATGTCGGTCCGCGCCTCGACGGTTGAGGGTGCTAACAGCAGCAACAAGGCCACAAGTGCTAACGCTTTGCTCATTGTCATGTCCCTATTCTGGAACGTAGATAAGCTGTGATGAAACCATCCAGTTCGCCGTCGAGGACGGCTCCGGGATCGTGGACTTCGTAGTCGGTGCGCAGGTCCTTCACCATCTTGTAGGGGTGTAGCACATAGCTGCGAATCTGATTGCCCCAACCTGCTTCGATACGCTGGCCCTTGATCTTGGCCCTCTCCACAGCCCTCTCTTCCTGTCCTAACTCAAGGAGACGCGAGTAGAGGATCTTCATAGCAGCCTCCTTGTTCTGGTGTTGCGAGCGCTGGCCCTCACACGTCACGACCAGTCCGGTGGGGATATGAGTTATCCTCACTGCGCTGCTGGTCTTCTGCATATGCTGCCCGCCGGGACCGCTCGACCTGAACGTATCTACCCTCAGGTCTTCAGTGTCTATTCTTATGTCCAGGGCCTCTTCGGCCTCGGGCAGGACTTCCACCAGGACGAAGGATGTGTGGCGGGCATGGTCGGAATCGAAAGGAGACAACCGCACCAACCTGTGCACTCCGTGCTCGCCCTTCAGATAGCCATAGACATACTCTCCCTTGATCTCGACAACGGCACTCTTGATGCCTACCTCTTCGCCGGGGGAAACGTCCAGGACCTCCGCCTCGTGATCATGCCGCTCCGCCCACCTCAGATACATACGGAGCAGCATGTCTGCCCAGTCCTGCGATTCGGTGCCGCCGGCACCGGCATGGAGAGCAAGCATGGCATTTCGCGTGTCGTAGTCACCGACAAAGAACTGTTCGCCCTCCAGTTTCTCGAACTTCGAGCCCAGCTTCCTCACCTCGAGATGTAGCTCTTCCTTAAGCGAATCATCCTTCTCTCCCTCAGCCATGACGATCATCTCCTGAAGCTCGCCGGCCTTCTTCCTCACATCGCGCCAGGCAGTGACCAGATTCGTCTTGACCGCGAGCTTGCGCATAATGGCCTTGGCCCTGGCAGTATCCTGCCAGAAATCAGGCTGTGCCGACTCCTCCTCTATCTTCGCGATTTCACCTTCCCTTGTCGGGAGGTCAAAGATGCACCATGACGTCGGAGATTCGTCTGCGCAAGTCTTCCAAGTATTCCTTATCTTCCTGCATTTGACTCCAATCCGATCAGCCGATTGGGTCACCACACACATGCCGCCTGATCAATGCCCGGCACCATGACGAAGTGTCATGTCATTGCACCCTGCTCAAGGGAAGCTGTTGCCCGGAGGCAACAAGATGAGCAAGGCGGATAGGTTCAGGCAGCCTGTAACCACGGGAGCATTCTAGCACCCATTGTAAGGACGACGCCAGATCGATCTTGTGGCCCACCGAAACGTATATCGGTCTTACCCCTGACCTGGTTCTCAGCGCCGCCCCGATACAGTCACCTCTGTCGAACAGCTGGGCATGAGAGCCACGCTCGTCTCCCAGAGCCTCATGGCAACCACAGAGGATCGACTTCGCGCAGCCTATCGTAGGCCTGTCCAGGAAGAGCCCGAGGTGCGAGGCCAATCCCAGCCTCCTGGGATGGGCGATCCCCTGACCATCGACCAGTACCAGGTCGGGAGCGTTTCTCACTCTCTCAAAGGCAGCCAGGATCAAGGGGCTCTCACGAAACGATAGCAGGCCGGGAACATAGGGAAACGGAAGCTCACCCTCCACTGTCCTCGCTTCGACCGTTTTCAACTCGGGGTATGAGAGAACCACGACTGCCGCTCTTGCCGGGCCGCGAACACGAGGAGAGGAGACGTCGACACCCGCAATCAGGCGGTGATCCCCAGCCTCGTAATCGGTCACAACCTTCTCAGCCAGGCTTACCTGTATTTCTTGCGCCTGCGCTGCGCTCACATGCCACTCATGACGACTGTCGATCCTCACAGTTCGAATTATAGTGTATCCAGCCACAATGACAAATCCGGCAGTTGACCCGACAGACAGAAGTCTCTTCCTGTCCAGCACACCTGTTGCCAAAGACGGATCGCTCTGCTATAATCGCAACCTGGTCAACCATTGGTTGTGAGTATGCCTGTCAGAAGTGATGCCGAGACTGCCTGTGCACAGACCGTTTTCGGCACCTGCCCGATGAAGCTCTGAGGAGATGCATTATGCCTGAGGAGATCACAAGCAGCGTAGGATCTATTGAGGCCGAAGCCGAGAAGATACTGGAAGAGGCCAGGAACAAAGCTAGGGATATCATCCTCGAAGCAAGAGAGGAAGCCAAGAAGATACTATCATCTGATCTGCCACTGAACGAGGCCAAGGACGAATGCGTCAAGATCGTGAATGATGCCAGAGCCGAGGCTGACAGAAGGGTCGAAGACACTGAGCAGAAGGCTGCTGAGATCCGCAAGAACGCCGACAGGAAGGCTAGAGAGATCATGGAGTTCGTGGTGAACACCGTCGCGGGCAGAAGCTAGAATGGCACCTCTGTTTGTCAATACGCCCGACGACATGACCAGAGTCAGGGTATTGACGACCAGGGACCGCTCCACACAGACCCTCAAGACCCTGCATGCCGCCGGCGTGCTGCATGTTGAGAAGAGCGACGAACTGAAGCCTGTTGCCAGAGAAGCGATCGAGCGCGAGAAGAAGGAGGTCAACGAGCTTCTGACTGCCCTTGATAGTGCATTGGCGTACATACCGCAAGAGGGCCATGTCGCTCTTGCGAAGGACGTTGAAGTCATCTACGTTAGACCTCTGGCGGAGATCGATGGCGAAGTCAGATCGCTGTGCACCAGGCTCAGCAACATGCATCAGAGAGTTACCTCTCTTGAGGACGAAGTTACGGAGCTTACAGAGCTTACCACTCGTCTCGGATCTCTTGGCCAGCAGGCCGAGATCAAGTTGACGGACCTGGATTTCTCCGGGCCTTATCTCTTCTCCAGAGTCTTCCTCTTGCCCAACCAGGCCTATCAGGCCGTCCACTACCAGATCGAGGAACACCTTCTCGACAGTATGACAGCATCGACGGAAGACGAAGCAACCGTCTACATGATCGCCAGGTCTGAAGACCGATCCATGATAGAGTCAGCGGTCAAGAACGCCGGCGGCAGGATCCTGGAAATACCTCAAGAGGATGTCACGGTGCGGGACTTCCTGCATGCAGCCGACGGCGAGATACACAGTCTCCAGGAGGAGATGGCAAAGCTCAACGCAGAGATCGAGGAGAAGACCAGGGAGAACTCACAACAGCTCATCCTTTTCCGTGAGGCTCTGTCGGCAGAAGCCGAGAGGCTGGCCGTCCTGGAAAAGGCTTCTGAGGCCAACTACGTCACTATGGTCGAGGGGTGGATTCCGAAGGGCAACGTTGAAGAGACCGTTTCCCAGCTGAAGGAGAAGGTGGAGTTCGTGCATGTTGACACGAGGGATCCGGAGGAAGCCGAAGAACCTCCTACCAGGCTGCGGAATGCCGCAGGGGTCAAACCGTTCGAAGTCATCGTCAATCTGTTCGGTACACCGAAGTACAGGGAGTGGGACCCCACTCCCATCACAGCCTACTCATTCGCCGCGTTCTTCGGGCTCATGCTCTGCGACGTCGGCTACGCTATCGGCATCATACTCGCTGCCAGGTTTCTGATTCGCAGGTTCGTCGATGACCCCTACACCGAAGGCTACAGGTTGTTCCAGAGGGTGCTCTATATCAGCGGCGGAGTGGCCCTGGTTTTGGGGTTACTCACCGGGAGCTATCTCGGAGATATCTACCACCTGCTCTTCGGAGTGGAAACCGCCGCTTTCTTCGTGGGTCCCGTTAGAGACATCCTGACCGATCCGATCTCATTCATAATCCTCTCTATCATGTTGGGGTTGATCCACGTGAACACGGCCCATCTGATGGGGTTGATCGTCGGGGCGAAGACGAGAGACAAGGGCACAGTGATCAACAAGGTCGCCCTTTTCGCGCTTCAGATCTGCGGCATCCCCGTCATATTGCTGTGGTTGTTTGACATCACGCTTCCTGTGCCTCCGATTCTATACGACATCTTCTTATACGGTGTAGGAGCAAGTGTGATAGCCATCATTGTTTCATCGTTGATGCAAAGGGGCGGTCTAGGAGGTATCTTCTGGATATTCGATCTTACCGGTCTTCTCGGCGACGTCATGTCGTATGCCAGGCTTGCCGGGGTTGGACTGGCCACCTTCTACCTGGCATCCAGCTTCAACATGCTCGCTCGGCTGTTCTCGGGGATGATACCCGGAGTGATAGGGGTCATCGCCGGTGTCATCATAGCGATTGCCGTCCTTATCCTGGGGCACCTTATCAACCTGGCTCTGAGCGGCATCGGCTGCTTCGTACACTCCCTCAGGCTTTGCTTCGTCGAGTTTCTGTCGAAGTTCTATGAAGGCGGCGGCGAAGAATACAGTCCGTTCCGGTTGAAGACTCGACCGGTGCTAACGAAATGAAAGGTTTAGAACAGGAGGTATTAGGAGATGATTGATCCAGGTGCATTGGCTAGCATAGGTGGTGCGGTGGCATTGATCGCCGGTCTCATCGGTTCAGCCATAGGTATTGCCACGGCTGCATCAGGCGGGCTGGCTACATTGGCCGAGGACCCACGGCAGTTCAGGAACGTGCTCATACTCGCATCATTGCCCATGACACAGTCCTTCTACGGGCTGATAGTCATGATCCTGGTAATAACAAGCGTGCTGCCCAACATGCCTGCCGAGGGTAGTGCTGGCGCGGTTGCCCTCGGTGTCAGCCTCATATCCGCCTTTGCCTTCGGGTTCTCTGCTGTATACCAGGGTACGGTCTGTGCCTCGGGTATCGCCATGCTACCCAAGACCGGGGGTAAGATACTTACCAGCTCCATGATGCTTGCGGTGTTCGTCGAGTTGATAGCCGTTCTCGCGCTGGTCTTCACGATAATGGCCTTCACCCTGCTCGGCCTCATGGGAGGATAGAGGTGCTTAATGGGAATGGATAAGATTAGGGACGCCATAATCTCCAAGGTCGAGTCAGAGGCCAGGGACATAACTGACGAGGCCAGGGAGAAGGCACAGGAGGAAATAGAGAGGGCCAGGAGACAACGGCAGGCCAGATTCGAGGAGGAGCGTGCGAGGATCATAGCAGACGTGAAGGAGGAGGCCGGCAGGACCCTGGCTCAATCTTCCATCAACGCACGCCAGAAGCTGTCGAGCACGAAGGCTGACATAATCGCTGAGATAGTCGACGGAGCCCGTAGCGAGCTGTCCAGGCTTTCAGGCGATGAAAGGCATCTGCTGGGCTTGATCAAGGAAGCCACCGAGGGGCTCGGCGGAGCCAGGGGCAGACTCTACGTCGCCTCCAGGGATGTTGATACCATCAAGAAACTCCTGAGAGACCACAATGACCTGTCAGACAGGATAATTGAGGTCAAGGAAACGGATTGCCTTGGAGGAGTAATAGCTGAGGATAGCGAAGAAAAGCTCAGGATAGACAACACCTACGAGACCAGGCTAGAGATGCTCCTCCCGAGACTGCTGCCGGAGATCAGCAGGCAGCTCTTCGAACGATCGTAAAGGAATACCATGCCCAGTGTAAAGTACGCGTTCATATCGGCATATCTGAAGGGCCAGGAGGCCAGACTGGTCACCTCGGCACACATAGACAGCCTGCAGGGCGCGGACACAGTACAGGATGCCCTGGCAGCCGTAAGAGAAACCGACGTAGGAAGGTATCTCGAGGACCTGCCCGTCAGGAGCTTCGATTACCTGGACGAGTCCCTGTGGAAATACCTGGCTCAGAGCTTTGCCTACATCGAGTGGCTCAGGCTCACGCCACGGGACGTGCTGAAGATTCTGAGGGCATATGTCGTCAAGTATGATGTACTCAACATCAAGGCTGCCCTGGAGGGCATCTCCACCGGCACGAAGGCCCCGATGCTACCGATCGGCGTTATCCACGACAACGGTTATCTCGATGAGCTCTCTGATGTTCAGGACGTTGATGAGATCGCCAGGGTGCTGGTCAAATGTGGGCTCGAGGACTATATACCAGCCCTAGATCAGTACAAGCCGGACCAGCCACCGAAATCGAAACTCCTAGTCCAGGCAGGGCTACAGAGTCGATACTACACTAACCTCCTGAACGCGACCGGCACTGTGAAGGACGGCCCCCTGCTTGCTCAGGCATTCGGGATGATCATAGATCTGGCGAATCTTCAGATCGCCTGGAGAGCTGTGATATCCGGTCTTGAAAACCATGCCGCCGAACTGGCTGTCGCCGGCGGGCATCAGCTTACAGACAAGTCCATCCGGGAACTGCTGTCTCTCAAGATGACTGAAATGCCTGCCCGCCTGCGGAACACCAGCTACTCAACCGTGGCCGAGGAGGTCCTATCCAACTATGAGAGAACCAGTAGCATCACGTCTGTAGACGAGATCATAGACAAGCACAAACTCAGGATGCTCAGAGAGATCCTGTCACCCAGGGTTCTATCACCGCTGGTTCTGGTGTGGTACCTGGTTCTCAAGGAAGTTGAGATACGGAACCTGCGGCTGGCCGTCAAAGGGATCGTGGATGGTGTTCCTGCGCAGGAAGTGAAGGACTACCTGGTACTGTAGCATGATCCAACTGAAGCAACTGGATGTGGCAGTCGTCGGAGACGAAGAGTTGGTCAACGCCCTCAGGCTTGCCGGCGGCAACAGGTATTACGTCATAAGGGACGACCCTGATGCTCGTGAGAATGTCAGGAGTGCTCTGACCGAGTTGCTGGCCGACCGCGATGTCGGCATAGTGATGCTGCTGGAAGACTACGTGAAGTACGCTGAAGACCTGCTGGCCAAGGCCAGGAAAGGAAGAGCGATCACTCCTGTGATCATTGAAGTTCCATCCAAGTTCGGCGCGAAGTACCCGGACGTCAGGGACTACTATCGGGCGTCCATCAGAGAGTCCGTGGGGTTTGAAGTTGAGATCTAAAACCAGAGAAAGAGCAGGAGGCTGAAGATATGGGCAAGATATGGAGAGTGTCAGGCCCTCTGGTCATCGCCGACGAGATGAAGGGTTCGCAGGTGTATGAGGTCGTCGAGATAGGAAAAGAGGGCATCGTCGGCGAGATAGTAGGACTGGAAGGTGACAGGGCGATAATCCAGGCGCACGAGGATACACTGGGATTGAAGACCGGTGAACTGGTGGCGGGAACGGGACGCATTCTGAGTGTGGAGCTAGGTCCAGGACTCGTAGGCTCCATATACGACGGACTGCAGAAGTCCCTGATCGCCCTCGGCGAAAACACGGGTCCCTTCATCAAGCGAGGCGTCAAAGCGGAACCGCTGCCGCGCGACAAGAGGTGGCAGTTCACACCCGAGGTCAAAGCGGGAGACTCCGTCAGCGAGGGGGATATACTCGGCGTAGTCCCCGAAACTGAGTTGATCGAGCACAAGATCATGGTGCCCGTCGGACTCAGGGGCAGGGTCAAGGAGATACGCAGCGGGGCATACACCGTCGAAGAGCCGATAGTCTGGCTGGAACGCAATGGCGAGACAGCGGGGCTCACGATGATGCAGAAGTGGCCTGTGAGAAAGCCCAGGCCGTATAAGGAGAGATTCGACCCTTCGGGCCTCCTCAGTACCGGGATGCGGATCCTGGATTACATGTTCCCGCTCGCTCTCGGCGGCAAAGCCTCTATCCCCGGCGGCTTCGGCACCGGAAAGACCGTCACCCTGCAGCAGCTGGCACGGTGGGCGCAAACGCACCTCAACATCTACGTTGGGTGTGGCGAAAGGGGCAACGAGATGGCGGACGTACTCTCCAGCTTCAGAGAACTGAAGGATCCCAAGACAGGACGACTCCTAATGGAGAAGGAGATCTTTCTGGCCAACACTTCTAACATGCCCGTCGTCGCAAGAGAGGCAAGCATATTTGTGGGCATTACCATGGCCGAGTATTTTCGTGATATGGGCTACGATATTCTGCTGGTGGCCGATTCAACCTCCCGCTGGGCCGAGGCAATGAGGGAGATGAGCGGAAGGCTTGAAGAGATGCCTGGAGAAGAGGGCTTCCCCTCATATATGGGCTCTCGCCTGTCCTCCTTCTACGAGAGAGCGGGAATGGTTGAATGCCTGGGTAGCCCCGGAAGAAAGGGCTCGGTAACAGTTGCAGGTGCTGTGAGTCCCCCGGGAGCAGATTTCAGTGAACCGGTGACCCAGAACACGCTCAGGATAATAGATGCCCTGTTTGCCCTGGAGGTTTCGCTGGCCAACAAGAGGCATTTTCCGGCCATAAGCTGGCTCGCCAGCTATAGCCTCTACGTGGACGCAGTCAAGGACTGGTGGAATGAGTATGATCCCGGATGGGAGAACACCAGGGCGAGTGCCCTGAAACTTCTGCAGCAGGAAGCTGAGCTTGAGGAAATCGTCAGGCTTGTAGGCCCCGAAGCTCTGCCGGAAGCAGACAAGCTGCTTCTTCTGGTCTCCAGGATGATACGTGAGGACTTTCTGCAGCAGAGCGCTTATCATGAAGTCGACACCTATTGCATGCCCACGAAAGCGGGGCTCATGCTCAAGACTATCATGAAGTTCTATGAACTGGCGCGGGAAATGCTGGATGCGGGATCCGGCATCGAGAGCGTACGCTCATCCCCAATGGTGTACAGGATATCGCGTATGAAGGACATACCCAACGAGGTCGCGGAAGAGAAGATGAACGAATTGTGGCGGGAGATGGAAGAAAGCATGGTGGCCGCGAGACGGGTTCCCTGATATAAGGAGGGCTCCTATGGATTTATCATCACTGTATATAAAAGAGTCAAGAGCGATTAAAAGTGCTAAGGGAGCCTTGCTCGTAGCAGAGAGCATTCCCGGCGTGATGTTCAACGAAATCGTCGACCTTCAACTGGGCAACGGCGAGATCAAGAGCGGCCAGGCAATCGACATCAGCAAGGAGGCGACCATAGTCCAGGTGTTCGGCGGCGTCAGCGAAGTTGACCTGGTCGGAAGCAGGATAAGGTGCAAAGGCGAGACCCTGAAGCTGCCGGTGTCGGCCGACATTCTGGGAAGGATCTTCAACGGCATGGGAGAGCCCATAGATGGAGGCCCGAGGCTGATTCCCGAAGAGTACCTGGACATCAACGGCGAGCCGATTAACCCGGCAAGCCGTCAGCCTCCTGCCGAGTTCATCGAAACCGGGATCTCGGCCATAGACGGCTTGAATGCATTGGTCAGGGGACAGAAGCTGCCCATATTCAGCGGTTCGGGGTTGCCGCACAACCGAATTGTATCTCAGATAATCAGGCAGGCAGCGGTGAAGGGCAGGGAGGAGATGTTCGCCCTGGTGTTTGCCGCCATAGGCATCAGCTATGATGATGCTTCGTTCTTCATGAAGGATCTGGAGAGGACGGGCGCGCTGGAGCGGACAGTGGCTTTCATCAACACCGCCTCAGACCCGGTCATCGAGCGGATATCAACACCCAGGTTGGCCCTGACCGCAGCCGAGTATCTGGCATGGAAGCAGCACATGCACGTTCTGGTGATACTGACTGACATGACCAACTACTGTGAAGCCCTGCGAGAGCTTTCGTCTATGCGCGAGGAAATACCCTCCAGAAGGGGGTATCCGGGTTACATGTATACCGACCTGGCTACGATGTATGAGAGGGCAGGCAGGATTTCCGACATGGAAGGTTCTGTAACCATCATGCCCATCTTGACCATGCCCGACGATGACATAACCCATCCTATACCGGATCTCACAGGCTACATTACCGAGGGCCAGATAGTTCTCTCCCGGAATCTGGAGAGAAAGGGTGTATACCCTCCGATAGACGTGTTCCTGTCGCTTTCGCGTATGATGAAAGAGGGCATAGGCCCCGGTAAGACAAGGGAGGACCATAACAACGTCTTCATGCAGTCCTATGCCGCCTATGCTGAGGGAACATACCTCAGGGAGATCTCCACGATCATAGGTGCCGAGGCGCTTGGCGACAGAGACAGGATCTACCTGACCAACGCAGACGAGTTCGAGAGGAGGTTCATATCTCAAGGCGAGTGGGAGAAGAGGGAGGTTGACGAAACCCTCGACATAGCCTGGAAGCTCTTCTCGGCCCTGCCTCAGGAAGACCTGAAGCTGATCAAAGAGGATCTCATCAAGAAATACCTCCCCGAGCCCGCGACGTAGGATCGAGTGCAGCCGAAATGCCTCAACTGATAAGAGTAAGACCGACCAAGATCGAGCTTGTGAAGCTCAAGCGCAGGCTTTCGCTGGCGCAGAGAGTGCAGAAGATAGTCAAGGACAGGCTATCGATACTGACCACCGAGTTCCTGCAGACAGCGCGCGAAACAGTGGAAGCCAGGAGGAAGCTGAATGACAGGCTGACCGAGCTTCACAGGGCATTGTCGATCGCCTCCGGATACCACGGATACATGGCCCTTGAAAAGGAGTTCATAGCATCGGAGGTCGCACTGAAGGTAACTCACGGCTCAAGAAACATAGCAGGAGTGAGGATTCCGTCGTTCGAGTTGATGGGCGATGAAAGCGACAGCGCAATAAGACGATATGACCTGGTCGACACATCATCCTGGCTCGATCGTGCGGCTCAACTGTCTCAGGACTTCGCGGCAGCAGCAGCTGAGCTGGCCGAGCTTCAGAGGACGTTCGAACTCCTGGCAATGGAGATAAGCAGGACGAAGAGAATAACCAACGCGCTGGAGCACATAGTGATCCCGGGATTGCAGGTGACCATAAACTACCTTAACATGAAGTTCGAGGAGAGAGATCGAGAGGAGAAAGCGCGGCTGAAGCGTGTGAAAGTGCTGGTGGCTCGCGACTAGACTGATGCCTGAGACGTTGCGGGAGGATATCAACTCAATGCAGTCAGGGCAGACCCCGCATGAGAAGATACTTCAGGAAGCCGTAAGGGCCGAGCTCAGGTTGGCAAACACCGGTTTGCCAAAGAGCCAGAAGAGACTGTCCGACTTGCTTAAGGAGAGGTACCCTCAAGTCTTGTGTAACGATGGCAGCAGTCACTCCTTCAAGAAAAGGGAACTCGAGTATCTGGCAAGCATCACAGATGCCTCTGAACAAGAAACGCTCCTACTGCCTATCCTCATAGAGGTAGGAACTGACGAATCCGGGACTACAGTTGTGTGTGAAGGGCCGGTGGAGGAGAAGGTCGTATCGAGAGTGCTCGACATGCCATTGACCTGTGAACGCAGAAGGATCAGGGTATACAAGCCACAGTTGGGGGTGCTGAGGGGAAGGCTCAAGACCACGACAGCATATGTTTTCTCAGCCAAAACCACTGCCTGAGCCAGGCGGCCTGCGTCCAGACCTCGCGCATCTTCATGACGAAATCGCATCATGGGGAGTCACAGGATGGATAGCAGCCGGCATTGAGCATTCTGTAGCGAAAACCGGAAGAAAGAGTTGCCCTTCAGGCTCTAAGCCATTGACAAATGCCGGTACTTAAGAGATAATCACCTTACCAAATGGTCAAGATCAGATTGCGCCGAATGGGGAGGAGAAACAGGCCATCCTACCGCGTGGTGGTGTCCGATAGTCGTTCTCCTCGCGACGGCAAGTTCATCGAGGTCATCGGTCATTACGATCCTCTGACCGACCCTGCAACAGTCGTCATAAACGAAGAGAAGGCTCTACAGTGGCTTAGAAACGGAGCCCAGCCTACTGATACCGTACGAAGCTTGCTCGGCAAGCTAGGCATAATGGACAAATTCAAGCCGGCCTCGGGCCAGAACTAACTACTAAGGAGGCAGAATGAAAGACCTGGTAGAGTACGTAATCAAAGCGATTGTTGCAGAACCTGACGCGGTGAAGGTAACTGAGGAGAATAGCGACGACGGCTTGCTGATCAAACTCGAGGTAGCTCCCGATGACAAGGGAAGGGTTATCGGCAGGCAGGGTCGTGTGGCTCAGGCATTGCGAACACTGCTTCGCGTAAAAGCAGCCAGAGAAGAGACCAGGGTCCGATTGGAAATCCTGTAGTCAGGCCGCCAGCAACCGCTTAAGGCACTCATCGGTCTCAGACCATGCACTAGCCCTGATCGGGCTTCTCGGCTTTTGCTGCCATCGCTGGCGTCCTCCGCACTTCACACCCCGACAGCCAGGCCCGTGATCGCTTGCGGCCACCACCATCCTACCCGCTTCCAATCGAGCACAGCAACTGCTAAAATCTGGCCGAAGACCTTAAGGAGGTGTTTATGGACTTTTCGCTTACTGACGATCAAAGACGACGCAGCAGGGAGTTCTATGGCACGTGCGAAGAGCTCAGCAAGAAGAGGCCGCCAAGCCTCGTCGGATTCGAGGCCATATATGAACTGGACGAGTGCTGGGAGTACAACCTGCACTGCGCCAGGGAGTTCAGCAAGAAGGGGTGGCTTGCCCTGGGCTGGCCATCGGAGTACGGCGGCAGCGGCGACATGATGGACCGCGTCCTCTTTGCCGAGGCCAGGGGATACTATGGAACTCCCGGAGTCGACATCTTTGGAGTTCAGATGCTTGCCCCGACACTCTTACAGGCAGCGAGCGAAGAGATCAAGAAGGAGTTCCTGACTCCCATCGGCCGGGGCGAGGTTATGTGGTGTGAGCTATGGAGCGAACCCAATGCCGGCTCGGACCTGGCCGGCCTATCCGCTACAGCGGTGAAGAAGGGAGATGAGTACATCATAAACGGGCAGAAGACCTGGAACACTGGTGCCCACCGGGCCGACTGGGGCTTCGGTGTCTTCAAGACCGACCCTGAGGCTCGGAAGCACCATAACATGACCTTCCTGCTGCTCGATATGAAGACGCCCGGCATTACCGTAAGACCCATTCCCTACCTCGACGGCAGTGCTCCCTATTGCGAAGTCTACTTCGACGATGTGCGTGTGCCTGCTAAGAACATAGTTGGTCAGGAGCACGAGGGCTGGGCGGTGGTGAACCTCCTCGCGGGCTTCGAGAGGTCGGGCATAAACGAGATCATGAACATGATCCGCGAACTAGAGGAAATGGTGAGGTTCTGCAACGAGACCCAACGCAATGGACAGCCACTGGCCAGGGACCCGCTGATCCGCAACCGCCTGGCGCAGGTCGCATGCAGGTTGGAGGCAGCCCGTGCCCTGGCATACCGCGTCGCCGACCTGCAGAACAGGAACGAGATGTCACTCATGGACGCTGCCGCCAGCAAGGTCTTCTCCAGCGAACTGAGAGAGGGGTTCGCCTTTCTGGCCGGCGACATTCTGGGCCCCTACGGCCAGGTGAGAACCTCGCGCTGGTCTCCTCTGAACGGCGCGTGGGAGAAGATGTTTCACGAGCACTTCATAACCACCATATCAATGGGCACCAACGAGATACAACGAAACATCATAGCCTGGTACGGTCTAGGCCTTCCCAGGATGAGATAAGCCCGGAATTGTAAGGAGGAATGATGGATCTAAGATACTCAGAAGAGCAAGATATACTGAGGCAATCCGCGCGGGAGTTCCTCACCACAGAATGCCCGAAGACCCTTGTGAGAGAGCTCGAACGAAGTGAAGAAGGACACTCGTCCGAATTGTGGAAGAAGATGGCCGAACTGGGATGGATGGGACTGATCATACCCGAGGAATACGAAGGCATAGGCTATACTTTCCAGGATCTCACCGTTCTCATCGAGGAGATGGGACGAAACATCCTGCCCGGACCGTTCCTGGCAAGTGTTGCCGGCACTTTCCCCATGCTCGAGGCAGGAACTGAGGGCCAGAAGAAGGAACTGCTTCCCAGGATAGCCCGGGGCGAACTGATTCTGACCACGGCCATCCTCGAAGGTCCCGGAATCTTCGACCCCACCGGAATTGCCGTCAGGGCAATTGCGCAGGGAGATAGCTTCATCATAAGCGGAACAAAGCTCTTCGTGGATGCAGCAAACGTGGCCAGCCACATGATCTGTGTCGTAAGGACAAAGCAAGGAGCCACACCGGACAAAGGGATTACCCTGTTCGTCATCGATGCCTCTGCTCCCGGGATCAGGTGCGAAGTGATGCCTACTACGGCGCAGGACAAGCTCTGTGAAGTGCGTTTCGACAATGTGAGCGTGCCCGCGACGAACATGCTGGGCAGGCTGGACGAGGGCTGGCCTATCGTGGAGACCATGCTACGCAGAGGAGCCATCGCCAAGTGTGCCGAATCGATAGGAGCCATACAGACCTGTGTAGACATGACCGTGGCCTACACCAAGGAAAGGGTTCAATATGATAGGCCTGTAGGCGCTTTCCAGGCGCTTCAGCACAAGATGGCCGACATGTGGACCGCGATGGAAACCAGCCGCTACCTGGTCTATGAAGCCGCCTGGATGGAGTCTAATGGCCTTCCCTGCACAAAGGAGGCCTCCATGGCCAAGGCTTATGTCAATGAAGTCTACCGGGATGTCAGCAAGTGGGCCATCAGGCTACATGGCGCAATAGCTACCAGCGACGACCACGACATACCCCTCTACTACCGCAGAAGCAAATCGGCGGACACTGCCTTCGGCAGCACCGACTTCCACAGAGAGATAGTGGCACAGAAGATCGGGCTTCGCTGAGATACCGCCTCAGGATGAACACATTCTAGCCCCTCAGAGATGAGGGGCCAGGCTCTTGTGGATGAGTGCTGAGACTGTCACCCGAAGGCTGCTTCTCTGGCCCTGCTTCT
>Ga0255054_10000568_pt1 | contig 21893 bp, 20 predicted proteins | sample JV7_2_23_MG_FD_188634 | JGI IMG/M metagenome (GOLD analysis project Ga0255054, IMG submission 188634) | Seawater microbial communities from Jervis Inlet, British Columbia, Canada - JV7_2_23 | ecosystem: Environmental > Aquatic > Marine > Inlet | place: Canada: British Columbia | collected...
ACGAGCTGATCGAAGACCCCTGGCTCGTCCACGAGTGCCCGGACGATCCCTCGGGCTGCTCGTTCGAGTTCGAGGATCCGGACTTCAGGGCGGCGCAACGCGAGACCCTCTACTACGTGCGCGCCCTGGAGGAGCCGAGCCCGGCGGTCAACGGCGCCAACCTGCGCTGCGAGCGCGACGAGCAGGGCCGCTGCGTGCAGCCCCGGCCGTGCTTCGCCGACGACCGTACGCCGCGCAGCGACGACTGCCTGGCCGACGTGGCCGAGCGCGCCTGGTCTTCGCCGATCTGGGTCTCGTGGGGAGACGACGCCGGCTGACGCCGATGAGATCCCGCCCGCACGACAGCTTCCAGGAGTGGCTCGCGACGCCCGTGCCGTCGGAGTCCGCCGATCCGCGCTTCGAGGTTCGCCGCGCCGAGCTGGCGGACTGCGAGCGGATCTACGACGCGGTGGACGACGCCTTCGACGTGAAGAGGCCGCGCGCCGTCTACGACTGGCTGTACCGGAAGAGCCCGCTGGGCCCCGCCCGCTGCTGGCTGCTGGTGGAGAAGGCGACGGGAGCGATCGTCACCGTCGCAGCCCGGCTTCCGTGGCCGCTGGCCAAAGGCGACGCGCCCATCGAAGGGGCGCTGCTGGCCGACAGCATCACGATCCGGCGCTTCCAGCGCCAGGGCCTCCGCGACCTGCGCACGCCCGCTCGCCGGGTCGATCCGTGGCGGCGACGCTCGGCGGTGATCGCGTGGCCGAACGCGAAGTCGCGGGCTCGCGCTGCCAAGCTCGACCGCGCCCATCTCACCTTCGGGCCCCTGCCCCGCTGGGTCCTGCCGCTCCGGGCCTCCGGTCACCTGCAACGCCGATACGGGCTGCCGAGGCCGCTGGCCTCCGCTGCCGGTGCGGTGGTGGATGTCTCGCTCGGCGTCACCCGCGCTCTTGCCGGCGGTGGGCGTCGCGTCCACATCGAGGAGATCTCGACCTTCGACGAGAGCTTCGACGCGGTCACCTGGGCGGGCATGGCGGCGCCGGCATTCTGGAGCCTCCACGACGCCGAGTTCCTCAACTGGCGCTACCCGGCCAACCCGGCCGGCCAGTACGCATGCCTCGCGGCTTCCGTCGGCTCCGATCCGTGCGGCTACGCCGTCGTCCGCCTGGCACCCGCACGCGCTGTCCTGATGGAGCTGGTCTTCCCCCCCGACGCGCCGCACGTCGCCCACGCGCTGATCCGCCGGGCCGCGAAGACTGCGCGCGAGGCCGGCTGCCCCCAGCTCGACTTCGAGGCCACGCCCTCCTGGCCCCACGCGGCCGTGCTGCGCCGCGCGGGGTTCTTGACGGCGCCCTCCGACGTCTACCTGAACGCGTTCGGCAGGCGCACGGCGAACGAGAGGCCGGGCCTCGAGCACTGGCAGCTCGTGCCTGGGGATCAGGATGGCCTCTAACCCGCCTCGGAGGTCCCGTCCCAGGGACAGCTTCGAGGAATGGCTCGCCGCGCCCATGGCGTCGGAGTGCGCCGATCCGCGCTTCGAGGTTCGCCGCGCCGAGCTGGCGGACTTCGAGCGGATGTACGACGCCGTGGACGACGCCTTCGAGGTCAAGCGTCCGCGGGAGATGTACGACTGGCTGTATCGCAAGTGCCCACTGGGACCGGCGCGTTGCTGGCTGCTGGTAGAGAAGGCGACGGAGGTGGTGGTCAACGTGGCCGGCCGCGTGTCGTGGCCGCTGGCCCGCGGAGACCAGCCGTTCGAGGGCGCAATCGTGGCCGACAACGCCACGATCCGTCGCTACCAGCGCCAGGGCCTCGGAGAGCTGCGCCGACCGGCGCGCGAGGCCGATCCCTGGCGCGAGCGCTCGCTGGTCATCGCGTGGCCCAACGAGAAGTCGCGGGCCCGCTCCGCCAAGTACGGGCGCGGCCACCTGGACTGGGGGCCGTTGCCCCGCTGGGTGCTGCCGCTTCGCACGTCCACTCTCTTGCAGAGCCGGTACGGACTGCCGAAGCCGTTGGCCAGCGCTGTCGGTGCGGCGCTGGATGTCTCGCTCGGCTCGGCTCGCAGCCTCTCCAGCGGTGGGCGTCGCGTCCGCGTAGAGGAGATCTCGGCCTTCGACGAGCGCTTCGATGCGATCACCTGGGCCGGCATGGCGGCGCCCGAATACTGGAGCCCCCACGACGCCGACTTCCTGAACTGGCGCTACGTGGCTCATCCGATCCGGGAGTACGCCTGCCTTGCGGCATCCGAGGACAACGATCCCTGCGGATACGCCGTAGTGCGCTTCGCTCCCAGCCGCGCCGTCCTGATGGAGCTCGTCTTTCCCCCGGATACGCCCCACGTTGCCCACGCGCTGCTGCGCCGCGCGGCGAAGATCGCACGCGCCGCGGGCTGCCCCCATCTCGACTTCGAGGCCACGCCCTCCTGGCCTCACGCCGCCGTGCTGAAGCGAGCCGGTTTCATGACCGCGCGCTCCGAGCTGTATCTCAACGTGTTCCGCCACCCGAAGCGCCGCTTCGTGACGCAGCTCGATCAGTGGCGCCTGGTGCCCGGGGATCAGGACGCGCTCTAGGAGCCTGACCCAAGATGGAGTGCACCGGCCCGGGCGTCGAGACGCCGCGCTGGCAAGGCGCGCGACTGAGCCATAGCCGTAGCTACGGCGCAGGGAGCGCAACGCAGCCAGCGCGGATGGTTCGGCGTCCGGACGGTGTGCTCCATCTTGGGTCCGGCTCCTAGCGTACGGCCGGTCTGGGAATCCTCAATCGTGGGGGCGTGTTGCAGATCCAACCGGCTCGCATGAGAACGTCTGCGATTCGCCGCATCCGTAGGCGCCAGCCGCTGTACCATGACCTGCTGGGAGGTCGACCGTGGAAGATCGCTGGGAGCTCCGAGGTGTCGAATTCGGAAACTGCAACTGCGCCTGGGGCTGCCCGTGCCAGTTCAACGCGCCGAGCACGCACGGCCGCTGCGAAGCGATCGTCTCGGGCCACATCGAAGATGGCCACTTCAACGACATCCGCCTGGACGGGCTCGACTGGGTCATGCTCCTCAAGTGGCCCGGCGAGATCGCCGAGGGCAACGGGCGGCAGCAGGTGATCATCGACGAGAGCGCCAACCAGGCCCAGCGCGAGGCGTTGTGCAAGATCCTCCACGGCGAGTCCACCGCGCCGGGCGCTACCCACTTCTTCGTCTACAACAGCACCATGTCCGAGGTGCTCGAGCCGCTCTACGCCCCCATCAACCTGGAGATCGACGTCGCCGCCCGACGCGGCCGCACCTGGGTGCCGGACCTGGTCGAGTCCGAGGGCAATCCCATCCTCGATCCCAACTCCGGCGACGAGTTCCGCGCCGCGATCCACCTGCCCGAGGGCTTCGAGTACACGACGGCCGAGATGGGCACCGGCAGGAGCCGCGTGCGCGCCGGCATCGAGCTCGATCTCGATGCGAGCTACGCCCAGTTCAACATCCTGCACATGAACCAGGACGGCGTCATCCGCTGACACGCACGGACCGGATCTGGATTCTCGCCGGCCTGACCGGCATCACGGTCCTCGCCTGGGTCTACCTGGTGCGCATGGCGGCCCAGATGAATGCGATGGGCATGCCGGCCATGGCTCTGCACCCGTGGACGGCCCGCGACTTCGCGATGATGCTGCTCATGTGGGCGGTCATGATGGTGGGCATGATGGTTCCCAGCGCAACACCCATGGCGCTGGTCTACGCCGCCGTGGCGCGAAAGGCGCGCCGGCAGGGAACGCCCGTTGCACCGACCTTCCTCTTCGTGGGCGGCTATGTCGCCATGTGGTGCCTCTTCAGCGTTGGCGCCACGGCCGCACAGTGGGGCCTGGAGCGCGCGGCGCTGCTCTCCCAAAGCATGGTGGCGACAAGCCCAGGTCTCGGCGCCGTCCTGCTGGGGGCCGCCGGGATCTACCAGCTGACGCCGGCCAAGGACGCCTGTCTGCGCCATTGCCGCTCGCCCGCGAACTTCCTATCCGAGCACTGGCGCCCGGGGCTGGCCGGCGCCTTCCGCATGGGCATCGTCCACGGCGCCTGGTGCCTGGGCTGCTGCTGGATTCTGATGGCCCTGCTCTTCGTGGGCGGCGTCATGAACCTGCTCTGGGTGGCAGCCATCGCGCTGTTCGTCCTGCTCGAGAAGGCGCTGCCCCTGGGCGATCGCGGCGGCCGCGTGGCCGGCTGGGCGATGATCGCCGCAGGTGCAGTCGCGTTCACCGTCTGGCTTCGCAGCTAGGCCGGCTGCGACCGGGCAGGCGACGCGGAGTCCTCGAGCAGGTGGGTCTGGTCCGCCGGATGCGCGACGATCGTTCCCCGCTCATCCAGCTCCGCACGGTGTCCTTGCGGAAGGCTTCCGGGCCAGTCGAATGTCACTGTGGCAGATCCCGGTAGCCGCCGTTGTCAGAAGGACTTCACCGGGGCCGGGATCGTCGAGTTCGATCTCCTCGATCTCGAGTGGTGCTTTGTACGCGCGCACTACCGCAGCCTTCACGGTGCATCTCCTTCCACGTTTCCCAGGTTCTGCTCGGGTTCGCCCGCCCCCAGTGCGTGCCGCGCCGCCACATAGCCGAACGTCGTGGTCGGGCCAAGCGTCGAGCCCGCTCCCGGATAGGTCCGGCCCATCACCGAGGCCGAGCAGTTCCCCGTCGCGTAGAGTCCTGGAATGATCTCTCCCTTAGGGGTGACGACGCGCGCGAACTCGTCGGTCTCGAGTCCGCCCTTCGTGCCCAGGTCGCCTGCGACCACCGTCACGCAATAGAAGGGAGGCGTCTCGATCGGGGCCATGCACGGGTTTGGCTCGACGCCCGCATCTCCGTAGAACCGGTCGAAGGCCGTCTCGCCGCGATGGAAGTCGTGGTCCACCCCCTCCCGGGAGTCGATGTTGAATCGGTCGACGGTCTTCCGGAGCTCGCCCGCATCGATGCCCAACTTCGCGGCCAGCGCATGGAGCGTATCCGCGCGGGTGAGGAAGTTCGCCTTGAGCTGCTTGGAGACCATCCAGTCGGGTTGCTGCGATCCCGGGAGCAGCGGTCCGACGGGGTACTTCTTGCGGAAGGTCGAGTCGAAGATGAGATAGGACGGAACGCTCGGCTCACCGCCGGACTTCTTGTCGTACATTGCATTGATGACATCGATGTAGGCAGCGGTTTCCTTCACGAAGCGCTTGCCGTGCTTGTTGACGATGATGCTTCCAGGCAGCGACTTCTCGATGACCAGCATTCGGGCTTGCGCCTCGCCCGGCACGACGGCGGTCGGGCCCCACCAGGCCTCGTCCATCAGCTTCAGCGCGGCCCCGGCCTCGCGGCCCATCTCGATGAGGTCGCCCGTGTTGTAGGGGTTCGCGCAGGTCCACTCGGCCCGCGTCGGGTTCGGGAGATACTTCTCGCGCATAGCCTGGTTCGACTCGAACCCGCCTGCGGCAAGCAGCACGCCCTTGTGTGCGCGGATGCGAATCCTTCGGTCCCCCTGCTCAGCCGCCACGCCGATCACGCGACCGTCCTCGATCACGAGCTGCCGCGCGGGCGTCTCGAGCCAGAGCGGCACGTCCCGGTCCATCAGCGATCGCCGCAGCATGCCCACCAGGGCGTTGCCCATCGCCAAGCGCCGGTCTCGCTTCGAGCGGAACCGCCAGGGCAGATCGAACACGTACGTGAGTGCGAGATTGGTCAGCTTCCCGATCCACCCCGGCGATCGAGTGAGCAACGCCTGGGCCTCGGGGATCGTCATCGAGACGCGGCCCATGATCATCTCCTGCGGCGCGGTCTCACGCATCCGTACGAACTCGTCGTTGCCGAGCTCACGTGCGTGGTACGCCGAAGCTTCCAGGCAGCGACCGCCTTCCATCGATCCCTCCACCTCCAGGTAGTAGTCGGCGTAGTCGGGCACGAGCTGCATCCGCAGCCGAGCCTTCTCGCAGAGATACTTCACCGCCTTCGGCGCGTTTTCGAGATAGGCGTGAATCCGCGAGTCCGAAACGACGTCTCCCACGCATCCCTTCATGTAGCTGAGGGCGGCCTCGGGCGTGTCGTGGAAGCCCGCGGCCTCCATCATGTGGTTGTTCGGCACCCAGAGCCCGCCACCCGACATCGCCGAGGATCCGCCGTACTGCGGACTCTTCTCGATGAGGAGCACGCGTGCGCCATGGTCGGCCGCGATGATGCCGGCCGTCATGGCTCCGGCGCCGGATCCCACGATGAGAAAGTCGACCTCGTGATCGAAGCTCGCCTGCGCTGTCTCATTCACAACCGCTCTCCTCGGAGCCGCTCGAGGCTCTCCCCGTAATCATCGGCCGTCGTGATCGCTGCCTTCGGGATAGAGGTTTCCCTGAAGACACCACACGGCATCCGCGGCGAACTCCGCGGGCTTCACGACAAGGTCCACCATCAGGTACCAGCGCCACGGTGGGTCGCCCTCCTCGATGTATTCACCGGTGAGCGTTCCTGCGAACTCCTGGCGGCCGGCCATCCGAGTCCCGGGGATCGGTCCCCCGCCATCACACTCGGCCCGCTTCCCCGCGCAAGCGGGATCGATTCCGCGCTTCTCAGCGGTCACGTAACTTGCCACCTTCCGCCTCTTGGGCCTCCCGCAGCAGTCGCCAGAGCCGCTGGGGCGAGGCGGGCACCTCCCTGGCCACGACGCCGAGGGGCGCCAGGGCGTCGTTGATCGCGCAGAATACGGCCGCCGGTGCCGGGTGGATCGCACCTTCGCCACAGCCCTTCGCGTCGAGGGGTGAGACGGGCGACGGCGTTACGAGCGCGCTGTCTTCGACGCGCTCCACCTCCTTGCCGATCCAGCGCACCGCGCTCGTGGGAAAGTCATCGATCCGCTTGATGTCCCTCTTCATGTGTTCATGCCTTCACGCCGCCACTTCGTTCGCGCTTCGACTCTCGACCGCCACATCGGCTGTCCTCACTTCACCGGACCCTCATCTGGGCCATGTCGCCGGCCATCACGCCCCCATCGGCGGTGAAGCTGCTTCCGGTGCAGAAAGCGCTCTCATCGGAGGCCAGGAAGAGCGCGAGCGCGGCGATGTCCTCCGACGTACCCATGCGGCCGACGGGGAGCGCCGCTCCGGTGGCGGCCACCTTCGAGTCCCGCGGAGCGAACTCTCGCACCATATCGGTGTCGATGATACCAGGATGGATCGAGTTGACCCGCACGCCCGCCGAGCCCAGCTCGATGGCCGCCGTCTTCGTCATGCCCGTCACCGCGAACTTGCTCGCCGAGTAGGCCACGCCGCCGGGAATGCCCCAAAGGCCGCCGATCGACGAGGTGTTGACGATCGACCCGCCACCGGAATCGACGATGGCGCGCCCGCCGATCTTGATTCCCAGAAAGCAGCCGACTTGGTTGACGTGCACGACGGCCATGTAGTCGTCGAGGGACATGGTGAGCACCGATCCCAGCAGAAGGACCCCCGCGTTGTTGACGAGGATGTGCAGGCCGCCGAAACGTTCGAGCGTGGCGGCGACGGCGTCGCGCCAGCCTTCCTCGTTCCTCACGTCGAGCCGGACGAAGAGGGCCCTCTCCCCGAGCTCCTGCTCGAGCGCCTTCCCCTGCTCTTCCAGCACGTCGCCGATGACCACTCTGGCCCCCTCGCGGTGGAAGAGCCGGGCCTCGGCCTCGCCCTGCCCCCGTGCGCCTCCGCTGATCAGTGCAACTCGATCGATCAAACGACCCATCTGTCTCCACTCTTCGCGAAACGCCTTGCTCCACGCGGCTCGGTCAACGCCCGGTGAACTGCGGCTTTCGCTTCTCCATATACGAGCGCGGGCCCTCCTGGGCGTCCTGAGAGGAGCGCACCTTCTGGAAGAGCGCGTTCTCCAGCACGAAGGCGCGCTCGTGCTCCCACGCGCGCACGCAGATCTCCTTGCAGGTCTGCACAGCCAGCGGACCGTTCGTGCAGACCAGCTCGGCGAGCCCCAGCGCCTCCGGCAGTGCATCAGCCGGCTCGTCGACCAGGCGATTCACCAGGCCCACCTCGTAGGCGCGCTGGGCATCGATGGGGCGGCCCGTCAGCAGGATCTCCATGGCGACGTTCCACGGGATCGCCCGCGGCAGCCGCACGTGCGATCCGCCGGCCGGGATCATGCCCCAGCGAACCTCCCCAAGGCCGAATGTGGCGTTTCGCGAGGCCACGCACATGTCGGCCCCCAGGATGAGCTCGAGGGTGGCAAAGCCGTTCACTGCGGTGATGATCGGCTTGTAGATATCGCTGTAGACCCGCTTGGTCGGGTCGGTGTTGATCTTGTATTCGCCGGACGTGATCACCGGGATCATCGCGTCCAGATCACCGCCCGAACACCACGCCTTCTCGCCGGTGCTGGCGAGCACGGCGACGTACAGCTCGGGATCCTCCTTGAAGTCGTCGAAGCACTCGTAGAGCGCATCGATCATCTCCGGCGTGAAGGCATTGCGCTTCTCCGCCCGGTTGAACGTCATGATCGCGATGTGGTGCTTCTTCTCATAGAGAAACTCGGGCGTGCCCGGCATCGGCTGTCCTCTCCTCCTGGCTCGTACGTCCGCTTGGACTCGTTGGATTGACCCGGTTCTCGGCCAGCGTCCCTGGCGACCCCTCCCGCAGGACTCAGCTCGTCACGCGCCGGAACTTCGGAAGCGTTACCTCGTCCGTCACGTCGTCGAAGACGACCTCCACGGGCATCCCCGCGCAGAGCTCCTCGGGCGGACAGTCGACGACCCAGCTCACCATGCGGACGCCGTCGTCGAGCTCGATGACGGCGGGCGCATAGGGGACGTCGTCCGAGAATTCGGGATGCATCGGGCGCCGCACCACCGTCCACGTGACGAGCTCGCCACGGCCGGTCGAGGGCGACCACTCCCACTGCCAGGAGCCGCAGCTTGCGCAACGTAGAGTCGGCACGTGCCGCAGCTTCTCGCAGCCCGAGCAGCGCTGGAAGCAGAGCTCACCCCGGCTGCAGTTCTCGTAGAACTCCTTCGTCATGCCCTCCATGACGGGGAGAGGCTTCTGGTACTCGGCCGCTTCTCGTGTCATGAGAGTGAGGCTCCTTCTCTTGCTGCTACGGCTGCTGCGCTTCCCTTCGGGGTAGGGCGAGGCTCGTTCAGAGGCCGAGAACGGCGACTGCGCCGTCGCCAAAGTCGCCGAAGCCCGTCACGATGCCGACCTCCGCATGCTCGACCTGCCGTTCACCCGCTTCACCACGGAGTTGACGCACCGCCTCGACGAAGTGGTTCATGCCCAGGACGTGCGCCTCGGAGAGCAGGCCGCCGTGCGTGTTCACCGGCAGCTCGCCGCCGAGCTCGATCCGTCCGTCCTCGACGAAAGGCCCGCCCTCTCCACGCTTGCAGAAGCCCATCTCCTCGAGCTGCTGGATCACCTGGAAGGTAAAGGGGTCGTAGATCTCGGCGAAGTCGACGTCCTGGGGCGTGATCCCCGCCATCTCGAACGCGCGGGGCGCCGCACTGGTGAGCCCGAGCTGGAAGACGTCGTCCCGCGTCACGATATCGTCGGCGGGATAGGGCTGCCCCTGAGCGACCCCCAGGAGCTTCACCGGCGGTTGCTGGAGATCCCGCGCACGCTCGAGGCCCGTCACCACGAAGGCCGCACCGCCATCGGCCTCGAGCGAGCAATCGAACAGCCGGTAGGGGTCCGAGATCATCGGTGAGGCCAGGTAGTCGTCCATGCTGAGCGGCTTGCCGTTCATGAGCGCGTTGGGGTTGCGCTGCGCGTGCTTGCGCTGCGTGATGGCGACCGCACCCAGGTGCTCGGGCTTGGTCCCGAACTCGTTCATGTGCCAGCGGGCGATGAAGGAGAACCACTGGACCGGTGCTGTCAGGCCGAAGGGGAAGTAGAAGTCACGGGCGTTCGTGCCCCCGGACATGGAGTTCGGATCCTGCACGACGATCTGGCGGACGCGCCGGCCCGAGAACCCGTACCAGCCGCCCGGAATCAGCACATGGCTGGCGAGCCCCGCGTCGATCGCCATGGCCGCATTGGCGAGCGATGCCCCCGGCCCCGCGCCGCCCACGTGCGAGGTGGCCTGGTACTTCAGGTCTTCGACGCCGAGGTTCACGGCCAACACCTCTGCGATGCTGAGGCCGTAGAAGGGGAGGATCCCATCGATTTCGCTCGGGCGCAGGCCCGCGTCCGCGATGGCCGCCTCGCACGCCTCGAGCTCAATCCGCAAGGGCGTGTCGACGGGGCCATCGGTGCCGCGCCTGTAGGGCGTGTTGCCGATCCCGACGATGCATGCGTGCCCCTGAAGGGCTCCCATCTTCCATCCTTCCTTGCGTGCGTACCTTCTCGCGGTCCGCCGCCCGTCGGCTGCAGGGACGCAGTCAGTAGATGATCTTCCCCTCGACCAGCTGCTGATAGCGCGCCTCGGAGATCCCGAGCAGATCGCGAAAGACGTGCTCGTTGTCCTGGCCCATGGTCGGCCCGGGCGCGTAGGCGGGCCAGGCCCGGGCGGTCTTTACGTAGTTTCCGTAGACCGTCTCCTTGAAGCCCAGCGGATGCCCGATCTCGATGAACGTCCTCCGTGCCTTGTAGTGCGGGTCGCTGAGCAGGTCCGCGACGTTCAGCACCGGAGCCGCCGCCACGCCGAAGCCTTGCAGGCGCTCTGCCAGCTCGTAGTCGTCGAAGCCGCTCGTCCAGCGGGCGAGCTCGGTGTGCAGGGCCTCGATGTTGGCGACGCGGCCCGCGCGCGTCCCAAACCTTGCGCTCTCGGCCCAGTCGGGGTGCTCCAGCGCGTCCAGGAGTCCCCGCCACCCCGCGTCGTCGTGCACCGCCAGGCTGATCCAGCGGTCCTCGCCCGCACAGGGAAAGACGCCATGCGGAGCCGCTGCACCCGTTGGATGTCGGTTGCCGATGGGGCCGGCTACGCGACCGTTCAGGAAGAAGTCCATGAGGGCCGGTGCGACCAGCTGCATCACGCCCTCTTGCTGGGAGAAGTCGACGTGCTGGCCAGCTCCTGTGCGCTGTCGGTGGTGAAGGCCGAGGAGCGTCGCGAAGGCGCCGATCACGCCACCGAGCGGGTCCGCGAAAGCGTTCTCCATGGGGATGGGGGGGCCGCCCCGATACCCCGTCAGGCTCTCGAGGCCGGTGATGGCGCCGAGGCTCATTCCGTAGGTCCGAACCTCGCTCATCGCTCCGAAGAGCCCGGCGGCGGGCATCGAGACCATGACCACGTCGGGCCTCACTGCGCGCAGTGCCTCGTAGTCCAGGCCCAGCTTGTTCATGACGCCGGGGCCGAAGTTCTCGAGAACGGCGTCACAATGGGCGACCACCTCCCGGGCCAGCGCCTGGCCTTCGGGCTTCTTCAGGTCGACGGTGATGCTGCCGTTGCCCGCCCAGCCCGCGTGGTTCTGCAGGCTGCAATCGGGATCCCGCTCGCGGCCTGCAGCGAAGGGCGGGATCGTCCGATTGATATCGACCCGCACGCGTGACTCGATCTTGTAGACCTCGGCGCCCAGCCGGCTGAGCGTCTGCCCCGCCACCGGTCCGAGCCATCCCCACCCGAAGTTCGCGACGCGCAAGCCGGCGAGGGGCAGAGCGGGCTTTGACGTGGGCTTCGCACTCACCGGAGCGCCGAGCGGTGCCCCGCGCAGCTCCTCGGTCAGGATCTCGTCGTTGTGCTCGCCCAGCAGGGGGGCGGCGCTGTGCGGGCCGGCGGGGCTCTCCGGCAGCAGTACCGGCGCCCCGAGCGTCCGCACCGAGCCCATCACCGGGTGCTCGAGCTCGGCGAAGAAGTCGCGGTCCGCCATGTGGGGCAGCTCTGCGATGTCCTTCACAGTGTAGACGGCCGTGGAGGGGACGGCGTTGGTCTGGCAGAGATCCATGATCTCCTGCTTCGTGAGATCTTTGGTCCACTCCTCGATCATCGGATAGATGAGATCCGCGTTCTGCGCCCGCACGGTCATGTCGTCGAACATCTCAGGCTTCGCCCAGTCCGGGCTCCCCATGGCACGGACGAGCCCCCGCCATTGCCCGACCTCCAGCGCGATCATCCACACGTAGCCGTCCTTGCACGGCAAGATCGTTGCGGGCGCGGCCAGCGGCAAGCCGATGCCGCTGCGCTTGCCAAAGATCCCGTCTTGCGCGTACAGTCCGATGTTCTGGGCACCCACGAAGAGCGCCGCGATCGCTTCGGCGCAGGAGACATCGATGTGCTCGGCGCGGCTCTCGCCCTCGGCGAAGAGCGACGCGGTCGCCCAGGTGGCGGCGACGTAGCCACCGAAGTAGTCCGCCGCGAAGGTGCCCTGCTCCAGCGGCGCCTCGTCGGGGCGGCCGCAATAGCGCATGCCCGCTCCCGAGAGATGGAAGGCATTGAGGTCGCAACCCTTCCAATCCGCGTAGGGGCCGGTCTGGCCGAAGGGCGTGATCGAGATCATCAAGAGCTTCGGGTAGAGCGCGCAGAGGCTCACATGATCAAGTCCCCAGGCGCGCATCTGCGCTGGCGGGTAGTTCTCGATGAAGACGTCGGTCCGCTCGAGAAGCCGGAGGAGCAGCTCCCGCCCCTGCTCGCTGCCCGGGTCGAGCGTGACGCCGCGCTTGTTCGTATTCAAGCTGAAGTAGAGCCCACTCTTCTCAGGATGGGGGTCGTCGCCGGGGAAGGGCCCCCAGCTCCGGGCTACGTCGCCTCCACCCGGCAGCTCGACCTTGATCACCTCAGCGCCGTAGTCGGCGAGCAGCTTCGCGCAGAAAGGCGCAGAGACACCCTGCCCCAGCTCGACTACGCGAACGCCCTCGAGTGCACCGATTCTCCCGGTTCCTTCGCCGCGCGGACTATGCATCACGCGTGAGCTCCTCGATCTCTGCGCGCGAGAAGTTGGCTTCGCGCAGGACCTCCTCTGTGTGCGCGCCGCTGCGGGTGGGAAGGGTTCGCACGGACCCCGGCGTTTCGGAGAGCTTGGGCGCGATGCCCACCTGCTTCACGGCCCCGAACTCGGGGTGTTCGAGCTCCACGAGCATCTCGCGCGCCCGCATGTGCGGGTCGGCGATGGCTTCGTCCAGCGCGTAGACCGGCATCACACAGATCTCGTCCTGACGCAGATCGGCGAACCATTCGTCGCGGGTCCTTTCGATGAAGCACGTACGCAGGAACGCGAAGATCTCGGGAAACTTCGCCTCGTTGAACTGCTCCTCCGTGAACTGCTCGCACCCCAGGCGCGCACAGAGCTTGGTCCAGAACCAGGGCTCCATGCAGCCGATCGAGAGCCATTTCCCGTCGGCCGTCTCGTAGACGTTGTAACAGGGAAGCGAACCGTTCAAGAAGTAGCGGCCGGGGCGCGGCGGCTCGCCGCTGGTGAAGTAGTCCGCGACCGCCAGATTGGCGAGCGACATCACGCCGTCGCTCATGGCCATGTCGATGTACTGACCCTTCCCCGTCGTACGCCGGGCTTCCAGCGCCGCCAGCACCGCGAAGGCCGCGTACAGGCCGCCGGCCGCGAAGTCGCCGATTATGTTCACCGGGATGGCCGGCGGCTGACCGGGCCAGCCCGTCATGCCCAATGCGCCGCCGAGACTGATGTAGTTGAGGTCGTGGCCGACGAGATCAGCGTAGGGGCCGTCCTGACCATAGCCGCTCAGCGAGCAGTAGATCACGCCCGGATTGCGCTCCCGGACACTCTCGTAATCGACGCCGAGGCGCTTGGCCACACCGGGCCGGAAGCCCTCCACCACGATGTCGGCCGCGCTCATCAGGCGCACGCAGGCGTCGCGTGCGTTCGGGCTCTTCAAGTCGAGGGCAATGGAGCGCTTGTTGCGACCGACGGGATTGAAGGCTCGCGCGCGCTCGCCGACGCCCAGCTCCTCTTCGATCCTGCGCCCGGTTCCCGGAGGCCGCTCGACGACCACCACGTCGGCTCCGAAGTCGGCCAGCAGCATCGTGCAGAAGGGGCCCGGCGCATGCCTCGAAAGGTCGACTACCCGCAATTTCTCGAGGGCCATCATGCTTCGACTTTCCGCCTGCGGCGTCCGAGCTGCCGGACGGCCCACCCGGATGGTGAGCCTTGGCGTGCATATTGTCAAGCAACTTGACGATACGAGGGGCCAGCTGTAGCCTGGAGGTCTTCCACGAAGGCCGGTGAGGGGCGAAGACGGCGCCTTCCCGGAGACCGCCGAACTCGGAGGAGATCGATCGTGCGGAAGGACCCGCTGCACACGAAGCTCTGTGAATCGCTCGGGATCGAGTACCCGATCGTTGCGTTCACGCACTGCAAGGACGTCGCAGCCGCCGTGATCAACGCCGGCGCCTTTGCGGTGCTCGGGCAGACCCAGAGCTCGCCCGACGAGATCGCGGCCAACATCAAGTGGATTCGCGAGAAGGTCGGAGACAAGCCCTTTGGGGTGGATCTGGTCTTCCCGGCATCCGTGCCGGCGCACGGCTCCCCCGAGGAACTCATCGCGCAGATTCCCAAGGTCCAGAGGGAGTTCACCGAGGACATCAAACGGCGCCACAAGATCCCGCCGCCGAAGAAGAGGCCGGAGCTCTATGAGCTGGGCTGGGTCAACAAGGAGACCCCACGCAAGCAGCTCGAGGTCGTGCTGGAAGAGCGGGTGCCGGTGGTAGCCTCCGGGCTCGGCAACCCAGGCTTCTTCGTCGAGGCGGCCCACGAGCGCGGCATGCAGGTCTGGGGCCTCGTCGGCAGGGCACGTCAGGCGAAGAAGGAGCTCGAGGCCGGCGTCGACCTGTTGGTCGCGCAAGGGATCGACGCAGCGGGACATACGGGGCCCATCGGCACCTTCTCCATCGTGCCCCAGGTCGTCGCAATCGCGGGCGACACGCCCGTGCTCGCGGGCGGTGGAGTCACCACCGGGCGGCATCTGGCCGGCGCGATCACGCTCGGCGCCGCGGGCGCCTGGACGGGGACGCTGTGGCTGGCCTGCCGCGAATCCGACGTCGAGATGCGCATGAAGGAGCGGCTCCTCGAAGCGACCGTCGAGGACACCTCCTTCTCCAACTGCATCTCCGGCTTCACCATGCGCACGCTCAAGAGCAAGTGGCACGAGGAGTGGGCGAGCAGGGACGCGCCGCCCCCGGCCCCCGCGCCCTACCAGCTCTTCCTGTTCGCCGAGATCAAGCAATCGGGGATCGACTGGGACCTGCCGGACTTCCAGACCGAGGCGGCGGGACAGGGAGTGGGCTTCATCGACAGCATGAAGCCGGCGAGACAGATCGTCTTCGACATGGTCGACGAGGCTCACGAGGCCTTCGATCAGGTATTCGGCGAAGACGACGACTGAGGCCGCCGGGCGCCGCGCTCTGCTCGAGCTCTACTCGGGCTCGTCGAACTGGCTCATGATGCCCATGCCCTCGAGCGCGAGGCCATAGCCCAGGCCCTCGTGGAGCAGGCGCTTCATGCGGTGGTTGAGGACCACCCGGCTGTAGCGGCGCGTCAACTCGGGCAGGGCGAGCAGCTTCTCGGCGTGCTCCCGGGCGCGCGTCATCAGCTGATCGCGCGGGACCACCTCGTTCACGACGCCGAGGTCGAGCGCCTCCTGAGCGGAGAGCGTCTGGCCCGTCAGCAGGAAGTACTTGCCGCGGTTTGGCCCTAGAAGCTCCTGCCAGACGATCTGGACGCCATCTCCGCAGACCACACCGCCCGGGACGTGCGGCGCATCCTGGAAGTAGGCGTTCTCCGAGGCCAGTGTGATGTCCGAGAGCAGCGCGATCTCCGCGTGGACGGTCGCGGCACCGTTGACGGCGCCGATCACCGGCACTTCGATGTTGAGCAGGTTCTGGAGCAGGCGCTTTCCCTCCCAGTAGATCTTGTCCCAGTGCACGACCTTGTCGACCGGCAGATCCCACTCCTCCTTGGCGACGAACTCGTCGCCGGTGCCCGTGATGATCACCACCTTGTTGTCGCGGTCGGCGCTGATGTCGTAGAAGGAGTTGACCCAGTCGTTGTGGTGCGCGCTGGCATAGACCACGGGGCCGTCATTGCTATGGAAGCGGATGGTCAGGATTCCGTCATCCGTGCGGTCAAAGGCGATGGTCTCGTAGGCGTCGAAGTAGCTGGGGCGCCGTGTCACGATGCATCCTCCTACCGTGGACCCGGGCGGTCCGACGAGCGAACGATGCAGCCATGGTGTGCGGCAGTCCGCATTTTGTCAAGATACTTTACGAAATGCCGGACCTGTAGCCGGCCGAGGAGGTCCTATTCCGCGCGGGTCTTGGCGTGGAGCTCTTCGAGGATCGCGCGCAGGACGTTCAGCTTCTTCTTGCCGACGAGCTTCGCGTACTCCCGCTGGACCGCGGTGGCGATGTCGGTGCCGTCCTTGATCAGATCGAGGCCCGCCTGGGTGAAGCGCACGATCTTGGCGCGTCCGTCGGTGGGGTCGGAGACCCGCTCCACATAGCCCAGGCGTTCCACTTCATCCACGAGCTGCCCCATGGCCTGTTTGGACATCGATGCACGCCGAGCCAGCTCCGTCAGCCGCGTGCCCGAGACGCGAAGGTGCGTGAGGACAGCCTGGTGGGCCGGCTGCAGGCCAGCGTGCCCCTCGGCGCCGAAGCCCTCGAGTGCTCGCTTCTGAAAGTCCTTCGCAACCTCGAGCAGATGCTGCCCGATGTTGTTCTTGCGAAAGAAGTCGAGATCTTCTTGAGTAAGCTTCGAACGCGACATGAGTGGCCATCCATGGGCGAGCTGATTGCACGGGCGGACCAGGTGGGCCTCTACTACTCCGGCAGCCCCAGGATGGTGACGGAGGAGACAGAGCCTGGCCCCCCCAGGTTGTGGGCCAGCCCCAGCCGCGCATTCTTCACCTGGGCCCCTTCGGCGCGGCCCTGGATCTGCTTGGTGACTTCGCAGAGCATGCGACAGCCCGTGGCGCCGATGGGATGGCCGAAGCACTTCAGGCCACCGCTGGGGTTGACCGCGATCTTACCGTCGACGTCCGCGTGACCCTCCCGCACGAACTTCGCGCCCGCGCCTCGCTCACAGAACCCGAGGTCCTGGATGTTGAGGAGTTCGGTGATGGTGAAGCAGTCATGCACCTCGGCGAGATCGATCTCCTCGGCGGGGTTCTTGATCCCCGCCTCCTCGTAGGCCTGTCTCGCTGCGGCCTCCGTCGCCGGGAAGCCCAGCCAGTCGTACGAAGCCCGATACATCGGCAGAAATGCGTGCATGGTCAGCGCGTTGGCCTTGGTCAGCGCGTAATCGTGCTTGTGCTTGCTCTGCTTGGCGATCTCGGGCCGGGTGATCACCACAGCGGCCGCCCCGTCGGACATGCCACAGGCGTCGAAGCGCCCCAGCGGCCACGCGATCATCGGTGCGTTGAGCGCCGCCTCCACGGTGATGGGGCGCCGAAAGTGGGCCTTGGGGTGAAGGGCGCCGTTCTTGTGATTCTTGACGGCTACATGCGCCAGATCCTCCCGGGTCCAGCCGTGCTCGTGAAAGCTCCGCGTGGCCGCCAGGGCGAACATGCCCGGGGCGCTGGAGCCGCGGAAGACCGGGTGCCCCATGTCCACGGGCAGGCCGGAGCCGCCTACGTCCATGAGCTTCTCGACTCCGCAGGCGAGCACCACGTCGTAGGCTCCGGATGCGACCGCAAAGCAGGCGTTGCGGAAGGCATCCATGCCTGAGGCACAGAAGTTCTCCACGCGCGTGGTCGGCTTTCCGAAGAGCTTGAGGGGTTCGGCAGCGACGCTGCCGCTCAGGCCGGTGAAGTCATACAGGTTACCCACCCAGGTCGCTTCGATGTCTTCGGGGCCGATGCCGGCATCGTCCATCGCCTCGAAGGCGGCGTCCACGATCAGGTCTTCGGCGTCCTTCTCCCAGAGCTCACCGAACTTGGTGCAGCCGACGCCCATGATGGCTGTCTTGTCCTTCATGCTTCCCATGGAATTCTCCTCTTGCTCCGCCGATGCAGGTGTCGCTCGCTGCTAGGAAGTCGCTTCCGGCAGGGGCCGGCACTTCCAGTAGTAGTTGTGAAAGCTCGATCCCTCGTGCAAGCGGCGGAAGACCACGTCCACGGACATACCGATCTTGACGTCCTGCGGGTCGCCGTCGGTCATCGAGAGGAAGACGCGGCCCCCACCCTCCAGGTCCAGCACCAACCGGGGCACAGGCGTATTGACGTACTGGCCGTCCTCAAGATGGTCGAGCGTGAAGGTGAAGACGCTACCGGTCTTGGCCAGCTTGACATCCTCTATCTGGTCCTTGGTCGCGCACTCGCCGCACACCCGGGGAATCGGGTACAGCACGGCGCCGCACTTGCTACACCGACCGGCGTGGAAGTTCAGCACGATGTTGCTGTCACGCCAGTACGTGACGGCCGAGCCACGGGGATCGACGTCCTCACGCTTCATGAGCTTGCGGAAGCGGGCGTACGCGGTGTAGTTGGGCAGGTTCCTCTTCTGGAGAAGATGGCCGGTCAGCCCCTTGCGGCCGGCCGCGGGAGCAAAGTCCTCTTCGATCTGCACCAGAAAGGCATCTGCGCCGTCACCGTTGTTGACCACCAGCAGCTTGTCGCCGGCCTCGGCCTGCTCCAGCGCCCCTGCCAGCATCATCAGGACCAAGGGGGTCCCCGGGTTGCCGACCGACATGAACAGGGTGTCCTGCAGCTGGGCGCCGTCCAGGCCCAGGCTGCCGGCCACGGTCCCGAGGCTGCGAGGGTCCCCGGCGGTGATGACTGCCTTGGCCAGATCGCCGGGAGCCACGCTCTCCTTGTCCAGAACGGCCTTCCCCGCCTGTACCGCGCTCTGAACATACCCGTAGCGTGTCTCGGCCTTGGCCTCGAAGGAGCGGACGTAGCGGTCTTCGCTGCGCCGCCAGGCGCCCACCTGCTCGCCGGCGGTGGAGTTGAAGCCACGCAGCGTTGCCGGCCCTTGTGTGGAGATCAAGACCGCACCGGCCCCATCCCCCAGAAGCTGCTCCCACATCGACTCCGGCTCGCCGAGACGGCAGTCCGCCGCGACCACCAGGATGCTTCCAGCCGAGCCGGAATCGACGGCGTCTGCTGCCGCCCGCAGGGCCGTGGTAGCCGCGCGCAGCGAGCCGGTGAAGTCGGCGGTGTTGATGTCCGTGCGCAGGTCCAGGGCGGCCGCGATGACCCCCGCGCACTGCTTCTCATCGTAGGGAGCCGTCGTCGTGGCGAAATACAGTCCATCGATACTGGACGGGTCCATCCCCGCCAGGCAGTCCGAGCCCGCAGCCACCGCCATGGTGAGGCTGTCCTCGTCGGCGTTGGCAACGGCCCGCTCACCGGGAACAGCCGGCACCCCCCAGGCATTTGCCATCTCCTGCCTGGAGAGCCTGAACAGGGGAATGTACGCGCCGTATGATGCAATCTTGGCCATGGTTTCTTCCTTTCGCAGCGCCTCGCGGTGGCCTTCTTCACCTCAGCTTTGGACCTCAGAATCGGCAGCAGGTCCGGAGAGTCGGATTGTAGTAGGAGTCGAAGGCGTCGTCCCAGTACGGATCATCGAACCGGAACGACTCTGCCCCGGCCTCATCGCAGCCGCGCGGTTTTCTCCGCTCCTCGTCGGCCCCAGCCCCTTCCCGCTCTTCCTGGGCCGTTCGGGACGCTCCGCTCGTATCTTCAAGAATCGGCATTTCTCGACTCAACCAACCTCCCCAGGGCCTCCATCGCCGTCTGTCGCGTGCGCTTGAAGTCGGCCTTGCCCGCGGGCGATCGGTAGACCTCGGGCACCTGCACCACGTGCTTGGGGGCCTTGTAGCCAGCCAGCGATCCCTTCACGTGCTCGATGAGCGCCGCGCCATCCAGCTCGCCCTGGTGGCTGGAGACGACGGCGGTGATGGCCTCGCCCCAGCGATCGTCCGGAATCCCGACGACCACCACGTCCTTCACGCCCTCGAAGCGCTTTACCACCTCTTCCACCTCTTCGGGAAAGACCTTCTCACCGCCGGTATTGATGCATACCGAGCCACGGCCGAGCAGGGTGAGGCTGAGCCCATCCTCGTTGACCTCGGCCCAGTCGCCGGGAACCGAGAAGCGACCGGCCTCGCACTCGACGAAGGTCTTCGCGGTCTTCTCCGGGTCCTTGTAATAGCCGATGGGCTGGAGGCCACCGACACCGACCAGGCCCCGCGCCCCGGGCTTGCTCTCGATGAGCTCGAGGTCAGCGTTGAAGAGCTTCGTGGAGTCCGACAGCTGGAACCTCCCCGTCTGCACCGAGCCCGCGGCGGTGGTGAAGCTCATGCCCAGGCCGATGGCCTCCGCGGACCCGAAGGCGTCGGCAAGCACCAGGCCCGGGTGGTGGGCCAGCAGTCGCTGCTTGGTCTCTTCGCTCCACATCACCCCGGACGACGCGATCATGACCACGCTGCTGATGTCGTACGCGTCGGCGTTCTCCTCCAGCTCCTTGGCCATGGGCTTGGCGAAGGGATCGCCCACGATGGTGATGGAGTTGATCCGCTCGGCATCCACGGTGCGCCACAGCTCCGCCGGATCGAACTTCTTGGCACCCTCCAGCACCACCACCACACCGCCGCCGAACCAGGCGATCATCGCCTGAAAGCAGCCCGTGCCGTGCATCAGCGGTGGGCCGATGAGGGAGCGGTAGCGAATGGGCGGATTCTTCACGTACTCGCGGTAGGTCTCCTCGGTCTCGGGCGTGGGGCCGGCGCCGCCGCCCCCGAAGCGGGTGAAGATGTCGCCCTGGCGCCACATCACGCCCTTGGGCATCCCGGTGGTGCCACCGGTGTAGAGGAACATCAGATCGTCGGGGCTCCGCTTGGCCTCGACCGCGAGCCGATCGGTCTCTGCAGTGGCTTCGTAGGGCGCGGCGCCGGCGATGGAAGCAATGTCGTACTCGCCGGTCGCTTCAACGACGAGGACGCCCACTACCTGGGGAAGGTCGGGGAGCACCTCCTCGAGCAGTGGGGCGAAGTCCTCGTGCACCACCACGATCTCGCTGTCCGAGTTGTCGAGCAGGTAGCGCAGCTCTTCGGCCTGGTAGCGGTAGTTGACGTTGACCGGCACCAGGGACGCCTTGAACGCCGCGTAGATGGACTCCATGTAGGCGGGGTGGTTGTAGGTGTAGACGGCGACCTTGCCCTGGTGGCTGGCGCCCCGCTCGATCATCCACGCCGAAAGATTTCTGGCACGACGCTCGACCTGGCTCCAGGAGAGGCGTCGGTCGCCCTGGATCAGGCTGTCTTCGTCCCCGCGGATTTCGGCGACGATGTCGAGGGCATGGGCCAGGTTGCCAAAGGCCATTGCGGTACTCCTGTGCAGCGCGGCCCTGCGTGGGACGATGCCGAGGGGCCGGCGCCGGAGCGTGATCGGGGCTGAGAATACACGATACCCGAGCCACTTCTCGCCGGCGTTCCGACGAGGATTGGCCAGCGGCTTCCATCCTGGGCCGCGAGCGAATGCTCGGGTCTGGACTCTCGTTGGCGTTGTCACCAGACCCGGAAGGCGCGCGTCCCCGTCGAGCTGGCGGGAGGACTCGGCGTTGGCCGGAATTGACCAGGAAATGCGACCGGACCGGACAAGATTCTCGCCCCGATGGCCTCCTATCTTCAAGTTGCAGACAAGCAGCTTGAGTTCTCCTTGGAGCACATCCCGATTCTCGGGAGCTGCGCGTTGGTGTCGGTGAAATGGTCCGGCGTGCTGCCGGCAATACGATCAGGAGGCAGCGACTCATGGCCACTGCACACTCCCTTCCTTTCGAGGAGAGGGTCAAGAAGGCTCTGCCTTTCGAATGGGGCTATGGCTCCACAGCTCGAACCAACCTGCTGAGGAACGGCCTGTACTGGAAAGCGGCGGTTACCGAGAACAAGATGAAGGACGCGGCGATCGGCCTTCCGACGTACCGGTTCCGCGAAGGTGTCAAGATCGACATGGCCAGGGCGCGGATCGTCACCGAGGCCTTCCAGGAGACCGAGGGCCAGCCGGTGCCGCTGCAGTGGGCCCGCATGGTGGAGAAGCTCTGCGAGGAGATGCCCATCTTCATCA
>Ga0255054_10000570_pt1 | contig 21878 bp, 14 predicted proteins | sample JV7_2_23_MG_FD_188634 | JGI IMG/M metagenome (GOLD analysis project Ga0255054, IMG submission 188634) | Seawater microbial communities from Jervis Inlet, British Columbia, Canada - JV7_2_23 | ecosystem: Environmental > Aquatic > Marine > Inlet | place: Canada: British Columbia | collected...
CCGTATCAGGCAGGCCCTCCAGGTGTGCAGGGACAAGGGGTACCTGGGCAGTAACATCATGAAGTCCGGTTTCTCCATTGACCTGCATTTGTTTGAGGGAGCAGGAGCTTTTGTCTGTGGCGAAGAAACGGCATTGATCGCCTCCATTGAAGGCAATCGTGGAAATCCAAGGCTCAGGCCTCCTTACCCGGCAGTGCAGGGATTATGGGGGCATCCCACCCTGGTCAATAATGCGGAGACATTTGCTCAGATTGGCTATATCATTCGTAATGGGGCCGAGAAATACAATGCGATTGGTTCAACAGACTGTCGTGGGACAAAAGTATTTGCCCTGGCTGGAAAGATTGCCAGGGGAGGTTTGATTGAAGTACCCATGGGCATCACCATCAGGAAGATTGTTGAGGAAATAGGCGGTGGTGTGGCCGGGGGACTGGCATTCAAGGCTGTCCAGATCGGGGGTCCATCAGGAGGTTGTATCCCGGCTTCCATGGTAGATACACCTGTAGACCTTGGATCACTATCCGAGGCCGGGGCCATGATTGGTTCAGGCGGCATGGTTGTACTCGATGAGACGGACTGTATGGTGGATATAGCCAAATATTTCCTTTCGTTTACCCAGAATGAATCCTGTGGTAAATGCACCTTCTGCAGGATAGGGACCCGCCGGATGCTGGATATCATGGAAAGGTTATGTGCCGGCAAGGGAGAGACAGGGGACCTGGAAAAGCTTGAGGAACTGGCCGGACTGACCAAACAGGGAAGCCTCTGTGGTCTGGGCAGAACAGCACCCAATCCGGTCCTGACCACCCTCCGTTATTTCAGGGAAGAATACGAGGCTCACCTGGAAGGGAGATGCCCTGCAGGAAAGTGCCAGGACCTGATCAAATACTCCATCAATGATGAGTGCATAGGATGTACCCTTTGTTCACAGAGTTGTCCTGCAGATGCCATCCTGTTCAAACCCCATGAAAAACATGAGATACAGCAGGATAAATGCATCAAATGCGACAGTTGCCGGCAGGTGTGTCCGGTTCAGGCCGTAAATATTGAATAGCATAGACCAGCATCAATGGCAGATATCAGTTTAAGAATAGACGGCAAAATCATAGAGGTCCCCGGAGGATCAACACTGCTGCAGGCAGCTGAGAAAGCGGGGGTAAAGATACCGGTTATGTGCTATTACGAAGGCCTGGATCATTTTGCCTCCTGCATGGTCTGCATGGTGCAAAATAAAGCGGATGGACAGATGCTGGCTTCCTGCACGGTGAAGGCTCAGGAAGGGATGGATATTGTTACCGGGGATGAGGATGTATTGGCAGCCAGGAAAGCGGCCCTGGAATTATTGCTGAGCGACCATACCGGTGATTGCCAGGCACCATGCCAGCTTGCCTGTCCGGCCCATATGGACATCCCCCTGATGAACAGGCTGCTGGGCGAAGGGAATGTGGATGAGGCACTGCAGATAGTAAGGCAGGATATTCCCATCCCGTCTGTCCTTGGCCGTATCTGCCATGCACCCTGTGAAGGTGCCTGCCGGCGCAAAACCGTTGATGATCCCGTATCCATCTGCCTGCTGAAAAGGTATGCTGGGGACCTTGGCCTGCGTAAGCCCATAGCCATCAATCCGGAAAAGCAAAAGAGTGAACAAAAAATAGCCATTATAGGTGCGGGTCCTGCAGGACTCTCAGCTGCTTATTATTTGCAGCTGATGGGATACCAATGCACCATGTTTGAAAAAAGTGAGAAGGCAGGAGGATTGATGCACAAGGCTGAAGTAGCCGATGGCCATTATCAGGAAGTCCTCGAAAGAGAGGTCTCAGGGATCATGGGAACAGGCATCTTGCTTAAAACCTCTGTGGTCGTGGATAAGGATGAGTTCGAACAATTGCAGGCAACATACGATGCCATCGTACTGGCAACTGGTGCTATTGAAGATGATGTCCGCTCCTGGCAGATTGAATCCAACGATAAGGGGATAATCATAGATAAATCAAGCTACCAGACATCCCGCTCAGGGGTATTTGCCATTGGCAATTCAATCAGGCCGATCAAGTCCGCCGTCAGGAGCGTGGGACATGGAAAAGAGGTGGCAACAAGCGTGGACCAGTATCTCACTGGAAATAAGGTGACAGGCCATCCCCGGATGTTTAATTCAAGATTTGGTAAATTGCGGGCGGAAGAAATTGGCGAATACCTGAAGGAATCGCATCCGGGCAGGAGACTGGAACCGGCCAATGGCCTGGCGACGGGCTTTGGTCCGGATGAAATGAAGGAAGAAGCAAGCCGCTGCCTGCATTGTGACTGCAGGGATATGCACACCTGTAAACTAAGGATGCATGCCGACAGCTATGCGGCGGTCCAGCGAAGATTCAAAACAGATGATTTTGCACCGGTCACCAAGGTATTCGTTCATGAGGCAGTTATTTACGAACCCCAAAAATGCATTAAGTGCGGGATATGTGTAAGGTTGACAGAAAAGCAGAAGGAAAAATATGGATTTACATTTATTGGTCGTGGGTTTGATGTAAGGATTGGCATTCCTTTTGATGAGACCTTAGAGACCCAATTGAGTGAAACAGCAATAGAAATAGCAGAAGCTTGTCCCACAGGGGCACTGGCATCAAAATGAAGAAATTAGCAAGCATAATATTTTCCATACTGCTTTTCCAGTCCGGCATCGGACAGACAGGCAATGACTGGCCAGTATTCAGGGGTGATCCAACCCTGACCGGGATCACTTCGAACCGCCTGCCCACACAGCCAAAGCTGCTCTGGTCCTACCAGGCGGGTGATGATCTGAGATCCTCACCAGTATCAGGGAGCGGCAGGATAGTGGCAGGATCCATGGATGGATCTGTCTACTGCCTGGATAAAAGTGGAAAGCTGCAATGGGAGTTCAAGACCGGGAATGGCGTTGAAGCTCCGGCATTGCTTCATGGTGAGAAAGTATATATTGGCGACCTGGACGGATCCCTGTATTGCCTGGATCTCATGACAGGGAAGGAGAACTGGTCCTACAAGGCTGACAACCAGATCTCCGGTTCACCTAATATTTGGGTGTCGGAGGACCTAGCACGGGTCGTTTTCGGCAGCTATGATTTTTACCTCCACTGTCTGGACGCCGGCACAGGAAAGATGATCTGGAAATATGAAACCGATAACTTTATCAACGGGGCAGCGGCCTGTTACCAGGGCAAAGCCATTTTTGGTGGTTGTGATGGTTTTATTCATGTCGTAGATATCCTGACCGGCAAGCTCGAAAAACAGATTGATGTAGCTACGTACATAGCCAGTTCTGTGGCCGTTTCAAATAATGCTGCATTCATAGGTGACCATGACGGGAAGTTCTCCTGTATTGACCTGGAAAATGAAAAGATTGCCTGGACCTGGACGAATGACAAAGCCCGCCTGCCCTTTCTTGCTTCTGCTTCGGTAAATCAGAAAGTAGCAGTGATAGGTAATGAAGATAAATATACCTATTGCTTTAAGCGCACAACCGGTGAGCTTATCTGGCGTTTTAACAGCGGGTCCAGGATCAATGCATCTCCCGTCATTGCCGGTGATAGAGTGCTCGTTGCCAACATGCGGGGTGATCTGTTTATACTTGATATCAGCAATGGGGATGTCCTGTGGAATTATGAGCTGGGAAGTGCCATTACAGGGAACCCGGCAGTAGTAAGTGGAGAACGATTTTTTATAGCTGCTTCAGATGGTTATATTTACTGCTTTGGAAAATGAACATACTTTATATTATACCAGGATCGGGGAATAATTTTTATTGCGGCAACTGCCTGCGTGACAGTAAGTATGGGGGAGCCATGCGGGATCTTGGGCACCAGGTGGTGAAAATTCCCATGTATCTCCCGCTGTTCTCCGATGAGAGTGATACGAATAACGTCCCCCTATTCTATGGTGCAATCAGCATCTATCTGAAACAATTATACCCCTTTCTGAGGAAGGCACCGGCCTGGTTTGACAGCTTGATGAATTCCAAACCCATGCTTAAGCTTGCTGCCCGCATGTCCGGGTCCACCAGGGCACGGGGACTGGGAGAGTTGACCATATCCATGCTGATGGGTGAGCATGGAGAGCAAAAGGAAGAACTGGACAAGATGGTTGCATGGATAGCTGATCATTGTAAACCGGATGTCATTCACTTATCCAATGCACTGCTGCTTGGACTGGCCGGACGGATCAAGGAAAAATTGAATGTACCGGTGGTCTGCTCCCTGCAGGATGAGGATGTATGGGTGGATGTAATGAAACCGGCATTCAGGGACCGGGCCTGGGAATTGATGAGGGAAGATGCGGACCACGTAGATCTGTTTGTGGCTGTGAGTGATTTTTATGGAGAGGTAATGAAGAAAAGGATGAACTTACCGGCCGAAAAGATTCAAAGCATACACTTGGGGGTTTTTCCGGAAGATTACCCCACCACCCCTGTTGAATCAAAAGGACGGAATATTGGATTCATATCCCGAATGAACCATGAAAATGGACTTGATATACTTGTGGATGCTTTCATACAGTTGAAACAAAAAAATGGCTTTGAAGATGTCAGGCTGGTACTGACAGGTGGTTCCACAGGAGATGATGTAAAGTATATCAAATCTAACAGGAAGAAGCTCACCAGGGCCGGTTTGATGGAATATGTGGATTTTCACGAAGATTTCGTAGAAGCAGGCAGGATGGAATTCTTCAGGAAAGTCTCGGTAATCTCAGTACCTGTCAGGATGGGAGAGGCCTTTGGATTATACCTGGTGGAAGCCATGGCCTCGGGAGTTCCCGTGGTACAACCTGCCCTTGGGGCATTCCCGGAAATTATCGGGGTCACCGGGGGAGGATTCACCTATGAAGATAATACTCCTGAAAACCTTGCCCTTTCACTTGAGAAGATATTGGGGGACAAAGAACTGCTCATGCAAAAAAGCCTGGATGCCCGCAGCGGCACTGAAGATCATTTTAACATCACCAGGCAATCCGGCAAAATGATTGATGCCTACAAATCAGTAATCAAAACATGATATGTTGCTCCAGCTTAAGCATATATCCAAGGCTTACGGAGACCAGGCATCTGATAACCACCAGGTAGTGCTTGATGATGTAAGTCTCGATATTGAATTGGGACAAAGAATCGCGGTTACAGGTCCCTCAGGATCAGGCAAAACAACTTTGCTCAACATGGCAGGATCACTCGATAAACCCGACCAGGGCCAGGTTATGTACATGGACCGGGATATCACCGGGCTAACCGGGAGAGGCCTGGAGCAATTCAGGAACCAGGCTGTTGGATTTGTATTTCAGCAGCACCATCTGCTGCCACAATTCACCCTGTTCGAGAATGTATTGCTTCCCACCCTGCCAAATAAGAAAGCAAAGGAAGCAGGTAACAGGGCGGAGGACCTGATCAAAAGAACAGGTCTGTGGGATCACAGGAATAAGAAACCCGGTGAATTATCCGGTGGTGAATCCCAACGTACCGCCGTAGTACGGGCATTGATCAACAATCCTGCCGTATTGCTGGCAGATGAACCCACAGGTTCCCTCGATCATGAAAATTCCAGCCAATTGTTTGATATGCTGCTTGAGTTCAGCCGGACCGATGAGGTTACACTGGTAGTGGTTACCCATTCACAGGAATTGGCAGGGAGAATGGATACCGTGTACAGGTTACAAAGTGGCAAACTTGATATGATCACGGAATAATGACGAGATTTGGTTTTGCGATCAGGAGCTTTCTTCATTATCTACGCTTCAATCTGACAGTTGCCATCGGAGTTGCCATCAGTACGGCCATTCTAACAGGTGGATTGATTGTCGGAGATTCCGTAAGGTACAGCCTGGAACAAGGTACAAGGTACCGGCTGGGTGAAACCCGTACTGCCATCACAACTGGTGACAGGTTTACAACGGCCTCTCTGGCTGCTTTACTGCAGGAAGAACTGACAGATACGCTGGATCATGACCCGGATGTTGTCTGTGCTCCGATGTTTCAACTTCAGGGGGTTGCAACTGCCGATGGGGGCAGGCTGAGGATAAACAGGATACAGGTCCTTGGTGTGAATGAGCAATTCGATCTGATCGCAGATACCACCTCCTATTTCGGAAACCTTACCGGTGATGAAGTGATCATCAGCGAAAATGTGGCGGAACGGCTGGAAGTTGGAACGGGGGACTTTATCATGCTGAGGATACGGAAGGCCAGCATGATGCCCATGAATACCCCCTTCGTATCGGCCATTAATACAACTGTTTCAGCCAGGGTCCGTGTAAAGGCTATAGCAGGTGTTCCTGCGCTGGGAAGATTTAGCCTGAAGATCTCCCAGACCGCCCCGTTCAATATATTTATGAGCCTGGATCACCTCAACCGGATCATGGACCTTGAGGACAAGGCCAATCTTATGTTGATCTCACACGATGGCAGCCTGCAAAATGAAGAGATAACTTCCTCTCTGAGGAAAACCTGGAGACCTGCAGATGCAGGATTAAAGACCCGGGAAATTCCATCCCTGGGTGAGATTGAGCTATATGCAGACAGGGTCTTCATTGAACCGGCCATCATTGAAGCATTTCAAAACCCTGGCACAGACCAGTATGAGGTATTGACCTATTTTGTTAACAGCATCACAGCAGGAAAAAAACAGACACCCTATTCTTTTATTTCAACCCTGTCAGTGGGACAAAACACCGGTATTTCTCAAATGGGACAACTGGCTGCCGGTCAGGTAGATATGAGTCCGGATAAAGATGGGGTCATTGTTAACGATTGGCTGGCATCGGACCTGGGGCTTGTCCCCGGTGATACCCTTAGGCTTGAATATTTTGTACCCGGACCGTTACGCAGGCTGGAGGAACATACTGTTTCCCTGAAAGTTGAAGGAGTTGTACCCATGAAGGGAATTTTTGCTGACATGAACCTGATGCCAGAATTGCCGGGCCTCTCCGACGCGGGTCACTGCCGTGACTGGGAGGCCGGTATCCCCATAGACCTTGAGAAGATCCGCGATAAGGATGAGGATTACTGGAACGAATTCAGGGGTACACCCAAAGCATTTATCTCCCTGCAGACTGCCCGTGGATTATGGAAGAACAGGTTCGGGGACTATACCGCGATGCGTTACCCGGCCGAAGATATGGACCATGGGGCATTGGTTAAAGTTTTCAGGGATAACCTTCATCCTGCTGACCTGGGTATCCGCGTTGAAGATATCATGGGTTCCGGTCTGCGGGCTGCTCGCAATGGGGTAGATTTCAGTCAGTTATTTATTGCATTGAGCTTCTTTATCCTGCTTTCAAGCATCATCCTCACAGCCCTGCTGTTCCATCTCAACCTGGCCAGCCGGATCAGGCATGCAGGTACTATGGCCACCTGGGGATACCCTAAGAAACTGATCAGGTCTGTTTACCTTATTGAGGGAGGATTAATTGCCTTGCTTGGGGGACTGCCAGGAGTTCTTCTGGCCATCCTGTACACCCGTTTCGTCTTTAAAATGCTGGAGAGGGTCTGGTCTGATATAGTACGGACAAGCGTTCTTGAAATTTCTATCCAGCCAATGACACTACTGACCGGTTTTCTGGTTTGCGTCTTGATATCCTGGCTGGCCATTTATTATATACTGCAAAGGAATCTAAGGAAGGAAATAGTGCACATTCAGCGAAACCTTACCTTCCGTTACAAAAAGCAATCTGTCCTGTTAAAAATCCTTCCGGGATCGCTGGCAGCTTTGATTTGTGCGGTCCTGGTATCTTTCCAGGTATTTGGTAACGGACCTTTGAGTGCGATGGTTTTTATGATAGCAGGAGCACTTCTTTTTATTTCTTTTATCCTGTTCACCGACCAATTATTGCGCCTCCCCCGGTCTGGTGAGTCTGCCAGATTCTCCTTGAACCAGGTTGTTCAGCGGAATATTGCTGGTAACAGGCAGCGCAGCCTAACCATCATCCTGTTATTTGCCCTTGGTACATTCAGTGTAGTGCTGACAGGGGCAAACAAGCGCAACCCGCACATGGAAATCAATAATGAATCAAGCGGTACTGGAGGTTTTCAATTCTTTGCAGAAGCGACCATCCCTATATTGCATGACCTGAACGACCCGGAAGTCAGGTATGGATCCGGGTTGGAAGGAGACTATTCCTTTGTCCAGTTCCGGAAAAATGACGGGGATGATGCCAGTTGTCTGAACCTTAACAGGGTCAGTAATCCTGTCCTGTTGGGAGTAGATCCTGCATTTATGGAAGGAAGGTTCAGTTTTGTGGCCTCAACCCCGGATCTTGATCCGGCTAAGCCATGGGGATCCCTTGAGAAGGAGCTTGAAGGTGGACTCATACCGGCCATAGCTGACCAGACGGTTATTCAATGGGGACTGGGTAAAAAGGCCGGAGATACACTTTATTATCAAAGTGAGACCGGAGATACATTGAGGATCAAATTGATCGGTGGAATTGCACCCTCTGTCCTCCAGGGGAATCTGGTCATTGCGGACAGGCATTTTTTAAGGTTCTTTCCCTCCTCGAGCGGAGCCTCAGTATACCTGGTTGATGTCAAACCTGGCGCAAGTGTCGACCCGCAAAATGACCTAACCAGGGCCTTCAGGGATAACGGGTGGTATATGACGAGATCAGCTGCCAGGCTGGCTGAATTTGCATCTGTTCAGAATACATATCTGTCCATTTTTACACTACTGGGTATTCTGGCTCTGATCCTCGGTACTGTGGGTTTAGGAATAGTACTCATTCGCAATATCTTAGAACGGGCCAGTGAGATCGGATTATTCCAGGCCATGGGCTTTGGGCGGGGGTATATCTTCAGGATCTTTTTTCTGGAATACTTTTTTCTGATCAGTGTTGGGATCCTTGCAGGCTTCCTTGCTGCTATCCTGGCAACCCTGCCGGGACTTCTTGCACTCGATGGCATGCAGGCTTTTGCGAACATTGGTAAACTCCTGCTCCTGTTGATAGGGAACAGTGTGTGCTGGATAAGTATTTTCATCCTTACCAATCTGCGGGAAAGGTCACTTGCAACACTGAATCTTGAATAAGCCAGGGATTTCCGGACCTGAAGATCTAAACGCTAATCCAGTAATGTAAATCAGTTTATCCCGGTTTAGAAATCAGAATAGGCTGTATGGTGCAGCATGACAATGTCAATATGTGACACATTGTTCTGGTATTCCTCCATGGATTTAAGCTTTGTCCAGTCAGGATGATCCCTGAAGGCTGCCCAGTGTTCCTCTCTTGATTCCATATCGGCAAAACTGGTCATATACATAAGGTTGGGCATGTGACTGCCTGATATAACCTCTGCATAGAACACTGCATTAAAATCAAGCTTTTTAAAAAGGTCTACTTCCCCACCTTCATTGAACATTTCAATTTTATTTGCCCCGATATGCTCTGTGTAACTCTCGTAGCTTCGCAATTCATAAACCCTATTTTCAGGCGAAGAATTCAGGTCGGGTACACGGGCCTCCGGCAGGTAATCGAAGGCATGCAACAATATTGTCTCCAGGCGGAGGTAGGGAGGATCATCAAAGGGTGCCTCCAGGTAAGCCTTGCCATCTTTCTGAAATGCCTTGTCCTTATTCAGCTTCGCATCAAGCTGTCTGAATTGATCCAGTGTTTTATATGGTATGAAAACAAAGATCCTGTTATCGGATGCTTCAGGTTTTTCTATGGGTTTGAAAACTCCAACATTCTCAATACCTGCCCTGTTGACAGCAGGTATAAAAGCATGCTCGAGGAAAGATTCTATCCTGTCTGCCTGAGATGCATCCTCGTAATGATAGACCTTAATCTGAAAGTACTCCTTACTGGTTTTCGCAGCATTAATACTGAGTGGGAATATAAGTAATATGCTACAGCATAATTGGCATAATAGTTGGGCTGGTCTTTTCATGATCTAAATAATTTAGTTTAGACCAATATACTTAAAAAAACATTCAGATAAACGCCGCATATTTGTTCATTCCCTTTTTCCGTTTATTTTAGGGGATTCATTTTCTAAAAAGCATGATCATGAAAAAAGTTTGTATAGCAATAATATTCACAATAAGCACACTTACCTCGGCCCAGGAGGCCACCAGGTGGAGAGGACCCGAGGGCAACGGGATCTATCCTGACCAGGGCCTGTTGAGGGAATGGCCGGTAAACGGACCTGAAATGGTCTGGCATGTAGATGGACTGGGACAGGGGCATTCCTCACCTGTTTTTGCCAACGGGAAGATTTATATTACCGGGATGATAGAAAAAACGGGGTATGTCTTTGTGCTGAGCACGGATGGCAAAATCCTTGATAAATTCCCCTATGGTGAGGATTTCCATGAAAGTTACCCGGGTTCCCGTTCATCTCCTACCATTGTAGGGGAATTACTCTATATTTTCAGCGGCCAGGGCAAAGTGGTCTGTATGAATGCACAGGACGGGATGATTCAATGGTCAAGCAACCTGTATCGTGATTTTGACGGAAGGAATATTACCTGGGGGGCCACGGAAACCCTTGTAGTGGCTGAAAATACAGTGTACTGCACGCCCGGTGGATCAAAGGACAATGTGGTGGCACTGGACCGTTTTACCGGCAAGGTACAATGGTCAAGCAGGGGAAAAGGGAACCGTTCTGCCTATTGTACGCCCCTGCTCATCAAATTGACGGCTGCAAAGATCCTCGTTACACACACTTCAAGTAACATCCTGGGAATTGATGCATCCAACGGGAATCTATTATGGTCACAGAATTGCACCAACCAGTATTCGGTACATGCCAATACACCCATCTATCATGACGGGGCAGTATATTGTTTCAGCGGTTATGGGCAGGGTGGTATGATGATTGAGCTCGATGGCAGGGGAAACAAAGTGAAAAACAAATGGACTGAGAAATCTCTGGACAGCCGTATGGGAGGTGTAGTCCTCATAGATGGATATATTTATGGGTCCGGGGACTACGGACGTAGCTGGAAATGCCTTGACTGGCAGACCGGAAAGAAGATGTATGAGTCCGCCGTTATTGGTAACGGTGTGGTGATCTCAGCAGATGGATTGCTGTTCCTGTACAGCCAGCGCGGGGAACTTGCTCTGGTACCGGCAGATCCCGGTGAATTTAAAGTAAGCGGACAAACAAGTATAAGCCTGGGTACCGGCCAGCACTGGGCCCATCCTGTAATTAATAACGGCCACCTGTATGTAAGGCATGGTAATGTTTTAATGGCGTATAAGATCAAATAATCCCTGCATAATGACCCTGCACATTAATATATACTGTGTTATCCTGTTAGTACTGGTCAATGCTGAGTCGGCAGCGCAGCAGGGTTACTCGGAACAGTGGCCCGGATTCAGGGGCCCTTTCGCGACCGGTATAATCGATAATGCTGATACACCTGTTGAATGGGATGTTGGATCCGGGAAAAATATCAAATGGAAAACCAGGATCCCCGGATTGGGACATTCATGTCCTGTGATCTGGAATGATTATGTTTTTGTCACCACTGCTGTCAGCGGATCAGGGGAAGATTATCTGAAAGTGGGACTCTACGGTGATATTGACATGGTGGATGATGAATCCATTCACGAATTTAAGGTGTACTGCCTGGATAAGAATACAGGGGAGATTATATGGGATAGACTTTCCCACATAGGAGTGCCTAAAACCAAGCGGCATACCAAATCCTCACATGCAAATTGTACACCTGCTACAGATGGTGAGCACCTGGTGGTTTATTTTGGTAGCGAGGGACTCTTTTGCTATGACCTTAAAGGGAAACTATTATGGAAAAAGGATCTTGGTGTGATCAATGCGGGACCATATACCGAGCCGGAAGTGGAATGGGGGATTGCCAGTTCCCCGGTTATCCACCAGGGAAAAATAATCATACAGTGCGATGTTACTGACGAGGATTTTCTGGCCCTTTTCGATATCGAGACCGGTGAAGAGATATGGCGGACACCCAGGGAAGAAGTTTCCACATGGTGTACACCGGCCGTTTATGAAAAAAATGGAAAGACGCAGATCATAGTCAACGGGTTCATGCATATGGGGGGATATGATTTTAATACAGGCCAGGAGATATGGAAGATGCACGGTGGAGGTGATGCCCCTGTTCCCACACCGGTCATAGCGCATGACCTGATCTACATGAACAATGCGCATGGCAGGTACTCACCCATTTATGTGGTCAAACCTGAAGCGCAAGGTGACATTACACTGGACAAGGACAGTACCACCAATGATTTCATCGTATGGAGCATCGAACGCGGGGGGGCCTATATGCAAACCCCGCTGATCTATGGGGATTATCTCTATAACCTTCGGGGCAATGGTTCTCTGAGCTGTTTTCATGCAAGCACGGGGGAACTGATGTACAAGGAAAGCCTTGGGGTCAGTGGCGGGGTTACTGCCTCGGGAATTGCCTCGGATGGGAAACTGTATTTCGCTTCAGAAAACGGGAAGGTATATGTCATTGCTGCAGATCCGGCATATAAACGGCTGGCTGTAAATGATATGGATGATATCTGCATGGCCACTCCAGCCATTTCAAAGGGTATTATATACTTCCGTACAGCCAGTTACCTTATAGCTGTTTCTGAAGAATAAGGATTCTGTAAGGCTAATTGCTTATTTTGTAAGCAGTTAAAGTGTTCCCATGCCGGACATATAAAACTCCATCTTTTATACTGGGATGGGACCAATGGGGACCGCTGCCCTGGTTGTGCTTGAAAGAACTGATTACCTGGAAATCTTCAGGACTGGGTTTGACCAGGGCGACAAAACCCATTTTCTCCTCATAAACTACAAGTTTATCATCGGCTGAAATGATGGAACCCTTGTTGTTCCATTCTTTCTCATACATAAGTTCACCAGTTTCCCATTCCACACAGGCCCAGTTCCCCTCCCTGTTATTGATCCATGTAGAACCATATAGGTAACCATCATGCAGCACCACTCCTCCATGATGTGTGTCCATTACAGGCTGACTCCATACCAGGCTGATCTCCGTTCCATCAGGTGAAAGTTCGAACATGGCCGAGGTATGATCATATCCGCTGGTGATAAATAGCCGGCCTGCTTTGTACAGGGGACTAATAGTATTGATGAAAGTTGCACTGTTTTGCCGCAGAGGATTCTCAAGTTCACTGTACTTGTAACTCCAGAAGATTTTCCCATTCTCAGCGTTAACCCCGATTAAGTAATTACTTAATACATTGACGATGATCTTATTATCCTCCCTTTCAATCAGGATGGGGGATACAAAAGCGCTGGTATCGTGCAGGGTCTCGCTAGTCCATATGGTCTCCCCTGTTTGTTTATCTAAAGCAACCAAAGTGGTTTTATGTCCGCCAGGAGTATAGATAACTTTATTATCAACCAGCAAGGGCGACTCGGCAATCTCCCATCTCGCAGATTCACCCTCGAATTGATGAAATGCATCAACATTCCATGCGATATGCTGCTGTGTCAGATCCACGCAAACTACCTCTCCACGGCCGCTGATCATATAGGCCCGGTCTCCCTCAATGGTCGGGGTACAGCGAGTATCCTTGAAGGATCGTTGGATGGACTGTCCGTATGGGATCTGCCATAGAATCTGGCCATTCGTCCGATTTATGGCTGTAAGGTATTCAATGCTGTCATTCCAGCCGGTGGCATATATGATCCCATCCAACACAGAAACGGATGAAAACCCTTTTCCGATTCCCTCGGTGCTCCACAATTGTTCCGGTCCTTTCTCTGGCCATTCATCCAGCAGACCTGTCTCTGGATAGACCCCGTTCCGTTCCGGGCCCCGCCACTGAGCAATTTCTTGCCCGGAAAGCCATATTGGGACAAGCAAAAAAACAACTAATATATATCTTGTTTTATACATATTTCGAATATTGAATAAATTGGATAGCAAATTAAATAAGATTTTTTGACAATACCATCCTGCCATTTTACTATATTTATTTTGCCTTTTCAAATCCCAAGCGGCAATGGAACATTATACCGATGAACAAATCATCGAGGGAATCTCTCAGAATGACCGGAAGGTGATGGCTTATATCTATGATCGGTTTTCTGGTAAAGTAGAGGGTTTCATCATGGGAAGGGGCGGGAATCCTGAGCATATCAAGGATGTTTTTCAGGAAGCCCTGTATGTGATAGTCAAGAAGGTCCGCAATGAAGGCCTAACGCTGACATGCTCATTTTCCACTTACCTGCTGGCCGTTTGTAAGAACATATGGATGCATGATATGAGGAAAAACAAGGTCAACCTGGTGGAGGATTCGAGGCTGGATTCAGTCCCCGTGGAAGATGCAGTTGATTGGGACAGGGAAGAGAAATTCATGGCACTGTATAATCATCATTTCGCACAGTTAAGCGAAGATTGCCAGAAATTGCTGCATCTGCATTTTAAAAAAGTATCTCTTGCAGAAATCCAGCAGATATTCGGATACAGCAGTGAACATTATGCATCTGACCGCAAGTACAGGTGCAAGCAAAGCCTTTATAACCGGATAAGGAAAGATCCAAAATATAAAGAGATTACAGATGACCGATGATAAAAATATAATCAGGTATCTCGACGGGGAAATGAAGGAGGATGAGAGACTGGAGTTTGAAAAGAAAATTTCAGGAGATCCTGATCTGGCTGAAAAAGTGGAAACCTTCCGGACTATTCAGATGCTGGCTGGAAAAGCTATGAACCAGGCAGATGATCCGGACGATAGCCTGGATCAGGAGACCAGGGAAGAGATCCGGCAGGCTGTAATTGATTTTAAGGAAGGCAAGAAAGATGACCTCCCCGAAGAAGTTGTAGAAACGATAAAAAGTGCCCGACTGGCTTATGAACAGAGGAGAGAAAAAGGTCAGCAGGCAACTGGCATTACTGAACCTGAATCCCAGCGGTCAAACATCAGGCAAATCAGGCGCATCTGGTTCAGTGCTGCCGCTATCGCAGTGCTTGCTATTATTGTTTCTGTCCTCATATTCAGGCCTTTCAAAGGCAAACTGGCAAAGGACCTTTATTCGGAATATTATATGGAATTTCCGATGACAGAGCAAATGAATGAACTGTCTCGCACAAATGATGATTTGCTTTTTGCCATCAAAGTGTATGAGGCAGGTGATTATGATCGGGCCATTATCTTGTTTGAAATGCTTGCGGACAGCAGTACTCTCAGGGGGTATTCACTCTTTTATGCCGGCCATACCTATATGCACCTTAAACTCACTGATAAGGCCATTGAAAAATTTCAGGAACTCCTGAATGATGCCCCGGTTGATTTGATAGCACCCACCAGATGGTACCTGGCACTTTGTTATGTGAAAAATGGGGAAGCTACACTTTCCAGGGAACAATTGTTGCTGATTGAAGATATGGATTCCCCATACAGGAGGGATGCCAGGATGCTTTTGCGGAATCTGCAGTGAATTCATTTTCCCGCATAAAACCATGATTCTCTTAAGATTTTCTTATTTTTAACCCAAAGCGATCCCTAAACATGGCGTCATTCCCATTCTATAAGCAACTGGATGCGATGGATTGCGGGCCCTCTTGCCTGCGTATGATTGCCAAATTCTATGGGAAATCCTATTCCCTGCAAACCCTGCGTGAAAAGAGCTACCTGTCAAGAGACGGAGTTTCCATGATGGGTATATCCGAGGCTGCAGAATCTATTGGATTCAGGACCATGGGGGTTTCACTAACCCCCGAGAAATTGTTCTCTTCTGCACCCCTGCCATTGGTTGTCCACTGGCAACAAAAGCATTTCGCAGTAGTTTACAAGGTTGCCAGGGATATGGTATTTGTAGCTGATCCGGCATTCGGACTGGTGAAGTATACCAGGGCAGAATTTTTGAAAAACTGGATCAGCGTGCAGGAAGATGGAGAAAAGAAGGGATTGGCCCTTCTGCTTGAAACAACCCCTGATTTCTATGCTGAAGAGGGGGAAGTTATCGATAAATCCAGTTTCCGATTTTTATTATCCTATCTTAAACCGCACAAGAAGTACATTATCCAATTGATCCTTGGGATGCTGCTTGGAAGCATCCTGCAACTTATATTCCCCTTTCTCACACAGTCCATTGTTGATGTTGGTATCAGCAACAATGATATAAATTTCATTTACCTGATACTAATTGCACAACTGGTCCTATTCATCAGTAGGATGTCTGTGGATTTCATCCGTGGTTGGATACTGTTACACCTGAGCACCCGGATGAATATTTCCCTGATTTCGGATTTTCTGATCAAATTAATGAAACTATCGCTAGGCTTCTTTGATATTAAGCTTATCGGTGATATCCTCCAACGGATAGGGGACCATAGAAGAATAGAACATTTCCTTACCACCTCCTCGCTGAATATCATGTTCTCATTGTTCAACCTGGTTATATTTGGTATAGTCCTGGCTATTTATAGCTGGAAGATCTTGTTGCTCTTTGTTTTCGGAAGCTTCCTGTATTTCCTGTGGCTGAGTATTTTCATGCGGAAAAGGCGGGAACTTGATTTCAAGCGTTTCTCCAACCTGGCAGATAACCAGAGTAAATTGATACAGCTGATCTACGGTGTTCAGGATATCAAACTCTACCATGCCGAACGGCAGAAACGATGGGAATGGGAAAATATCCAGGGATCCCTTTTCAAGGTCAATATTAAATCTCTCGCCCTGACCCAGTACCAGGAAGCGGGAGGTGTTTTCATCAATGAAACAAAAAATATCCTGATCACCTTTCTGGCAGCCACTTCTGTGATACATGGCGATATGACACTGGGTATGATGCTCGCTGTTTCCTATATCCTGGGACAGCTGAACAGTCCCATTGAACAGATGATCAATTTCATGCATGTGGCCCAGGATGCAAAGATCAGTTTGGAAAGGCTGGGAGAGATCCACAAAGAGGAAAATGAGGAGAAGGAAGACCTCGGGGAAATGATCATCATGCCTGAAAGCAAAACCCTTGATATCAAAAATTTATCATTTCAATATGAGGGCCCGCATTCAAGGAAGGTCCTGGATGGTGTGAACCTCAAGATCCTTTCTGACAGTGTGACTGCCATTGTCGGGGTCAGCGGTAGCGGGAAAACCACGCTGGTCAAGCTACTGTTGGCATTCTATCCTCCTGTAGAAGGCGAGATCCGGATCGGGGATACCAACCTTCAATCCCTGAGCCAGCAGGCCTGGAGAAGGAGATGTGGTGTGGTCATGCAGGATGGATATATCTTTGCTGATACCATGGCTCGGAATATATCCCTGGGAGATGAATATGTGGATCCTGACCGGCTGCTTGAAGCTGTAAAAATGGCAAACATAAAGGATTATATTGAGTCACTACCAGTGGGTTACAATACCAAGGTGGGGACCGGCGGGCAATCCCTCAGTGGTGGTGAAAAGCAGCGCATATTGATCGCACGTGCTATTTACAAACAACCCGAATTCCTTTTCATCGATGAAGGGACCTCCTCTCTGGATGCAGAAAATGAAAAAGTGATCATTGACAACCTGCAGGATTTCTTCAGGGGCCGGACAGTTGTAGTGGTTGCCCATCGCCTGAGTACAGTGAAAAATGCGAATCAGATCGTGGTACTAGACAAAGGGAAAATTGTCGAGAAAGGGAAGCATGATGAATTGATTGCGAAAAAAGGTAAATACTTTGAACTGGTAAAGAATCAGCTTGAACTCGGTTCAGATTAATAAGCATGGAAGAAAAAAAAGGCCAAAAAATCGAAATCCGAAGTGAGGAGGTTCAGGATATCCTGGGACAGATACCCTCGTGGATAGTCCGCTGGGGTACTGTTGTTATCCTGGCTACCGTCCTGATCATTCTGGTGGGCAGCATGATCTTTAGGTACCCTGATATTATACGGGCAGATATTCTGGTCACTACTGAATACCCTCCTACCAATCTGAAAGCAAGAGAGGACGGACAGATTGAAAGGTTTTTTGTCGATGACAGCCAGTTTGTGAAGATCAATACTCATCTGGCAGTGATTGAGAATGCGGCAATTTATTCGGATGTGATCAATCTTCGTTTTGACATCGAAGAGATCAGGACCATCATTGCCAACCTTGAGGAAGGGGAGTATATTCCATTAATGGCCACTTATAAACTGGGTGAGATCCAGTCGGTATATGCCGAGTTCATTAATGCCTATGAAAATTATTATCTTTTCCTGAAACGGGATTCCCATGCCAAGTCCATCGTGTCGATTAAAGAAGAAATTGCTAATTATCAAACCCTTAACCAAGGACTTGATAGGCAGGTCCGTATTCTTGAAAGGGACTTTGAGCTGGCAAAGCGGCAATATGACCGTGATAAAAGACTGCATACTATGGGACATGTTCCGGATGCTGACCTGGACAAGTCAGAGCAGAATCAAAATGATGCCAATTTGGAATTAGAAAAGTCACGTCAAAACCAGACAAACAATGCTATCGAGATATCAAAATTAGAACAGAAGATTCAAAATCTGGAATCGACGGCCCAGGAGGAAAAGGATAGAATGGAAAATGATGTACGAGAGGCATTTGAGAAATTAATTGCAGAGATAGACATCTGGGAGAACCAATACCTGCTTCAGGCACCTTTTGATGGAGTAGTAAGCCGTAACAAGTTCTGGATTGAGAACCAGAATGTCAAGATTGGGGATAATGTTATGACCATCATCCCTGCTAATCCGGGTGAGATCATTGGGAAGATTGACCTGCCCATAGAAGGTTCAGGAAAGGTGGAGGTCGGACAAACAGTGAATATACAATTCGTAAACTTTCCCCACTTACAATTCGGCATGGTAGAGGGGATCATTCGCAGTATCAGCCAGGTCCCTGATGATAGACTTTATGTTGTGGATGTTGAACTACCCAAGGGATTGATGACCTATTATGGCAGGGAGATTGCTTTCAACCAGGAGATGTTTGGACGTGCTGAAATCATTACGGACAAGAGGGTACTCATCGAACGAATATTCTCACCCATCCGCTCTGCCATAACGGAACAGCGCGAGGCAAAAAAGGGAGCAGACACAAATAGCCATTCAGAATAGCCTCTAAGAAATACCAAGAAATATTTAATCCTTATCTACTAAACCATGAAACCTGGAATGAAACATCTTATTAACGGTCTTTTACTCGGGATAATCGTTATCAGCTCTTATGCCTGTACTAAGCAGGTTGCAGAAAAACCAAATATCATCTTTATTTTTTCAGATGATCATGCCTACCAGGCGATAAGTGCCTATGATTTCGAGATAGGCAAGTATGCACCTACCCCCAATATCGATCGCCTTGCTACTGAAGGAATGCGATTTGACAGATGTTATGTGACCAATTCCATCTGTGCTCCTTCGAGAGCCACCATCCTCACGGGGAAACATAGCCATCTGAATAGTGTACCTACCAACCGGGAAAGGTTTGACTCGACCCAGGTAACGTTTCCAAAGATCCTGCAGGCCAATGGATACCAGACCGCTATCGTGGGAAAGTGGCACCTGAAAACCACTCCTACGGGTTTTAATTTCTGGCAGGTTTTGCCGGGACAGGGGCAATATTATAATCCGGACTTCCGGACTGCAGAAGGGACCATCCGGGTGAAGGGATATGTTACAGAATTGATTACCGACAAGGCCCTGGAATGGTTGCAGGAAAAAAGGGACAAATCCAAGCCCTTCATGTTGATGCTCCAGCATAAGGCCCCACACCGCGCATGGGATCCCGGACCCAAACAGCTGGGGATGTTTGATGATGTTACCTTCCCTGAACCTGAGAATCTGTTTGATGATTATGAAGGCAGGGGCACTGCAGCCAGGGAACAGGACATGACCATAGACAAAACCATGCGCATGGGCAGAGACCTGAAAATCTGGGAGAAAGAGGATGACGATTGGTTGGTGGGGTTTTACAGGCGGATGGATGAAGATCAGATCAAGCTATGGTCTGAAACATATGATCCAATCAGGGAAGAATTTCTTGAAGCCGGACTATCAGGCGAGGAGCTGGTCAGTTGGAAATATCAACGATATATGAAGGATTATCTGGCCTGTATCCAATCCGTAGATGAGAATGTCGGCCGCGTACTGGATTACTTAGAAGAAAGTGGCCTGGCTGAAAATACAATAGTAATCTATAATTCCGATCAGGGATTCTATCTTGGAGAACATGGATGGTTTGATAAGCGCTTTATGTATGAAGAGTCCTATAAAACCCCTCTGCTTGTTCGCTGGCCGGGTGTAACCGGACCGGGACAGATGAATGGCGACCTGGTTTCAAATCTTGACCTTGCCCAGACCTTCCTGGACATTGCCGGAGCTGAAGCACCAGATGAAATGCAGGGAGTTAGCCTCGTACCTTTATTGCATGGAGAAACACCCTCAACCTGGCGGAATAGCCTTTATTACCATTACTATGAGTTTCCGGGTGCGCATTCTGTGAGGAAACATGAGGGGATAGCTACCAGGGAATATAAGCTCATGCACTTCTATAACCTTGGAGAATGGGAACTTTATGACCTGGCAAAGGATCCCGGTGAAATGCGAAGCGTATATGATGATCCGGCCTACCAGGAAGTCATCCAGGATCTGATGGAGGAACTGGACAGTCTAAAATTAATGTATGATGTGCTATAGGTTTGGAACTAATAGGTCCAAACCTATATGTACTGATTGATGATTGATTCGAAAAGTTCCTGCTTGCCGCTGATTTGCCCTGGTTCACCCATTTTTATGGCCAGTTCCCGCAAGTCCTCAAGTATCAGTTTTCCATCCTCAAAGTTTGCTCCATCACCACTGTCAAATGATGCATATCTTTCCTTGCGCATCTTCAGAAAATCCGAATCTGTCCTGACCTTATCCGCAACTATCAGGGCACGCGCAAAAGTGTCCATAGCAGCAATGTGGGCTATGAAAATGTCTTCCAGGTCTGTGGAGTTCCTGCGGGTTTTGGCATCGAAATTCACACCACCGGTCTTGAATCCACCCATATCGAGAATGACCAGCATGGATTCCACAAGCTCGTATAAATTGATTGGGAACTGGTCTGTATCCCAGCCATTCTGATAATCTCCCCGGTTCGCGTCAATACTTCCCAGCAGTCCGGCATCTGCGGCCACCTGTAGATCATGCTGGAATGTATGTCCGGCCAGGGTTGCATGATTCACCTCGACATTCAGCTGGAAATCCCCCGCAAGGCCATATTTATTAAGGAAGCCGATCACAGTGGCTGCGTCAAAATCATATTGGTGCTTGGTTGGCTCCATGGGCTTGGGTTCCACCAGGAAGGTACCCTTGAATCCCTGTTTCCTGGCATAATCTCTTGCCATGGTCAGGAATCTGGCCATATGGTCCAGCTCACGCTTCATGTCTGTATTCAGGAGGCTCATGTAACCCTCTCTTCCACCCCAGAAAACATAGTTGGACCCACCAAGCTCAATGGTCGCATCCAGGGCATTTTTAACCTGGGTGCCTGCCCAGGGGATCACGGAAAAATCCGGATTGGTTGCAGCACCGTTCATATATCTTTTGTGAGAAAACAGGTTGGCAGTGCCCCAGAGAAGCTTAATTCCGGATGCGGCCTGTTTGGCTTTGGCATAATCCACTATGGTACGAAGGCGCTTTTCAGATTCGGGAATGGAATTGGCTTCACTCACAATGTCATAATCATGAAAACAGTAGAAGGGGATGCCCATTTTTGATATGAATTCAAAGGCTGCATCCATCTTCTCTTTGGCATTCAGGATGGGATCTGACTGTTGTGCCCAGGGGAACTCCTTTGTTCCCGGACCAAAAGGGTCTCCACCAGTACCTGTCAGGGTATGCCAGTAAGCGACGGCAAAGCGGAAATGGTCCTTCAAACTTTTACCTCCAACTTCCTGGTTTTCATCGTAGTATTTAAAGGCCAGGGGATTTTTTGAG
>Ga0255054_10000571_pt1 | contig 21861 bp, 22 predicted proteins | sample JV7_2_23_MG_FD_188634 | JGI IMG/M metagenome (GOLD analysis project Ga0255054, IMG submission 188634) | Seawater microbial communities from Jervis Inlet, British Columbia, Canada - JV7_2_23 | ecosystem: Environmental > Aquatic > Marine > Inlet | place: Canada: British Columbia | collected...
TGTCCAAAGCGCCGCACCAAAACCAAGGGCGACACAGGCCGGGGTTAAAATTAAGAAGGGCAATCGCATTGGGCCCAGAATATATTTGATCTCAACCATTTTATATTTTCTCCAGTTTTAAATAAATGAGCGCCAAGGATGCTATAACATAAAAATCAACTTCTCAAAGGCACACAGGATTTTGATTCAATCGGAGTTGCAGACTAAGGGTCATATTTATCTATAAATTATAAGTAATGGTGACATGTCAGACTATTTAAACGTCAGAGCGACCGAGTCTAACGGCCTGGTGTGAGCATTCGAGCCATCATTGTCAAAGACTGCGATGCCAAAATAATAGGTCTTCTTCAAATTATCAAATTGGACATCGTGCTCCTTATCTGTTGTAGCCAGCCTCCTGCCGATCTCCAGCGTCCAGCGACCGTCTTTCCATACACCCTGAGCATCAACGTCTCCGCGACTGCCCCTGGGACGCGCGAGGACGTAACCCGGGATGGTATCTCCCTTCTTGAAAGTGGCTTTCAAGTAATCGATGGGCATAACATCCTCTTTCTTCAAGAAATAACTGCTGCCGGTTGACTCTCTTTCCATGAATTTTGGTTTTCCATCATCAGTTTTGTTGTCAGCGTAATTAAGACCGCCTTCTCCCTTGGCGTCTCCATGATGAGCCGCTTCTCGACGCTCATGCAGATCAGGTTCCTGGGCCACAGTGAGAATCTTGTTGTCCATCCACTTATCATCAAGATACCCGATCGGGTTGGTTCGGGCAGCTTTCCAGTGCCACTGATCTGCAATCTCTGTTGGGCTGTCGGTGGACATCCTGGACTCGCGTTTGGAAAAACTGCCGCTGTCGTGGCAGAGCACCAGACAACCCTTTTCGGCAAAACCTTTAATGGAGTCGTTTATTGACCAGTGGATGGACAATCTATCCTCGTCGGAGTTTGTGGGCTTGGGTTCATAAACCCTTTGTTCCTTCAAGGTGATCCATTTTTTCCCATCGTACCGCCACATTTTCTTTTTGACCGACTCTGTCTCATCCCGCCATGAAATCAGCATGTACACACTATCGGAGGTATAAACTGATCTGAGATTAAGCTCGGGGCCATCCTTGGTCTGGACATTAAACTCAGGTGCATTTTTCCAAACGGCATCACTGCCGCTTCCGTCGAGCCTGGGTGCGGATGTAACCTTTAGTGAGACCAGATTATCTCCTCGCGTTGCGGCTTTCAACAATCCTGATATCATTATAGAAACTATCGCAATCAGACTGATCGTGATGACGGGTACCGCATACCGATTTTTCTTACTCATGTTGTAATCCTTTCTGTTTTTATCAGTTTTGTGCCTGTGAGCTCCATCAGCCACGGCATCAAAAAGCCGGGGACACACATTTTCGTTTTTGCCCGGGTCAAAATAGAAAATGGACCCAGGAAAAAGGGGGTATTCCAGTTCAAAACGAAAAAGCCCAGTTTTAATGCCACATTGTGGTACTGGCTGTCAAGATATTTTTGGGTTTTTATGAATTCTATCTTAGAGAGAAAACTATATGAATTATCATTGACCAGGTTGGAGAAACGAAACGTTGGGTACGGTTGATTTATTGGAAAGTTTACTTAGTTTAATAAAATAAATTTATGTTGCAGATGCCACTCAAACGCAAACTCGCTGCCATCCTTAGTGCAGACGCCGAAGGTTACGGTCGCCTTATGGATGATAATGAAGAGGCGACCATCCGAACTTTAACAGCTTACCGTGCCACGATGACCGATCTTATCCAACAATATATAGGTCGCGTCGTCGATATGCCGGGTGACAACATCTTCGCAGAGTTTATCAGCGTGGTGGATGCCGCGAACTATGCTGTTGAAATCCAGCGAGAGCTTGCCGAAAGAAATGAAGAATTGCCTGGGGAACGCAGGATGCAGTTTCGTATCGGTGTCAGCCTCGGAGACATAGTTGAGGGGAGGCCGCATACGCCCAGTTCGCCAAACCCGAATATGCCATCAAATATCGCAAAGCGGTCAGACGGCCGAAACTATCGACCTTGAGCAATGCGTCGAACATTTCATCGTCAAAGCCAAATGTACTGCGGGCCGTTGCAGTTACCAATGAAAAGTATCTGTGAAACCTTTAACAGATGATAGTGCATTTTAAAAGACACTGTCCTAATTAATCATTTTTGTAGATTGTGTAGAGCAATCTTCGCGATTTTGCATAAAATTCGGTTGGAGATTAGCGCTTGAATACTAAATTTGGCGAGTTCAATTTCTTTTTGGATATCATGATGGAATATGCAATTTTTGAAAATTACAGATATGTGCCTGATCAGGGAGAAATTTGGGGTCTTTAAAATCTTTGATATCTTGCCAGAAAACCAAATATCAGCCAATTCCAGATTGAGAATATCACTAAAACGCGAAACTTGTGATATCATCTTTCATTATGTCAGATTAAAAGTGTCGTTCTTGCCTTATTTTTTCGTAACTTTCCTGGATTTCACGGAAGCGATCTGAGGCAAATTCAATAAATTCCTCCGGAAGTCCTTTTGAGATAATGACATCGGGATGAAAGTCTTTTACCAATTTTTTGTAATTGGATTTGATTTCCTCTTTTGTTGAGTCAGGTGTGCAGTTGAGAATTTTGTAATGTTTATCAAGATCATTGAAATAGACAGCTTTTATATCCTCATATTGATTATCGCTGATATTAAAAATCTCTTTAACTTTCTTTAAAGCGGCTTCTTCTGCGGAATGAAAGGTGCCGTCGGCCGCAACGATTTTGAATAATAGATCAAAATAGGAGAGAAGCAGCGTAGGTTGGTTTTTTACCGCCTGGTACAACTGGATTGCAAAATCATCTATCATGTACGGTGAGTTTTTGGCCTCGTTGAAAACCTGCCGGGCAAATTGCTTTTCTGTTTCGTCAATAGGCAACCTATTGATAAAATCCTGTACAACTGCAATTTCATCTTTGGTTACCACACCGTCTATTTTGGAAAGTTTGCCCAGGATTGAAAACAAACTGATAAAAAAGGCAGCCTGGTTCTTTTCTGCATACTCGAATTCCGGTTGCGGTATTGCCCTGGTATCCTGCCTGGCGAAATCGGACTTTTTATCAATCAGGGCATGCCCCAGTGCTGCTCCGGCGATAGCTCCAAGGGGTCCGCCAAACAGCATCCCCAATGATCCGAATGTTAGTTTTCCAAACCAACCCATTGATATCCTCCTTTAAAAGAAAACAATTCCATGTACATCTTCGGCATTGATAACTGAAAAATAATTAGTGGTCAAGAATGAGAAAATGAAAGATAAAAGGAGTTCATTCTTTGATCAGTCACTAAGATCACATAAGATACCGTTGATGCAACTGTCATGACTATAAAATACATGCTGTAGTGGGAGCATATATCTTTTGTAGATTGGCCAAATTCAAATCTATTCTTTTTTTGAGCCTATATTTTTGTAAGATTTCCTGCCTGTGTGGAATTGGGAGAGATGTAAAATTTGTTAGATTTGTTGGCGCATTGTGCAAATTTCTATTTTTTTGGTTTATAGCCGATTTATATAATTTAGTGAAAGTGTGGGTTGCGCATACAAATCCTATAAATCCTGCAATAAGCGGTAGCACGCAGAGGGAGAGAAATTATGAAATCCCGGCTGCACACACATTTAGTAGTGAGAATTCCTGCCCCATAATTAATAATATTTGCTTATTTCGGAATCAACTAATTCTTTTAATTGCTTATAGCCAAAGCTTGAAAGTGGCTTACCATTTACAAAAAATCCAGGCGTTTTCCTGACATTCAAAGTTTTGGCATCTGCAAGATCCTGGTTGATAATTCCTACAATTTCAGGATTATTCATATCCTTTCTAATTTTTTCCAGGTCGAGCCCCACTCTTGGAAGAAATCTCCATATTAACTGAGGCTTTGGATTGTGGTGACTTGCCCAGTAGCGTTGGGTTTTATACATAACATCTAAAGTCTCCCAAAACTTTCCCTGTCTTTTGGCTGCTTCCAGTATTTTAACAAAATAATCTGCACCATCATGAAAAGGGGCATATCTGATGACTAGTTTGATTTTGCCCTGGTTATCCGCCATCAATTTCTTAACGAATGGGTGAAAAGCACTACAGGTTTCACAAGCCGGGTCTGAGAATTTTACAAGATAGACTTTTGCATCATCACTTCCAAGGGTTTGTGAGTATTCTCTTATAAATGTTGAAGCGTTTTCCTGGGCCATAAACCCATATTTTTTTGCTTGTTGGCTTTTGTATATATTAACGCCAAGTACAAATAAAAGAATAAGAAAAACAACTGAAATTAATACGATGAATTGTTTTTTCATTTAGAAAGTCTCCTCTTTAATACAAATAGTAATACTATTATTGTTGAAAATGATAACAGTGAAAGCATTGGAATGGTCAAAAAGCCAAACAGGTCCAGGTAAGTCTCCGAGCACGAAACGCCCTGGTTGCAGGGCTGTATGCTTTCTGGAATGAATCCGGAATACAAAAGGTAATGATAAAACGCGAAACCCCATCCGACTAAAGCTAATGGAAGGGTATACTTGATAATGCTTTTGTCAAAAGGAAAGAGCCCGATTAAAAAAATGATAACCAGGGGGAACATGAATACTCTTTGATACCAGCACAAAGCACAGGGAGGAAATTCCATTATCTCACTGAAAAACAAGCTCCCCAGTGTTGAGACACTGGCTAAAATCCAGCATATAAAAATGATCGTCCAGTTTAAATTGGATGCTTTATCTAACATTGTCATAATTGATATTTTCCTGAAGTGAACAATGCTTTTTATCCTGCATTGGGCCGCCAAGCGCGCATTTCAATAGTGGTACCTAATTTGTCTTAATTAAATTTCGAAAAAAACGAATCGCGCCGGAGGCTGCCCATTCTCTTGGGCCTATTATTTTTTCTACAATTATTCCGTTCTTATCAATGATGAAACTTTCCGGAATACCGGTGGCCTGATAAAGATTTTTTATGTCACCTTTTGGGTCTAAAAGCACGGGGAAGCCCAGTTTGTGTTTTTCCATAAATGGGATCACTGCCTTCGCTCCCGCTTCGTCAACACTGATCGCTAAGATTTCAAAACCTTCACCCTTCAGTTCTTGATAAAGCTTTTCCATAGACGGCATCTCTGCCACACACGGGGCGCACCAAGTGGCCCATATGTTGAGGAGGACCACCTTCCCCTTGTAATCAATCAGGCTGACCATTTTGCCGTCAAGGTCAGGAAAAGTAAAATTTGGTGCAGGTACATCTTTTCCCAGCAGGGGCCTTCCGGACAGGTTGAAAGAAGAATCTTTGGTTTGAAGTAGGACCAAGACTCCAACACAAACAAAAATCACCAAAATTAGGATGATGGATTGAGGGTTTACCCTTCGGACATTTTGGGTTTCTTCTTTCATTTCTCTAAGCTCACGATCTTTTCTGTTTTTCCAGGTGTCTTTTGTGGATTGAGCAACATTCTCATTCTGTACCGTCATTGCCTACCCTCTACAACTAAACTGTCAAATAGAGAGTTGTCTATGTGAATTTTATCGTTTAAGAAGAATTTCCATATACATTAATCATCATCCTTAATTATTCGAAACATCGCTTCTAAAGGCAAATGGTCAGAAACCTCCTCTATGTATTCCGACAAACTCTTATTCAAAATCGCGTGCATAGGAATAATTCTAATGCTTTCGGCAATATACTCACCGGTATGATCTTTCGAGATAGCATACCCATCAAGCAAACTGCCACCCCCCGAGCTCTTGATGTGTGAATTTTGCCCTGCAAGTTTGTCAGATACGAAATTTAAGTATTTGTCTGGATTCATATTGTCAAAATTGGTCTGATCTTCAACGGGTATCATGTTATAATCCCCGACAACCAGAACATCCTTTTCATCGCCGGTAGTTTCGCTCTTTATGAAAGACGCGATGGCCCGGGCTTGAGAGTCGCGTACGTTTCGATTTGCTACTCCGCTGCCCGCCTGCAGGTGCAATGCGATAAGGATGAAATCGAAATTTCCAATCTTGGCATCTATAGCAAATGCTTTTCGTAAATATGGGTTTCTGTTATCAGACCCAGGGATCAACCTTGGATTTGTGACTTCAACGTCACATTTGTAAACAACTGCGATATTCATCGGTGCGGTCTGATTCAATATTTTAGATTCATAACAGGCCCCTTTGCTATTAAGTTTATATGTAAGATCATCAATGAATGAATCCGAATAGATCTCAACTAAGGCAATTAATTCCGGGTCGATGTCGTTAATCGCATTCGCAAATGTTTCGGCATTGGAATCAAGGAATGGATTGAATCCGGCGAGGTTATATGCCGCAATATTGGCCGTGGTGGCCTGGAAAGTTACTGGTTCAGCCTTAAGAGAGATTGTAGTTAGATTAAGTGTTGCAAGTACAATAAATAACAGTTTCATGTTATCCTCCGTACCGATTTGTTTAGGCCATTTTGCAAACTACCTTCGGACATTTCTGGATTCTTTTTTCATTTGTTTAGACTCACATCTATCAGGCTGAATTAGCATTCTGAGAAATCAGAGTGACGACAACCAAGATGGTGGCCAAAAGTATAAGAACCACCGTAAGTTTGACGGACGCAACCTGATCCCAAAGAACATCCACGGGAAATTGGTGTGTCTGTCAGTTTTAATCACAGTAATATCCTTAATTAGACGCGTTTTTATCGTGGCCTTCTTTGTAATGCTTTACCACCTGATCGACACTCTGGTTGTTACCGGCCATTGCAAGTGGATTGATTTCCAGCAAATCTTCCCAGGCTCTGATAGCGCCATCACGATCGCCCAAATCGTGCATTAGTACGATCCCTTGTAATTAAGCTTTTATACATAAAACTTGAAACGGGGGATATGTCTAAACTACGATTTGTAAGTTTTTGAATTAACTACTACCTGCCTGTTTAAAAATGGACAAATTAAAAAGGCAACCACTGGCAGCGCAATACAATTACCGGTAAAAAAGAGGAAAAAGGGACATACTACACTGCCGTATATCAGGGGATAGGGAATCAACAGATAATGGATTCTGTCAGGATATAAATTGGTACAGCTTTGTAAGGTGTTGATAGATTATAGGGTTGGAATGCAGCTGTCGGACCGTTACCGGCGTCAAAAGGGCTTAGATTTTTTTTAAGCAGATAAAAATTTTGGATAAATGAGAGGAGAAATTCCGTCGCTTGGTTGTAACCATCACTGCGATCGGTTTCACAGCAGGTATTACCTGAACCAAAGTCTGCCAGAATCTTTTTATAACAAAGAGTTGATTGCAGTTGGTTGTTTAAGTTGTGCGACGGTGAGATTCTGCAAAAATTATCGATGTTATAACTGACTGGCATCCTGTTGGATGTCGGGATACAGTCGTCTATAATGGTCCTGCAGCATGCCTGTTGCGCATAGACGATTCCGTACACAACAATGCAAAATATAAGGGTGATGGTTTGGATGATTTTAGGAATCAAGACTTTCATTGTTTATCCAATTTTTAAGAGCGCTTACATGCCACGTCGTAGCAATTATGTCAACGATAGAGTTGTTTAGGTGAATTTTTTAGTATAAAGAGCTCTCAATACTGTAACTTTGTTATGAATTTACAGCCAACGCCGAACGTGTTGGGCATACGGTGTATAGCTTTCACCAAATTTTTGTTGGGGCGATATTTCTTCTGGCACTATTTGGTTTTTAATTATCTTGCCTTTATGCTATCTGGAAAAATTGCCAAGCTTGCAGATGCGAATACGACAATGACACTACCGACATTGTGTACTATGGCCGCCATAATTGGCGTTAACCACCCCATGCCGCTGGCAACAACAGCCATGGCATTAAATGCCACGCCGAATACAATGTTAATCTTGATAATGCTAAGCATTCGTCGAGAAAGACGAATCAGCCAAGGTAGTTTTGATATATCATCGTGCGTCAAGGCAATGTCAGCTGTTTCCAAGGCCACATCGGTTCCAGCAGCGCCCATGGCAACACCTACTTGCGAGGCAGCCAAAGCCGGAGCGTCGTTAATCCCATCACCAACAAACATCACCGACAGATTCCGAGATTGATATTCTTTGATAACATCTACTTTATCCTGGGGTTTAAGTTGAGCATAAACATTATTGATACCGACAGCATCAGCAATCCGATTAACAGCTTTCTTATGGTCACCGGACAAAATGGCGGTCTTATTAATTCCAAGATTATAAAATTGTTTTATGGTCGAATGTATTGCAGGCCGCACTTGGTCGGTAACATTGAGTAGCCCCACAGGTGTTTTGTCACGATAAACAACAAGAGGCGTTACACCACGCGAATAAGAAGTCTCTATGCATTTTTGAAGATGTGTGGGAAAGGTAGCCGTATTATCGCCGATTGCAACGCTGCCAACTTCAACCAGGGAACCCTCTACAGTTGCTCGCACACCAAGTCCAATTTCATGAAATGCATTTTCTGCCCCCCGCACAACGATTTTGGCATAATGCGCCGCATTCAAAATGGCTCGGGCCAAAGGATGTGTGCAATGTTGTTCGGCACTGGCAGCACATGAAAGCACCTCCGTTTTATCAATACCATCTGTACAGGCTATTTCTTCAACCCTGGGCTCGCCCATTGTTAATGTTCCGGTTTTATCAAATAATATAGCTTTAACTGCAGCAGCACTTTCAAGATACTGACCGCCTTTAATTAATATTCCGGCCTTGGCCGCACGTCCTAATGCTGCCACTGTTGCCGTTGGAGCCGCGAGGATCAGTGCGCAAGGACATCCGACGATTAGAACGGCCACGGCACGACTGATTTCACCGGTAAATATCCAAGCAGCCGCAGCACAGGCTAATATTGAAGGTGTAAACCAGGTTGCATACCGATCGATTAAACGAACGGCCTTTGGGCGGTGTAACTCAGCCTCACCAACCAGTTTGATCACCTTGCCCAAAGTCGTATCATGACCCACTTTTGTGGTCTTAGCCTTAATCACACCATTGTGATTCAGAGTTCCGGCAAGAACGTCATCACCGATCTGCTTTTCCACGGGTAAAGGTTCGCCGGTCATCGCCGACTCATCCACAGCCGAAACACCGGAAATAATGCAGGCATCAACCGGAATCCGTTCGCCAGGCTTAATGAGTATAAGATCCCCAACTGATACTTCTTCAATGGGAACTAATTTCTCTTCTTTGCCGATCAACACTGTTGCAGTTTCGGGTGAAATATGCATGAGAGACTTGATCGCTTTACGAGCGGACTCTGCGGTTACTTGCTCGATCAATCCTCCGAAGGTCATTACAAAACTGACAATTGCTGCGGTTAAAAATTCTCCCTGGATCAAGCTTGCGATAATAGCAAGGCTGACAAGCTCATCGACATTAACCTCCCGGTTCATAATTCCTTTAACTGCACCCCAAATGATAGGAAATCCGTTGATTGCCACTGAAGTCAAAGCGAATACGTTGCCCAGAAAGCTTGTGGAATGATCTCCGAAGTCAATAATGTAACTTAGTAATGCTAAGATTGCTGCTGCGAAAGCGATGTAAAAATCTCTTAATCTGAAAAGCTCTTGATAAACTCCCAACTTAGAAAAACGACCGATCATATTAATAATTCCTATTTGCTGAACTTGTTAAATATTTCGATAACTTCAGTTATCAGTTCCGATTCATTATCTTGTTTTTGAATTGCGGTCGCAACGCACCCTTTGAGATGATCTTCTAATATAACCGAGCCTAATGATCTCAAAGCACCGCCGGCAGCGGCAATTTGCTTTAACACCTGCAAACAGTCTCGATCCGCCTCAACCATTTTTTTCAGACCTCGAACCTGCCCCTCAATTCGGTTAATTCGTGCGACCAATTTTGGATGGTCATCACCACATAATGGCATTTTTACCTCCTTATATACATATAGTAAGTATAAGTATATAAAAGGTTTTGAGCTCTGTCAATGATTATTTTAAATTTGAGATTTTGGGGGCGATAACAAGAAAATGGATCTTACGGAAAGGTGGGGTTATTTGCTTTAAACAAAATATCACTGAACCTGTGATTGAAATAATCCAAATTTCATCTGTATTTGGAATATAAACATTTTATCAATACCGTGAACTACTTGCCACAGTTCACGAAACTTCCGACTGTATATTACTTAAGCAAATCTTCAATATTTTGGGAATGCCCAAATTGTATATGTCGTGCCTAAATCGAATCCTTGCTATCCTATTAATTTTATTTTGAATTAGGTATACTAATCTAAACAAAAGGGTCATGCACAAGAAATAGTAGGTGGCTTTAACCATTTTATCTGAATGTTGCTCTTCACGGTTTTTATCTTTATAAGTTTCAAAATCAATTATTTCTGCCATTTGACACCTCCCTGTCACTATTGATCCCGTATCCATTCCAATATGTCGTTTACGATATTGAAGGGAATATCCTCCCAGGACTCAATATAATCCTCCCACTCCTTTAAGAACTCCTTTTGGGTAATGTTTTTCTTTTTGATCTGGCTTTTGATGTATGCCACCTGCCGGCCAGTGGCCATCCGGACATCATTGTGATTTTCCTTCACGGATTCATTGTTTGGTTCTCTGGCTGGTGGTTCACTGTCTTCACTGACAAGGCTTGGCAGATCTTCGATGTCCTGGGTAAATATATCCGAGGCAGCCGTTCCGATCAGGACAGCCGCCACCAGGGAGCGTTTCTCGGCCATTTTCTCCAGAGTGTTTTTGACATCATACGGGTTCAGACTGCGGTACTTGGATTCAAAATTATTGCATGACCCGCTGACGTTGCTGGCCCACACTTCTCCGGTTGGGATATGAATCAGGGAGCATCTGCTGTCATATTCGATATAACCCCTTGTTACCCCCTCAACCTGCTTTCTTTTATCGTAATCCCATTTTTGCCAATTGATGGTGCGGTTGGGATCATCTCTTGAGGTGGTCTCAAATTCAGGTTCAAGGCGAAAGGCCGCACACAGTTTTTCGGCACCAGGTTTCCACAGGGAAGGTTTTTTGCAGCCGGGTATGACCCCGTAATGCACTTGCTCAGTCATGGCCTTTGCCTTCAGCTGCACGATCTTTTGGGTAAATTGAATAAGCTCTTCGGCGGTCAATTCATGCCGCACTGTTTTTGCTTCGTCTTTTCTTATCGGAATTGTCTTTGGCATTTTTACCCCCTTTACGCTGCCCATCTCGGCAATTCTATCCGCTGTAATTCATCTTTATAGCCAGGCCAAACATCTGTTTTTAGACATTCGGCATAAACATCTAATATCGGCGCGATCTGTTTTTTAGCTGTATTCAACATATCTTCCGTGGCTTCATAAACTGCCACAGCAAAGGGTGGTTCTTTTTCAACAGCTATAAATATAAATTGATTGTGTTGTTTTTCGGTAACCGCTGTTAATCCACTTAAATAAAATAGGGCCTGCCAATGATACTTAAAATTGGCAATTGCCCTTGAGAATCCATCATATCCAGCATCCAAGCACGTCTTTAAATCTACCACCTCCATTTCATTGCTGTACCAGTCCGGCCGGACCTTGCATAAAAAGCTATGTGCCGGATCTTTAAAAAAGATAGATTGTTCACAAACGCCTTCAAGCAGCAGATCATAGGCGGTCCTGTTATTGTAGACAGATTCCTTCATACCCACTATCGCAGATGCTTCATCCTGATTTATTATTATTTTTCCTTTTGCCTTTTTTTCAAATGATGCCCATTCTTCTTTACCTGCCTTTGTGCGTTTATCAACCTGTGGTGCGATAATTATGGATTGATCATATTTGTCAGGCTCCAAAACAGCCAAGTGTATGGCTGTGCCAAGCACCATGGCCCTTGTCGGCTCCTCATCCGCTGCATTATACCATTCATAAAAATGGGCCGGACTTTTTGACAGCTGCACCAGTCCGCTTTTATTCAATGCTGCCTGTTGATGATATTCCTCGTTGCTTAATTCAAATATTCCAGTTTCCGTTATCTTTTTCATTTTGCCTATCCTCCACTTATGGTTGTTGGAAACACTCCACCGGTTGTAAGTGTCACTGGTGAATTGTCTACCGGTTATTGTTTAAGGTAAGAGATTATGGTTGCGGTAAATTAGCGAGGATCGGGGTAATGTGATCGATGAATTCGCTGCGCAGATTGTTGTTTTTGGATTCCTTTTCAGATAGTTTGCCGGCGGCTATTATCCAAAACAATTTATTCACTGTATTAGGCTTTTCATCATTGGCCCTAGCGATTGTGATTAAAGTCTTTAACAGCTCATAATTCTCTTTGGTTTCGATGATTTCAATATCGTACAGAAGAGCTTTCACCTTGGGGTCCGGTGCAATGTAATCGCAAAATCCGGCTTGGGCAAGAAAGTCACAGGCCGATGAAAATGTGAATCCCTGTAATTCTTTTTGCAGCAGCAAGGGCAGCACCGCCGTGGTCATCTCATTGTATTCGAATCCTCTAACAAACGCCTTAAATGTTTCCACGCTTTTAAGCTGTGTTAAAAAACAGGCTCCGGACAATGCGCTTTTGGAAAACATCTTCCAATAGGTCCAATTAGAGTCTTGATTGGCGGACTCCGATACCTTCAGTACTTCATTTTGATCTCGAATTTTGCCTGACAACAATTCCCACCTTTCATCGTACTGTGAAGACAGCTTTATCGGGTTAAATCCCCACATGAGATCATCCAGGTTTTCAACAGGCCCGATTGCTTCCTTCATACGTTTGGTGCAGATTACGGCGTTAAGAAGTATACGGAACAGGTCATTTATGGTCTTAATTTTAGGCGTATAATTATTGGTATCGTTTTTCAGATGATCAGCGACAAATTCTGTCCTCGCCTTATCAGTCAAATAATTTAGAACTTCCTGATACACGGTTTTATAAACATCAATCATGTTACCCCCTTTTCATTAGGTATATGGTTTCTGTGGCGATGTCCTCCCAATTCCTATAATCGTTTTCCTGCACTTTAATGTACACTAAATGCTCCAATTGGCCTTTAAGGGCTTCAGTGTTTTCACTCGTTAAGTAGCTTTGCCCGTCACTTAACAAAATGGCAGCCCTAATCTGTTGCTCAATCATGTGCTGTGCCACACAATTAAAACAGGTGCCGCCGGTGGTGAGCAAAAATAGATCATCATATTCGACCTCAACCACTTGTGTAGAAAACTGAAATATACGGCCCATTACATGTTTGAGAGCATCATAGAGATAGGGAATGTAGCCGTAAAACCTCTCCATGCTGCCGCTGACATCTATATACACATCAATGTATGGCCGCTCGACTCCCATCCTCTTTTGCCACATGATAGGCACTGCCCCGGCTGACAGGGAGAAGGCATCACGTCTGCTAATTGACAATGGAACAGATAAACTATAACCCTCAAATGCTTTTTCAGTGGCTCTGTCGCTCAATATCCCGTTGATCAAACCGTCCACATGTTCGAGCGCATCCCCTTGAAAAATGGACACCCGCTGCCGAGTCTTAGGATCATCACAGGTCTGCTGGATAAGCCGTGTAATTTGATCATGCGGCTTTAAACACGGTAGAGGCACTTTTAACAAGCCATTACGACCGTCTGAGGATCGGCCTTCGGGGCCGCTGGACGGCATATTGAAGTTATCTTGCTGAACCAGCGGGACTATACTTCCCATGATTGCATCAATGTCGGCATCATCAACAGGCTTATCAGCCACATCAGCTGCCCCATCCGCCTTTGAGCGGCCCCGCAGCTCATTTTGTGGGTTATCTTGATCGCCACAAGGCCGCTTGTTCTGGTCTTCTTGTTCATCCGAGGCCGCTTGATCTTCATCTTCACTATCACGAGGCCGTTCGCTTTCAGCCTCTTGTTTGTCCGGGGCCGCTAGATCCTCAACTTCTTTATTCTCTGACACCTCCGGTGCATCTTTTTTAGGACCGATGTCAGGCTCCTCCGACGAACCTTGACTCTCTTTCTCTACATCCTGATCCCCATGTTCAGGACTATCTACCTGATTATTTTGAACCTCACTTTCTGAGCTCCTTTCTGATTCCTTATCGTTAGATTCAGCGCTATCGGAGGAGAGAGTCTCCTTCTCCAAAGGTTTGCCGGCTTTCGGTTTGGATTGCATGCCCTGATACCACCGCAGGATTAAATCCATCCAATTCCCATAGCCGGTGCCAGGAAACCTTGAAACAATAAGCTCCCCAATGACTTTCAGCAGGGCATGATCCTGCCGGTACAAGGTTGCATGAATCTGCTGAAGCATATTCACACCATCTTCCTTGACTGTGAAATAATCCCAATCAATTTGGCTGTGGTGCCCGGTTAACAAAAGCTCCTCAGGTCTTTGATAAAAGCGCTCTGGAAGCGTTGACGGGATGTGCCTCCTGGCAATGGCGTTAATGTAGGCGTCCTCCCCGAAGTTCAGCAGCTTTGCAGGATAATCCTCAGAGATGGCATTTGGATACAAATTCCTTAATATGAGATGGTCCCGTTCATGCAAAAGGATGAACAACAGATCCTCGGCAACATTTATGTGCTTCAAAAAGAAATCAACCCCGATGCGCAGATCTCCCTCCTTAAAATTAATGACGGCGGTAGGGATCCCTTTGTCAAAGGCAATGTGCCTTATGAATTTGAGGATCTTGGGGATCCGCTCAGAACCGTTGCAGCAGGTGGCCCAATAAGTGAACATTTCATCACTTGCAATTGTACTGACCAAAAGCGAGGCTGCCTGCTGCAAATTATCATCCTGCAAAGACTGTTTAATCTTTTTTATTCTCTTGGTTAGCAGGTTCATGATCACCTCCTTTAATATAATCCCGCGCCTCAATCACTTTCTTGATGATTGATTTGACCACTTTGAATTTCTCCAGGGTCTTTATTTTGGGGTTGATGATCACAGCTTTCAGCGCGTATCCGGTGCAATGCTTCTTAACAGCCCAGAGCCCATCTCTATTGTAATCCTCCCAATCTATCTCTTTTTCTACACTTCCCTGAATCAGTACATGATCCAGATCCTTGTTGATCAGGACCAGGGCCTTTTTCTTTTCAGAGGCCAAAATGATGGTGCAGGTATCATCCCCGGTGCATTCTCGGGTCTCTTCCGCATCAAACACCTCATCATCCCAGACAATCGGGATGCCCTGCCTGTCAAGGGTATAGCGCTTTAGGTATTCTTCCTCAGTTTCAAACCACCAGGTCCTTTGAGAGCCGATGCCTTCCCAGCCATTAATTAATGCCTCACTTTGATAAATACGTTCTGCTTGGTTCATGATCATCTCCTTTCTTTAAATGGTTGCCGCAAGCTGATTTGCCCGGTCTAAAAGCCTTGTAACCGGGACCTCCTCTTTAAGTACCGTTTTATGAGTGATGTTTATCGCCAAATGGCGCGCCAATTTTTCAGCCAATTCCTTTTCAATAACCTCCTTTCCGGCCATGGTTTTGATTTGTGCAAATGCTTTATTGAGAGTTGCTATATCTTCTTCTGCGTCTGCCAATTGCTTCATGGCAGAGACCCAGGCCAGGGTGTCTGTGATTTCAACACCGCACAGCTCGCCAATGTCTTTCGCCATGGTGATCGGATCCCCGAGGGTAAAGCCACTGACAATGCTGCGGATGGTGCCCAATATCATCCCCTGGTTTGCCTTGGTGCGGACAACACCGTTGACCTCCGGTATGACGGATGCCACATAAGAAGTAACAGCATCCGGATCTGAAAACATATCGATGCCAGAGACGAAGCGTAGCGCCAACCCGGCTGTGATCAGCTTTTTCATCATTTTAAGTTGCCGGGCATTGAAGATGATTTCCTTATCCGATACCTCCTTCATGACCTTTTTGCACATCTGGCACACCCTGTTTTCATCTTCGGGTGTGATCTCAACCTTGCGCGCCTTTTTAATCATGGTCTTGAGATCATATACTTTTGGTTTGTGGCCATTGCTGGAGAGAATGCTGTTAATATGACGCTCCTTCATCGCTGTGATATTTGGGACCTGGACGCAAACGAAACGGGAGGCTAATGCAATATCCATATAACCGCTTTGATAATGCTCTGGGGGATTGACCGCTGAAAACACCATTTTAAGGTTGGTCGGCATGCCCATTAGGGATTGGGTTCGAATGAGTTCGTGAAGCTTACTTTGGATAAAAGGATTGGCCCGGTTAATTTCATCGAATAGGGCCGCATCCGCATTCCATATGGAAAGCGGGGTCGGAACAAATTCGAGTGTGCCTTTGGCCAGATTCTTTGGGTTCACAAAGCCAATCAAGTCATCAAAATTAAGAGTCGGTACTTCGTAGTTACGAAATTCGATGTTAGGTTTTAAGAGAGCTTTTGCGATGGCCTTTGATCCTTCGGTCTTGTTGCTGCCAATGTCTCCTACAAAAAGGATGGATAAATCCGATAGCGCGGCTGATAGAATCAACGGTTCAATTTCATCCCACCCATATATGTCAATTTGATCGAACAACATCTTTTCAACACCTCCTAACTTCAAAAAACCTGGTACCTCAGAAAGCAAAAAAGGAGACCGAATTGGTCTCCTCAACTGAAGGCAGATTATACCTGTAAGCTACTATTATTATTCTATATTTTTGTTATATCATATCATAGCAAACATCAAATGTCAATAGGATAACATATTGAAATTATTGTATATAATGTCAATATACTAATTTATTGAGCGCAAACAATGGTATTTATAGTTGTAAAATCAAATAGTTATAGGATAGCCCTGCAAAAAAGGAAGGATTCAGAATAGAATTCTTTGAGCATAGCTAATTGGGGAGGCAGTTATCCACAAATATTGTAAAGCTGAAAGTTTTTATGCTTATCAATGTGTAATCTGCAGAAAGCATTAGATATAATTGATGCATGATTGTTCAATTCAAATCAACTTTATACGACGTTGCGTAGGCAACAATACGTTTTATTTCTCAAATTTGAAACCATCATTTATATCACCCAGCAGCAAATTCATTGACTGCACCGTCTCGTCATCCGGTTGGGTTTGTCCATCCCCTAGTTCGATCAGAACTCGAAAGGCCAAAGGGATATTTGCTTTGTTTTTAATCTCGAGCAGGGTCGGCATGATGTCGCCCAAATCTTGAATTTCGGAAGGCTTCAATTCGCTGCGAGCAACAAGCATATTGGAACTTGTCTCGATTCCTGCGAAACCCGATCCAGACTCTTTAGTGCCGCCTGCATCAGAGACAGTAGAGACTTTGAGTATCACGCCTTGTGCAGATGGATACTCACAAGGCCATTTTCCAGATTTAGGATCGAGTTGGGTGAAACGGGCCTTGAGCGAAGCAGAAAGCACATCACTCACGGTTTTCCAAGGCAATGTCTGGCCAAACTTCTGGGAAAGAGCCGTGGCAATGGAAAGCGCGGTTGCTTCCTCATTCGTCCATGCTTGAGATAAATTCTCCGGTAATATCTCTGCAGCCGCAATCATTGCTGGTGATTTTTGTAATAGCGCCTGCTCTGTGAGTAGCCCCGCGGGGATCGGTTCTGCAAGGATACTGGCCGGGCCATTAGTCAGCCAGAGCGTGCCGGATTCGACCGCCTGTGTGACGGATGCTTTGATAACATCAATTGATGCTGTGGGGATCGGTAGAGGTTCCGTATATCCATCACGTTCGACCTGAACTACATTTGTACCGTTAAAATAATCAATCACAGCTTGAACGGTTATGGATTCGCCCTTCCACAACTCCGGCAACTGTTCCGACTCTATCAGTGAAGGTACAATTTCTTCCAACTCTGCGGCTTCAGACAATACCAGTTCGAGGGACGGGTCGTTCATCGCTGTTTCATCCGGACGCGAATACCACCAGGTCCGGGCTGAACCGTCGGGACGAGTAAGGCGCAGCACAAATGCGCCCATTTCACAACCTTCGACCAACGTATCTATGATAGCTTGAGCCTTAAGCATTTTGGGTAAATGGGGCAGCTGAGCAAAAGAACCAGATAAGTCCTTTACCCGTCTGCTTGTCTCGCCCTCCCGCCACAAATCATAAGGACCGCCTGGTAACAGCGCCTCAGCTGAAATCGACGAATCCTGTACGCGGGAACGCGGATCATTTTTAATAATTGTAAAATGAGGCTCGTCGGTCACATTGATTTTGAACGCCTGTACTTCATTTTTGTCTGATACCGTTACAACCGTGCAGTAGGCCTGCCGGATTGCATCCGGTATACGCCCTTTTGCTTTATCGAGGTTGATGGTGAGTGTCTGCATCCGTGCGACATCTACATTGCCGTCCTTTTGTTGTTCCTTGAGACTGACACCCACCTGTTCCCATGCCAGATATTCGCGGACTCTCGCGGAGGCGACCTCAAGTCCGTCCTTAGAGGGGGTCAGGAGAATGACGGCGTTTCGGTAAACACGTGGTTTTTCGGACCCAGTGGTCTCATCCAAAAAATGCCTGGCCTCTGGGCCGGGTTTGCCGGAATCGCTTGCTCCACTTAGGCTTAGAATGCCGTAGTGGAAAAGACCGTCGTCTTCAATATCTCGGGGTTTCGTAGGTAGGGTATATGATCCTTTTTCCTGAGATCCAACAAGTCCTCCATGTAATGGATCTTTATCAGACGCTCCATCAACTCCTTTAAAATCCGCTGGTCGTTTGTAAACCTTGCCAAATTCGTTACCTCCTAAAAATGTTCATAGAGCATCTGAGCTTAAAGAGAATATTTATTGAAAAATACATTCTATCTTTCGGAACGCAAAATGTCAATTTTATATTCATTTTGCGTTCTGAAATAACGAGTGCAAACTTTTTGGAAATCGGAAATGAGATCATTACATGTCAATATTCATTATCATTAATGGAGGTGCGAGATGGACGATGAACTGAAAAAAGATGATGAACTAAAGAAACTGGAGAAAATAATCTGGAAGAACCACGGTACTGAATTTTATTGTGCCAAAGGCAGGGCACTGAAGAACATTCGGGATAAAAAGCTGTATAAGAAAAACTATAAACGATTCAGAACATATTGCCGTGATAAGTGGGATATGTCAAGAAGCGGGGCATATCAATATATTGATGCATTCGATGTAGTAGAAAATGTCCAAACTTGTGGACAAATTTTGCCGGCTTTCGAGTCACACGCCAGACTATTAACAAAGTTTACCCCTGAGCAACAGCGCAACGCTTGGAATTTTATAGTAAAAAACGCACCAAATGGGGGAATAACTTCTAAATACATCAAAAAAATTGTAAGTCAATATCTGGAAGAGAACGCTCAAAAAAAACAGCCTCTAACTGATGGGATTTTCTATCATATATTTGAAGCGCTTTCAATTTGCAAAAAAGTCGGGGAAAAATCCAACACAATTAAAACAGACGATAAGTTCTCTGAATTCTTAACTAAGTGTAAGGATATTTTCGGAGATAAAATAGAATGCTCAATTTTGCCCGATGTGTTCCGCATTGTCTTTTCAAATGATAACCTCCGGACAATATTCAGTATATCGAGAAATGATAACGGCAACTTCCAAGAAACCGGCCCGAATCAATTTAAACAAGCCACCGATTTTGATCCGTTTGAAATTTTGGGCGTTAAAGATGGAGCCTCACAGGACGAAATTAAAAAGAAATACAAAACATTAGCAAAAATGTACCACACTGACACCCTTGGGCGAATAAACATCGATGAGGCACATAAATGGATCATACAAGAGGCAGAAAACAGAATGAAAGACTTAAACTGGGCTTACGAACAGCTGCGCGAATGAACACATAAACCGCATCTAATCACGCCCCCATCTCATAGGCGAGGCGAAAAACTGGCGTATACCGGGATGAACCGACAATTTCCCGGACGGGACGTGCACCCGTTGGTGACTTGCGCCTTCGTGGCGCACCAATATGTCGTGGTAGTAAATATGATGTAATCCATATATCGTGCAGAAAGTCAGCTTTTTAATAGTTGCGGAACAACTTTCTTATTAGTATTTGACAAATTTCGACACTTGACACTGCCCAAAATTAATATTAAGTTGGTTGTACAATTTAATCGACACTACACTTAACATTATAAGTAGGCACAATTTTATGGGGCCTTCGCGTTTAAGCGGACGGCCCCATTTGTTTTGGGCCGGACGCTCATGGAAAGAATCTTTCAACAGTACAAAAAAGGAGATTCAGATGGATCCAAGTGACCGCGCTCAAAATATTCAGATGAAGAGACTGTATACCATTAAAGAACTTATAACTGAATTTGGTGGTACAGAATGGTTCTGGCGAAGTCAGATATGGGATCGTCGAATTCCATATGTGCAGGTGAGGCGGAAGATTCTAATCGACCGTCATGACATTGAACAATTTATAACAAAGCACAAGATTTTTGCTTGAATAGGATATTATAAAATGTGATAAAAAACCTGACGGCAGAAGTTGTTCTCCCTCCTACTCTTAAAGCCATTTTAAAGGGCTGGGACTAAGAATAGCTCGTGTCGTTACCATCTTGTGCCCGTCAAGATACAAGATGGAGGTGTATTATGGGAATGATCTACAAACGCGGAAACGTCTGGTGGATCAAGTATTACAGAAACGGAGAACCTTTAAGAGAAAGTTCAGGGAGCACCAAAAAGATGGTCGCCAAAAAACTCCTGGACAGAAGGGAGGGTGAAATATCGATTGGCAAGATCCCCGGTATCCAATTTGAAAAGGTCAGGTTCGAAGAGCTGGCCGAGGAGTTTCTCATTGATTACAGGATCAATAACAGGAAATCCCTCGACCGGGCGGAATTGTGCGTCAAACACCTGAAACAGGAATTTGAAGGAACAAGAATACCGGATATCACAACGCCGAGAATTCAGAAATACGTATCGGATCGAATGAAATGGAAATGTACAAAATGTCATAAAGAGTTCCATGTGGAAGGTCAGCTCAAGTGCCCCAAATGTGGGGGGGAAAAGTTAGATAAGGGCGCGGCAAATGCCACAATTAATCGTGAACTATCGGCATTGCGACGAATGCTCAACCTTGGGGCCAAACAAACCCCTCCAAAGGTGAACCGCGTGCCATATATTCCAATGCTTAAAGAAAACAACGTTCGAAAAGGCTTCTTTGAGCATGAGGAGTTTCTTGCTCTGCGGGATGCTTTGCCACCTTATTTAAAGCCCTTTGTAACCTTTGCCTATAAATTTGGATGGCGCGATGAGGAAATTGCGGATTTGACCTGGAGTCAGGTAGATCGGGTAAAGGGCATCGTCACTCTGGAAGTCGGCGAAACGAAAAACGATGATGCCAGAACGGTGTATCTTGATGATGAGTTGATGGAGACCTTCAACCAGCTATGGGAAAACCGAAAACGAAACGGCATACTGATTCCTAATGTTTTCCCTAACGAAAAGGGAGACGGGCCGATCGTCAACTTTAGAAAATCCTGGAATACGGCCTGCAGGAAAGCGGGATTGGGATATGGTTATAAAATAGGAAAAAAGTATGTCGAAAAATGGGCACACAAGCTGCCGTCTGGACCAATGCTGCATGATTTCCGCCGCACCGCAGTGAGGAACATGGTCCGGTCCGGCATTCCCGAACGTGTGGCAATGCTGATTTCAGGTCACAAAACGAGATCCGTATTTGACCGGTATAATATTGTCAGCGATGCGGATTTAAAACTCGCTACACAGAAGCAGGAAGCGTACTTAAATTCCGTCGCGGGCACAATTTCGGGCACAATTGCCAATTTTGAACAAAAAAATAGGTCAGCCGATTAGGCTAACCTATTGAAATAATTGGTACGCCCGGCCCGATTCGAACGGGCGGCCTACGGATTCGAAGTCCGGCGCTCTATCCAGCTGAGCTACGGGCGCATAATC
>Ga0255054_10000573_pt1 | contig 21819 bp, 21 predicted proteins | sample JV7_2_23_MG_FD_188634 | JGI IMG/M metagenome (GOLD analysis project Ga0255054, IMG submission 188634) | Seawater microbial communities from Jervis Inlet, British Columbia, Canada - JV7_2_23 | ecosystem: Environmental > Aquatic > Marine > Inlet | place: Canada: British Columbia | collected...
GGACCAGATCGGTCTCCTTGTCAAATACATCCGACAAGATGATCATCACCTCGGATGCCTTGATCTGCTGAATCAGTTCGTCCTTGATGGCACTGGATTCGCCCCCAGAGGGGCGATCTTCGGGATTGCTGACATTGAGATAATAGAAGCGATCAACGCTCTCGAGGAACTCGAATACGCGCAAATAATCATCACTTTCTTCAAATGCATGGGTGACGAACACCCGGATCGGATTGCTCTCGGACACTGGAGGCTCCCAGACAGGCGGCAGTGGGACCAAGTTTATCCAATTTACGACTCGAAGTGCGCAATGGTTCCCAAGTAATCGCCTATTCGGTATCGTAGCGAATACCTGCCATGCGACTCCTCCTGTACAACATTCGATACGCTGTCGGCGGCGGTGCGAGCATGCACATGCCGCTCCCCGGCGCGGGCTACGTGTTGGGTAATAAAGACGTCCTTCCCGAAATTACCCGATTCGTGAAATCGATTGATCCTGATATTGTTGGACTCATAGAGGTCGACACCGGCTCGATACGCAGCCGCAAGGTAAATCAGGCAGAGAAAATCGCATCGGACCTCGGTATGAATACCTCTTATGAAACCAAATACGGGTCCAAATCGCTGAACAAGATTCTGCCGATTGTGCGCAAGCAGGGCAACGCATTCATGGCAGCGGCGCGCGTACACGGGGAAAAATTTCATTACTTCGACACGGGAATCAAGCGCTTGATCATCGAGCTCGAGATGAAAGAGTTCGCAGTATTCCTGGTGCATTTGTCAGTGAAATATCGCCATCGGCACTTGCAGTTGCGGCACCTGTACGACCTGATCGAGCGCACGGAAAAGCCGGTTATTGTTGCCGGCGATTTCAATACCTTTTGGGGCGAAAACGAGATTTACCTGTTTATGCGAGCTGCGGGGCTCACGTCGGCCAATCTTGACGGCATTGCAACGTACCCTAGCCGCTCGCCACGAAAAGAACTCGACTTTATTCTCTATCAGGAAGGCATCGAAGTGACTGGTTTCGAAGTGCCGCAGGTAAGACACTCGGACCATCTGCCCCTGGTCTGTGATTTTGATATAGCCCGAGGAGTTGGATAGTGGACTTGCAACATTGGATATTGGACGTCGACGACGATGGTGTCGCGTGGCTGCGTATCGATAAGGCGGATTCGAGTGCGAATGTTCTTTCGACAGAGGTGATGTCCGAGCTCAACTCGATTGTTGACTCCCTGGCAGTGACCCTGCCCAAGGGTCTTGTCATCTATTCCGGTAAACGTAGTGGCTTCATCATGGGTGCGGACATCAATGAATTCACATCGATAGACACGGCGGATCGCGCATATGAAGTAGCTCGCCTCGGCCAACAGCTACTTGCCAAGATTGAAGTTCTGGAATGCCCTACCGTCGCGGTCATCAACGGATTTGCTATGGGCGGCGGGCTTGAACTCGGAATGGCTTTTGATTATCGGCTCGCATTGGCAGGCCAGAAACGGGTGCTCGGCCTTCCAGAAGTGAAGCTCGGTCTGCATCCTGGTTTCGGTGGCACGGTTCGCGCCGTACAGATTTGCGGCGTGCGGCCGGCTATGCAACTGATGTTGACCGGCAATCCAATCACTGTCGACAAGGGCCGCAGAATTGGTCTGATCGATCAGATAGCGACGGAAGACAACTGGCGGCAAGGGGCAAAGGAAATGATTGCGGCAGCGCGCCCGAAGCAGCGCCCTCCTCTTGTCGAGCAAATTTTGAACTTCGCGCCATTTCGCCCGTTCATCAAGCGAATACTCGTCCAGCAAGTTGCCGCGAAGGCTCGCAAAGACCACTATCCGGCTCCCTACGCAATGATCGATCTTTGGGCGCGCTTTGGCGCCTCACCAAAGACCGGGTATGAAGCGGAAGCGCAGTCGTTTTCCGAGCTGATGTGCTCCAACACATCCCGGAATCTGGTGCGCGTGTTTTTCCTGCAAAACAAGCTCAAAGCCCAGGGCAACAAACCGGACAGGAATATCGCAAAGGTCCACGTGGTTGGCGCCGGCGTTATGGGCGGTGACATCGCTTCGTGGTGCGCGCTGCGCGGTCTGGACGTCACATTGCAGGATCGTGACCAAACATACATCGATCCGGCGATAGAGCGGGCTCAGAAATTATTTGCGAAGCGAGTTCGCGATGATGATGAACGGGCCGCAACCGCCGCTCGTCTGCAGTCGGACGTGAACGGCGATGGCATCGCCGATGCTGATCTGATTATCGAAGCAATTTTCGAGAACCTCGAAGCGAAACAAGCGCTCTACGAGACCATCGAGCAAAACATGAAGCAAGATGCCGTGCTTGCTACGAATACATCCAGTATTCGACTTGAAGAACTGCGTACGCAGCTACGCGACCCTGCTCGATTCATCGGCATGCATTTTTTCAATCCGGTTGCGCAATTGCCGCTGGTCGAAGTCGTTCGTTGTGAAGACACATCGCAAGAGGCGCTTGATTTGGGACTTGCGTTTGTTAAGGGTATCGGAAAGATCCCGCTCGAATGCAAGAGCGCGCCGGGATTCGTTGTAAATCGAATTCTTGCACCGTACATGACCGAGGCGATGCATTTGGCAGAAGAAGGAGTTCCGCTAGCCGAGATTGATCGTGCAGCGGTAGCATTCGGCATGCCGATGGGTCCCGTAGAGATAGTCGACAGTGTTGGTCTGGATGTCGTACTGCACGTATCGAAAATACTTGGCGCCAAAATGGATGGCCCGGTGCCAGAAAGACTTTCAGCGATGGTTGACGAGGGTCGATTGGGCCGCAAGTCCGGTCAGGGTTTTTATCGTTGGGAAGACGGCAAGGCGAGCAAGCCACCTGGAGACGGCAGCAAACCGCCGGCTGATATCGAGGAGCGGCTCATTCTACCTATGGTCAACGAGGCGGTATCCTGCCTGTCGGATGGTGTCGTTACAGACGCTGACTTGCTGGATGCCGGAGTCATTTTCGGCACCGGGTTCGCGCCGTTTCTCGGGGGGCCGATCAATTATGCGCGCGAGCGCGGTTTCAATAAGGTCACAGCGCGCCTTGAGGAGCTCGCAACGACCCATGGTGATCGATTTACGCCGCATAAGGGCTGGTCCGAACTTTGAACACCGGGTGTCGGCCAATTGCCGCTGAAATTGTGCGTCGCTTCACGCTGCGCACTTTTGGCAGTACCGGAAGTTGTTGAATAAAAGGTAGAATACCGCGCAGGCGGGAAATTCGGTCGTTTTTCCGCGGGACGGGGAAAATTTAAAATCAAAAACACGAACCATGACAAGATGAAGCATGATGAGTGAGCAGACAACTACACAACTGCTCAAAAGCTTTTCGCCGCTGGATGGGCTGAAGCGCGATAACCTTGTGGCGCTGGCGCGCAAGGTGAAGTTGCGTGAGTTATCCCCCGGCCAGATACTGTTCAAGGAAGGTGACACCGAAAAGCGCGCGTTCTTCGTTGCTTCCGGCACTCTGGAACTGATCGATCAGGGTAAGAGATTGGGAACAGTCGAAGGCGGTTCGGACTTGGCCCGAAATCCTGTCGCACCGGTATTGCCCAGGCGCGTATCGGCAAGGGCAGTTGATCGCGTGAAATTCATTTCCATCGACAGCGATTTGCTCGATGTCATGCTTACATGGGACCAGACTGGCATCTATGAAGTCGCCGAGCTACAAGGCAAGTCGTCGGACACTGGTAGCGACGACTGGATGACGATGCTCCTTCAGACCAAGGCATTCCTCAAAATCCCGCCGGCGAATATCCAGGCGATCTTCATGCGCATGCAGCAGATCAACTTCAAGTCGGGGGACGTGATACTGAAACAGGGAGCTGAGGGTGATTATTTTTACGTCCTGACTCGTGGTCAGGCTGTTATTACCCGAGAGACACCGCTGTCGAAAGAAGGAATCAAGCTTGCTGAGCTGCAGGTGGGCGATACATTTGGTGAAGAGGCATTGATTTCCGATGCCAAGCGTAATGCTACTGTGACGATGTCGGGCGACGGCTCGGTCATGCGCCTCGGCAAAGAAGACTTCAGGAAACTGCTGAACGAGCCGATGCTTGACTGGGTCAACATGGAACAGGCGCGGAAAATTGTGCAAGACGGCGGGCAGTGGCTTGACGTTCGGCTGCCGAGCGAATTTGAAAGTCACCACATGGATGATGCGATCAATATTCCGCTGTATTTCATTCGGCTAAAGATCAGCACGCTTGACCAGAGTCGCAAGTATGTCGTGTGTTGTGATACGGGCCGCCGTAGCTCTGCTGGCGCGTACATACTCAATGAGCGGGGCTATCAGGCCTTCGTATTACGCGACGGCATCAATAAGGAACCGTAAATAGTTACCCAGAAGAGGCGCTCCAACCAACTACATGGTGTGGGTCAGCTTGTCCCCGCCAAGCGCACCAGCAAGATAATTCTCGATTTTCTTCTGCGTATTGCCCTGGTCCTGATCACTGAATTGAACGCCGATGCCTGCAGTGCGCTTGCCCTGGGCACCCTTCGGAGTCATCCAGATTACCTTGCCAGCAACCGGAATCTTCTCTTCTTCGCCCATCAGGTTGAGCAGCATGAACACCTCGTCCCCGAGGCGATAGGAGCTGTTCGTCGGGATAAACAGGCCGCCATTGATCACATAAGGCATATAAGCCAGGTACAACGCACTCTTGTCCTTGATGGTCAGCGTTAATAGTCCCGGTTTGGTCATTCGTTCTACCTTTGTGTCAGGCCTTCGGCCCAATCTATCAACAGGCTCTCCAACGTCAACCTGACGTTGTAGGTCCCGCTCGGCTGCCCGCGCAACCGGTTTATTATGTCTAGATAGCAGAACAGATTTCGGCTGTCCATGCGCTCGAGCACAGATTTGTCGATTGGAGCCGCTGCGCCCTTCTGACGCCCTGCAGAGACAACAAATATCGCCTGCTGAATCTGTCGTGCAAGCCAGTCAAGGACGAACGGCGCGTCCAGCCGCGCCCACCGCTCCGCTACCTCGAGTGGCGACAAGTCGCCTCGTGCGACCGCGGCAAAGTCCCGTGTCATGGTGGCATGCGTATCGAGCTGATCAAGTGCCGAAATTGCCGCCAACGGCGCGTTTCCAGCCAGATGCAATGCCTCAGCCCACGCAGCGCCGGGTTGCAGTCTGTTCAACCAGGCGAGCCCTTCGGTTTCGCCGGGAAGCGCTATCTCTATGCGCTGACAGCGGCTGAAGATCGTTGCGGGCAGTGTCCCGGCCTTATCTGCGACCAGAATCAGCAACGCGTCTCCTGCGGGCTCCTCAAGCGTCTTTAGCAGGCTATTGGCCGCATTCGTCGTCATTGCGTTGGCCGGCTCGATAACAGCCACCTTGCCACCTCCTTCGTAGCTGGTCAGGCTGAATTCGGCAACGAGTTCCCGAATCTGCGCAATACCTATCGCTTCCTTGTCCTCCAACGGGGCGATCCAGTGCAAATCAGCATGTTCGAGCTGAAGCGCGGGATAGCTCGGAACTTGCGCTGCGCCATCAATTCCAAGCCGTTGTGCCGCTATCCAGGTCGCCGCGGCGCGTTTTCCGACGCCGGTCGAACCGGTCAGCAATATCGCATGCGGGACACGCCCGTGCTCGGCCCTGTCTGACCAATCCTCTGCAAAACTCGAGAGCCAGCTAATTTCCATTATTTCAATGGATTAGAGTACATTATTAATCTGATTTATTCGATTAGACGGCATTCGCGATAGCCTCAATGGTCCGCCTTACCGTGTCGAGACCCTGCGTCGCATCGACGATGATAAAACGATCAGGCTCTGCCTCAGCCAGCTCCAGGTAGGTGTCCCGCACCCGCATGAAGAACTCGCCTCGTTCAATTTCGAAGCGATCCGGATCACCGCGCTGCCCCGCCCGGCTCATGCTGATTTCAACAGGAGCATCGAGCAAAATGGTCAAGTCCGGTCTGAGATCGCCATGCACCCAGTCGGCGAGCTGGTTGATGTCCTTCTTCGGCAGGCCACGACCGCCTCCCTGATAGGCACGGCTGGAATCCGTAAAACGATCACAGATGACCCAGGTTCCGGCGGCCAACGCGGGCTGAATCACGTTGTTCACGTGCAATGCGCGTGACGCGAATACCAGCAGGAGTTCAGCGATATCGGGCATCGACTCATCTCCGTGTTCGGCAACAAGATCGCGAATACGTTCGGCCATCGGTGTGCCACCGGGTTCGCGCGTCGTCAGCACTGTGTGGCCGCGTTTTTCAATGGCGCGCGTTAAATACGCAATGTTCGTCGACTTACCGACTCCCTCGATGCCCTCGAATGTTATGAACTTACCGGCTTCCATGTCTATTACTCATTTGCGTTGTTGCCGTAGTTGCCGCAAGTATGCCGCGACCGCTTCGTCATGTTCTTCTTTTGTTGTCGAAAACGCGTGGCCGCCGTCTCCGAGCCCCGTAGCAACAAAATACAACTCTTCGCCGTTAGCCGGATGCAGCGTCGCATTGATGGCAGCGCGGCCTGGGAGAGCTATCGGCGTTGGCGGAAGACCGCGCCGCGTATAAGTGTTGTAGCTTGTATCGGTCTGCAAGTCACGCCGCGTCAGGTTGCCATTAAATCCGGGTCCTATTCCGTAAATTACGGTTGGGTCCGTTTGCAGGCGCATGCGCTTTTCGATGCGGCGCTTGAACACGCCAGAAATACGGGGCCGCTCATCGCCGCGAGCGGTTTCTTTTTCAACGATCGATGCAAGTATCAGCGCCTCGTACGGCGTTGCGAACGGCAGGCCCTCTGCGCGTTCCTCCCACTCTTGCGCGAGAACCTCCTGCATCAGGTCATAAGCCTGGACAAGAACCTCACGGTCACTGGTATTGCGCGGAAATCGATACGTTTCAGGAAGGAACAGACCCTCAGGATGATTAAGGCCGGCTCCCAACTCCTCAAGCAAAGAGGGCCAGTCTTCATCAGTCAGCTTCGCGTCGATGTTTGGATCATCGTGCAGTGCCCTGAGCAAGTCCCACCGATTCCAGCCTTCGATGATCGTGAACGAATACAGCTTTACGGCGCCGCTTGTAAATTGATCCAGTAGTTCGGCCGGCGTTGTGCCGTGCTTGATCAGATAGTCTCCGGCCTGAGCCGTAGCGGCGTGTCCAGTCCACCTGGCATACACGCGAAGCACGCCCGAGCTGCTGATAATTCCTTTTTCCGCCAGCTCGTCACTGACTTTGCGAAAAGAGGAACCCGCTACGATCTCGAAGTTGGCGCCTGCATCGTCGACATCAACCGGTGTATTCAGGAAACTGCTTATTTGTACGACTGCGACCGCGGCGGCGACGACCAAAAGGCCAAAAAGAGCACTGCCGATCAGGAGCAGGCGTTTCAAATCGAACACTCCAGTCAGTCAAACGCTCGAAGGATCAGGCTTCCGTTCGTGCCGCCGAATCCGAATGAGTTGGAGATTGTGGTTCGTACCTTGGCGTCGCGAGCATCATTTGGCACGTAATCAAGATCACAGGCCGGATCCTGATTGTCGAGGTTGCTTGTGGGCGGCACAACCTGTTCATTGATCGCTCGCACACAGAAAATTGCCTCGGCGACACCTGCGGCGCCCAACATGTGCCCGGTCGTCGATTTTGTCGAACTGACCATCAGCGAATCGGCCGCATCTCCGAATGCGCGCCGAATGGCTACGGACTCTCCAATATCGCCAGCAGGCGTGGACGTACCGTGCGCATTCAGATAGTCAATATCGCCAGGATCAATTTTGGCATCCCGAATCGCCGCAACCATGGCCTTGCGCGCGCCCTCACCGTCCGCAGGCGGGGCCGTTATGTGGTAGGCGTCACCACTCATTCCGAAGCCGATCAGTTCAGCGTAGATTGTTGCGCCGCGTGCCTTAGCGTACTCAAGCTCCTCGAGTACTACGCAACCGGCGCCATTACTCAGGACGAAGCCGTCGCGGTCGATATCGAATGGACGGCTCGCCCTGGTCGGATCATCGTTGCGCGTGGACATCGCCTTTGCTGAACAGAATCCACCCATGGCGAGTGGCGACGTTGCGTACTCGGACCCACCCGCGAGCATGACTTCGGCATCGCCGTGCTCAATCATTCGACCGGCAAAACCGATGCAGTGTGAAGAAGTCGCGCACGCCGTCACAATTGAAACGTTCGGCCCCGTGATGTGCTGCGTGATGCTCACGTAGCCCGAGGCCATGTTAATGATGCTCCCCGGAATGAAGAACGGTGATACCTTGCGCGCGCCACCGGTAACAAATTTATTGTGATTATCCTCGATGGTCTTGATGCCACCGATGCCAGCACCCATCGAAACACCAATTTCATGACCGTTCTCTTCGGTTATTTCGAGCCCCGAGTGCTTGATGGCTTTGACAGCGGCTGCTACACCGTAGTGGATGAACGGATCGGTCTTACGCACCTCTTTCGTCGACATGTAGTCGCCAACATCGAAGTCCCTTACCGTCCCGCCGATTCGCGTTGCAAATGTGCTCGTATCAAAATCGTCGATCAAGACGATGCCCGAATTGCCTTCACAGACATTTTGCCAGGCTTCGTCCACCCGGCTGCCCACCGGCGAGACTATGCCCATGCCGGTAATGACGACGCGTCGTTCTTTCAAGATAATTCCGATTTCGAGTGGCAGAACTGCCGATTAATAGCGAAAGAGAGCGCGGCGGCCAGCGCCGCGCCTCAAGACCTAATCGTCGCCTTGGCGAGCGGTCACAAAGTCGATGGCTTGCTGCACGGTTGTGATTTTCTCGGCGTCCTCGTCGGGAATTTCTGTTTCAAATTCCTCTTCGAGGGCCATCACCAGCTCAACCGTATCGAGCGAGTCAGCGCCCAAATCATCAACAAAGGAAGCATCGTTCGTTACTTCGTCTTCTTTCACGCCGAGTTGTTCGGCAACGATGCTCTTAACTTGTTCTTCGATACTGCTCATAGTGGTAGCTTCTCCTGAGAAGACTTATCAAAAATTGTTCATTGCGGGGACTGTAGTGGCGCTTCCAAACGCCGTAAATACCCTTTCAAAATACTGTAAGCCCTTGATATTTCAAGGTCCCGCCTGACCGTGGCACGGTATTGTATGTGAATCGCTCATGGCAATCTACACACAATACCGACCAATCTAGTCCATCAGCATGCCACCGTTTACATGCAGCGTCTCGCCCGTGATATAGGTGGCGGCTTTTGACGCCAAAAATAGCACCGCATTGGCGATGTCATCACCCTCTCCCAGTCGGCCCAGCGGAACCTGAGTCAACATGCTGTCGCGCTGTGCCTCGGGCAGCACGCGAGTCATGTCAGTGTTGATAAAGCCTGGTGCGACGACATTTACCGTGATGTTCCTCGAGCCAATTTCGCGTGCGAGCGACTTGGAAAAACCGATGATGCCCGCTTTGGCTGCCGCATAATTGGATTGACCGGCATTACCCATGATTCCTATGACCGAAGCGATATTGATGATCCGGCCCTTCTTCGCCTTCATCATGCCACGCAGGCAGGCTTTGCTGACTCGGTAAACGCCGCTCAGATTGGTCGACAAAACGTCTTCCCACTCTTCGGCATTCATCCGCATCAGGAGACTGTCGCGTGTGATACCGGCGTTGTTCACCAGGATCGTCGGGCTGCCCTCGTTACCCTGGATGTCCTTGATAGCTGCCTGCACGGAGTCACCGTCAGCGATGTTAAGCACGATTCCGCGACCGGTATCTCCGAGAGCAGCAGAAATTGTCGCGGCGCCGCTTTCGCTTGTAGCTGTGCCGACTACTGCGGCGCCTGCTGCGGCCAGGGCCTTGGCAATGGCCGCACCGATACCGCGCGATGCCCCCGTAACCAGGGCAAGCTCTCCTTCAAGCGCATTACTGTTGAAGAAACTGCTCATTTGGTTTCCTTTGATCGAATTCTGATGGCTCAGGTATGCAGCGCTTTCTGCAATCCGCTCGTTGAATCGATCGCCGCGACTTGCGTGCTCCTGTTAATTCGCCGCACCAGTCCTGATAGCACTTTTCCTGGTCCACACTCAATAACCGACGTAGCTCCAGCCTCGAGCATCACATTTATCGTTGCAACCCAATGAACTGGCCGGTACACCTGTTGCGACAGGCGCGCGCGTATGTCGTCCGCGTCTCCATATGGTGTAGCGTCCGTCGCATTGATGACAGTGGTATCCGGAACGGAGAAATCTGCGGCACTCAAAGCCTCGACCAGTTCTTCACCGGCTGGAATCATCAATACGGAATGTGAAGGAACACTGACGGGCAACATAATGGCCCGGTGGGCCCCATTGGCTTCAGCACGTTCAATCGCGTGTTTTAGAGCCTCTTTGTGGCCAGCAATTACAACCTGACTTGGCGAATTGAAGTTAACAGCCTCTGCCACCCCGATTCCGGATGCCTCGTCGCAAATGCGACACACAGCGTCGTCGTCGAGCCCGATAATCGCGGCCATCGCGCCGACCCCCGCAGGAACAGCGGCCTGCATGAGTTCAGAGCGTTTCTTAACGACCTTAATTGCATCGACAAAGCTCACGGCGCCGGCGCACACGAGTGCGGTGTATTCGCCGAGGCTGTGACCTGCCATGTGAGACGGTGCCGCCCCCCCCACTTCTTGCCAGACACGCCAGGCGGCATAGCCTGCTGCCAACATGGCGGGCTGTGTCACGACCGTTTCTGAGAGCCGTTCCGGGGGGCCATCCTGCACCAGTCGCCACAGGTCGTAGCCAAGAATCTCGCTCGCCACGGCGTAAGTTTCCTGTACCACCTGATGTTCCGCAGCCAGATCCGCCTGCATGGCTTGTGACTGAGAACCCTGCCCGGGGAATACCATTGCAATGGTCAAATCAATCTCCAAAGTGGGCTGCCTCTGGCAGCGCATTATATAGACAGCCGAGTCCGGTCTCTAATCATGATTGCACCCGCCGCGATTGCCCCGGCGACAGCGCCGTACACGTGTGCGGCAACGATGACCGTGCCACCGCTGGACTCTGCCGACCCGGGCACAGGACCAACCAAAGCTTCGTACGCAAGCTTGGCGATCAGGCCGACGCCAAGGATCCACATATAGGCGCCCTCGGATTTGAGGCTTCCGACGACACCTGCGGCCAGCAAGCCATGCACCAGACCAGACAATCCCACGTACCAGGTGAGGTTCGGTTCGAGAAACCAAAAACCGAGATCGATGCCGACAACGGCCACTAGCGAGACGACAAGCCACTGCTTGCGACTAAAAGACTGTCCGACTAAGTACCAGATCAGCAGCAATCCCGCCGCATCCCAGGCCAGGTGTGAGACGCCCAGATGGACGAAATGGCCACTGACAAGGCGCCAGTATTCGCCATTCGCGACTGCTGAGCGGTCAAAACGGAGCCACTCACGCCCGGAGTCGCCGTATACGGCCAGAACGACAGCGATGCCGACTATGATGCCCGGCAGCAGCCAGGCGGCCAGCGAGCGATTTTGGGGGTGACTTGAGTCACCTTGGCGAAACCCCATGTTTGATATACTGACGTTTAACCATTTATAGAGTCAATTTCGGCGGATCGCCGCCGTGGAGTTACTGCTGTGAGTCATTCAGCCCAGCCCAACTACTACCAGCGTCGTCAGCACGGATTTACACTGATCGAGATCATGGTTGTTGTGATCATAATCGGAATCCTCGCTGCCATCGTTGCGCCCAATGTGATCGGTCGTGTCGACGATGCGCAGATCACAAAGGCCAAGGCCGAGATTGCGAACATCGAGAATGCGATGAAGTTTTACCGTCTCGACAACTTCGCCTATCCCTCCAGCGAACAAGGCATCGAGGCCTTGGTAAACAAGCCTGCGGATCCAAATGTAAAGAACTGGAAAGCCGGAGGTTATCTGGAGCGGATGCCTAACGATCCCTGGGGTAACCCGTATCTTTACCTGAGCCCCGGCAATCAAGGCGAAATCGACATCTACACACTCGGCCGTGACGGTCGGCCTGGTGGTGAAGGCATAGATGCCGATATCGGTAATTGGAACCTCGACTAGCGCCGAGTCTGTTGGCGCATCGATTCGGATCGATGACTTGTCGCGACCGTGAGCGCGGTTTTTCCCTGGTCGAAATACTGGTTGTCATCACGATAATTGGCATCGTGATGTCGATCGCGCTTTTGTCCCTCGGTCTGCTCGGTGATGACCGAGAGTTGCGAACGGAAGGCCGACGAATGATCGCGCTGGTTCGTGTCGCTCAGGATGAAGCGACCATGCAGGGGCGCGAATTCGGGCTGGAGATAATGGCCAGCTCGTATCGATTCGTGGAATACGATCCGGTAACCGGTATTTGGAGTGAGATGATCGGCGACGACGTTTTTCGAACCAGGCGATTGCCAGAAGACGTCGAGTTCGATCTGTTCATTGAAGGCCGGAACGTCGTGCTGGATCTTGAGCCTGCCGAATTCGAGACACCGGAAGAACCAGCAGTTCGTGATCTGTCGGAAACATACGCACCGCACATATTCATTTTCTCCAGTGGAGACATGACCGCCTTTGATATACACATACTGCGCACAGCGGACGATCAGGCCGTCGTGTTGCAAAGCAACCTTCTTGGTGAAATCAAGTTTGCGGAGAATGAGGACTAGAACAGCATGATCCGTTCGCACAGAAGCGCGTTTACACTGGTCGAAGTCATGGTGGCACTCGCGATAATTGCGCTGTCACTGACGGCAGTCGCCGCGAAGATGGGGCGCATGATCGACACATCCAACGCAATGCGGGAAAGAACATATGCAAGTTGGATAGCGCAGAACAAGATCACGGAATTGCGCCTGGCAAATGTCCTTCCCGAAGTCACGGCAAGTAGCGGCGAAGTCGAATACGCCGGAGCTACCTGGTACTGGCGAGCGGTTATCTCCGAGAGCGGCATCGAGAATCTGTATCGCGTGGACGTCGCGGTTTTCTACCCGGACAGCGATTCCAGAGTTCGAGGTGTTACAGGATTTATCGGAGAACCGGTCATTCTTGGTCAAAGTAATCGCTCCTGGAATCGCGGTTCCGAAAGCGCCGGTGCTCGCGAATGATCAGGATCACAGGCAAGGGATTTACGTTGATAGAGGTGCTTGTCGCGCTTGCGGTGTTCGGCGTGATGTCGATGCTCGCCTACGCGGCACTGGGATCGACTTTGTCGAATGCTGACTACCTGTCGAATCGCATGGACCGATTGCAGTCCATTCAACGAGCCGTTCGTTACCTGAGTACGGATTTGTTTCAGCTTGTACCGCGACCGATCAGAAGTGAATTGGGTGAAGGATTCGATCCGGCATTGCAATCGAGCCTTGGTTCGGAGTTTGCGCTAGAACTGACTCACGGCGGCTGGGGAAATCCGGCGGGACTGCCTCGCGGTACCCTGCAACGCGTCGCCTATCGCCTCGAAGACGATGAACTTGTGCGTTATCACTGGACAGTTCTCGATCGAACCTACGCGAATGAACCAATTGCGACAGTACTGCTCGATGATGTTGAAAGCCTGTTCTTTCGTTACCACACGGCGAACGGTGAATTCATCGAAGTCTGGCCTCCACAGAAGCAATCGGGCGCTACCGATATTCGCTCGCGGCCTCGCGCGGTAGAAATCGTGCTGACACTTGCCGATCAGGGAGAATTACACAGACTTCTGGAGCTTGCGCCATGAAACAGCAGCGCGGGGTTGCTTTGATTACCGCCATTCTGATCATGGCGCTGATCACCACGCTGACGTTTAGTCTCGAATGGGACAATTCGCTTGATCTGCGTCGTACCTATGTATCGATGTATCGCGAAGAAGCCATACAGGCAGCGATTGGCGCCGAGAGTTGGGTGCTTGGAATATTGCGGCAGGATCTCGAGGACAGTGAGACGGATCACTTCGGTGAAATCTGGGCAAGTGACATCCCACCGTTGCCGCTGGAAGGTGATGACATACGCGGTGAAGTATTCGGCAAGATCGAAGATTTGCAGGGCCGCTTCAACATCAATAATCTGATCGATCGGGATGGCAATGTCGATGAATCGTCACTCGAACAGTTCAAACGATTGCTCTTTTCTTTGGGAATTGATGTGCGCTTTGCCGGGATCGCAGCCGACTGGCTCGATGTCGACACTGAGGCAGGTTTTCCGGATGGCGCTGAAGATTCCATTTATACGGGAATAGTGCCGCCATATCGCACGGCCAATCAGATTCTGTCGAGCACAAGTGAATTGGCGGCGCTCGAGGGCATGGACAAGGCCACCATGGACTTACTGCTTCCGCATATCTCTGCGCTGCCCGGGCGTACTGCCATTAACGTCAATACGGCGACCGGCCCGGTACTACAGTCTCTGGATGAGAATATTACAACGGCAGACGTTGAGCGGCTGCTTGCCGAGCGGCAGGAAGTAGGGTTCGCTGATGTCACAAATACGTTTTCGTCACTCGTTACACCGGACCTTTTGAATCAACTCGAGGACACAAGTGACTTTTTTCAATTGAAGGTGATCGTTCGGGTTGATACGGTTCGGATCACGTACTACAGCCTGTTGGAGCGCGGTCCGAGGGGTGACGTTACTCCGATACTGCGCAGCATTGGAACAACCTGATTATGGCAGAGTTTCTGGTTATACGACTTGACTCCGATCGCGCTAAAGCGGCCAATTGGATTGCGGTTGATGGTAATGGCACGCGCATAAGCCCGCCCGTTACTGGTCCGCTTGCTGAAGCGGCGAAGGATGTCGCGGATCGAGCCGTTATCGCGCTCGTACCAGCTACCTCGGTTCTGACAACAACTGTCGATATCCCGATTCGCAGTGGGTCGAAGCTGCTGGCCGCCCTTCCATATGCCCTTGAAGAATTCGTTGCCGATGACGTGGAAGACCTGCATTTCGCCGCTGGCACGCGTAGCGAGAGTGGGCTTTTACCGGTTGCGGTGGTTGCTCACGAGCAAATGCAGGAATGGCTGCAGCGTCTCGATGAAGCCGGGATTTCAGCGTCACGTCTGGTTCCGGAGAATTACGGGCTCGCGCGCATCAGCGGAACACTGAGCATGCTTGCCGCCGAAGGCCAGATCATGTTCAACGATGGTGCGGATAACGAATTCGTCATGCAGGGCGTAAAACCGAGCGACGCACTGGCTGTCGCCGGAGTACTCGACGAAGCCACTGCAGGGGAAGGCACAGACTCCGAAGATAACGGGGGACCTGGCCACTTGCTGGTTTACTGTGAACCTGTCGATGAAGAGCGTTTCCTGCACGATTGGAATGCACTCAGGCACGAACTCGCGAGTGTCGATATCAAACTTCTGCCCGATGGCGTATTGCCGCGTCTGGCCGTGACAGTTGCAACGGGCCGCGGCACAAACCTGTTGCAGGGTCGATACGGAGCCAAAGCCGAAGTCGGAGCGATGTTCCGTCCCTGGCGCTATGCCGCAGCCCTGTTGCTCCTATTGGGCGTCGTCGCTTTCGGCGGCAAAGCGGTCGACTACTATCGACTCAGTCAAGAGGAAAGTACTCTCAAGGATCAATTTACGCAGGTATATCGGGAGATTCGCCCTGACGACACACGTGAGATAGTGGACCCTGCAAGTATCGTGAACTCTGTCCGCCGCAGCCTCGGTGGCCCGGCGGCGTCACAAGTGTTTCTGCCGTCCTTGCAACAACTCGGAATGGCGGTGCAACAGAACGGATCCGCCGAAATTGAGGCGATAAGCTATCGTGCCGGCGTTATCGATGTGCGGCTGACAGCGCCGGATGTTGCGACGCTGGACAATTTCCAGAAGATCGTTAGTAGTTCGGGCCGCTTTAGTGCATCGATACAATCCACTGATCAAGTGGGCGATAAGATCAGCAGCCGCATTCAGATTCGAGAATCAGGCGTATGAAAGACTGGTTTGAAACACTGGACTCGAGAGAGCGTATTTTTGTAATCAGCGGGGCTGTTGCCGTGCTTATGGCTTTGGTCTTCGCGTTTGTCTGGACGCCGTTGGACAATGGCCAAAAGGCGCTTCAGTCGAGCGTTGTTGCCTGGGAGCGTTCGCTGGCAGATTTGCGGCCGCTAATAGGACTGCAACAAATGCCCGCTAATCCCAAGCAGACCGCGCAGGCCGGTGCACAACAAACACCCGTGCTCATCGTCGATCAGACCTTGCGCGCCCGCGGCCTCGATCGCACGCTAAAGCGCAGTCAGCCAACGACGAATAACGGTATCCGTGTTGAATTCGAAAACGTCGCATTTGACGATCTCGTACTCTGGCTGGGCGACCTTAGCGCACAATACGCGATGCAGGTCTCTTCAGGCTCGCTCTCAGCGGTGAGCAGAGCTGGGCCCGGCCGCATCAATGCAACCCTAACGATTGAGCGCTCGCTTTGATGCAAGTCAGATCGCGGCTGTTGATCGCAGGGCTGGTCACGTTGTTTGTGGGGCTCGTCGTTGTCTTTCCTGCGCGCGTGGCCTATCGGTGGTTCGCTCCTGACATAATTTCACTTGCCGGAATCAGCGGTTCTGTCTGGAGCGGCAGCGCGCGAGAAGCGCAGATCAGCGGACTGTATGTGCGTGACCCGGTCTGGCGCATGCAGCCGCTGGTTTTTTTAACAGGCAAGCTCGGATACGCGATTGAGGCAAGTCCGAGTTCAGGATTTGTCGACGGCAACATTGCTCTAGGTATAACAGGAACAATCACGATGACTGACTTACGGGCTTCGATGTCATTGCAGTTCCTGCAATCGTCTGTTGGTATTCCCGGCCTGCGCGGCAATATGAATGCGCAATTCGATCGACTGGTAATTGATGACGGGTTCGCGGTTTCTGCGGACGGCGTCCTTGAAGTCTCAGATCTTATCGCACCGATCGTGCATCGGGCCTCGATCGGTGGCTATCGTGCCGAGTTCTTCACTCAGGAATCCGGGGTAATGGCCAGTGTCGAAGACACAGATGGCGTCGTCGACATTGCGGGAAGTCTGCACGTGTCAGGTGATCGCAGCTACCAGTTCATCGGGCAACTGGCGCCGAAGCGCAATACGCCAGCAGGTTTGCGGCAGCAAATGCAATACCTCGGATCTGCAAATGATCGGGGCCAGTACGAGCTCAGGCTGGAAGGTGAACTGTAGGAAGACAAGCCAGCAACCGGAGCCTGCGAATGGTGTCTTTGCTCTAAATGCGCACTTCGATGAATTCCTGCAAGAGCGGAAAGTACAGCGCACAACGAACATCGGCGTTCGAATAATTTCGGTACATCTCTGCGTATTTCGCAAGCTGTGGCCTGTAGCGATCCGTTTCAGCGCTAAGAAAAGTTGCAAGGTCACCACCTTCATGCGAGCTTGTCTTGTAGTCAACGATCCAGTGAGTACCGTCGCTGTCTATGCGAACGCGATCGAGCACTACTGACTCCACTCGGTCGTTGATAATGCCGCTTAAGGCAAACTCAGTATGGCCTTCACCTTCGATTAACCATCGTCCTTTCTCATCATCGTTCATGAGACGCAGAGCTTCTTCAACGCGATCGATAATTGCCGGGATTGACTCAGAGCTAACGCCCACCTCTTTCAGCCACCGCTCACTGGCCGGTCTTACCAGGCGTGCTGAATCGACGCCTGGATCCAGTCGCCTTTCTGCAGCCATCTGCAGCCATCTGTGGACCAACGTTCCAGCCAGGCGAGTTGTTGCCCCCACCCAGTAGAATTCGACCGCCGAATTCTCGTCGACGTCTGCCACGGGCGCTGTATGAAAGGGCAAAGCAGGAGCTTCAGGTGTTTGCCAGGCTGGTTCGAGACGCCGCAACTCCGGCATCAACCATCCCTCGTTTTGCTCGCTCGCCTTGCTGTGGTCGCCCGTGTCGAATTCACTCTCAAATCGTTCCGCCACCACTGGCCAAAGCAGGTTTAGCAAGCTGCGAGGATCAGGTCTCAGCCCGGCCTTCAGCAATTTTGCATTGCCTGTCAGATGCAGCGATTTTCGCGCCCGGGTACATGCGACATACAACAGGCGACCGAGTTCGTACTTGTCTTTTTCTGTCTCGACCTTGCCAATGTACGCATGCATTGCATCTTTTTCGAGCTCGGCTCGCGGACCCACCGGGCTGATTATCTTCTGCGGCCGTCCACGTTCATCCGGGATGTCGAACCAACTCAAAACTGTTTGCTCGCGAGGTCTTGGTACACGACCCAGGCCAAATAACAGCACATGATCGAACTGCAATCCCTTGGCGCGATGCATTGTCATCACCTGCAATCTGGCATTGGCAGCGCTCGACACATGCTCCATCTCGAGTGAAGCTTCCAGTTCAGCGACGTCCGGCAAACTACCTGCCACTTCAAGTTTTTCTAAAACATCGAGATAGCGATAGACGTTTTCGATCGCTTGATTGTCGTTGAGAATCGCGGCCCCACCAAGATCAAGCCATGCCCTTTCAATTCGATCTCGCAGTGACTCGACACGATACGAAGAAATGATTGATGTGAGCTTGCTGCGAAAACCGATGACGGCAGTCTGTCCATAAATCGACATCGTCGCGATGATCTTCTCGTCGTTCAGCTTTTCCCAGATCGTACTTTTGACATCATTGCTAACGAGCCGGTGTAAGTCCGTCCAGTCAAGACCCACCCAGGGGGACCTCAGAATAGCCAGCCATGCAAGTCGGTCCCCGTGATGCACGATCGAACGCGTTAACGCAAGGATATCCACTATTTCCGGGAGGTCAGTCAGGCGATCAATTTCCACAGCCCTGTAGGCAATGCCGGCATCGCGCAGTCGATAAAGGAGTTCCGGCAAATGCGAGCGGCTACGAACGAGAACCGCCATGTCATCGTCGACATTTCCGTCGAGCGTATTCCTGATTACCTCTAGCCCAATATTTGCTTCTGCAGCCGTATCACTGCCAAATACGGGATAAACGATACATTGTCCCTGTCCTTCGAATTTCGGCACTGATACTGCCGCCGAGTACGATACCGCACTCCTTTGCGGGTCATCATGCTCGGGTAAAACGATCGGAAACACCTGATTAAACCAGTCAACCAACTTTGCGCCTGAGCGAAAATTACGCCTGAGCGTTAGCGTGGTCAGACTCAAGTCGCCGATGCCCGCTTCTTTAGCAATCAGGAATTGCCCGACCTCGGCGTTACGAAATCGATAGATGGACTGCATTGGATCGCCAACGCAGTACAGTGTTCGACCATCGTCATTGGTCCAACCGCCAGTAAGAGCTTCAATCATGCGGTACTGAGCGCTGGACGTGTCCTGCATTTCATCAACGAGCAGATGACGTACCTGATAGTCCATAAGCAGTGCAACGTCGCCGGGATCCTCAGCTGTCCCGAGCGCGCTTCCGGCACTTAGGGCAACCTCGATGTGATCCGCCACACTACGCTCCGAGAACAGCCGTTTGAGCTCCGTCACGGCGAGCGGCAACAATCGAAATAGCGCCAGCAGCACCGACCACTGTTCGTCACCGTAAGAAACGGGTGGCAATGTGCGGACTTCGTGAATCAGCCTGCGGCACAAGTCTTTGTCGCCGAGGGATTGCAGCAGATCATGAAACAACTCCTTTTGTCCGCTGTCACCGGGCGGGAAGCCCTGATTCTTGTTAGCTCTCTTGCGCCATTCGCCTTGCCTGGTGAGCAAAAGTTCAGCGACACCGAGCCACTCCGGCAGTGCGCCTGGAGTTGCGTCTGGCAGGTCTCCATTGTCGGTAAACACGGCAATAGGACTGTCGGAATGTCCTGCTTCCTGCAGCTTGCTTGACGCGTAACAGGCAAGGTTCGTCAGCTCCGGTATCGATTCAGGCGGAAAAGCAGCCCTCACTCGCTTGAGATGCTGCACGACGACGTTTTGAAGGCTACGCTCAAACTGCCATCTCAGGTCTACCGCTTCATCCTCTGCAACGAGACCGCTTCCTACGAAAGGCAGCCATTGGTCGCGCGTTGCCAGCATTCGTGCGAGATAGGCGACATAGAGATTTGTATTGGTGTCAACGTGCAGCAGGACCTGCATCGTTGCGTCATGCATGTCACCGGTTTCTGCCAGTTGGTCCAGTGTCAACGCTGCGGCAGTGCTGTACAGCGCTCGCATTTCGGCATCCGCAATGATCGCGTTTCCGGAAGCGCCACCTGTCGTGGTCAGCGGTTGAAAACGGGCGATGCTGGCGTTCAGCGAATCGAGCGTTTGAATACGCATGCGCCGGGGATTTGAAACCAGGTGCCATCCCAGTGTCGCATCACGTTGCAGAATGTCAGCTGCCGCTTGCGCCGTCACACGCTCATACGCCTCACCACCAGTTTGATCTTCCCGCCTGGCCTTTTTGAGGGCATCAAGAACCCTGATTTGCATCTCTGCTGCGGCCTTGCGCGTGAACGTTATCGCCAGGATCTCTTCAGGGTTTTCGACAATAGTCAATAACTTCAAATAGCGTTGAATCAGCAATTCTGTCTTTCCGGACCCTGCGGGCGCTTGCACGATGAATGATCGTGAAACATCGAGTGCCGACACCCGAGCATCCTCATCATCTCGCAGCAATTGGGCGTCAAGCGTCACGCCGAAGTTCCCCGATGCGGCTCAGGAGGCTCAATGGTCTCGCTGATTGTGAATTTTGCTGAGCATTGAGTCGCACATCGCCCCGCTGGAGAGCATCTGCCGCGACAACTACATCGTTCTTCCACTGCTCCAGAACCCCGTCCCAATCCAGGTCAGGTGTAAACGATCGCCCTGCACCATCGATGTCAATCGATCGGCTGTCGATGTTAAACAGTCCGAGGCCGGCGACGGAACCCCGGACTCCCAGCGCATAAACAACAAGTTGCACATCCCTGGGTTCGCCATCGCGATTGAGAAATGGCCTGCGCGTGCCGGTCTTGTAATCGAGGATGATGAGTTCGCCATCGGCAAGCCGATCGATCCGATCAACCCGCAGCCGAAATCGCAAGCCACTAATTTCGATTTCATGTGATCCCTCAACTTCGGCCACAGCAAAGTCATCCCGTTTGCGGTCCAGCGAAATGACGCCATGCAGTAAATGGCCGACTCGACGCCGCTCAAGTCGGTAAAGCTGCTGCAATACCGGATCCGCATGACGCTCGTGGCGCCAAAAGGCTCTTTTCACAGCAGAATCTATACGCTTCTGAAGAACCGATTCACTCCATGAGTCGACATCTTTTTTTGATGGCAAGTCGGAATACAGGTTGCGCAAGGCGTCGTGAACCAGTGTTCCGCGCAGACTCGCCGTTAATCCGCCCGTGATCCCGGGCATCGACCTGATTCCGAGGCGACCGAATGCAAAAGCAGAAAAAGGATCTGTGATCTGGCGATTAATCGTCGCAGCACCACCTGAGATGGATTCATCACCTGAAACTTCCGGAACAGGGTCGAGAGCGATCGCAGCAGGGTTGCCCTTGGCGACTAATCGTGTGGCATACCAGCCGGGATCCTTGGGCTCGGCATCGCCAACTACTGCAATATTCTCAAGCAAAGCAGTTGCAGACTGTTCCGCATCACCTGCAGTCAGCGGGTAGCTGCAGGAAACATGACTGGCACAACTCACCAATCGCTCCAGAACTCTATGCGCATAGTCCAGCGTATCGTCGGGCTCTGCATCGGGCATTCCATAAAGCCGTTGAATTTTCCGAGAAATCAGGGACGATGGCCAGCCAGGTGGTGGCCAGTTCGAAGCGCTGAGCCCGGTGATCCACAATTTATCAAAATGCATACCAGCCGCTTCCAGCGGTCCGAGCAAGTGCACGATAGAGCCCTCAGACTCGGCCTGAAAAATTGTCTCGTTGGCCATGTTAGTCAATCGACCGAGTGCTTCAGCAAACGTCATCGTTGAACTGACGAGCTCAAGTCGTGCGAGATCGTTGAGCAAT
>Ga0255054_10000575_pt1 | contig 21773 bp, 22 predicted proteins | sample JV7_2_23_MG_FD_188634 | JGI IMG/M metagenome (GOLD analysis project Ga0255054, IMG submission 188634) | Seawater microbial communities from Jervis Inlet, British Columbia, Canada - JV7_2_23 | ecosystem: Environmental > Aquatic > Marine > Inlet | place: Canada: British Columbia | collected...
GGGTGGTGACGTCCCCCACGCTGCCTATCGGTGTGACCTTCCGGATCGCGTGGTTTCCCGTGTCGGCGACGAAAATGGACGATCCGTCGAAGGTGATCCCTTCGGGAGAGAAAAAGCCTGCCGCCAGGCCCGAATCGTCGACGAACCCGGGGGTTCCCGAACCTGCGAGCGTTGTAGTCGCGCCCGAGGCGGACATCCTGCGGACGGTGTGGTTTCCCGTATCCGCCACGAACAGGGTGGGGGTAGCTGCCCCACCGGGCAACACGTTGGAAGAGATCCCCCGGGGCGCCGAAAAGAGGACATTTCCCGGTCCGAAGGTGTTGTCGACCGCGCCGGGGACTCCGGGTGTGCCCGCCAGGGTGGTGACCACTCCTTGTGCGCTGATGCGGCGGATGGTGTGGTTTCCCGTATCGCAAAGAAAAAGAACGGTGCCGACGGCTGCGATCCCGGAGGGCTGGTTGAACCGGGCCGCAGATCTCGTGCCGTCCGCGGAACCGGCCACCCCGAAGGCGCCGGCAAAGGTCGTGACGTTCCCCGAGGCGTCGATCTTCCGGATCAGGTGGTTTTCCGTGTCGGCGACGAAGCGGTCCCCCGTCGTGGTGACGGCCACGCCCGAGGAGGAGTCGAACCGGACCGGGTCTGCGGGAGAACCGTCGAAGAACCCCGGTCCGCCTGCGCCGCCTGCGAAGGCGACGACCGATTCCGCCTGCGAGACGGTGGAGTCGCCGCAGCCCGAGAACGCCGCAGCGAATACGAAAACGATTGCAAGAAAACCCCCGAAGCGAATCCGCACAGGGAACGCAGCCATCGAGTTCCTCCTCTGCCGGCGGTTGCGCGTGCCGTGGAATATTTTCCTATCTTACCCTTTCGAGATCGCCGAGACGAGCGCCTTCCTTAAAATCCCGGGCTGCCGGTTGATTTTTCTCCCATTGTACTCCGATCGGGAAATCGTCTATCTTTTCCGAGGGGGTCCCGGCGGTTCGCCCGGAGCCGGGATGTTGACAATCCCTAGAATGAGGCGAGGGGGGAGCGATGAAAGAGACGCTTAAGGTAGGGCTGACGCACGTTCACAAGTACCGCGTTCCGGAAAACAAGACGGTGCCGTTTCTGTACCCGGAGGCGCCGGTGTTTCAGGAGATGCCGAAGGTGTTCGCCACCGGTTTCATGGTGGGGCTGTTCGAGTGGGCGTGCATCGAGGCGATGGCCCCCCATCTGGACCCGGGGGAGGGGAGCGTCGGGACGCTCGTCAACTTTACCCACACCGCGGCGACCCCGCCGGGTATGGAAATCTCCGTCCACGTCCGGTGCATCGAGGTCGACGGACGCCGGACCGTGTGGGAGATCGAGGGAAGGGACGAGGTGGAGGTGATCGGGAAAGGGACCCACGAAAGATTTTCGATCGACTTCGCCAAGTTCAACGCCCGCGTCGCCAAGAAGACCGCTGGACAATAGGGAGAGGGAGGAAGCATTGGAGATCGACATCAACATCCGTGTAACGGGAGGCGCAGGGCAGGGGGTGCACACCGTCAGCAACCTGATCACGCGGATGGTCGTGGGCGCCGGGTACCATTTCCACGTCACCCAGGATTACATGAGCCGGATCCGTGGGGGGAGGAACTCGCAGACGGTGCGGATCGGGTCCGAACCCGTTCGTGCGGGGAGGGAGGAGGCGGACATCCTTCTCGTTTTGAACCCGGACCTCCTGCCGCATTATCTTCCCGATGTCGGTGAGGGCGGGTTCGCCCTGGCCGACGTCCCTTCCGCCGATCCGCCGCTGATCCAAGCGCCGCTCAAGGAGATGGCCGTGCAGGCGGGAAGTACGATCCTTGCGAACGTCGCGGGGACCGGTGCAATCGCCTGCGCGTTGGGGATTCCCCTGGAAACCGCGGACGCCGTTTTCAAGGCCGATTTCAAGGGGGACTTTTTCGAGAAGAACCGCACGGCCTTGAGGCTCGGAGCGGACTGGGCGAAAGAGAACCTCCCGGAGAAGATCAGGGAGAGGTTCCGCATGACCGCCCGGGTCCACTCGCAGCCGATCATCCTGTCGGGGAACGAGGCGCTTGCGCTGGGCGCGATTGCGGGAGGATGCAAGTTCGTATCCGGGTATCCGATGACCCCGGGCACCGGGATCCTGTCCGTCCTGGCGAACGATGGACCCTCGGTCGGACTGTTGTTCGAGCAGGCCGAGGACGAGATCGCGGCGCTTACCATGGCGATCGGTGCGGCCTACACGGGTGCGCGTGCCATGGTTTCCACCTCGGGGGGAGGATTCGCGCTGATGGTCGAGGCGTTGTCGCTTGCCGGAATGATGGAGACGCCCGTGGTCATCGTCGTCGCGATGCGGCCCGGCCCGGCGACCGGAATGCCGACCCGGACCGAGCAGGGGGATCTGGAATTCGTCCTGTCCGCGGGGCACGGCGAGTTTCCCCGTCTCGTGCTCACCCCGGGGTCCCCCGAAGAGGCGTTCGACCTCGCGCAGCGCGCGATGGACCTTGCCGAGGAATTCCAGGTGCCCGCCTTGCTGCTGACCGACCAGTACCTCGCGGACATGGTCGTGGATATCGACCCAGGGGTTCTGGACGTTCATCCCGTCCGCCGGCACATCGTCCGCGGCGATTCGATTCCCCGCACGCGGGAGGGAAAGTATCTCCGCCACGCCTATTCGGAAAGCGGCATCTCGCCGATGGCGGTGCCGGGGGATCCCGGGATCACCGTCGTGGTCGACAGCGACGAGCATACGGAGGACGGACATCTCACGGAGGATCACGAAACGCGCGTCCGGATGGTGGAGAAGCGTCTTCGCAAGGGGGCGATGCTGGCCGGAAGGGTTGTTCCTCCCCTTTTCGCCGGACCGCCGAACGGGGACCTGCTCCTGATCGGCTTCGGATCGACGAAAGAGGTGATCGAAGAGACCCGGCAAATACTCGCCCGGGAGGGGCGAACCGTGGCGACGGTCCACTTGCGGCAGGTGATGCCGTTCCCCGTGGAGGAAGTCTCGGGGATCGTGCCACGCTACGGGACGGCGCTCACGGTGGAGAACAATGCCCGCGGCCAGTTGGCCCGGCTGATCCGGAGCGAATGCGGCGTGAGGATCGACGGGACGATGTCGCGGTACGACGGGCTGCCGTTCACCCCGGCCACGCTGGCCGAAGACGTCAGGAGGAAGGTATGGTAGGCAGGTTCGATACCGACGTAGAAAACGCGTGGTGCCCCGGGTGCGGCAACTTCGGGATCCTGAACGCGGTCAAGAAGGCGCTGGAGGCGACGGGGAAGCAGAAGCACGAGATCGTCCTCGTTTCCGGCATCGGTCAGGCGGCGAAGCTTCCGCATTATGTTGACGTCAACGTGTTCAACGGACTGCACGGCAGGGCCCTTCCCGCAGCGGCGGCGATCAAGATGGCCAATCCGGGGCTTACGGTCGTTGTCACGAGCGGGGACGGTGACCTCTACGGGGAGGGCGGAAACCATTTCCTCCACAACCTCCGCAGAAACGTCGACATCGCGGTGTTCGCCCACGACAACCAGGTCTACGGGTTGACGAAGGGGCAGCCGTCCCCCACGTCGGACGCCGGCTGGACCGGTGCGCTTCAGCGGGCGGGTGTGATATCGGGATCTTTTCCTCCGCTGGCGGTCGCCCTGGTGCTCGGCTGCGGTTTCGTGGCGCGGGGGTATGCGGCGGACCCGGAATTTACCGCCGACCTGATGCTTCAGGCGATCCGCTTCCCGGGCTTCGCCCTCGTCGACATCCTGCAGCCGTGCGTTACGTTCAACAAGAAGAACACGTACCAGTGGTATGGGAAGATGACGTACAAACTTCCTTCCGACCGCGATGTGACGGACCGGGGAAAAGCCTTGGCCCTTGCGTTCGAATGGGAGGAAAGAATCCCGCTGGGAGTTCTTTACCGCAAGGAAAAGCCCACGTTCGAGCAGTTGCACCCGCAGATTCCCGGCCCGCCCCTCTTCGAACGGGAGACGCCGGAGGAAGCGGTCCGCGCTCTCCTCCGTCGGAGGCAGGCAGTCCCCGGGTGATCCTGCCGGCGGGACGTCAGGTTTTTTTCGGAGGTATTCTCTTTTTCGTCTTTCCCGCGCGGGGCGGGATTTCTTTTCGGGACGGGATCTCTTTTGCGGTTTGCGCCTCTTCTGCGTTGCGCAGATCCCACTGTCTGCCGAAGTAGCAGATCCCGACGATGCAACCGGCGGCGGCCAGAGCGAAGAGGGCCGAAGAGAGAAGGGACCCGGCCGGGGGCGTTCCCTCTTTGGAGTAGATCATCAATCCGTACACGCAAAGCCCGAGGAAGATCGACGCGCTCAGGTTGAATCCGAAGATGGCCAGTTTCTTTGGTACCCGCACTTATCCCCCCCGACGCTTTTTCTTGTGCTACTCTTCCAGATAGCCGTCCCGCAACGTCGAACCGGTCCGAAAGGGAAAACGTCGCCACGCTGCGGGACGGGATCCGGTAAAGAGGCAGACATCTTACCATGGACCTTCTCCCCGTACTCACCCTGATCGCGGTGGTCGCCACCCTCGTCGTCGTTCTGCTTCGGCGGACGGCTCCTCTACAAGAAAAGTTGGACCGTATGGAGCGGGGTTTCTCCGACGCGCTGAGATCGAGCGCATCGGATCTTGCCCGGGGGCAGGCGGATGCCATGGCCCGGCTCCGCCAGGAGGTTTCGGAGAACTTTCTCAAAGGGGTGGATGGCATCTCCCGGCGGATCGAGGAGAAGCTTGGCGAGATCCGGGGGGAGATGGCGCGTGAGCTGTCCGAGACGGCGGATCGGAACGTCAAGGGATTCGACCAGGTTGCCTCGCATCTGAAGGAGCTAGGGGCTGCGACGGGGCAGATGGTCCTCCTGTCCCGCGACATCGGCCAGCTAAACGTACTGCTTACCCAGCCGAAGGCGCGGGGCGCCTTCGGGGAGCTTACCCTGACGCAGATGCTCTCCGACCTGTTCGGCTCCCACACGGAGATGTTCGATCTGCAGTACCAGATGGATGGGGGCGAGAGGGTCGACGCGGCGATCTTCGTGCGCCCCGACCGGAGCCAGTTCGTCTGCGTCGACGCCAAGTTTCCCATGGCGAACGCCTTGCCCCTCTTGGAGGGGGAGGGGGATGAGGCGGCGAGCAGGGAGTACGAGAAGGCCTTTGCCCGCGACGTGCTGACGCAGGCCGAGTCGATCCGCGCCAAATACATCCGGCCTCCGAAGACACTCGACTTCGCATTTCTCTTCGTCCCCGCGGAGTCGGTCTACTACCTTCTTCTTCGAAACCGGGCGCTTCACGAGCAGCTCCTGCGGCTCCAGGTGATCCCGACGTCCCCGAACAGCTTCTTCGCCTATCTGCAGGCGCTTGCGTTCGCGTTCCGCGGATTCAAGATCGAGCAGAAAACCCGGGAGATCCAGGACCTGCTGGAAAGGGTGGGGAAGGATTTCGAGCGGTTCGCCGACAACTTCCGCATATTCGGGAGGCACCTGGACAACGCCCAGGCCAAGTACATGGAATCGGTAAGGGATGTCGAGAGGTTCCGGGCGCGGATAGGATCGCTGCGCAGTGGAGAGGAGAAACTCCCGGAAGGGTGACGTCTCCCTTCCGGGACCCTACCTTTCCAGCTGGGAATGGAGCTTTCCCCGGAGCCGAAGGACGGCCTGTGCGTGAAGCTGGCAGATCCTCGGTTCACCCAGGCCGAAGATGGCCCCGATTTCCTTCATCGTGAGCTCTTCGTAGTAGTACAGTGCGATCAGCTGTTTTTCTCTTTCCGGCAGCGCGCCGATCGCCTTGGCGAGCACTTCTTTGAGATCCCGGAGGAGTTCCTCCTGGAGCACATCGTCCTTTGCGACGTCGGACAGGATTCTCTGGATGTTGGTGGCAGTCCCGTTGCCCTCGTCCAGGGGTTCGTCCAGCGAGAGGACGGAGAGTCCGGAATACAGCGCAAGCTGTTTCCTTAGCTCCGCAACCGAAATTTTCAGTTTCCTCGCGACCTCCTCCTCCCGGGGAGGACGGGCCAGGGAGGCCTCCAGCTGCTCGTAGGCGTTCTCCAGCCGGTTTGCATTCTGCCTCGCGGCACGGGAGAACCAGTCCATCTCGCGGAGGTAGTCGAGCATGGCCCCGCGGATGCGGTATTCGGCGTAGGTTTTGAACTTAATTCCTCGCGAGGAGTCGAATTTGTCGGCGGCGTCCAACAGACCCAGGATGCCCGAACTCACGAGATCGTCCGTCTCGATGCTTTGCGGAAGACGGAGCTTCAGGACGCTGGCGTGGTATCGGATCCCCGGAAGGAAATCGTTCACCAGGGTCTCACGGTCGGGTAAAGGCGGAGGATTCGCGGGGATTCTTTCCGCCGTTCGGAGAGCGATGTTGCGGCCCATCGTGTTCCTCCCTTTCAGTTTTGTGCCTTCCTAAGAGATGGTCACATAGGGAGCAACATGCGTGCCACGGGAGGAATTCTCGTAAATAGCTGGGATGTAAATGGAAATTCTTCAGACACGGCGGGAGAAGGCGATTTCAGGGTGTCAAAATTTTGGCGAGAGGACCTCTGTCTGACAATTATGGGCCATGCAGCCCTTTTCGCTTGAGCATTTCCAGGAGCGTTGTTCGTTTCAGCCCGAGAAGGGCCGCCGTCCTGTTCCTGTTCCCGCCGCAGAGGGAAAGGGCCTCCCGAATGAGGCTGTTTTCGAAATCTTCCCGCGCTTTCCGGAAATCGAGCCCGCCGTTTTGCAGTTTCTCCGCGGCCTTCCCCCTGGCCTTGTCTTCCTGAGGGAGCATCGCCTGCGGCAGGTCTTTCTTCTCGAACCATCCGTCCCGGGACAGGATGACAAGACGCTCCACCAGGTTCTCAAGCTCCCTCACGTTCCCGGGCCAGGAGTACCGTTTCAAGGATTCCATCGCATCCGGCCGAAACCCCCGGACCCTTCTCCCGCTCTCCCGGGCGTATTTCCCGACGAAATGGTCGACCAGAACCGGGATGTCCTCGACGCGCTCCCTGAGCGGCGGAATATGGATGGGGATGACGTTGAGCCGGAAGTACAGGTCCTGCCGGAAGCGGTCCGCGGCGATTTCCCTTTCGAGGTCCTTGTTCGTCGCCGCGACGACGCGAACGTCCACGTCCACCGCCTTTGTCCCCCCCACCGGGGTGAACGACTGTTCCTGGAGCACACGAAGGATCTTCGCCTGGAGGGGCGGGCTCATCTCGGCGATTTCGTCCAGGAAGATCGTTCCCCGATTGGCCGCCTCGAACCTCCCGGTTCTCGCGGTATGGGCCCCGGTGAAGGCCCCCCGGACGTGACCGAACAGCTCGCTTTCCAGCAGTTCGGCGGGGATGGCGGAGCAGTTCACGGGAGCGAAGATCCGGTCGGCCCGGTTGCTGTTGTAGTGGATGGCCCGGGCGATGAGTTCCTTGCCGGTGCCGCTCTCCCCCAGGATGAGGGCGGTCGCGTCGCTGCCCGCCACCTTCGATACGAGGGACAGCATCTGCCGGACAGGCTCGCTGACCCCGATGATGTTCTCGAACCGGTAGTGTCCGATGGCATGTCTCTTGAGGTGGATGTTCTCCTTTTTCACCCCCGTCATCTCGAGCGCCCGGCCCACGAGATGAACGACTTCCACCACCTTGAACGGCTTCGTGATGTAATGAAAGGCGCCAAGCTGCATGGCCTGGACGGCGTTCTCCACCGTACCGTGCCCCGTCAGCAGAATAACCTCGCAATTTACGAGGGTTTTCCTCGCGTGGACGAGAACCTCGAGGCCGCCCCCCTCCGGCATCACGAGGTCCGTGAGAACGACGTCGATGTCGTGCCGGTCGATCAGGTCCATCGCCTCGGAACCGGAGCGGGCGGGGTGGACGTCGAGATCGGGGCGGGAAAAGACGCTTAGAAGAAGCTCGAGGATATTTTCGTCATCTTCTGCTATAAGGAGGGATTTTTTCATCGTGGTAATTTTACCCTCCGGGAGGCGCGGGACGGAAGGTCAATATTGCGGGGCAGGTAAAGTTTTCCGGGAACGCGCCGATAAGGTATTTGTGCGGATGTTATCCCAGGGAGCCATTCAGTGAACATACCAGGTGCGGGCGGGAAAAAGGGAAACGGGTCGGGTCCAGCCAGGGACATGTCGGCCCGAAAGAAACGGGTCGAACTCTTCAAGGAAAAGGTGGAGAAAGGGACCTACCGCGTGGATTCGAAGAAAGTGGCCGAAAAGCTGGTAGAAGAAGCCCTCCGCACAATACGCTCCCGGGCCGGGCCGGAGTAGCAGGCGACGCTTTCCCCTGCATCCCGCAGGCGTTTGGGATACAATCTTCCGAAAAGGAATTCAAGAAAATGGACGGGGGCGCGCGATGACGCAGCGGACATCCGCGGCCGCTTTCGATAAGATTCTCCGTCAGGCCATCCTGGACCTTCCCGCGATGTTCCGGGAGTCACTCCAAAACGTGGCGATCGTGGTGGAAGAGTGGCCCCCGGACTGGCTTCTCGAAGAACTCGACATCGTTCCCGGGGGGACCCTCTACGGGTTCTACCACGGCATCCCGCTCCCCGAACGGTCTTTTCTGGACTCCGGGAACCTGCCGGACAAGATCTCCGTCTACCGGGGCCCCCTCGAGGGAGATTTCCGGGACCCCGGGGAGCTCGCACGCCAGATCCGGGTGACTCTCCTCCACGAAATCGGGCACTACTTCGGAATGGACGAGGAGGATCTTGCCCGGTTCGGGTACGAGTGATTGTGATATAAAAATGGAAACAGGAAGTGCACGGGTTTCCGAACGATCGGAGCCGGCAGAATCTTAGGTAAGGGGCCGGCGGAGGGAGACTGCCAGTGTACGTATTGCGCCGCCTGTTTCACGACGGTTTCGACCGGCCCGAACTCGCCCTGATCCACTACATGGCTGCCCCGGAGGATTTCCCCGAGGACGTTCTTGCCCGTTCGACCGCCGTGGTGAGGCCGTCGGGAATTCCCGGAACCCGGCAGGTGCGCCTGTTTCTCCCCAGGCCTCCCGGAGGGGGCCGACTGCGGGTGCGCTACTTCTTCTCGACGGTTGGCGGCGGCAGGGAGTGGTTTTCCCCCCCCTACGAGGTTCTTCTCCCGGGGTCCGACACCGAGGGGGACGTGAGCGTGATCGGGCAGGAGGGAGAGGGGAATGCAAAGCCGGCGCCGGGGAGGGGGATGTTTCGGCTCCCGCTGCCGCTCCGTCCGGAAGAACCGCGGGCGGGAACCGTCCGGTACGGGTTCGGAGCCATGCGCAAGAAGCCATCCCTCTCCCTGTGCCGCGTCCGGGTGCCTTTAACCGTCGGCGAAGCGCCCGTGGTGGAAGTTCCCGAGGCCCTTGCAGTCCTTAAGAACCGGCCGATGCCGTTCTTCCTGTACCACGTCCCCGAGGGAGGAACGGTTCCGGTCGCCGACAAGATCAATAGCGCCAGGATCACGATCCGGGACGAGGAGGGGGACATCGTCTGCGCCCGCGCCCTGTGGGGGGACCGGTCCTGGACCGCCCACAATCTCACCGTGATGGAAGCCAGGAACTTCTCCTCCGCGGAAGGAAGGGCGCCCGGGTATTTTCACTCCGGCGACCGGAATGCCTTTTTTCAGGCGAGGTCGGCCACCCTCGCCGGACTTCCCCTTCCGAGAACGTTCGAGGGATTCGTGTTCGGTCCTTCGGGGAGCATCGTGGAGTACTGCTTCCAGGTCCTCAAAGGCAGCCCCGGCGGGGCCTTCGCGTCGTGGATCAACGCCCCCTCCGGCGGGAACTGGACGATCACGCTATAGCATCTCTCTCAAGGCCGCAAGAAGCGCCCCGACCTCGTCATCGGTCCCCACGGTGATCCGCAGGCACCTGGAGAGTCGGGGGTGTCGAAGTACCGGACGAGGATCTTCCTGCGCTTCAGTTCCTCGAAGACAGGCCGGGCCGATCTTCCCCGGTTCCGTTTCGCGAGCACGAAGTTGCTTTGTGAGGGGAAGGGGGAAAACCCGAGCGACGGGAGCGCAGAGAGGAGCGCCGAACGCGTCTTCCGTATCTTCGCGATGTTTTTCTCCATCCAGCCGATATCCCGGAGCGCGGCCTCCCCGGCGGCAAGGCCTAAGCGACCGAGGTTGTAGGAATCCCGCACCTTGTTCAGTCCCGCGAGGACCGCCGGGTGGCCGAAGCCGAGACCGATCCGCATTCCGGCCAGCGAGAACGACTTGGACAACGTGCGGAGCACGACCACGTTCTCCTTCTCCCGGGCGAGGGACAGGGCCGTCTCGGAGGCGAAGTCCGCGTACGCCTCGTCGATGACGAGCACGCCCGGGACGCGGTCGGCAAGGTCGGCCAGGGCGGTCGTCGGAACCCCCATTCCCGAGGGCGAGTTGGGGCTGGCGACGATCGTGACCTTTGCCCGCCTGGCGGCGAGGCCCGCAGGAAGGGAGTAGTCCTCGGGATAGGGAACGCCTGTGATCCTCCCTCCCTGGATCCTGACCAGCGTGTCGTAGAGCGTGTATGTCGGGACGGGGCAGCACAGCACATCCCCTTCCCCGACGAATGCGCGGGCGACCATCGCGAGCAGGTCGTCCGATCCGTTCCCCGCGATCACCCGGGAGGGATCGAACCCGTATGTCAGCGCAGCCTGCCTCCGGAGTCTCGTTGCGTCCGGATCCGGGTACAACCGGAGCGACACGTCCGCCTCCGCCAGGATGGCCCGCCGGACCGACGGGGACGGGGGATACGGATTCTCGTTCGTGTTGAGTTTGATGAAGGATCCGTCCCGGGGTTGCTCCCCGGGAACGTACCCCTCCATCCTCGCGACGGTTTTGCGAAACGGTATCTTCATTGGGTTGCTCCTTGCCTGTGCCCGGGGAAAAACTTCCCGCCGAGCCGCCTCCAGGCGGGAAGCGACCTCGTGACGGTGTCGGGGGAGACGCAGAAGGCGATCCGGAAATGCCCCTCCCGCCCGAAGCCGCTTCCCGGAACGACCAGGATGTTCTCCTCCCGGGCTGCCGCGACGAACTCCATCTCGTTCCCGGAAGGAGAACGGGGAAACAGATAAAAGGCTCCGCCGGGTGGAACAACGGAGAAACCGGCTTCCGTGAGAGTCGCAAGGAGGGCATCCCGGTTCGACCGATATACGGGGAAATCCGGCTCGAGGTCCTGGACCGCGGCCACGGCCCGTTGCATGAGCGAAGGCGCGTTGACGAATCCCAGCACCCGGTTGCAGAAAACGCATGCTTCCGAAATCTCTCCGGCGTCCGCCGCGCGCGGGCTCACGGCGAGGTACCCGATCCTCTCCCCGGGAACATTGAGGTCCTTCGAGTGGGAGTAGGCGACCAGGGTGTTCCGCAGAGAGACCGCGGGGGGAGAAAAGGAGAATCCCGGATACACGATCTTCCGGTAAGGCTCGTCGGACAGGACGTAGACGGCCTTTCCCGTCTGCCTCTCCCGCTCGGCGAGCAATGCGTCGAGCGCAAGAAGGGAGTCCCGGGGATAGACCGCTCCCGTCGGGTTGTTCGGGGTGTTGAGGATGACGGCCTTCGTCCGGTCGGAAAGTGACGCCCGGATCGTCCCCATGTCCATCTGGAAATCGTCCGTGGACCCCGCCACAACGGGGACGCCGCCGCCGTTCCGGATGTAGAAAAGATATTCCGCGAAGTACGGGGCGATGACGACGACCTCGTCTCCCGGGGAGAGGATCGCGCGCAGCGCCACGTTCAGCGCGCCCGCCGCCCCTGTTGTCATGATCACGTGGTCCGCTTCGATGGGGAGACCGGTTGATTGCGTAAGGGAGGCCGCGATCTTCTTCCGCACGTCCGGGAACCCCGCGTTCGGCATGTACCGGTGCAGGTCTTCAGGCGAGGCGGCCATGAGCCTCCGCATCTCCTCCAGGAGTTCCCCGGGAGGCGCGCCGTACGGATTCCCCAGGCTGAAATCGAACACGTTGTCCGGTCCCCGCACCGACTTCAGCTGGGCGCCGTCCTCGAACATCTTCCGGATCCAGGATCCCTGCCGGATCGCCTCACGGACCTCCGGGGATGCGGGCATGTCCTCTCCTTTGTCTTCCGCCGTTGCTTTCCGGCGGAAACGGTCTCCTTCGCGGGGGCTGCCCCCGCAGCGGAGGCGGGACACTTCACGATACGGCAACGCAGAAGGTCTTTTCAAGCGGTACGGGCCGGTTCGGGGGATGGCCGGTAGCCGCCCGTTCCCGCAGGGAACGGAAAAGCACGTTTGACCTCGGGGATGCTATAAAGTAGTAACGTAATACAGGGAAAGCGCTGACAAGGAATAATCCGGGAAGGGGGATTACGGTGAAACCGTTCCGCGTCGTTCGGGTGATTCTCACCCTTGCTTTAGGTATAGGGGTTTCCGGGTGCGTGACCGGCAAGGTCCTGCATCTGCCGGGGGATCTAGCGCGTCCCGGAATGGGGGGAACCGAAGGGGGAACCGTGGGTTTTCCCACTGTCGCGGTGCTCGATTTCAACTTTGCGGGCGACCCCCCCCACGACATCGGTCGCGATTTCGACCGTGCCCGCACGATCGTCTGGAAGGGAGACCCCGGGAAGGCGATCCCGGACCTCATTGCCGGTGTACTGAACGAAAAGGGGCTGCGCGCCGTGCGCGTCCCCGTCGGTGGGGCGATTCCTGCGGACGCGGTCGCAAGAGTGTGGGGGAGCGTTGACAAGTTTCGCGTGGAGGCCAGGAAAACCGGTTCCCTGAAAATGAAGGTCGAGCTGGCGGCCTCCGTTTCCGTTACGGTGTCCGGGTCGGGGGGGAATGTCCCCCCGGGATGGAGCAGTTCCGTCGCTTCCGATTACTGGGCGGAGGATCCGTTTTTCGTCACGCCCGACGGAATACGGGACGCTGTCAACGGCGCGGCCAATGCCGTGGCCGAAGAGACGGTACGCAAGCTGGTCGCGGCCGGTGTGATTTCGCTGCCTCCCGAACCGTCTTCCGGGACTCCGGAGGGACAACCACCCGCCGGAGTGGGCAGACAGGGGAAGTGACCGGCCTCCGGCGGGCAGCGTAACGGATGGGGCTTTCCTGGACAGACCGGATGGAGGATGTTTCCACGCAAGAGTGGGACTTCGTCCTGTCCCGCTCCGTCAGGTCCTCCCCCTTCTTCTCCCGGCACTTTCTGGCACCGTGGGCGAAGACGTTCGCGGCCGGCCACAGCAAACGCATTTACCGGTGGGTCCGAAACGGGGAGACCGGCGGGTTTCTGTTCCTTTGCCTGTGCGACAGCGGGGTGGGGTGGGAACTTCTCGGAGGGGAACAGGTGTCCGACTCGCTGGACGCCATCGTGGTCTCCGGCCGGGAGGAGGAGTTCTGGACCGAATTCCTCCTGTCCTCACGAGACCTCCTCTCCCTCCATCCCCTTACGCTGCCCAACCTCGTCGAAGGTTCCGCATCGATTGCCTGCCTGCCCCGGGTGTGCTCCGAACTCGGCTTCTCCTTCCGGATGGAGGAGATGGACCGGTCCCCGTTTGTCCCTCTTCCCTCCTCCTTCGAGGAGTACCTCTCCCTGCTGGGGAGGAAGGAACGGCACGAGCTCCGCAGGAAGATCCGGAAGGCTTCGGTTGAGGTGCCGGGGTTGTTCTTTCGCGTGACCCGGACGAGGGAGGAGTTCGAGCGGGATTTCCCGTCGTTTGTCGCCCTCCACCGGCAAAGCCACACCGGCAAGTCGGAGTTCATGGACGACAGGATGGCTCGGTTCTTCCGCGAAATGGCCGAAGGCTTCCTGTCCGCCGGGCGACTGCGCCTTGCGTTCCTCTCCGGGGACGGCGGGGATATGGCGTCCGCGCTCCACATCGAATGGGACGGCGCGCTTCTCCTGTACAATTCCGGGTTCGACCCGGGATACCGGGAGGCAAGCCCCGGACTGGTGCTGTTGGCGCGCTGCATCGAGGACGCGATCCGGGACGGTTTTCGCGAGTACGATTTTCTCCGGGGCAGGGAGCGGTACAAGTACGATCTCGGGGGAAGGGACCGGGTCGTGTATCGGGCCACCGTCCGCGTTTCGTGAAACACGTTCTTTTTTCCTATCATACCTGTCCCCTGGAGGAGCCCGGCACCGGGCTTGCCGGCGGGATGAACATATTCCTCCGCGGTCTCCTGCAAGGCCTCGCCCGGCGCGGGATCGAGACGGACGTCCTGACCAGGGGGAAGAGGGACAAGGTGGAGATCACCCGCCCGTACCGGGGGATCCGCGTTGTTCACGTCCCGTGCGGGTGGGAGGAGCCGACCAGTCGGGAAGGGGCCTACCGGGCGCTTCCCCGATTCGTCGAAAAGGCGGGAGAGGTCATTCGGACAAGCTTTGACCCGCCCGATGCAATCTCGGCGCACTACTGGATGTCGGGAGTGGCTGCCCGGGATGCGGGTCGGTGGGAGCGCACGCAGGGACTGGTGTTCGCGTTCCATACCGTGGAGGCGCGCAAGGCGGACACTTCGGGATACAGCCCCGACGCTCTCTCTGTCGCGAGGAGGAGCGCCGAGGAAAGACTCGCCCTGGAAGCGCACCGGGTGGTTTTCCTGTCGGGGCACGATCTCGAGGCGACGGAACGGACGCTCCCCGACGTGGCCGGCAAGGGAGTGGTGATCCCTCCGGGGGTAGACGAATCGTTTCGAGCCCTTCCGCCGCGGGCGAAGGGGAGGCGCGCATTCGGGGTCCCCTCTGCGGCGTTCCTCTTCCTGCTCGCCGCCCGCCCCGTCCCCGGGAAAAACGTCCCCGCCGCCATCGAGGCGTTTCTCGCGGTGCGGGGAAAAGGGGGCCCGGAATCGCTGCTGCTCGTCGCAGGACAGGGTCCTCCCGCGGGCGGTGTTCCCGGGGGTGTGATCTTTGCCGGCCCGGTTCCCCACGCGGAGATGCCCGCCCTGGTTTCCGCGGCGGACGCGGTCCTTGGTCCCTCGGAGTACGAATCGTTCGGTCTGGTCCCGCTGGAGGCGATGGCCGCCGGAGTGCCCGTGATCGTCCCCCGCGAGGGCTATTGGGGAGAGACGGTTCGCCGGGAGGGAGGGGGAGCGGTCTATCCGTCGGAAAACTCCCGGGGGCTGGCCGACGCGATGGAGAACATCATGGCAGATGGCGCGGCGAGGGCCCGGATGGCGGAGGAGGGGAAAGGAATTGCGTCCCGTTTCACGTGGGAGAGGTGCACGGAGTCGTGGGCACGACTTCTCTCGTCCGCCGCCACGCGCGATAATCGGCGATGAATTCCTCGAGCTCCCGCCGCGCATCGTCGTCCGACATTTGCACCGCCGGGTGTTTCATGAAGTAGGCGGACGGGGCAGAGAGCGGGCCTGCGAGCCCCATATCCCGGCCGAGGCGGCAGAACCGGATTGCATCGATTCCGACCCCGGCGCTGTTCGGGGAGTCGGTCACCGAGAGCCTGAGCTCCACCTCGATCGGAAGCCCCCCGAACCCCTCTCCCTCGATCCTCAGGAAGCAGAGCTTGTTGTCCTTCTGCCAGGGAACGTAGTCCGAAGGGCCGATGTGGATCTGGCTCGGCGGAATGTCGTGGGTGAGAACCGAGGTGACCGCCTCGGTCTTCGAGATCTTCTTGGACTTGAGACGATTCCTGCTCAGCATGTTCAGGAAGTCGGTGTTTCCGCCCGTGTTCAGCTGGTACGTCCTGCGCACCGTGATCCCCCTTTCGGAGAAGAGGCGGGCAAGGGCCCGGTGGACGATCGTGGCACCGAGCTGCGACTTGATGTCGTCTCCGACGATCGGGATCCTCCGGCCGCGGAACCGTTCCGCCCACTCCGGATCAGAGGCGATGAACGCCGGAATGCAGTTCACCATGCTCACGCCGGTGGAAAGGCATATCTCCGCATAGAAGCGCGTGGCCTCGTCCGACCCGACGGGAAGGTAGTTGACCAGGATTTCCGCGCCGGAATCCCGCAGGGCCGCCTCCACGTTGCACGGGGTCTCGTCGGAGGGGACAAAGGTCTGGTCTTCCGGGTACTCCTGCATGTGGGGCGCAACCCCGTCAAACACCGGCGCCATCCGTACGATGGCATTCCCTTCGGGGATCCTGTCGGCGAATTTCGGCGTGCTGTTGGGCGGCTGGAAGATCGCCTCCCCCACGGGCCGCCCTACCTTCCTGCGGTCGATGTCGAATGCCGCGACGATCTCGATGTCGCCGGGCCGGTACCCGCCGATGTCGAGGTTCATCAGTCCTGGGATGTCGCTCCCGGGGGATTCCCCTGCGGTCCGGTAATACTCGATCCCCTGCAGCAGCGAGCTTGCGCAGTTTCCGACGCCTGCAATCGCGACGCGAATCTTATTCATTCCCTTCGCTCCCTGGGGGGTTCTCCTTCTCGGTGCGTTTCTTCGATTCCATTGGTACAGGATCGGTTTCAGCGGGTAGAGGAAGGAACTCCCCGCACTTCCAGCAACAAGGGGGGATTTCCCGCACCGCCCACCGCTCTTCCGAAACGAAATTCTGCGATGAGCAAACGGCGCAATCCAGAATCATGCGCGTTATTTTACCTTTTTTTCTAAGTGTTTGACAAAAATGAATCCGCGAATATAAGATGCCCCCATGCAAATTGAAAAGGGAATAGATAAGGAAGTAAAGAAAATCCGTGTAATGATCCTCGACAAGCCGGGGTATATGGGGAAGGTCGCCACCGCCATCGGGCATGCGGGTGCGACCATGGGCGACATCCGGCTCGTCACGTTCGGCCTCGAGTACAACACCCGCGACATCACCGTCTTTGTGGACAGCGAGGCCCATCTCCAGACGGTTCTCGAGGAGGTCGGGAAGGTCGAGGGCGCCATCATTTCCGACATCATCGACCCGGTCCTCGAACTGCACCACGGAGGGAAGATACGCATCAAGGCGGCGATGGAGATCGAGGGGATATCGACGATCCGGAAGATCTACACGCCCGGCGTCGCAAAGGTATGCAGGCTCATACGCGAAAACCCCGAAAAGGCCCACGCCTACACCGCAATCTACAACACGGTCGCAATCGTCACCAACGGGACGGCCATACTGGGGTTGGGGGACATCGGAGCGGTGGCGGGGATGCCCGTGATGGAAGGGAAGGCGGCCCTGTTCGACGCGCTCGTCGGGGTAAACGGCGTCCCGATCCTCATCCAGTCGAAGGATCCCGAGGAGATCATCCGGACCGTCGCGTCCATATCCCCGACGTTCGGCGCCATCAAGCTCGAGGACATCAAGGCGCCTGAATGTTTCGAGATCGAGGACCGGCTTTCCGAGATGCTCGATATCCCGGTGATGCACGACGACCAGCACGGTACGTCGGTCGTCGTCCTGGCGTCTCTTATCAATGCAAGCAAATACGTCGGGATGCTGGTCAAAAACGACGTCGTCGGGCTGGTGGGCCTCGGTGCCGCGGGTGTGGGGATCTCGAAGCTCCTAAAAGCATACGGAGTCCGGAAACTGCTGGGGACCGACATCAATCAGAAGGCGATGGATATCTTCGCGGGCATCGGGGGGAAACCGGTGACGCTCCAGGAGGTCATGAGTCTCTCCGACATCGTCATCGCCACGACCGGCGTGGCGGACCTCATCAAGAAGGAGACGGTCAAGAAGGGTCAGGTGATCCTGGCTCTTACCAACCCCGACCCGGAGATCACCCCCGAGGATGCGCGGTCGGGGGGCGCCGCGTTCGCGGCCGACGGTCGGGGGGTGAACAACGCCCTCGCATTTCCCGGCATATTCCGGGGAGCGCTCGACGCGAGGGCCCGCAAGATCAACAACCGGATGAAGATCGCCGCGGCCAAGGCCATCGGCAAGTTCGCCCATGAGGGGGAACTCGTCCCGTCCATCCTGGACATGGAGATGCACCGTGCGGTTGCGGAAGCCGTGGAGCGGGCGGCTTTCGAATCCGGCGTGGCCAGAACGAGAGAGGATGAAGTCGAGGAGACCTGACCGCGCAAGATCCGGATGCCTGCCCCCCGCTTGAAAATCCCGTCCTTCGCCTCCCGCGTGTCTTTCGCAACGCCGTTCTCCGCAGCCTGTTCTGATATAATCCGGGAAGTCCGAAATATCCGCCGGGAGGAAAAGACATGGTCATTGCTGAATTTACCTTGGTCCCCGTGGGCAAGGGGGAGTCTCTGTCGCCCTATGTGGCCCGGATAAGCCGCATCATCCGGAAGAGCGGGCTGCGGAACCAGCTGACACCGATGTCGACCATTGTGGAGGGGAATTGGGACAATGTGTTCGGCCTCATCCGTGCTTGCACGAGGGCGCTGGAGAAGGATTGCCGCCGCATCTCCCTCAGCATCAAGGTGGACATCCGAAAGGGAAGCAAGTGGCGGATGGACCGTAAAGTCAAAGTGGTCGAGGGTCTCCTAGCCAAAGGGCGATAATGAACCCTTCCTGGGTCCGCGGCGCTTCGTTCGTCGCGTTTGCGTTCTTCCTCGGATCGATCCCTTTCGGGATCCTGGTGGCCCACCTGATCGACCCGGATGTCGATCTCCGGTCGGTAGGGTCGGGGAACATCGGTGCGACGAACGTGGCCCGTGCCGTCGGCAAGGGGGGGGGGATCCTGACCCTGCTCCTGGACCTGGGCAAGGGGATCTTTGCCATGACCCTCGCGAATTATTTCGTCGAGGGGAACGTAGATCTCTGGCTCGCTCTCGTAGGGGGAGCCGTATTCCTCGGGCACGTGTTCCCGGTCCACATGAATTTTCGCGGAGGAAAGGGGGTGGCCACCGCGCTGGGGATCGTCCTCTTCCTCTCTCCCGTCACCGCCCTCATCCTCGTCACTGTCTTCTCCCTCGTCGTCTACTTCACCCGGTACGTTTCGCTCGGTTCCCTTTGCGCGGCCGTTGCATTGCCCCCGATGATGGCGCTCCTTGCCACGTCCCGCCACTACCTGACCCTCTCTCTCGTGGTGACTTTCCTCGTGTTCTTTACCCATCGGGACAACATTTCCCGTCTGTTCGCGGGCCAGGAGAGGAAGCTCGGGATCCCAAAGGAAGAGACAGCTAAGAACCGGGATGTTCCTTAACAGTCATCGGAAGTTCTTAGGAACGTCCCTGTTCTTACCCCTCCTAGAGCTTTCGCAAAATTCTGTCCCTCTCGCGGTCCCGTTTCTTTTTTCTTTGTCCTTCGCCTTTCTTTTCTTTTCTCTTCCCCCCCCCTTCTTCCTCGTCAGTTGCCCCTTTTCCCCCTTCCAGCTGAACCGCGGCCAGGCGGTCGGCGAACTCCTCGCAGGAGACCACGGTTACGTCGTGCGTCGAGAGAGTGCCGCGCAGACCCCGATCGGACGTGACCACGATGGTGCCGGCCGCAGCGCTCCGGGAGAGGTCCCGGATCACGTCGTCGGCGGTTTCGAAGCGCGAGGAGAACACCGAGGTCCCCCCCTTGAAGGCCTGACGGGTCCGTTGCGGGGCCTCCGCTCCACGCCCGTCAAACACGACCGTCAGACGGAAGCCCTTCCCCCTCACATACCCGGACAGGAGGTCGCACAGTTCGCCGCGCCCCTCCGGTCCGGCAGGGTCCTCCGAAAGAAATACCCCTCCCGACCGGGCAAGGTTATACCCGTCGACGATGAGATGCCTGCTCACGATAGCCCTCCCTCCGGCAGCTTTCCTTTGGGGCATCCTCCCGTCTTCCGGCGGGAAGGGTGCCGAAATAACGGGCGGACGATGGTCAAGAAATAGGCAAAAATTCTATCATCGTCCACACGATCCCGCCATCTCCTTCCCCCGGGGGAAAGGGGAACAACCCGGAATGGAAAGGGTATTCACCGTACACGGAAGTATTCGATCCATCGGGTGATGCGTTGGTACGCCTATTGCTCCGCTCCTATAGTTGGGAGGTGAACCATGAAGAAGATCGAGGCCATTATCAAGCCGTTCAAGCTCGATGAGGTCAAGGAGGCTTTGAACGACATCGGCATCCAGGGCATCACCGTGTCGGAGGTCAAGGGTTTCGGGCGCCAGAAGGGGCACACCGAACTCTACCGCGGGGCGGAGTACGTGGTCGACTTCCTCCCCAAGATCAAGCTCGAGGTGATCGTGCCCGACGACCTCGTTCCGCAAGTCGTGGAGACGGTGGAGAAGTCCGCACGGACGGGCAGGATCGGCGACGGGAAGATCTTCGTGACGAACGTGGAAGAAGTGGTACGGATCCGGACGGGTGAGCGAGGAGCGGATGCGATCTGATCCGTCGGGAAAAAGCGCAACCATATCAAGGAGGGAGACATGACCCCGAAAGAAGTGCTGGAATTCGCCAAGAACAGGAAGATCGAGATGGTGGACCTGAAGTTCATGGATTTCGTCGGGACCTGGCAGCATTTTGCCGTTCCCATATACGAGTTGAGGGAGGACAACTTCGAGGAAGGATTCGGGTTCGATGGGTCGAGCATCCGGGGGTGGCAGCCGATCCACGCCTCCGACATGCTCGTCATCCCCGACTCCGACACCGCCATCCCCGACCCGTTCATTACGCGGCCGACGCTGTCCCTCATCTGCAACATCGTGGACCCGATCACCAAGGAGGCTTACACGCGCGATCCGCGGAACATTGCGCGGAAGGGCGAGGCGTACATGAAATCCACCGGCGTCGCCGACGCCGCATATTTCGGTCCGGAAGCCGAATTCTTCATCTTGGACGACATACGGTACGCCACGGCATCCAACTACGGGTACTTCTACATCGATTCCGAGGAGGGGACCTGGAACACCGGCCGCGATGAGAGGCCCAATCTCGGCTACAAGCCGCGTCACAAGGAAGGGTACTTCCCCGTTCTCCCCACCGACTCCCTCCACGACATCCGCGACGAGATGGTGCGGGTGATGGAATCGATCGGCCTGAAGGTCGAGGCACAGCACCACGAGGTCGCTACGGCCGGACAGGGGGAAATCGATCTCCGGTTCGACACGATGGTGAAGTGCGCCGACGCGCTGCAGTGGTACAAGTACATCTGCAAGAACGTAGCGAGGAAATTCGGAAAGACCCTCACGTTCATGCCCAAGCCCCTGTTCGAAGACAACGGGAGCGGGATGCACACGCACCAGTCCCTGTGGAAGGGGGGGAAGCCCCTTTTCGCCGGGGAGGAGTACGGGGGTCTGTCCAAGATGGCCCTTCACTACATCGGGGGGATCCTCAAGCACGCGTCCGCCATCTGCGCCTTCTCCAACCCGACGACGAACTCCTACAAGAGGCTCGTCCCCGGATTCGAGGCGCCGGTGAACCTGGCGTACTCGAGCCGGAACCGGTCCGCCGCCGTCCGGATCCCGATGTATTCGCCTTCGCCGAAGGCCAAGCGACTGGAGTTCCGCACGCCCGACCCTTCCTGCAACGGCTATCTTGCCTTCGCCGCAATGCTCATGGCCGGGCTGGACGGGATACAGAACAAGATCCACCCGGGGGAACCGCTGGACAAGGATATCTACGCACTCTCCCCGGAGGAACTTGCCGGCGTCCCGACCACGCCCGGGTCGCTCGAAGAGTCCCTCAAGGCCCTGGAGGCGGACCACGACTTCCTGCTCAAGGGCGACGTGTTCACGGCGGATGTCGTCGAGAAGTGGATCGAATACAAGATGGACAACGAGGTCAATCCGACCAAGATGCGGCCACACCCGCACGAGTTCTTCCTCTATTTCGACTGCTAAAAATCCCTCGCGGCAATCGAAGTGTTCGGGGCCCCTCCGGGGGCCCCTTTCCTTTTCATGCCCATAAGCCCGGAACTTTTTTATAGAGGAAGTCGACACGGTGGATCCAGACTGTCGAGAACAAACCGAGCATCAGCAAGGCAACGAGGATGAAAACGGCGAGCAACCACAGAACCCAGGTCTGCACGCCGCCCGCCGTCTTAAGTCGGTCCAGGTGCGACGGGTCGTCGGTC
>Ga0255054_10000576_pt1 | contig 21755 bp, 17 predicted proteins | sample JV7_2_23_MG_FD_188634 | JGI IMG/M metagenome (GOLD analysis project Ga0255054, IMG submission 188634) | Seawater microbial communities from Jervis Inlet, British Columbia, Canada - JV7_2_23 | ecosystem: Environmental > Aquatic > Marine > Inlet | place: Canada: British Columbia | collected...
AATATCGTAGAGGGCTACAAATTTCTTTAGCATGCAGTCATTATAACACAGGAGGGGGGTGCGATCAAGAGGAGAATACGTGTGTGCCCAGCCACCCCGCAGCAGCAAGCATCAACGAGGCTGCCGTGCGCCACACCCAGCGAACCTGAAACTGCGTCTTCCCGTGTGCCACCTCAAGTGTTCCGATCCGACTGTTTTGCGTCTTCACTTCCTTGTGTACGGCCTTGATGTCATCCGCCAGCCGCAGCTCCATGGCTGCGAGTAGCTCTTGTAGGTCCATCTTCACTTCAGTCATTTCACTGTTCTTCCCAGGACTTCCGAATCGAATTGTACTGCCGGAGCGTCAGCATCTCCATCTCGTTGATGCCCTGGATCTGCCTCAGCAACTGCTTGCGCTCATCCTCGTCGAAGGACTCCAGGCGCCGGCGCTCAAGGGTCGAGCGGTCATGCCGCAGCTCAGCCAAGTCACGATCCGTGGAGAGCATGTCGCTCAGGAACATGTCCATGGGCTTCCCGTCAGAGATGATCTCCATCTCCATCCCCGGATCCTCCTCGGCCTCCGAGAGGAACTTGGCGGACCCCTGCTGCTGCTGCGCGTGCTCACGGTCCCGGTAGTAGATGTCCCGGAGGCGCATCAGCTCAGCCGGCGGAGCAGAGCCCGGCCCGAAGAAGTTGCGGTAGATGTCACCGAACCCAGGGATCCGACTCAGCGTGTCGTTGATGTTCACGTCCCGACCGCGGCCACCCTCCTGCCCGATGCCCGACCCGTAGCGAATCATCTCGTCGCCGGCCTTGACTGCCCAATATTGCGCCGGGAACTGCTTCTTCAGGAAGTAGTCAACCGCCCAGGGCTCGAGGCCCAGGAGGTTCCCGGTGTACTTCCGGAGCTGGCCGGTCAGCTGCTTGACGGGCTCCATGGTCCGCTCAGTGTAGCGGTCCTCGGGTCGGCGGCTCTCCAGGATCTGGTCAGAGATGATGGGGTTGCCCGTTCGGGGGTCCCGGTTCTCTCGGAGGCTAGCCGACGCACCGATGATCGGCACCGCGGTCGCCATCAGGTTGTCCGCCAGATTGCTCGGCAGGCTGCGGTCCACGTCGATCTGGCCACCCAGCGGGAGGACCTGCTCGGCGACGTGCTCCAGGAAGCCGGTCCCGGAGGTGAACTCCGTGTCCCTCTCGCCGGCGAGGTAAGCGGCCGCTCGCTCGAACGGTGTGCCGATGAGCATCTGGACGTGGGCCTTGGGCATGCTGACGTAGGTCGGGATCTCGCCCCACCGGGTATCCTGCATGCCGATCGGCAGGAACATGATCCAGTTGTTCTCCCGGAAGTTCGGGTCGATGCGCTCGATGTAGGCCTTGCCGTCCTCGTCCACGTACTGCCGGTTGTACTTCTCCCGGATCAGGGCGCCGGCAGCCAGGGTCATGGTGAACTGGGTCAGCCGGTTCCCGCCCACCTTCTTGACAGCATTCTGCCAGAACTTCGCCGTGTCGTCCGAACCGCGGGAGAGAGTCTCCCCAGCCATCTGCGCCGGCGTGGGGGCTCCCAGCTGGAGCTTGGCCAGCCGGTTGAGGCCCATGACAGTCTGCGCCTGCCCCTGGATGCCTGGGTTGAAGAACATCAGCATCAGGTCGAGGACCTTCTTGTGCTCCCCGCCCAACGAGAAGTTGGGGCTGCCCCCGAACATCTTGGTCAGGTACAGCGCCTCCTCCGGATGGTAGCCCGACTCAGCGAATCGGCGCCACGTCATCAGCTTGGTGGCGTTCTCCATGTGACCGGTCAGCGTGGCCATGCTGTTACCGACGCCGCCCACGGTTCGGCTCAGGGGGTTCGGTATCTCCGTGCCCTCGATCCCCAGGGCCTTGTACCACTTGTCGTGGAGGTAGAGCTTGGGGTTGAAGGAGACCTGGAGGGTGCTGTTGAACACACCGGTCCGGCGAGCCGAGGCGATGTCACTACCGATGACCTTCCCGGTCCACGGGTTCTTGCTCCCCTCGAACATCAGCGAGCCCACGGAGCTGAAGTACTCCTTGGCCGTGGCCAGCACATCTGTCGGGTGGTTCAGCTTGTAGACATCGGGTAGCCACGTGCGGGCGCTCTTGATGTCACGTCCGGGGTTCCGCCCGAAGCCGAAGCCCATGGAGTAGACCACGGCGCTCTTCGTCAGGGCGTTCTTGGACCTCTGCAGCAGGGTACGCATGGGACCGAGACCGTAGAGCTCCATCTCCAGGCCGGTCGGGCTCATCATGACCTCGGCGATCGCCCGGGGCACGGTCCAGTACTCGGGCTTGGGGCCGTTCCGGAACACGGGCACCTTGGCCATGTTCGGGTCGGTCGGCGCACCCTCCGAGACCTTCTTCATGCTGCTCGAGTAGGGCTCGAACTCCCTCAGGGAGTCCACCATCTGACGCACCATGGAACTGTGATGCGCCTCTCGGTACATCATCTCAAGGTGACGCAGCCCTCCCGTGAACGGGTCGATGGGCACGGACGGGTCTCCGGCCAGCTCCTGCATGATCTCCGCCTGCTTGGGGTCGATCAGCTTCTGCTGCACCGCGGTCTTGATGCGGGTCCTAAGCACCCGGGTGGTGTTGTCCAGGTGGCGGCTCAGAGGCGAGAGGTAGGGACCTCGGGCTCGGAACTCATCCACCATGTCCTGGGTCACATGCCGGCCCATCAGCTGCTCAACGCCGAGTGCTCGGTCGTTGGCGTGGGCCCAGCCCCTCATGACCTTCTCGACCAGGTCCCAGTCCTTGGGTGGCGTAGCGTCACGCAGCTCGGTCAGCATGCCAGAGGCCTCGCCGGGCTTCATCTCTTCGGGCAGACCCTTACCCCGGGCCAGCTGCTTCCAGTTCCTGTCGGCCTTGTCGAGAGACTTCTTCCGGGCCCTCTCCAGCTTGATGGCCCTCTTCATCTCCTTCGGCTTGACCTTGTTGGCCTTGGCCGAGTTGAGTGCGTCCGCCGCCTCCTCCCACTGTCGGGTGGTGCGCTGAAGGTTGCCGGCAAAGGTCCGCTCCTCCCGGATGAAGTTCATCAGGTTGAAGGCACGCCGTCCGATCTTACCGAGACCACGCTTGGTGGCCTCTCCGACCAGCTCTGTTACCTCACGTGCCGCCTGATGGAACTCACCGAGACCGCGGTCCTTGTTGTTGATGAAGAGCTTCCAGATGTTGTTGTCCGGTCCGAGGATGTTCCCCCGCTCCTCCAGGGCGATGACCGCCTCCTGTAGGGCAAACGCCCTATTACCGAACTTCCGCCAGAGGTTGCCAGCCGCGCCGGGCTGCTCTATCTCGGTGCCGCCCAGGATCATCCCCGCCTGCTTCTTCTCTAGCCGGTCCATCTTGGGCTGGGAGACGTTGGGCTCCATCTGGTTGTGCTTCGGTGTCGGCCAGAACTTCCACTCACCGGTCTCGCTTCCAGTCTTCTCGAGCAGGCGCATCAGCGAAGCCTCGGTAGCCCTGATCTGTCGTCTGATGCCGCCGGCGTTCGACCCTGCCTTGCGCACAGAGGCCCGCAGGTCCGCGAGCTTCTGGGTCTGGGCCACAACCTCGGCGTTGCCCTCAGGGGTTCCAGCATCCGGCTCGACCTTCCCAGCCTGCCGGGCCTCGATCTCATCCAGGGCAGCCTGCCGCACGCGCTCGTCCGGTGCGTTCTTGGCAGCCCGCTCCAGGGCCTCAGTGCTGTGGCCCTTGGTGATATCACGCAGCTTCTCCCGCATGGCCGCATCCGTGTCGGGGTCAATGGAAGCAGCCCGCTCGGGTGGCCGGATGAGGTTCTCCTGCAGTGCCTTCGATCCTGGGGACTTGGCTGGTGGTGTGTACGGCGTCGGAACCCTATCGGGCATAGGCTCCAGCGGCTGGTTGAGTCCGGCTCGTGAGTCCGGCCGCGATGAGAGACTCCGAGCTCGACGGGGGACAACTGCTGCCTCTCCCGGAGCCGGCTGAGCCTGCTTCCTTCCGACGCCATACTCGGATGTCAGGTCGCTGATGTCGGCATGCTTGTCGACCATCACCTGCCATCCCTTGGTACCCTTGACCACGGGTGCGCCCGTGTCTACATTCTTCCCAACCTTGCGACTCCTCGCCGGCGACACCCAGAACTCGGTGTCCGGATAGTCTGCCGCGAGCCGGTCCACGAAGTCCTCGGCCATCGTCTTGTCGGACATGGGGACGGCCTGATAGTCATCCATGCTCGAACCGGCCGGGAGTGTGTCCTCGTAGTCGGTGCCGTGCGAACGCTCGAAGTCGTTGAGGAAGTCGTCCTCAGCCGAGTCCCGCGGTCCAGGCGTGAGCATCTCATCGGGGAACTCCTCGTCCGGGAGGGGTGCCTCGTCCATGCGGCCCGGCGGTGGCTCCAGCTCATCGGGGATGGGCCTGACCTTCGCCTTGCCGCTACCGTGCAGACTACCTTTTGGCCTAGAAGCACGCCACTCTTCAGGACTTAGCGGTTTAATGTGGGCTTCAGGTGCCTGGGCACGCATCTCTAATGTAAGCTGAGCATCATCCCAGAGAGGCCGATACTGTTCTGGGTATGAACTTCTTGGTCTTGACCTAATATCACGAAGCTGCCCAGTAGACATGTTCATGATATTAGTTTCAATCAACCGGTCATCGAATACTCTATCGACTTCTGGTGCATCTCCACGATCGATTGCTTCTTTAATGGGACCACTTCGTCTATCGGCAACAGAAGGATCTCCGTTATAGCCAGGCCGATGATCTGCACCTTCTCCAGCTTTGGGCTTTCCGTGGAGGCCACTACGGCCTTTGGTCTTTTCCGCACTCGCCGCCATACGGGCAGCTGCCTGCTTGGCCTTGCTCACGATGGCCGGCGGAGGTGCAGGGGCCGGCCGCGTCTCGTCAACGATGTCCTTCAGGGGATCAACGACGTTCTTGTGCCGCGCCCGTGCCGCGGCCTGCTCGGCTGCCTGGGCCTCGATTCTTCGCTTGGCTTCGGCTCGAGTCTTCCGGGAGGTGACCCGCCATCCGACAATCTCCCCGGTCTTGTCCCGGAGGGTCTGGACCTTGGCCTCTGATCCTGGGTACTGCTTCTCCAGCTTGGCAGCCACCCTCTCAGCGCCACGCTTGACATTGGCCATGCCCTGCTTGGTGTTGATGTCGGCGATGGACTTCCCATCGGCATCTGTCCGGTAGCGGATGCGGTGCTCCAGCTTCGGCCCCTTGGGCGGACCCTTCTGTCGGCCACCCACACGGCCCGGCTTCGGCAGCTCGGTCAGGCCAGAACGCACCAGGAGGGCGGAGATGTCAGCCTGGGCGTCGTTGAACCGCATCTCCAGGTCGATTCCCCTCGCCTGGGCCAGACGCTGGAGGCGCTCCATGCGCTCTACATCCATCTTGGTCCCACCGAACCAGCGAGTGACAGACGCCTTGTCCCCCTTCTCCAGCCCCAGGTCCTCGGAGAGCTTCTTGCTGTACTCCCGAACGGCCTGACGCGCACCCTTCACAGCCTCGTCGGGATCCATGGAGGCGTTCTCGATAGCTCCGCCATAGACGCGGCCCGTGGTGGGGTCGATCAGTTGCGTGGCCTTCTCGGGTGCGGGGACGGGACGGGCAGCGACTGGGCCCTCAGCGGGCTTAGCGGCCGCAGCCGGGGCCTTGGGGGCCTGGGCGGCCTCCAGATCGTCGATCAGCATGTCGAGGAAGGCGCCGTCCTCTGGGGTCTTGGCGTGCTGCCTGAGGCCCCTCAGGACCTTCAGCTGGTTCTGTGCGGGGCTCTTACCGCTCCGCCTGGCACTGGTCTCTCCAGCCCTCGCCGTGCTTGCCTGGGCGGCGTCCACGACATCGTCCACCATGGACGGCGCCGACATGGCCTGCCGGTCCGCGGTCGAGAACCTGGGTGCTGGGGCCGACGGGGTACCGGCTTCCTTCCCGGCTCGGGTCAAGGCTCGAGCGCCACGGACAGAGAGTCCCCCACCAACGGCACTGCCGAAGGCAGCGGCCAGGGCCACGTTCAGGGGCTCAACCTCGTAGCCTTCGATGTCGCTTGCCCGGCTAACCTCAGACAGCCCAGCGCCGCTCCCGCTCAGCAGGCCGTACTTGGCTGCCTGTCGGCCAACGATCTGGGAGACGGTCTTACCAGTCCGGCCGATAAACGGTGGGAGAGCATCCAGGGCGCCTTCCGCCAGCGCCTGCCTGTGCGAGAACTCCTGGCCCCGCATCTCCTGAGCCTTCTTCGACGCGTAGTAGCCGGCCGTGCCGCCGGCGAGTCCACCACCGATGATGGCGCCAACTGGGGCTAAGGGACCAGTGACAGCCGCACCACCCAACGCACCGGCCGAATACGCGGCCGCGGGGGCACCAACCTGCAGAGCCGTAGCTCCGCCACCCTCCTTCGACAGGACCCAGTTCTTGACCTTCTCGCCGAGACTGGCGTCCTCTTCGGGAGGCGGTGCGAGTGTTGTCGGTAACGTACGAGCAGGCGAACCCGGGCGTGTAGCCTTGGCCCGCTCGATCAGGTGTGGCGGAATCGGCATTCAGCTCCCTTAGCGACCGCGGACGGTGCGGTCAGGTGAGGCCTGGATGGCCTTCATGACTTCGCTCAGGACCCAGTCGAGGGTCTCGGGGTCTTCCATGATGTACGTCATGACCTGATTCGGCGAGAGGCCGGTGGCCATAGCGAACTGGGTGAGGTTGTCCTTCCCACCCTGGCCCATCTGCTGGAGCCAGACCCGGACGAGGTCATCATCGGTGGCGATGTCGTCCTGGGCCGCGGGGCTGGCCGCGGGGCTGGGGGCCGGCGTGCGGGCTGCTTCTGGGAAGCCTCCACCAAGCTGACCGCCTCCAGTCACCTCTACCTCGGGGTCGTTCTCGTAGAGGTAGCGCTGAGCGTCCTCGTAGGACATGTCCATACCGGCCATGCCGTTGTCGATGATCGCCTGTCGCTTCTGCAGATACTCCTGCTTGTATGGGTTGTTCTCTGGCGCTCGAAGCACCATGTCCCCCGACGCGTCGTCCAGGTCAGCCAGCTGGTCTGCGATGGCCGAGACTCGCCGGTCGACGCGCTCCCACTCCTGGTTGGCCTGCATGACCGGCGCATTGACCGTCCGGCCAACGCCCTCAGTGGTGCCGAGACCCGGTGGGGTCTGCCACTGCTCACCGGTATCCGGTCGCCACACGCCGCCTGAGAGGGTGACGAGGGGACCACCCCTGCCGCTGCCGCTCGACGGCGGCCGCTGCCACTGGATATAGTTCGGCGGAATCGGCCGCCCATCGAGGCCTGTGAGGACACCATTGATCACCCGTCCCGTCAGCGGTGGGGCATCCGAGTTCTGCGGGTCAACGAAGGTGTGGGTTGTCGCTGAGTTCTGGCCTGCCGAACTACCCTGGAAGCCAAGCGTCGGATCCTGGGTCATCTTCAGGGCGGAGCGAGCGAGGTTGGGCTCCAGGCCCTCAACTTCAGTCAGATACTTGTACTGGGCCGCGATGTCTCTGGCTGCGGCTAACGCCCCACGGCGGGTTTGGTCGGCAGCGATCTGTTCCATCTCCCGCTCAGACCGAAGGAATCCTCCCGTGGGCGGAGGTCCGCCGGCGAGGGGCTTGGCCCCGTTCTGGAGGAGTTCAGTGCCTTCCTGCACGACTCCGCCCAAGCGCCCGGACGATGCGTTCGGGGAGGGCAGTGGGGTTCGGCCGAACTTGGCCGGCTGCACAGGCTGCTGGGCGAGGCTCTCCGCTCCGCCCGGGTCTCCGCCCTCAGGATCGCCGCCCTGTGCCGGCCCGGGGCCGGGTGGGGGCTGCATCTGGCCGGCGCCTCCTGGCGGGATTGGACTCCCCGTAGGCAGCTGCTGGTTCTGCTGGGCGTTGAACTGCTCCAGCTCACCCGACAGCATCTTGTCAAGGAACGACAGCTCGGGTGTCTTGTACTCACCCTTGAGGTTCTTCAGGTTGAGAAGGCCTCCGGACTTCTTCTTCGGCCCCTTGGACAGCTCGGCGAGATCGTTCATGATCCCCAGCATGTGGCCGGGGTCAGCCTTACCTGCCTCTACCTGCTCACGGGCCCACTCGAGTTCACCTCGCTTGAGCTCGTACTCCCTGTCCGCGTCTGCTCGGTTCTGTTCTCGGGCCTTGACCGCATCATCGGCGAAGCGATTGGTCATCCCGGCGAAGAACCCGCCGATTCCACTAGGCATAATTAGAGTCCAAAGATGCTGGCGACACCGGCGCCAATAGAAGCCCAGCGGCTCCAGTTAGAATCACCCTCGTCTTTGTCCTGCGTCCGCTGGGAGGCCGCTGACTGGGAGGCCTGAGCCAGTGCGCCGGACGAAAGAGCGCCCGCCTGCAGCGACTGGTTGAGTCCCTGCACCGAGAGATCAGCCAGACCCTCTGCTCCAATGAGCGGGGCTCCGGCCAGCATCGTGTTCACGTCACCCTGACGCTTCCGCTCCTCCTCAGCAAACGCCATGTTCTTGGCGCCACTCCGGGCGAACCGGTTACGGATAGAGCTGCGGGCACCCACGCCACCCTCGTTGATGTTCGAGATGGCTGGCGCCAGAGCCTGCCGCTGCTTACCGGCGGAGTCGAGCAGGTCGGAGTAGAACCCCAGACCCTTCTCGTACGCGGGAGCGGCGAGGCTGAACTGCTGCTGTCCTTGCTCACCCAGCATCTCAGCGAGGTTGAACTGACCACCTTGTGCGCCGGACTGGTTGTTGTCCGGGTTGCCATACCCACCGTACATGTCCGTCCGGTTGGGCGGCAAGATGTTCATGGGCTTGCCCGTCGTCGAGTCCCACCTCGCCTCCGGCCGCGGCTGAGCAGTCCTCCCCGTCGGCCGGGCGTTTGGCGAGCGCTGCCTACCGGCGCCCTGAATCGGATCCTGACTCATAGATGTACATCCTTGTGGGGAGTGGCTTCATGCCAAGGCGCTCCAAATAGTCCTCGACCGGAAGTATCTCCGTATGACAGAATGCCTTGAAAATGCTGCATTTGTCAAGAAATCCTTGGACTGCCGCCCAGAGACGGCGGGGGATGAGACCTCCACGATGGTCCTCCCTAATCCACATTGGCTCGATATGATACACCTGGAGTACCCACCAGAATGCGATGATGTCGCCCAGGTTGTCCTCCGTGACGTGGACCACCGCGTGGCCCTTGCGAGGAAGTTCCCCCAACCAGCCGTCCAGCTCCAGGAGCCGGTGCCACTCGTCGAACGGCAGTTTTCTCACAGTATTCATCGTGGGAACTTGAATCCTCCTACGCCCAGCCCAGTTTGATCCTGCCAGGAGGGGCTTGCGTTTCCCGGGGGACAGAGCGAATTGATCACGTCGAAGATCCAGCCAGTGGAGGCTCCGTTCGTCGGCGCCCCCGGTCCGCCGTAGTAGAAGATCGCGTCGTGGGACGGGTCATCGCAGTTACCACGCTTGCAGTTGTAGCCCCAGCGTGGGTCGCTCGCCCGCAGCGTGTTGACCACGATGTCCATGAAGCCCCAGTTGCCGCCCGCGCTGATGCAGCTCTGGTCGATGAGGCCTGGGTTGGCTGCGTCCACGGCCGCAATGACCGCGTACTGGTCGCCTGGGTGTGGCACGGCCGCGCCCGTAGGCACCCCGGGGACGCTCGGTGTCGTTCCCCCGCCACCCCCTTCTGAGCCGCCAGCGCCCGGCTGGGCTGCGCTCGAGCCCGGAACGAACCCGGCGCCCTGCTTGAGCATGGTCTGGTGACGCCTGAGGACACGGGCCACCTGATCGAACTTGGCCCCGCAGCCCTGGTCGATAGGGAGTGCGGCCATCGAGCTCTCCAACTCGAAGACCTTGTCCCACAGCAGACGCAGGGAATCACTCACGGCGTGGTCGCCGATGCGGCTCAGGTGTGGGTACTCCCTAACGGCCCGACTCACCGGCGCTCACCTCCGCCCCTGCCAGCTGCCTGCTCCGCTACGAAGCTACCGCGGGTCAGGTCCAGGTTGTCGTCTCCGAACGGCGAGACCTTCCGGACCCCGGCTCCCCAGTCGGCCAGCTTCAGCTCAGACTCCGGCTTGTAGAGCCAGAAGGAGGAGGCGCTGGTGAACAGGAACTTGACCTGCACGAACTTGTTGGCCGCGAAGGTGAAGTAGTGCTGCTGCTTGACCCCCACCGTGTCGGGCAGGGTGACGTTCGCCGTGGTCGAGGTCCCGTCCTCCCGCATGTAGGTCATCAGCAGGTTCACGGTGTCCTCGCTCCGGAGGGTGATCCACCCTTCGAGCAGGCTCTTCCAGCCCAGCGGTCCCAGCGTCAGCTCCTGCGTTTCCCACCGGTCGAGCTGAAGCGGCTCCTCGTCGAATATGAGTGACGCGGAGTATAGACGCCCGGGATTGGCGTCGGTGGGGAGTATTCGTACAACCCTTCCTCGGACTTGGGCGAAGGCGAATTGGAGGACGGACCGGTCGTCGGCAGTAACGGTGAGCGTGGCGGCGACGGCACCGTCGACTTCGATGGTGACGGTTTTGGCGACATTGAACGTATCACATTCCAGCTTCACACCCTTGATCCACTTGTCCGCATGGGTGTTAGCAATCGTGAAGTTCTGATTGAAGTTCGTCTGCTCCGAAGGCTCCGCTTCCAAATGCCACCGGTGCTCGAAGAGCAGGCAGTCGTTAGCGTCAGTCGCCACATAGCGATAGACGTGGCCGCGGAGGGGCGTCCACGAGAGATGCACCACCTGTTGGCCTGTCGCCGTAACGGAGAAGTCAGTTGTCCCCGTGGCGATGTTGGTGACCAGGGCTCCATCTACGTAGACGTTGAACGTCTTGGCCACTCCGAATGTGTTGATGCTGAGGTCCAGCCCGGTCGAGTATGTGTCCCAGTGATTCTCGTCGTCCGAGTCCACGATGGCCAGCCGCGTCGGCTTCTCGTTGGCCACCCAGTCGCACTCGTAGAGGATCCACGGGGCGCAGTCGGTGTCCGGCCGGATACGCACACGGTCAGCCAGCACGCCGGTCCAGCTCTCGAAGTGCCGGAAGCGGCCGCTGTGGGTGATCGTGAACTGCTTGGCGGTCGTGATTGTGGTGCCCTTCATGAACTCGACAGTCACCTGCCGGTCCTCGCCGAAGGTATCGCACTCGATCATCACGCCCATGAGATACTTCTCAGCACTCGAGCCGATGTCGTCCCACTGGGTCGCCCGGAGGTTCGTGGCCTCGGGCTCCTGGATGACGCTCACGCCCAGCTGGTGGACGATAGGCCGGCGGTTGCCGCTGCTCCACGCCATGTCGATGGAGACCGACCGGGCTCGCTGAGGTGTCGTGCCGAAGCTGTCCACCACGTAGCGGTTACGGTCGGTCCCTGCGATCAGCGTCTGCGTTGGGTTGGTGATCGTCTCGTCGTTGATGTAGGTGATGATGGTGATGTCCATCAGGTCCCGGTCCATGTCGACGAACAGGTCACCTAGCAGCTTGTCCTCACGCTCCCGCTCTGCAGTCCAGGCTCCGGTCCTGAAGCTCGCAGCGATCTCAGCGCCGTCATCAGACGTGCCATCGTGCGTGTAGGCGTCACCCGTAGCTCGCCCACCCAGGATCATCCGGCTGCCAGCCCCATCCTTGAGCACGTCCACATACATCGTCCCCGGGTCGATCCCGAAGGTGTAGTGGCGGAAGCGCTTGGCCTCCATGTCGTAGATCAGGTGCTGGTTGGCGCCGGCGGTGTCTCGGTACTGGAACCACAGCTCGGTGCCCCACACCTGGAGCCTCATGTCTACAGTCTGGTTCCAGTCGATGGGCGCGTAGCCGTTGACCGTCGCATTCGAGAAGATCCCGCCGTCATCCTCATCCCCGATCACACCAGTCAGCAGGTCAGGCGGACCACCGGTGGTCACCCAGATGCCGTCTCGGTTCAGGAAGAAGATGCCGCGGCTGCCCACGGCCATCCCCCAGCGGGAGAAGAGGCCCTTGGCGCACCCGGTGGGAGTGACCGTGATGGACCCGTCGGCGCTCAGGTTGGGGTAGATCCAGTAGAGGCGCTCGCGGGAGAACACGAAGCCCTGGCTACCCCAGTAGCCGCCGTTCATCAGCTCTTCGGATGGACCACAGACCTCGAAGTTGCTGAAGGGACTCCAGTGATCGGGCTCTCCTGGGGTGCTCCAATAGAGATGTCCGGGACGGTAGATGTCCCCACAGGCAAAGAGAATATCCTGGATGGGACCCCACATGGCCTTGACAGGCGCGGCTCGTACGATGGTCCCGTTGGTGTCGACGGTCTGGACTGGCTGGGCGTGGTCGATCTCCACGGTCTCCGCAGGCGAGATGGCGCTGTCACTCAGCTCATCCACCCAGGTTCCGCCGTCCGAATCGTTGGTGTCGTTCTCGTTGGTGGCCGACTCCTCGCGGGCGAGACGGTACCAGTTGTCGCCCAGGGTTCCGCCCCGGCGATAGAACCGCTGCCGGATGGCTGCATCACCATTGGCCGCAGGGGTGAGGGTGACCGGCTGCCGGCTGGTGAAGAGGCCGTAGGGCTCGGTCGTGGCCAGGATCGGCGAGGGGTTGCTCTCTGCGCCCGTCCGCGGGTCGAAGTCAGTGGACCGGTAGTCGTAGCCGGCGAGACCCACATCCGAGTTGTCCTGCCCGGCTCCTCCGTGGAGGAAGACATCCGAGAGGCCCACGGCCACACCCTGACCGGCCACGGCATTGATGTAGAGGACCACGCCGGTGACCGTATCCCAGTTCCGGCCGGTGTCGGAGCCGATGCGCTTGAAGTCTCCTCTTCGCAGGGGGTTCCCGGGGATGCCGAACTCCACCCACTCATGGGCTCCGGAGCCTCCCTGAACCGACTGTGTCGGGGGTCCGCCAGCCACCTGCCGCGAGACCGGGGTCCCAACGCCGGGGTCGTAGTCCACGAGGTTCCCGTTGTCGTCGATGAAGCCGCCAGTCGCGCTCTGCGTGAAGTTGGGGTTGGTCTGGAGGTCGTTCAGGAACTCCTCGTCCCCACCACGGATGGCCGCACCGGCAGCCTCGCTGACCGCGGTCGTAGCCCCGGAGAGCATGGCCGCGTAGTCGCCCGGCCGGAACGCCTTCATGTAGGAGTTGGTGTTCTTCCCCACCTCGGTCCCGGGCGGCAGGGTGCTCGTCGCATCGAAGTCATCCGACACGATGAAGTAGAGCCGAACCTCGTTCAGGAAGTTCGGGTCACTGGTCTTCATCCACAGATGGATGTGGTCCTTGTCGCTCGCCTCCTTGGGTGTGCCGGCGGTCAGCCCCACCTGGGAGAGGTCGAGTGTGCGCGGGAGGGCCGCGAACTGGTAGTAGTCCGTGGTCGAGGCCTGGAAGGTGGTGAAGTAGACGTGCGCCGGCGACACTGCATCGCCTGCCTTGTCCTCCACCGTCATGGTTGAAGCCATGCCGGTCCCAGCATGAGGCACCCAGCTGGCCGCTTCGGAGCCGTCGGTGGACTCTCCGGTGGCGATCATGGTCTGGTTCTGTGTGCCCAGGACCGTGGTCACCCCAGTTGCGGGGGTCGGGAGGCCGATGTCCAGGCTCAGCCCACTCCGGCTGACCTTCTTCATCTGGCTGCGGTCGGCGATGTAGGCCCAGCTCTCACCGCTCAGCACCGGCCGATAGGGCACGATGGACAGGGGATCACCGGAGAAGCCGCTCTGGACGCTCGAGAGGCCCCCTGAGAGGCCCATGTAGACAGAAGTGTCGATACCCCACACCCGGGTGGCTACGCCGCTCAGCGGGTCGTTCATGCGGGCGATGGAGTGGACGTGGGTTCCGGCGCTCGTCGCCTCCTCGATCATGCCCGGCCGAGACGTGAGGGAACCCTCCTGGTCCCACTGCAGGTTCGACATCCGAGTCAGCTGCTCAGCCGCAATGGCAGAAATTGCCCCACGAATGTTCAGCCCAGCGATGCCGGGACTGATCGTCGGCGTTGAGTAGGCGCCCTCGAAGGGGGAATTGGTGACCGGGAGGCCACCGCGATGCTGGGGTACGGGCATTAGACGAATCCTCTGACCATCACGTTGGCTGCTATGACGCCTTCCTGGAAGCGCATCTCACAGTAGGCAGCTCGCTCGGTATCGTGGACACGGCCGTTCTTCCCGAACATATCAGCCATTATACCATACTTCACTGCAGGAACAAACATATCGGGCACCATGAAGGGCTCCGTTGTGCCGTCCAGCAGCGGTGGAACCGCCACGTAGGTGATCTCGAACTCGCCGCCGTTGGTCGGGATCGGGGCCACGTGGATGGTCTGGGTGGCCATGTCCGTGTCGGCATACACCTGAGGCTTCGCTGCGGTCCCTGTGGGCCACGTGCTCAGAGCCAGATCGAGCTCCCGATGGTCGACGCGTGGGAGCTGGGTCCGGGTCCCGTCGTCATCCTTCCAAACAAGGCGATATGTGAGCATCCAGTCCTCTGGGAGGGGCTGGGCCAGGGCGCTGGAATTGATGATCTCCGCCCTGCCCAATAGGACGGGGGCCTCCTTCAGAAAGCGGGCCTGACGCTGGTTGGCGTAGCCCAGGACCTCAGCAGCCGTCCAGATACCGTCAGCCCACGTGACGCCGAGATCCGGCGCCTCGATCATGTGATACTGGATCTCCTCGAACAGGGCGTTAGCGGCTACCGCGGGCATTATCTACCTCCGGGGGCTCTGGATTTCGGCACATTTGGTTTACGCCTTCGTTGAGCCTTTGTTGGACGCGGACTAGGTTCTTTGTATTTCCACACATTCTTTTGGTTAGGCCCAGATTCAGCCGGACGACCTTTAGGTAGGTGGATATCATTTTTTCTGGTGCCGTGTCCAAGAGTCCCAGTGTCTCTTGCCCGTTTATAATTAACCTGTCTTAGTTCTCGTGCTTTTTTCTCAGCATCTGTTTTTGGCATTATCTACCCCTTTGCGTTTCCTTCACTGGCGCGTGGAACGGTGTGAGCTTCAGCTTGTCGTCCCTCGCCATAGCCCACCGGAAGAAGCTGCTCTCCCGGAACAGGGCGTTCTCATCTGCGGCGGAAGCCATGAAGGCCTTCAGTGCCGGCTGGGTCTGCTGAAGCTCGGCCGAACCCCGCTTGAGGTTCAGATAGTGCTTGGCGTAGTCGAGCAAGATCGAATGTCTTGATTCATTCAGATCGATGAAGTCTCCATCGGCGGCAAGGACCGGGGTGTCGGCCACGCCATCGATGGTCAGGGTCACGCCCGTGGCGATCACCTTCGGCCAGTAGGTCATCAGGGTCAGGCTCACCGGCGCCCACACGCGTGGGGCCGTGGGGACACCAGTGTCCCCGATGCTCTGGCCCTCCCAGCCCGGCTTCCCATAGTCGAGGTCCATCAGGCTGGCCTTGGCCATAGGCGTCCCTGCCTGGGACATGGTCATGGCGAACGTCATGGACTGCGGTAGGGCGAAGTAGGGATCGCTCTCCACCTGCAGGGCGTAGGTGATCCGCTGCCGCCACGTGCCGGTGAAGAGGTTCCACAGTCTGATGGCCTCGTTGAGGGCCAGGAGCTTCTCGGCAGCCGTGTAGAACGAGGAGATCTCGAGTCGGTCGTCGAGCCGCGTCTTGAGCGTAGCGAGGGTGACGTTGGCGTAGGCCATTAATTATCGCTCCGGCTGACCTCGATGTAGTCGTTGTCGGCCTGGACCAGGAGGCAGATGTTGTCGTCGAGCCCTAGGGTCATGGCCGCGGTCAGATTGAAATTCCCGGAGTCGGCCAGGGTGGAGCTATTGGTCGCGCTCCCGCCGACAAGACAGACGATTGACCCCACACCTGGGGAGTCGAGGTCCGTGATGGCCGTTGCGCCAGTATTGGCGCTGGTCGTGTGCAGGTTGCCCCCTGAGACATCGGGCGTAACGTCATCTGCAGCGATGACCCCGTCTACGTCCAGGGTGAGGAGCCCGCCAGCCAGCGTCACACTGGTGAGGCTTGGACCCGCGCTCCAGACCGGCTGGGTGGAAGTGCCGGCCGAGACCAGGACCTGCCCGCTCGCTACGGCCGTAATCTGGGCCATCGCCGACGCGCTGGAGGCCGTCAGGATGTCACCAGTGGTGAGCGTGGTGAGCCCCGTGCCGCCCTTGGTGACAGCAATGGTGGGGAGGACCGCGGTGGAGATCGTGCCGGAGCTGATATTCGAGCCGTTGAGGGCCGTCAGTCCAGAACCGTCTGTGCTCCAGCTACCATCCGTGCCGTCGCTGCGGAGGAAGGTCCCGGCCGAACCGATGGCCAGTTCCGAGTACTCGGGAGTGGAGTTGGCCAGGATGATCGAACCTCGAGTCACAGCCGACGCGTTGGTGTCCGAGTGACTGGCGCTCAGCATGTCGTGGGCTGCCAGGGTCGCACACGCCCCCCAGGACGGCGCCGAAGCTCCATTGGAGAGGAGACACTGGCTGGCGGTTCCGGCTGCCGTTACGGCATAGACGCCGGCGGCTCCGTAGACCACACCCCCTGCGGTCGCGGCCGCGCTCCCACCGGTTCCCCCGCGGGCAATCGCCACGGTGCCGCTGGAGACGTTCGAGCCGTTGAGCGTTGTCAGGGCTGAGCCGTCCACCCCCCATGCAATATCCGTGCCGTCTGTCCGCAGGAACTGGCCAGCGGTACCCACCGCGAGGTCATCCCAGGAGCCACCCACGGGGACATACATCAGGTCGCCCCGGGTCGGTCCGGAGGCCGTGCAGTCGGAGCAATAAGTCGTGCTCAGCATGGCTGCCGTGGCTACCGCGGCCTCAGAGGCTGCCGTGATCCGCCCCTTGGCATCCACTGTGAAGGCCGGGATGAGGGCGGTCGAGCCGTAGGTGTTGGCCGAGACGCCGGTGCTGGACAGGGTCGTGGCCAGGGCTCCGCCCGCGGTCGTGATGTCTCCGGTCAGTGTCGGGAAGTTGGCCGCAGCCAGTTCGCCGGAGATGTTGGCAGCCGTGGTGAGGTCCAGAGCCTGATAGATCGGGTCAGTGGCGCCGCCGATCAGAGGGAGGCCCGCTGTGCCAGTCGTGAGCCGGGCCAGGGCCAGCTTACCGGAGGTGATGTCGGCTGCGCTGGCGGTCGCAATGTCGGCTAGGGTCGACCCCGTCTGGTCAATCGAGGCCCAGGTGACGGTGTTGGTCCCCGCAATGGTGATCGTATCGGGGATATCGTCATCAACCAGGGCCCGGAAGGTCGGGGCCGTGGGGCCACCTGAGAGGGGGCCGATGAGGGCAAAGTGGTCAGTCTGGGTGTCGAGGGTCAGCGCGAGGGTGCCTGAGCCCACGATAGGGCTGCCTGAGAGGCTGATGACCGTGTCCAGGGGCGCGTCGAGGCTCTGGGCGATGCTGGTGACCGTTCCGCCCCCGGCGCCGCCACAGCCCGTGCAGGTCCCGGTGATGGTCAGGTCGCCAAAGGTCTGGGCCGCGGTCCAGGTGTTGGCCCGGCTCAGAAGCAGCAGCACCTGATCAGCCAGGGTCTGTCCCCCAACGGGGACCACCATAGCCAGGGCCAGGAGGGCGGCGGTAGCGAGTAGAGTATAGCGCTTCTTCATGTCAGACTCCTGCGGCCGCTGCCGATGAGGGCACGGCCTGTGGTGCACAGGTCACGGTGGATGCGGCCACAGCCGGGACGGGGCATGCGGACGGTCCTACAACGGGAGGCACCACCGGAGCGGCCGGGGAGCCAATGATGTTATGCGTAAAATAGACCAACGCAGTGCCAGAGGTGCCCGAGGCCGTCCTCCGAATGTTGATCAGGTCAGTGGCTGCCACCGATTCCGCGTCACCGGTGGTAGTGAAGGCGCCCGTGGTGGTCGCTGGGGTCGTGCCGGACCAGCCTGTGTTCACGCCGTTGATCCGGCCATACCAGACACAGTCTCCGTCCTGGCCGTTGCTGTTGACATACCACCGCAGGCCATTCCAGGAAAAGGCGATGCCGGCCAAGATCGACGCGTGATTCTCCGTGATCGTCCCCGCGTGGAAGCCAGTCAGGAGGCCGTAGCCGTCTGCTCGCCAGTCGCCGGCCGAGGCCACGAGTGTGATGCCGGCCGAGTCCTTGGTTGAGCCTTCGTAGAAACCGGTCGTGGTGAAGTCACACGCCAAAGCGCGGACGCTGTGAATCGTCGCGTCGGAGACCATCCCCCAACTGATGAGGTCGCCTTCAACCACCGCTACGGAGTTCGCCACGTCCTCGAAGTCACCAGATGTCGCCGGGGGCAGCGTCATGGTGAGTGCCGAATTCACGGCATTCACGCGCATGGTGAGGACAACCCCGGTAGAGCCCCCCAAGGCAGCAGACACGTTGGCGTAGGCATTCTTCAGGGTTCCGCCTTCGGCCGGGACGTATTGCTGGATGAAGGCTTCGTTGACAGCATAGAGCGTTTCGCCCTGACACACCGACAACCATTCCTGGGTGTTGGCGTTCATGTTGTTCGAGTTGAAGACGGACGTGAGGCGATAGACGGGATCGCCGCTGGAGGCCGCGTAATGGCTTGTCCAGTTGGCGATGGTCATCAACAGCGTGGTGCTAGTGCTGTGGGCGGAGAAGATTTCGTAGTTGATCTTATTGCCCGCAGCAATGCTGTCCGTGTTGACCGCGTCCGTGAAGGTGCCCGTTGTGGAGGCAGGCACGGTGACGCTCTGGTTCCCGTCAACCCCATTGATCCGACTCTTCCCGGTCAGGGCGTCGTCACGGGTGTTGGTCAGAATTTTGATGGAGATATTGGACCACGTGCCGGCGGTCCGCATGAGCATCGCGGCCTGAGCCTCGCTGGCGTTGTTGCCCCACTGGACGGCGTGGCCAAACTTCTGCCAACGGTCTGCGTTGGTGTTGCTTGCAGAACCCGGGGGACCAGAAGGCGTTCTATGGACTCGGGCGTCGGCCATCTATGCCTCCGCAATAAGTCTTTTGATTGGGCGGGCGGTTCTCTTGGTTTGCACGGCGCCGTGCTGGTTGGCTGCGAGGAGTGAGCGCGTCCGTGCGGGGAGGGCCCGATCTACCTCGACGGTGACCGTCCGCTTCCCGACGATGTCTTTCGGGAAGGACCAGCGGACGTCGTCGGGATCAAGCTGGTGCTCTTCGAACAGCACACGCAGGGCGGTATTCTTCGACCGGTTCTCGTCCCAGACATCTACCGCCTGCACGTTGAGGTGCATGGGGCACCGCTCAACGAACGTGGCCACGCTCGAATCTGCCGAGAACTCAACAAGACACCTGCAGGTGTCAGGTCGCCACCTTGTCATTAGTCCAACTGCTTGTAAGTGAGCCACGAACCCGTGTGGATCGTGGTGTCGTTGGCGCCTGCGACGTTCTGCGCCCACAGCAGGGACACTGTCCCGGACGTGGTCGAGATGGCCATGTAGGCCCAGAGTTCGCACATGGTGAGCACGCCGGTGCCGTCGGTACTGGGATTGTGCTTGGTCGTGAAGGCGTCCTTTTTCGCCTTGTCGGAGAACTCACAGTTGATCCCATGGATTCCGGTCGTGCCCGTGGGCACATCCCAGGTGAACTGAATGTCCTGCGAGGCATTCGAGTCCAGGAAGATGACGGTATGGACAGCATACTCAACGCTGGCCGAGGCGGAGAAGATCAGGTGGTCGTCCGCCTGCGGTGTGGCGCTATTGTTGACCACCTCGTCGGCAGTCTTCACCACGTAGGTGTCTCCGCCACCCCCACCCGCAGCCTGAAATGTTGGCGCGGCTCCGGCGCCGTTGCTGGTCAACACGTGTGTGGCTGTGCCGACTGCCACGGTGGTGGCGACACCGGAGGAGTCCCAGGTGATCAGTTCGCCGTCAGTGCCGTCCGCAATGTTGGCCACGGCCAGGGAAATGGTGTCGAGCGCCCGTTGAATCTGGGCAGCAAAGGGACCCTGGCCCTCAGCATAGGTGACGAGGCCAGCCATGAGCACGAAGCTCACAGCCAGGCCTACAATTGACCGTCTCAATTTCATTGCGCTCTCTCTTATGGGGTGACCATGGGCTCAAGTGCCAACTCAATGATGACTTCGCCGGTCGCGCCCGCGTTTTTCCCGGTCGCCGAGCGGTTCACCAACTTCACGTGAAGTTCGCCGGAGTTGTCGTCATCAACGTAGGGAACAGCCAGTCCGTCGATGTAGTAGCGGAAGAGGCCCGCGCCGGCAAGCTGCACAGCACCGGCTGTGGAGAACTGCCACCATCCGACCATCGTGTCGACGTCCGCGTCGGTATCTTCTTGGGTGTCGCTCGAAAAGAGCATGACTTCCCACGCGAGGTTCTGGTCGGAGAGGATGGTGATCGACCGCAGATGCGAGCGGGCATTCCCGTTGATGCCGGCAAGGGCCCCGGGCAGTGCGATATCCTCAGCTTCTGACGCGTTCTGTGCGATAGCCCCAGTGAAGTGGGTATCCTTATCGGACCGAACAGTGTAACTAAAGGGCATTAGAACTCCTTACCAAGCGTGGGCGAGTCGCCCAAGAAAATAGACGAAAACCGAGAGCCACACGCGGTGCTCCCAGGGGCCCTGGTCTCGCGTGACGGCCTTTTTCACCGTGTTCCAACGCTGCCCGGTCCAGCGTCGTGGCCACTTCATATGACTGTATCCACGTAATAGCCCAGAATGGTCAGAAGGACATTATTGTCATCTGTTTTGCCGTTCACAAAGAGGCCCTCGTTCACCAGCAGGCGCAGACCCGATATTGCATGGACGGTCTGACGCCCCATACCGAGATGAATCAGCACTTTGGACTCAGTCGTGGTTGAGTCCGACGTCGCCTCATACACGACAATTTCTGTATTATCGTTGTTGGAGACTGCTCTGTCAGCAAAGATAATGAGATTGGTGATGACAAACTGTTTCCCAGGTCGGGCCCCATAAAAGTTGTAGGCCGTATTGATGGTGTCCATTTCATGAAAGACCGACTCATCATAGCCCAAAGGGGCACAGATCAGTTCACCATTCGATGACACGCCCGCCATGTGCGGCGTCACGGAGTGCCCGTTGGTGATCCGCCCCGCTAGACTCATTTGAAGTAGCCCAGGATTGTCACGTTGGCGGCTGCGCCCACTGAGACAAAGTCGACACCGATAGACTTGTTCGTGGTGACGATGACCGACGAGCCCGTGTCCCAGGTGAAGGGCGTGTTGGCCGCGATTCGGGTGGCCAGCAGTATATCACCCTGGGAATTGTTGGTCTCGTCGCCAATGGCCGTCGCCGGGGCCGTGGTGGCTGCGCTTCCAAGGTTCCGGGGCGTCACGGCGGTGCCAGTCGGCGTGACTTCGGATACAGGGCGATGGATAATGACTTCTGTCGCGCTGTCCCCGGCTATCACAATCTTGGTGACAAACAAGTTGAGTGTCTGGCTGGTGTTCTTCACCAGGAGAATGGTGTCCGCCGCAGTGTAGTTGTATGTCGCGTTCGAAAACGAGAACGCCTGCCCATTGGTCTCCGAGTGCTCCCCGAGGTCCTGGAGTGTCACGGCATCGACGACCATGTGGCCCTCTGACGTAACCGCAACAACATTTCCGGCGCCGAATCCTTCGATTTGTATGCCCATCAATAGCTCCTAAACAACACCCTGAGCGAGATATAACACCAGAGCTACATAGACCGACACGCTCGTATTACTCGTCGGCGGCTTGATCTTGACGCCAATCGAGGTACCTTGGGGCAAGACTTCGTTGATCGAAACGAACGAACGGGTGCCGGTGTCGGCACGGACAAGAATATGGTCCACACCGTCAGTCATCGTATCGCCCGTCGCGCCCTTGTAGGCATCTGCGGTGAGGGTGTTCGCGCTCCCGAAGTTCCTATTCGAGTTGATGTCGACGTTTGTCGCCCCACTGATGATCGTGCCCGTCGTCGGGTTTCGGACGAATGTCGCATAGACATCAGCCGTTGAGGAACCACCCGTAGAATCGAA
>Ga0255054_10000581_pt1 | contig 21666 bp, 26 predicted proteins | sample JV7_2_23_MG_FD_188634 | JGI IMG/M metagenome (GOLD analysis project Ga0255054, IMG submission 188634) | Seawater microbial communities from Jervis Inlet, British Columbia, Canada - JV7_2_23 | ecosystem: Environmental > Aquatic > Marine > Inlet | place: Canada: British Columbia | collected...
GGTAGAGAGTCCTGTTGGGTTTGCGAAACTGGAACTGGTTGTTCTTGTTGGTGGTGATGTGCCATCCGTGTTCGTGGACAAACCGGTGGTGGAACCCACATAACAGGATCAGATTGTCCAAGTCAGTGGGTCCGCCTTGCGACCAGTGGACAATGTGGTGAACTTGTAGCCAGTTGGTGTTGTCACATCCGGAGAACACACAGGTTCCTCCGTCACGATGATGAACCAACCGTCGTAACCATCCCGGAACAGTCCGTGAGTTGCGTCCGACACCGATTGTCTGGTGTCCGTCGGTGATCACCGTTTCAACAACACAGTCACAGGCGAGTCGTCTTGCTGTCTCGTTGGGAACCAGCCCGCCGGAACCGAGTTCGGTGACACCACCATCGTTTGTGATTAGAGCTTCCAGGTCGGCGTGAACGGTGACCTGAGGTGGAGAAACGCTGGTTTGGTCTCCGGTGGTGGCACACACTTCGATCAACCCGTCGGCCATCCGAGCCGAATAGGCGTCGAACAGTCCGGTTTCGGGGTTTACCGGGATCTGGTTGGCAGCATCCTTGACGGCTTTCTGAACGATTTCGCCTCCAACCGCATCAAGATTGGCTCGCAGGTTGAGTTCTGATTCGTCGAGATTCCACTGCAGATACATGGCCCGACGATCAAACACTGTCCTTTCATCCCCAGCAGTTGGAGGATTCGCTCTCCGGGCTTTCCGATCCAGCGCAGTATTGGACAACCCGAGGGCCTCTTCGATCAACCCCTTCTCGGTGTCGGTGGTAGCCATACGGGAGATTGCATCAACCTGATCCAACGAAAACTCACCGGCGGCGAACCGTTCGGAGAGTTCGGGGAGATCGGAAAGACGTCTCGCCACTGAAACCAATTGCCGGGCCGTCTTATGACGGATCGAGAATCTTGCCGACAGCCAGTCTGTCAGGTTCCGGGAACCGTCCGCCAGGAACTGTTGACGACGGTCCACCTCACGGACCAGTTCACAGACCTGAGCCTGGGACGCAGCGGTCAAACCCAGAAACTGGGTCAACGTCTCGTCGATCTGGTCGTTGGTTAACCTCTCCCAATCCATACATCGAACATACGTTCGATCGGAAGGAAAGTCAAGGGGTTTATGCCAAAAACCCAGAAAAATCTCAGAAACTTCAGGAATCGGCCCTATAGATGAGGCCTTCGTCACCGGCGACCCAGGTCGTCATCCGATCGCCTTCTATCTCGATCCGAAATCCACCCTCCAAGGCGCTGATGACCCGACTGTCCTGGGAGGCAAGCTCGGCGGGGCAATCGCCATTGGCGGCGAAGTTGGTGAACTGCACCTCGGCTCCGGAGGTCACATAACTACCGTCGAGTGTGCGACAACCCGTCGATCCGATGAAGGAGCCGTCGGTGAAGAGTTCGAGGGTCGCTCTGTCGCCCGACACCGACGACACGGTGTCGACCTGAACCAAGGAATCGAGAACCCATACCGTGCCGGTCAGATCCGCCGTAGGCACCGGCTGGAGCTCGGCGAACACCATCTCCGTCCGGGACCCGCTCAAGACCAACTTCCCGTCGATTGTCTCGGCTGCCTCGACGTTGAAGAGGGCGGACATATATGTCCGCTCGGATCTCATCACCTCGTCGGGAAAGCAGGCTATCTCGGTGATGGCAAACTCCGTGATGGAGAAGAGTCCCCCGGAGACTTGATATATGCCTCCGTATCCATTGCACGCGGCGGTTCCGGTGATCTGGTCACCTTCCAGGGTCATCGTGATCGGATGGGAGGCAACCGTGGGGATGGGCACGCCGTCGAAGGTTCCTGTCTCGAGTTGCCATGCCCCTTCGAGACTGCTCGCTGAAACAGTGCACCCTGTGATCACCAGGGCCACGAAAGCGATCAGCGCGATTCTCCTCATTCCACTTTGACGTGTTGTGCCCCTCATTCGGTTTCAGAGACTTATCGCGGCGCCGGCTGCCAGGACAACTCCTGTCCACAGATGGAGCTTGGCGGTGAGTTTCAGCGCTCTGATCAATGCCATTCCATCGGTCTTGGCGTTGATGATCCGGACCGGTCCGGCGGCGAAGGGGGCGAACAGTGCGGCGAACATCGTGGTTTGTGGTGTCCATCCGACCAGGGCGAACAGCACGATCAACGGGAAGGAGCCGTAGACGAGGGCTGCAAACAGGGTTCGTGTCCTATCTCGGCCGAGGATCACCGCGAGAGTTCGTTTGCCCGCTGCCTCGTCGGTCTCGATGTCCCGGTAGTTGTTCACCACCAGGATCGCGGTGACCAGCATCCCGACAGGGATGGCCAGAAGCCACGCCGACAGCGGGGCAGTCATATCGTGGACGTATCGGCTTCCAACCGTGGCCACGGGACCGAAGAACACGAACACGAAGACCTCGCCAAGTCCCCGGTACCCATATGGAAATGGCCCGCCGACATAGCCGAGCATGGCGACCACCGAGGCGACACCAATGATGAGGATGAGAGGGCCGGCGATCAAGGTCAGGACAATCCCCGCCACACTTGCCACTCCGACAGCAATCCAGGTTGCGGTCCACATCTGTTTCGGGGTGATCACCCCGAGTGCCACCATCCTCGGTGGTCCCAACCTGTTCTCGGCATCAGCCCCACGCTTGGCATCCGAGGCATCGTTGGCGAAGTTGGCTGCGATCTGTAGCGCCAGCGCGCCGGCGAGTGCCCAAGCAAAGGCATCGACCTTGAATACTCCGTCACCGCCGGCGAGGCCGGCGCCGACCAGAACCGGGACAATCGCGGCCGGAAGTGTGTGAGTTCGGGCGGCCGTCTTCCAGGCCTGGAGTCTGGTCAAGAGCTCAGTAGTGCCAGGGGAACTGTTTGAAGTCGGCTTCCCTCTTCTCGAGAAACGAGTCCCGGCCTTCCTGTGCCTCGTCGGTCATGTAGCCGAGCCTGGTCGCCTCGCCGGCGAAGATCTGCTGGCCGACGAGACCGTCGTCGATCATGTTGAAGGCGAATTTGAGCATGCGCTGCGCTGTCGGGCTCTTGGCTGCAATCTCGGCGGCCCACTCCAATGCCACGGCTTCCAGGTCGGTATGGGGGATCACGGCGTTGACCATGCCCATCTCGAAGGCTTCCTGAGCCGAGTATTCGCGTCCGAGAAAGAAGATCTCCCGAGCCCTCTTCTGACCTACCTGTCTGGCGAGGTAGGCAGATCCGTAGCCGGCGTCGTAGGACGCAACGTCGGAGTCGGTCTGTTTGAAGATGGCGTGTTCCTCCGAGGCCAGGGTCAGGTCGCAGACCACATGGAGACTGTGCCCCCCGCCAACCGCCCAACCGGGCACGACGGCGACAACCACCTTGGGCATGAACCGGATGAGGCGTTGTACTTCGAGGATGTGGAGGCGACCGACCCGACCCTGGTCCACAGTTTCCTTTTCTTCACCGTCGGCGTACTTGTAACCGTCTTTGCCTCTGATCCGTTGATCGCCGCCCGAGCAGAACGACCAACCCCCGTCCTTTGGGGAGGGTCCGTTCCCGGTCAAGAGCACACAGCCGACGTCTGTGGTCTGGCGAGCATGGTCGAGGGCGACGTATAGCTCGTCGACGGTGTGTGGGCGGAAGGCGTTGCGAACCTCCGGCCGGTCAAAGGCGACACGTACAGCACCGATCTCCTTGGCACGGTGATAGGTGATGTCGGTGAAGTTGAATCCGGGAACCTCGTCCCAGGCTGATGAGTCATAGATGTCAGAAACCACGAAAAGAGAGGATACGGGCAAGAATCGTCTTGTGATCGAATGGCTGAGTCGAATTGACCCCGATCGACCGTTTCTGAAGACCGTCGACAGAGTCTGGACCTACGGAGAGACCCTCTCCGAGGTTTCGCAGAGGATTACCGACGAGGTCACGACATTGGATCCTCGACTAAACACTGACTCGGTATTCAACTGCCTCGGTGCCATCGCAGGTGGGGGTGCGGTGTTGCTTGGCCCGAGTATCGAGGATCCACGACAGTCCCTACCCGACGGGACAACTCTGGTGGTATTCACCTCCGGCACCGGTGGTCGCCCCAAAGGCGTCCGCTTGACGATGGAGAACCTCGAGGCCGCTTCAAGCGCCTCAACGGATCATCTCGGTCATGATGAGTCCGACACCTGGCTACTTGCGATGCCTCTCCAGCACGTGGCAGGGGTGTCGATCCTGGTCAGATCGATCTACGCCGGTGGGTCGGTTCGTCTTCTTTCAGGATTCGATGTGGAGACTTTCATACCTGCCATGCATGGGGGCGTGACAATGGTCTCAGTCGTTCCCACGATGCTGCACAGCATCCTCGAACACGACTCTGGGCCGTACGAGGGTCTGCGTGCGGTCCTTGTCGGTGGGGGCCCGATTGCAGGCGGACTACTCAGAAAGGGTGCAGAAGCAGGGCTCCCTGTTCTACCCACTTACGGAATGACTGAGACATTTGGCCAGGTGGCCACTCTCAAGCCGGGCTCACCGCTGGAGAGTCGGGCCCATCCACTTCCCGGGATCCGACTTCGTATCGAGCCGGACGGTCGAATAGCCGTGAATGGTCGTCAGTTGTTTGCTGGATATTTGGGTGAGCCAAACAGAAATGACGATTGGTTCATCACCAGCGATCTTGGCGAAATCGACGACGACGGGGCTTTGAGCGTCAGCGGGCGTGTTGATGCTGTCATCGTCACCGGGGGAGAGAACGTCGACCCGGTGCGCGTCGAGGTTGAATTGCTGGCCCACCCCGGCGTGGTCGACGTGGTTGTTGTTGGCATCCCTGATGAAAAATGGGGTGAGATCGTGGTGGCGGTATATGTGGGCTCTGCGACAGAAGACGAACTGGTCTCCGATCTAGGTGAGCGGCTGCCCCGTTACATGGTTCCTTCGAGGTGGGTGATGGTGGAGGCGATTCCGAGGACCGCTCTAGACAAGCCCGACCGTTCAGCCGCTCGGACTCTCCTGGAGGGATAGAGTCCCCTTCTCTTTCTTCAAGCCCCAAGCCCCGATCAGCGTCGCAAGGACCATGATCGCGGCGGCTATGCCAAAGATGGTGTGCAACCCGGCTACCTGTGCCAACGGATCGGCCGCCGATGCACCGCCGTCAGGGAGAACGCCTCCATTGGCGGCAGCGACACGAGCGGCCCAGATTGATCCGAGGACGGCGATGCCCACGATTTGCCCGAGAAGCCGGGTGAGGTGGAGAAGCCCGCCGGCGACACCTGTGTACTCGGGTGGGACGCTGCCCATGATGGCGCTGTTGTTGGGAGACTGAAAGATCCCGATTCCTATTCCGTAAGGCACGGCAAGAACGGCGAAGTGAATGGCAGTTGAATCAGTCCCCAGAGTGAGGAAACCGAAGTAGGTGAGGGCGATGACTGACAACCCGATGAGTGTGAGTCTCCTGATCCCGATTCGGTCGGAGAGTGTGCCGGACAGAGGTGAAACGACGCCCATCATCAGGGGTGCCACACCAAGCAAAAGGCCCATCTTGAGCACATCAAACCCGAGGACACCCGCGAGGTAGAACGGCAGCAGGATGAAGGTGGCTGAGAGACAGACGAACACGAGGACGCCGCTGACAACACCCACAGTCAGCATTGGAGTTTTGAAGAGTCGGATTTCCAGCATCGGTGACTCGACCTTGAGCTCGACGAGGACGAAGGTCGCGGCCGCTACCGCGGCAACAGCGAAGGCGAGGAGAATCCCGGGAGATGCGAAGCCGGCTTCCTGTCCGACGGTCAGCGCAAGGGAGAGGCTGAAGAGGGAAACGCTCATCAGAAACGCCCCAACGAAATCGAATGTTTGGCCGGGCACCGGTGCTGTCTTCGACACGTAGCGGAGAGCCATCCATGTGCCCACGACTCCGACCGGGATGTTCACCAGGAAGATCGCTCGCCAACTAAACGTCGAGATCAGGATCCCACCGAGGACGGGGCCGGTGATGATTCCAATGGAGACCGCGGTCATCACCCATCCCAATGCCTTGCCACGTTCCGATGTCGGGAACGCCTCGACGAGTATCGCCGAGCCCAGGGCCAGGATCATCACGGCGCCGAGTGCCTGCACGACCCGAAATCCGATGAGCCAGGAGATGTCGGGAGCGAGTCCGCACACCGCGGAGGCGATGGTGAACACCGAGAACCCGGTCGCATAGATCATCTTCTTGCCCACGACGTCGCCGAGACGACCCACTCCCAGGGTGAGGGTGGCGATGGTGAGGAGATAGCCGAGCGAGACCCACTGAATCACGTTGAATGTCGTGTCCAACTCCTCGACGATGGTGGGGAAGGCGACATTGACGATCGATCCGTCGATCGTCGCCAAGAGAATCCCTACCGAGACGGTGGCTAAGACGAGCCACTTGCGTTGCTGGTCGACCGGTGGCGTCTTGTTCAAGCAGCAACCGTACCCAGGTGTTGTTCCTAGGCCCGCGCCTCGACCCTTCCCTGCTTTGTGTGAAAGCCGAACAAGGAAGTCTTCATCGGACGCGTCTTGCTATCAAGATTCCCTCACGCATCGGAGCCACCGTGGTCTCGAAGTCCGGATCTGTGGCGACGAGACGATTGAACTCGTCGGTGCCGTAGCCCTCGTCGATCCAGCCCTGACCGGTGCCGTAGACATTGTCGGCAACCAACAGACCACCGACTGCGATAATCGGCTTGACGGCGGCGAAGTATTCGACGTACTCGCTCTTGACGGCATCGATGAAGACGAAGTCGAGAGCTTGTTCACCAAGTCGCTCGTGGAGCTCGGGCAATACCTCGAGGGCCGCTCCGCGAATGACCTTCACTTTGTCGCCGACACCGGCCCGGGCGAACTCGGATTCGGCAAAGTCGGCATGCAGCTCTTCGTATTCGACGGTGATGAGTTTCCCATCGGGCGCCAGCCCACGGGCGATCCAGATTCCCGAATACCCGGCGAGGGTGCCCAGCTCCAGTGCCAAGCGACCCGGAGTCAGGGAGACGAGGATTTTGAGAAGCTGCCCGACATCTGCGGAGACGGCGATACGTGGTAGGCCTGCTGCAACGGCACGGTCCATCAATCCGCTCATCTGTTCGTCCTGGTTTCCAAAGACCTCCCTGGCGTAGCTGTTGAGGAATGACCAGCGCTCTGGTGTCATTGTCATGGGGCCAGGCTACGTCCTCAACGGGTGGGTGTTTCTCCCATCCTCACCCTTGGTTGATGATGACCGCCGCCACCCAAGAGGAGATGGCATAGCCAACTATGAAGATGAACTGAAGCCCGGTTGAACCGAAATCAAGACAGTTGAAGTTGCCGACGGCTTCGCATCGGCTTGTGAGGGTTTCTGAACTTGCCGAAACTAGAGCGGTGAACAGCCCGATGACCCCGGCTGCGATGAGAAACCGGCGAGTTGTCTTGGTGCGTCCTTTGCGCCGCGCCACTACGAACAACGGAATGCCAAGGACCAACATGAGTCCGGTAAAGAAGACCAACGCGGAGAAAAACACTGCCACAGCGCCTCCCTTCGTCGTGTCACCCTATCAGACGTGGACACCCGATCCGGGCAGACGATATCGGCAGAACGGTGGTGACCGCGAGTAGGCCACTCCGCGTACTGCCGATCTCACCAGACTCACCGGCAAGCTGTACATGCAGCTGGCCAAACTCGGATCAGAGATCTCTTGGACTGCTGTCGGACGGCTCGTCGAAGGACATGTCCCAGATGGGTCCTGACAATCTAGATGCTCAATCGTCGAGGGTCGGGCGGCGTCGTTGCTTCTTGACATCCGAGCGCGCCTTCTTCTCCGTCAGCCGCTTGTTCTTCGATGCCCGGGATGGCCGTGTCTGTTGCCTTGGTTTGGGGTCGGCGAGAGCCTCTTCGATTCGCCGGACAAGACGTTGACGGGCCTTCTCCCGGTTCTGATGTTGCGATCGGGAGTCGCCTGAGGTCACGGCGATGACGTTGCCAAGTCGCGATGCCAGCTTTTCTCTCAACTCCGATGGGAGTGAACTCTCATCGACACGAAATCGAAGACGTACCGTCGTCTCGTTTCGGTTGGCATGTTGGCCACCGGGACCACCCGAGGTCTCGAACCTCTCCTCCAACTCGGCTCCGGGGATGAGCCAATCTCCGACCTCGAGGTCGTCCATCGTCAGCCCTCGTCGTAGTACTCGGTCCCGAGGTGGGTGATCATCTCCTCACCCATCATGTGGCGGAGGTTGTTCTTCAGCTTGGTGAGCTGGATGAACAGATCATTCTCCGGGTAGAGACCGGTGGCGGTCTGAGGGCTCTTGAAGTAGAACGACAACCACTCCTGCACCCCGCTCTTTCCTGCCCGAGCTGCCAGATCCATGAACAGGGCCAGGTCGAGAACGATCGGTGCCGCCAGGATCGAGTCCTTGCAGAGGAAATCGACCTTGATCTGCATCGGATAGCCGAGCCATCCAAAGATGTCGATGTGGTCCCAGCCCTCTTTGTCATCTCCTTTTGGCGGGTAGTAGTTGATGCGTACCTTGTGATAGAGGTCGCCATAAAGACTCGGATAGACGTCGGGTTGGAGAATGTGCTCCAAGACGCCGAGCTTGGAGACTTCCTTTGATCTGAAGCTGTCGGGGTCGTCGAGAACCTCACCGTCGCGATTGCCGAGAATGTTGGTGGAGAACCACCCTTTGATACCGAGCATTCTCGCCTTGAGGCCGGGGGCGACCATGGTCTTTATCAGGGTCTGACCGGTCTTGAAATCCTTGCCGGCTATAGGCACTCCTTCCTGAGCGGCGAGCTGAGTCATCGCCGGGATGTCCACTGAGAGATTGGGAGCACCGTTGGCAAACGGGACACCCATCTTCAGGCATGCATAGGCGTAGACCTGTGAGGGTGAGATCTTCGGGTTGCTGTCCTTGAGTCCTTGCTCGAACGAGCCGAGGTCGAAGTGGACTTCGGTGGGCTCCTCGTAGCCCTCGGTGGAGCCACACCAGACCGCCACCAGTCGATCGACCTCCTTCTCGGCCCGGAAACGATCGATGTCCTCCATGAGAGCTTCGGCATCGTCCATCAGAGTCCCGGTTGACTCCTTGACCTGGTCGACCCCGTCGAGGTTTCTGACCCAACTGGGTGAGAAAACGGCTGGCATTGGCCGTACTGCCCGTAACTCATCGCCGATGCCTTCGATGTGGCGAGCATCGAGGACCCCGGCCTTCATCGCCGCGGTGTAGGCGTCATCGGAGTAAGGGTCCCAACCACCAAATTCGAGGTCGTCGAGATCTGCCAGGGGAACGAAATCCCGAATCAACGGGTTGCGCTCGTCGGTGCGTTTTCCCAGCCTGATGTGCGCCATCTGGGTAAGAGATCCGGTCGGTTCGGCGTATCCTTTGCGAGCTGCCATGACACCGGAGATGAAGGTGGTGGCTACCGCACCCATCCCCGGGGTGAGGACACCGAGCTTCCCCACTGGGGGGGTCAACGTTGGTTCTGACATGAGGCCTCCTGGAGGAACACGGTATCGGAGTTCGGCGTTTTCCGGTGAATCGGCCAGCGTTAGGCTCGGTCTGTGGATTCTCCTCCCGACTCCCTAGGCCCTGGCGTCGACGTGGCGCTCCTCGCAGACGCGGTTCAGGCGGTGCGTGGCAAGTTGTTCATCCTCGGTGGGGGATGGGACACGCTTTGGGTTCAGAGATTCCCTGCCAGACATCCCAGCCTGGCGATTGGACTGCGACTCCGGGTTCCGGTTTCCTGGGCCAGCGACAGTCTCAAACTCTCGGTCGAGCTGCAAGACGCCGACGGTCACCCGCTGCTACCGCGCCCGCTCTCCCACGACATAGCGATGCCGTCGAGCACGCAGCATCCGCCCAACGCATCCGACTTCGGTCTGATCCGTTCGTTCACCTTCAACAATCTGATGTTCGAGAGGGAAGGCTCCTACTCGTTTGTGATCTCCGTGGATGACGAGCCGGTGTCCAGGCTTCGATTCTCCGTGCGAGCCCGCGCTCCCAGAACCCAGCCGGAGCCGGACTAGCAGGCTCCTACGGGCCATTCCGTCTAATTCGGTGTTTGCATAAAGTTGATACCCCCATACCGTTACATGGTCTCTGGGGCGCGCAAACGGTCCCGGTCTTCTTCCAGAATCCCACGGAGGCTTCATGCTGTTCAGAACCATCAGGCGGCTGGCTGCGCTTGTCGCGGCGTTGGCGGTCGGTTTCATCGTGGTTGTCCCGGCACCGCCGGCACGAGCCCACTCTGATGTCAGTCCGCCGTTTGAGATTCGGTTTCCCCAGGAGACCGACAAGACGAGCTTCTCCGACGATTGGGGAGCGCGCCGATCTGGGGGCCGCAGGCACATCGGAACGGATCTCATGGCGGACGCCAAGATGACCCAGGTGTACGCCGCTGCCGACGGTGTTGTGGTCAAGGTGAACGAGAGCCCTCGAGCCGGTCGTTATCTGATCATCGAACACGCCGAAGGGTGGGAGACCTACTACATCCATCTCAACAATGACGGCGTTGACGACGACAGCGGCGAAGGCCCATGGACACTGACACTGGCGCCAGGCGTCGAGGAAGGCGCCTCGGTCGAGGCCGGTCAACTCATCGGTTGGGCAGGAGACTCCGGCAACGCGGAGCACAATTTGCCGCACACCCACTTCGAGCTTCGTCTTAACGGACGACCGTTGAACCCCTATCCGTATCTCGAAGCCGCGTTTGAGCGGGACCATGCGGACCTGCTGCGGAAGATACAGACCCTGCTCAACCAGATTGACGGTTCTGTTCAGATCGTCTGAGCGTCGTCCAACGCAACGACCTTCTCGACCAGCTCGGGATCGTCGGGATCCACCCTGACGACCTCCCTTGTTTGAGTTCGTGGGTGTTCAGCGTGTGAGACCCATATGACCCGGGTCACCTCCGAGTTGGCCACGGCTCTTGCCCAGCCGCGAAGAACATCGTCGACGGTTTGGGCGAAGGATCGCTCCCGGTCGTCCATGGCTGCTTCGACGATGAGTATTGCCGAGAAGCACCGGGTAGATGCCGTCTCCACATGACTCTCGTCAGAGACATCTCCGAGGGCTACCTTGAAGCCGCTCCTCTTCAATTTCTCACAGACGCTCTCATCGGAGACGAACGCCCTGATCTCACGATCCGGCTCAGCCAGGCCATCGAGGATGGCCCGACCGGCGGAAGTGTCTGCACCTACGACGATCACCGGCACGGCACGAAACCTACATGACCATGAGAGTTCTCCCCATCGAAAACGGTCGAGTACAATCCCACTACCTTGATAGTGTTAATTCATCGGGCGTCCGGTTGTCGAAGCCCCAAAACAGTTCCTATTGAGGTGGGTTTCCATGGCCACAGTTGATATTGATCTAGGCGGCTACCAGCTCGGCTGGCATGACGAGGTAGAGCTTGCTTTCGAGCCTCGCAGGGGATTGGACGAGGACGTCATTCGCGACATGTCTGCCATGAAAGGCGAGCCCGAATGGATGCTCGATTTCAGGCTGAAGTCGTATCGGCGATTTCTCAGCAAACCCATGCCCAAATGGGGTGGAGGTGGTGCCCTGGACGACATCGACTTCGACAACATCTATTACTACGTCAAGCCAGAGGGTGAGCAGCAAAAGGACTGGGACATGGTTCCCGAGTCCATAAAGGAAACCTATGAGAAGCTCGGTATCCCCGAGGCCGAGCGCAAGTACCTGGCAGGGGTTACCGCTCAGTATGAGTCGGAGGTTGTGTACCACCGCAACCGTGAGGATCTCGAAGAACTCGGCGTGCTCTTCACAGACATGGACACCGCACTGCGCGACTACCCGGACATCGTCAAAGAGCATATGGGAACCATCATTCCCCCCAGCGACAACAAGTTCGCTGCACTCAACTCGGCCGTTTGGTCCGGTGGCTCCTTCATCTACGTGCCGCCCGGCGTTGAGGTGGATCAGCCTTTGCAGGCCTACTTCAGGATCAACTCCGAGAACATGGGTCAGTTCGAGCGGACCCTGATCATCGTCGACGAGGGCGCCTACGTGCATTACGTCGAAGGCTGCTCGGCACCCACGTACAGCACCGACTCGCTGCATTCAGCCGTTGTCGAGATCATCGTGAAGGAGGGTGGTCGCTGCCGCTACACGACCATTCAGAACTGGTCGAACAATGTATTCAATCTGGTCACGAAGCGGGCCGCCGCCTACCGAAACGCCACCATGGAATGGGTCGACGGAAACTTGGGAAGCCGCCTCACTATGAAGTACCCGGCGGTGTGGCTCATGGAGCCCGGCGCACACGGAGAAGTGCTCTCCATCGCTTTTGCGGGCGAGGGTCAACATCAGGACGCCGGCGCCAAGATGGTTCACGTCGCTCCCGACACAACCTCCACGATTGTCTCCAAGTCGATCTGCAAGGATGGCGGTCGCGCCGGCTATCGCGGTCTTGTCAGGGTGGAGCCCGGAGCGGAGAGCGCCAAGAGTTTCGTGCGCTGTGATGCCCTGATCCTCGATGACAAGAGCAGGTCGGACACCTATCCCTATATGGAGATCGAGGAGAACGACGCCGAAATCGGTCATGAGGCGACCGTTTCCAAAGTCGGCGAGGAGCAACTGTTCTATCTGATGTCCCGGGGTCTCACTGAAGAAGAGGCAACGTCGATGGTCGTCGCCGGATTCATCGAGCCGATCATCAAGGAACTGCCGATGGAGTACGCGGTGGAGATGAACCGTCTGATCGAGCTCAACATGGCGAAGGCCGGAGCGGTGGGTTAACTCTCCGCCCTTCAGACGTTGCTGCGGCCCACCACGAAGCCGAGGACGAGACCGCCCACAGCTCCCCAGACCACTGAGAAGTCATCGCCTATGGCGTAGATCGAAGGAGCCCCGGCAATTCGGAAGATCGCCGATAGGGCGATGCCACCGATGACTCCCATGAGAATGGTCCCGAACAGGTTGTCGGCGCTGGCCAAAAACCCACCGATCAGACCAGCTACCCCGCCGACACCCCCAATTATGAGAAGTGCCTCCATTGTCGAAGCGTCTATGAACATGGCGTCAGGCTAGGCCGAAACAACGTTTTCCTCGATGATGTCCGAGATCCGGAACTGAACCGACCTTCCGGAGAGGCCGAAGGGCTCTGTGAGGAGAAGGACGATCGTGGTCGGTCCCCGGCTCACGATGTGACCGGTGTAGGTGTGCAAACCGTCCTGATCTTTGGTGATAAACGTTACGACCATTCTCTTCTTCTCCGACTCCCTCTATCGGCAAAAGGTTGCCAATCCCGTAGGCCGGATGTCCATACTTGTCCAGGACATGTCAGAACCACGGTTTATTCATTCGTTAACACGGCTCGTCTAGCTTCGAAGAACGTGCGTTTACTCGTAGTCGAAGACGAACCCGATCTCGCAGATGCCATCGCCCGCGGATTGCGACGCGACGGCCACGCTGTTGACGTCGCTCACACCGTGCTCGAGGCCGACATCAAGCTTCGCTCTGCAGGCTACGACCTGGCCCTTCTCGATTGGAATCTGCCCGACGGGTCGGGCCTCCAACTCTGTCGGGGACTCGTGTCGGGCGAACTTCCGACCCTGGAAGGTGGTCGCCCCCGCATCCTGATGCTGACGGCGCGAGATGAGGTGGAAGACAGAGTGGCCGGCCTGGACTCGGGCGCCGACGACTATCTGGTCAAGCCCTTTGCGTTCGACGAGTTGTCTGCCCGGGTCCGAGCATTGCTGCGCCGCGAGCCCGACGTCGATCCGATCCTCGAGGTCGGCCCTCTCATCCTGGACCACGCAAGGTTCGTGGCAACACGCCACGACGTCCCACTCGATCTCACGGCCAAGGAGTTCGCGCTTCTTCACTACTTCATGGCCCATGCCGGCATCGTCTTGGGTCAGGAGCATCTGCTCGAGCACGTATGGGATGAGATGACCGATCCGCTCACCAACGTCGTTCGGGTGACCGTCAGCAATCTCCGCAAGAAACTCGGGGACCCGCCGCTGATCACAACCGTCGCCGGCCGCGGTTATCGGCTGGAGGAATAATGCCGAGTGGGCACACCAATAGCTGGCAGTCGATCCGGTTCCGTCTCTCAGTTCAGTACTCCGCGGTGGTATTCGGTCTTGGCGGAGCGGTCCTCGGTGTGGTGTACCTGGCGTTGCGGCAGTGGCTTCGATCACAAACCATGACGACCGTGATCGTCACCGGTCAGAGGGTGGTCCTCAACGATGGCCGCATCGTTGTCATGCCGCGTTTGGAGGAGATCGAGGTGCGGGCGATCGAGTATGTATACAACGAGCTCGTCCTCGATCGTGTGGCTCAGTTCACGATCATCGCTCTGGTGGTGCTCTTCCTGTTGAGCATCGTTGTGGGCTGGATCATGTCAGGCCGATTTCTCAAGCCGGTCGAGGAGATCACCACCGTTGCGCGAGAGATCCAGGCCTCGGATCTCTCTCGGAGGATCGACCTCGATGGTCCCGACGACGAACTGACTCGTTTGGCGAACACCTTCGACGGGATGCTGGAGCGACTCGACCGGGCTTTCACCAGCCAGAGGAGGTTTCTGGCGGACACCAGTCATGATCTGCGGACGCCTCTTGCGGTGATTCGCTCCAACGTCGAGATTGTCGCTGGCGACCCCGACGCGCAGATGGCCGATTGGGAGAAAGCCGGCGGGATCATCAAGCGGAATGCCGTCAAGATGTCCAGGATGATTGATGACCTGTTGGCAGCGGCGCGTCTCCAGTCCGGTCGGGCTCAGTCGGTGACCTTGGATCTGGCCGATCTTGTCGAGACAAAGGCTGCCGAGTTTGAGCCTGTCGCGTCGGAGAAGGAACTGGTGGTGGTCTCTGTGGTCAACCCGACTTTGATCCAGGGTGTCGAGGTGTCCCTCGACCGCGCTCTCTCCAATCTCCTGGACAACGCACACAGGGCGGCGCCGACCGGCTCGACGATTGTCGTGGGCTGTGGTGTGAGTGATGGCTGGGCATGGCTGGGCGTGGAGGACCAAGGGCCCGGATTGCCAGGCGAGGCTGAAGGCGCCCAGGTCGGATTGGGGCTATCGATCGTCACTCAGATTGCCGAAGCACATGGTGGGGCACTCTCCTCGTTTCCCGGTAAAGAGGAGGGCGCCACCATGGTGGTGTGGATTCCCACCGAACAAGCGGGAGAAGCGCCACCGAGCGTCTCGCCATTTACGAACGTTTAACGGAAGATTTAGGGCCTGCTTAACGGTTGGCTCATATGTTGGTGATCGCCAGGAGGTCAGAGATTGAGTATTGAATCACCACCGACAGGTGAGTCAAAGAAGAAGAAGGGACGCGGCATCGGGTCGTCACTGCTCTATTTCGCCGGTGTTGCCGTCCTGGTTGCGGGCATCTACTGGATTGACCCTCCAACATCGGACATTGGTGACGTCGATGCCGCAACAGCCACCGCCGACACGACTACCACGACGTTTGAGCAGGTCCAGGTTGATGTGCCCAGCTACGTCCCCGGTGAGGAGCCGATCGCCGACGCCGCCGACGTGATTCTCCCTTCGGTCGTCCACATCCAAACCTCGTCCGGACTTGGATCAGGTGTCATCTACGACAGCAGCGGCCTGATCATGACGGCTGCCCACGTTGTCGGTGACGACGAGACCGTGAACATCCGATTTGCCAACGGCGAGCAGATTACGGGCACAGTGGTCGGCGCTGTCGCCGAAGTCGACATCGCTGTGATCCAGGTCGACAAGACCGAAATTCCGGCTGCCGTGTTCACGCTCGAGAAGCCTCGCGTAGGTCAACTGGCCGTTGCAATCGGCAGTCCGTGGGGGCTCGAGTCGACGGTAACGGCGGGGATCATCTCGGCTATCGACCAGACGAACTGTGGGTTCGCGTCCTGTGTATCGATGGTGCAGACCGATGCTGCGATAAATCCAGGAAACTCCGGTGGGCCGCTTGTGGATCGCAACGGTCAGGTGGTGGGCATCAATGTTTCGATCTTTACCGAGTCCGGCGCCAACGACGGTGTCGGGTTCGCCGTCCCCGCCAAGATCGCAATGGACTACGCAGACAGCATCGTTTCTGGAGAGTCCATTGAGACAGCCTTCCTCGGCGTGACCGGAGAATTCGTGTCAGAGGGCCAGGCGGGAGCCTTGATCACCGAGGTGATACCGGGTACTGCTGCTGAGGAGGCAGAGATCGAAGTCGGCGATGTCGTCATCGCAATCGATGGTGTCGAGATCCAGGGCATCGATGATCTCGCCGCCCAGGTTCGCGCACATCGTCCAGGTGAGGTCGTTGACCTGGTCCTGATCCGTGACGGTGAGGAGCTTGTTCTCGTAGTAACACTTGGAGTTCGGAGCGACGACGACCTGAGCTGAGGTCGAACAGCAGCCGTCTCCCTCCCTCCGCTAGGCTCACACCTACCTGCCACTACCGGCAGATGCTCTGAGGGCCAGCGAAGTCGGTTAGAACCCGGTGCTGTCCCGCAACTGTGAAGGCCTCCTTCGGTCTGCGACCGAAGCTGGCATGAGCCAGGTCGCCTGACCTCGGAGCCACGTGAATGTCTCGGATGAAGACGGCACCGTGCGCTCAGGGAAGCCACACCTCTTCATCCTCCGAATCGGAGGATGTTTTTGTGAGAAGGACCGCAATTGTCGCAGCCCTGCTGCTGACCGCCACCGCGTGCGCCGTGGATGCAACGACCTCGACGACCGCCGAGCCCGCACAGGAGTTTCCGGTCACGGTCGAGGCCGACAATGGATCGGTGACCATTCAGACTCGGCCCGAGGCCATTATCTCGTTGTCGTCGACGGCAACCGAGATGCTCTTCGACATCGGAGCCGGTCCCCAGGTGATAGCGGTCGACGATCAGTCCAACTATCCCCAAGCAGCGCCGATGACCGGCCTTTCTGGATTCACGCCGAATCTCGAGGCGATCCTCTCTCTCCAGCCCGACCTTGTGGTCGTCTTCTTCGATCCCGGTGAGCTGATCGCTGGTCTGGAGGCGGCCGGGGTCCCGGTTCTCAGCCAAGGATCCGCCTTCACGGTCGATGACATGTATCACCAGATCGAGGCTCTTGGGAAGGCGACCGGAAACGTGGAAGGCGCCGCTGCCTCCATTGCCGCCATCCAGGCCGGTCTTGAAGCCGCTGTCACCGCGTCGGGCGACCTCGGAAAAGGGGTGACCTACTACCACGAGATCTCCTCGGACTTCTACACCGCCACCTCGTCGACCTTCTTCGGGGAGATCTACGGCTTGTTCGGAATGGAGAACATCGCCGACCCGGCGGACGCCGACGGGTCGGCATTCGGATTCCCACAGATCTCCTCGGAATTCATAGTGACCTCAGATCCCGAGATCATCTTCCTCGCCAACGTCTTCTACGGTGAGAGCGCCGAGACCGTGTCGCTGAGACCCGGATGGAATGTCATGTCAGCAGTGCGCAATGGCCACATCGCGGAACTCGACTCCGACGTGGCGTCGCGAGGCGGTCCGCGAGTCGTCGCATTTGCCGAGTCGATCTCCAATGCCCTTGCGGAGTTCGCATCAGGTTGAGATCGCCGTCCCCGTCTAGCACGTCGGCGCGATCCTCACGCCCGGGATGGATCGCTATCTCCATAGGAGTGTCGGCGGTGGCCGCTGCGGCCGGAGCGGGTCTGTTGGTCGGCCCGGCCGACATCGATGTCTGGAGTGTCTTGCTCGCAATCGGCAACGCTCTGCCTTTGATTGAGATCGACCACGGGTTAACCGAGGTGGAGCACACCGTTCTCTTCGAGATCCGGTTCCCGAGGGTCGTTCTCGGTGGACTGGTCGGGGCGATATTGGCGGTGGCAGGAGCCGCGTATCAGGGCGTGTTTCGGAACGCCCTCGCCGACCCCTATCTGTTGGGAGTTGCCGCGGGAGCCGGACTGGGGGCGACCATGGCCTTTGCCAGGTCGGGAGACAGCGGGTTCATCGCACCCCTCGCCTTTGCTGGAGGGCTTGTCGCGGTTGCAGTGACTTACGGTCTGGGGCGGTCGGTGGGCGGAAGGACGACCACCTCGTTGATTCTCGCTGGCGTTGCGGTGGCCGCTTTTGCCACTGCGATCCAGACATACCTTCTCCAACGCAATGTCGAGACCCTCCGGGAGGTGTATTCGTGGATCCTCGGCCGGCTTGTGACGGTTGGATGGGGAGAAGTGATGACGTTGCTGCCGTACGCGGTGGTGGCGTCTGCGGTGCTTCTTGGCACACGCCGTTTGCTCGACGTTCTCGGCATTGGTGACGAAGAGGCTTCGGCGCTGGGGTTGAATGTGAGCAGGGTTCGTTGGATCGTTGTCATCGCAGCGACCCTTGCTACCGCCGCAGCCGTCTCGGTCAGTGGCCTCATCGGCTTTGTGGGCATCATCGTCCCGCACACGGTGAGGATCTTCTTCGGGTGGAGCTATCGGGTGATCGTGCCCCTGTCTCTCTTGTTTGGTGCGGCGTTCCTGATGTTCGCCGATGTGGCGGCCAGGACAATCGTGTCTCCGGCGGAGCTGCCGATCGGAGTGGTCACGGCCTTCTTCGGCGCACCATTCTTCGTTCTCGTCCTCCGGACGATGAAGGGGTCCGGATGATCGTCTGGGAATCCGTCGAGGTGACCTACGGATCGACCCGGGTCCTCGGGCCGGTCAGCTTGGAGGTTCAGAGCGGCGAGTGGCTAGGTCTCATCGGTCCCAACGGTTCTGGCAAATCGACCATGTTGAAGGCAGCCCTCGGCCTGGTCGAGCATCGTGGGCGGGTGTCGCTCGGCAACGGCGATCGTCGACCGGGTCTGGACATCGCCTGGATGCCACAACGCCCACGGATGCCCGAGGAGATGGGAATGGATGACTACGTGATGCTGGGTAGGACCCCACACATCGGATATCTCAGCAGTGAGGGAAAGCACGACCACGACACGGTTCGGTTGGCGCTGAAGAAGCTGAATCTGGAGGAGTTGGCGAACAGGCCTCTCGGAACCCTGTCAGGTGGAGAATCGCAGAGAGCCGTTCTTGCCAGGGCCCTTGCCCAGGAAGCGCACATCCTGTTGCTCGATGAGCCGACGGCGAGCCTCGATGTCGGTCATGCCATCGATGTCCTCGAGGTTGTTGATGAGTTGCGCAGGCTGGAGGGCCTCACTGTTGTCACTGCGGTTCACGATCTCACGCTGGCAGGAAGATTTGCCGATCGTCTGGTTTTGCTGGGCGATGGGCTCATCCAGGCGGACGGCCCACCCCACAGCGTGCTCACCGAAGAGAATCTGAGGTCTCACTACGGTTCTGGGATACGGGTCGTCCATGACGAGGATGGTCCCAACGTGATACCCACGAGGCGATCGAATGACTGATCACGAAACCCCTCCAACCGAGACCCCTTCCACCGGGAACGTCAGAGAGCCGTCCCTCGTGTTGATCAACACCGGCGATGGCAAAGGCAAGTCGACCGCGGCTTTCGGGACTGCGATGCGTGCCGTGGCCAGGGGTTGGAAGGTCGTGGTCATCCAGTTTCTCAAGTCGGGGGACTGGAGTGTCGGGGAGGAGAAGATCGGGCGTCAGATCGGGATCGAGTGGTGGGTCCTCGGGGACGGTTTCACCTGGGATTCCGATGATATGGACGAGTCTCAGGCGATCGCTCGGGAAGCGTGGCAGAGCGCAAAGGAGAAGATCGAGTCAGGCCAATACGACCTGGTCGTTCTTGACGAGGTGACTTACCCGATCAATTGGGGCTGGGTCGATGTGATAGACGTCGTCTCGTCGATTGAGAGCCGACCAGAGAAGGTCAACATCATTCTCACCGGACGCGACGCCCCGGAGGAACTGGTGGAGATCGCTGACACCGTCACCGAGATGACCAAGATCAAGCATGCCTTCGACCGTGGCGTGATGGCGAGGCGAGGAATCGACTACTAGAAGGACAACACGTTGCTTGTGGGGGCGCTAGGGCACGGTTGCATACAGGTGCCATTCGTCCGGGACTCCCTTGAGCTCGTAGGTTCCTCGATCCTCGAACGTGATGCCCGACCCGGTGATCGTCTCCTTGACCGTTCGTGAGACGAGGACCTCGCTCGGTCCCGCGAGAGATGAGATTCGGGCTCCAATGTGCACGGCCGTCCCAGCTGGGTTGCCGTCGACGAGCTCGATCTCGCCGGTATGCAACCCAGCCCTTATCTCGATCCCGAGCGGTCTGAGCGACTCGATCATTGAATGCGCCGCATGAACAGCCCGTGCGGTTCCGTCGAAGGTGGCGAAGAAGCTATCCCCTGCGGTGCTGACTTCCCGTCCACGCCAGCGCTCGATCTCGGAGCGTACGACCTCGTTATGACGATCCAACAGCTGGTTCCATGCCTTGTCTCCCATCGAACTCACCAGGTCCGTCGAGCCCACAATGTCGGTGAACAGCACGGTTGAGAGGACTCTGTCGGGGGCGGGGATGGTCTTGCCCATGGCCTTCAACGCTTCGCGGTAGTCCCTGAGGTATGCGTCAGCGTGGGATAGGTAGTCCTCATCCAGGCGGTTCTTGAACAGAGATGCGGTGAACACTGTCGCCCAATCGGATACCGGCATGATGTAGTCGTCGTCAGCGCGGTAGTAGAGCGACCATCGTCTGGCGTGCTCTTCCGACCGGAAGAGATTCATCCGGCTTCAGTTGAACGCTGCTGAGCCAGTTCGCGAACGTGCAAAGGGTGAAGGCTGATATCCGACGGCCGGCTCAGGGTCTATCTCGAGGATCTCGTCGTTGCGGGTGCGGACTCGGATGGGATCTCCACAGTCAAGACAGCGGGTTTGAACCGTCACTTCCCGGTCGGGAAACAGCCAGCGCACGGCCAGCACTTCCATACCTCACTGGCCATACCAGTTTTGAACTCCTTCAACACTGATCAGGAAGTGAGTGGGAACGTTGCTGAAAGGAGCAAACGACTCAATGTGATCAGTGTCATGAGCCAGCCAACAGGTCTCAGCCGGAGCAGCATGAGCGGCCGTACGTTGCAGCTCGCGAGCCTGATCCAAATCAACACCGAGGCTGTCCGCAAGCTCGGTGTAGTGAGGAGCCCTTCCGGTCGCCACGAAGTGCTCCAGAATCGTGGTGAACGCAACTTGCGTCAACGCATCGTCGGTCATGCGAGCCTCTCCATGTCCTTCCAGATAGTACTCAAAGCGTTTCTGGAGCTATCCCCACTCACAAATGATGCTGTGTGACGTCAGAGGTCGCTCTTGAGATTCTTCTCGGTTTTTGGGTGCGAACCTCTTGACTTTCCTTCTGATCGAACGTATGTTCGATGTATGGATTGGTCTCAAGCCACCGCGGATGAGATCGACCGGGGTTTCGATCAGTTCGGCGGATTACATGCTGCTTCTGCCGCCGAACTTTGTGTCCTGATTCAGGCTGCCGACGTCGCCCAGACCTGGATGTCCGATGGTGCCCGGTCGTTGTCTGATTGGGTTTGTGTCCGGTTGCGGGTCCGTCCTGACACCGCTCGTCAGTTGGTGCGGGTAGCGAAACGTCTTTGCGATCTTCCCGTGTTGTCTGAACGGTTTGCTTCCGGTGACCTTTCTTTGGACCAGGTTGACGCGATTTCTCGGATGGCCACGCCTGATACCGAAGCTGGGCTGATCGAAGAGGCCCTCGGTCTGTCCAACGCTCTATTGGATCGCAAAGCCCGGAGAGCGAACCCTCCTTCGGTTTCAGATGAGAAAGGGGCTCACCGGGTGCGTGCCTTGTGGATACAACGCCAGTTGGACGGTTCCTCAGGGAAG
>Ga0255054_10000583_pt1 | contig 21652 bp, 16 predicted proteins | sample JV7_2_23_MG_FD_188634 | JGI IMG/M metagenome (GOLD analysis project Ga0255054, IMG submission 188634) | Seawater microbial communities from Jervis Inlet, British Columbia, Canada - JV7_2_23 | ecosystem: Environmental > Aquatic > Marine > Inlet | place: Canada: British Columbia | collected...
GCCCGTCATGGGTGGTGCGATGCGTGGGCTCGTCGCCGTGATCTTCGAGTACGGTGACAAGCGCATGGGCATCCGGACCAAGCTCCGGATGGCCAATGCCCTGAAGAGTATCCAGGCAGAGATGAAGGCGGGGATGGCTGAAGTGCTCACGCCGGAGCAGATGGAAGCGTATGAGGCCATGAAGGCCGCGCAGAAGGAAGAGAAGGGCTAGATTCATCCCACTCCCAGAACAGAGGATCTAACATGAAACGCAATCTGATGCTCGCCTTCATTGCGGGCATAGCCACCACAGTCGCGCTCCTCGCGGCGGCTGTTCTGGCCACGGCACCGCAGGAAGCCGAGGCCGCAGTGTGGCCCACCGAGATCGCGACCGATGTGGAGGCGTTCTTCGCCGGCGGTCCGAACATGAGCGACCGAGATGTCTATTACCCCGGCACCGAGAAGCTCGGCCCCGACGAGATGCGCGTCATCGCGTGCGGTACGGGAATGCCGAACCAGCGGCCCAAGCAGGCGGCCGCCTGCTGGCTGGTCGAGCTGGGGAACGGCGAGAAGTTCCTGTTCGACATCGGCACCGGTTCGTCCGAGCGCATCTCGGCCCTGCGGATTCCCTACGACTCCCTGGACAAGGTGTTCATCGGCCACCTGCACTCGGACCACTTCGGCGACCTCGACGCCCTGTGGATCGGCGGCGTCGTCGCGGGACGCATCAACAAGCTCCGGGTCTGGGGCCCCGACGCGCCCAGGGAAGAGTGGAGCACCGCCTATGCCCTCGACCTGCTGCAGAAGATGTACCAGTGGGACCTGGCGACCCGCTCGGGGGTGATCGACGGGCGCGGCCTCGAGATGGAGGTCAACCAGTTCGATCGCCTGGGCATCAACGCGATCATCTACGACGTCAACGGCGTCGTCATCCGGACCGTCCCGGCGATCCACGGCACGGACGGGCCGGTGAGCTTCATCCTGGAGTGGAACGGGCTCAAGTTCGCCTTCTCCAGCGACACGTATCCCAATAAGTGGTGGATCGAGCACACACAGGATGCGGACATCTCCATCCACGAGTGTTTCCTGCCTCCCAACATCCTCGTCGAGCGGTTCGGGTTCGCGCCCATCGAGGCGCTCCAGGTGGGCACGCAGGGGCACACCGCGCCGGCGCAGTTCGCGAAGGTGATGGCGCTGACCGAGCCCCGCCTGGCCGTCGGATATCACTTCTTCAACGACTTCGACACCGCTCCTGAGATCCTGAGACAGATCCGGATGGTCTACGAAGGGCCGCTCGCCCTGGCCGAGGACTACATGGTCTTCAACGTGACCAAGGACGACATCCGGGTGCGCATGGCGGTGGTCGAGGAGGCAGCTTGGCCTCCGGGGGCGATCCAGGAGAAGCAGCCGCCCGACTTCACCAAGTCCGTGCCGCCGTCGGACTTCCTCAGGTCGGGCGCGGAGCCGTTCCCGGAGATCGTGCAGAAGTACTACGACGCGATCAACCGGATGTACGGCACGGACTACAAGCCGGGATACTGATCGACGATCGATCTCCGCTGCAGAGGGAACCTGGAATCAAGAAACCGGCCCGCGTTGAGCGGGCCGGTTTCGTGTTGGGTTGGTGAGGCCATACTGCTCGCCTTAGGCAAAGCTCGAGCGACAGGTTCCATCGCCGCCCCTGGTCTTGTTCCCGGTCGCACAACCGCACACCTTGGAGAAGCGACCATGCCAAGCCTCAAGGCCTTTGCGGGCGTCGCCCGCGTCCCGTTCCTGCTGCTGCCCGTCACGCTCGTGGCGGTCGGCGCCGCCGCCACTGCCTGCGAGGGCCGCTTCAGCTGGCTGCACACGATCCTCGCCCTGATCGGTCTCGTGTCACTCCACGTAGCGGTGAACGTGCTCAACGAGTGGAGCGACATGCGGACGGGGATCGATCTGCAGACCAAGCGGACGCCCTTCTCCGGAGGGAGCGGCACTCTGCCGGCCGGCGCGATCTCGTCGCGCGCCACACTGATCTTCGGGCTTGCCGCGGCGTCGGTAGGCCTGGGCATCGGCGTCTGGTTCCTGAATTGGGTGGGCACGCCGCTCGTGCCCATCGTGGTGCTGGGAGCGGTAGGCGTGTTGGGCTACACCGACTTCCTCGCCCGGATCGGGGTGGGAGAAGTGGCGGCGGGTCTCGGTCTCGGCGGGCTCCCGGTCATTGGGACGGCGCTCGTGCAGGATGCCGTGCTTGGGCAGGCGGCAATTGCGGCGGCGGTCCCGGCCACGCTCATGACGTTCAATCTGCTGCTCCTGAACGAGTTCCCGGACGAAGAGGCCGACCGGGCCGGCGGGCGCCGCAACCTCGTGATCCTGCTCGGGAGGCGGCCTGCGGCGCTGGTGTACGCAGCGGCTGCGCTGCTCACGCCGGTATCGATCGTGGCGGCCGTGGCGCTGAGCGTGCTGCCTATCGTCTCGCTCACGGCGGTGCTGCCCTCGCTGCTCCTGGTGCAGCCGCTCCGCTGGGCCTTTGGAGACGTCACGAGGCCGGTGCCGATCCCCGCCCTGGGCGGGAACGTTACGTGGAATCTGGGGACCAACTCGGTGCTGGCCCTGTCTCTGGTGGCAGCCGTTCTGCTCTGGTAGCGAGAACTCTACTGAGGGGATATTGGATGCGGTCTGTCGCCCTACCCGCACTCCTGGCGGGACTACTGCTCTCCGTGGCCGCCTCGGGCGCGGCGGCGCAGCAGACGCTCACCCTGGCCAACGGCGATCAACTCACCGGCGAGCTGGTCGGCATCGACGGCGGGACCTGGGTTTTCAAGTATGGTGGCGCCCAGGTGAAGATCCCCGCGGCTGATGTCACGGCTTTCATCGCTCCCGAGCCGGTTGGATTCCGACTCGCCGACGGCACGCTCATGGCTGCGACCGTGACCACGGTGGCTGGTGGGCTCCGTCTCCAGGCGGCGGACGGCACGGCCCGCACCGTACCAGCGATGGATCTCGCCGCAGCGGGCCCGCCCGACGCCCTCGATGCGCTGCGCCCGATCGAGGTGAAACTCCTGAGCCCGTTCTTCAAGTTCTGGCACATCACGACGAGCCTCGGCGTCTCCATGAGGAACGGCAACACGAATCTCCGCGGTGGGACCTTCTACCTGGACATGGTCCGCGCCACCGACGTGGATCGCCTGAGCCTGATCCTCAAGGCCACTCAAAACTACGACCGCGTCACCACGTCGGGCGCCCCGGACTCAGGGCAGATCGTGCAGATTGCCGGGAACTACCTGGCCGGGCTGCGCTACGACATCTACGTTGGACCCAGGTTGTTCGCGTTTGGTTCTACCAGGCAGTCGCGCGATCGGTTCAAGGACATCGACCTGCGGTCGTTCTACAATGCCGGGTTGGGGTATCAGTTCCTGGCCACGGACAAGGTCGACTTCAGGAGCTCGCTCGGGGCCGGCATGAGATACGAGAAGTTCACGACAGACAGCACCAGCACGGTTCCGGTCGGCTCGTTGGACGGCGCCCTGCGGGCAGTCCTCGGGCCGTTCGACTACGACCTGCGCTCGGTGTACTCTCCGTCCTTCGAGCAGTTCAGCGACTATCAGTTGTTGACGATAACCGGCCTCACGGCCAAAGTGATTGCCGGACTGGGCTTCCGCATCCAGTTGACGTGGGAGTACGACAACGAGCCCGCGCCCGGGACGGCGAAGTCAGACACGGAGCTCTCGACCGCGCTCACTTATACGCTGGGCAGCTAGCGGCGGTTCGGCGTAGCCAACGATGAGATTCACGAAATGACCAACTTCCGCTTCCGCATAATGGTCTTGCTGGTGCTCGCGGCGGCACTGTGGCCTGCCACCGCTCTGGCTCAGGAGCAGCAGGCACAGGAGCCGGCAGTGCAGGATACGACCCTCGCACCCACCGGCCCGACCGCCATCCTCGCCGGCGAGATCGCGCATCGGGGCGAGCTGGCCATGGTGGTGCTGCGGGAGATCTCCGCGCGCCTGGCACCTGACCCGAGGGTAGAGGAGCTCGACTCCCTGGTGCCGCTGTTCGCCGATTCCCTGAGCACGCTGGCGATCGACTCACAGCAGCTCTCCGAGCTCCGCATTCACGAGCTCGAGGCGATCGAGCAGCGGTGGAGGGCCCTCGACGAGCAGCTCCGGATCGGTCTGAGCGTCCTCGAGGGGCGCTCGGTGGAGTTGGAGGTGGAGCGGGACAGCCTGGCGAGCATCCGGAGCGTGTGGCAGGCGACGCTGGAATCGGCGGAGGCACAGGAGCTGCCGGAGGCGTCGGTGCAAAGCGTGGAGTCTGTGCTCGCGGCCGTCGATTCGGCCGAGGCCCAGGCGCGGGAGCGCCGCAACGTGGTGCTCACGCTGCAGACACGTCTCGCCGGTGAGGGCGTCCTCATTACGACCCGGCTCGAGCGGATCCAGGAGGCGCGGCGGCAGGCGCAGCTCCGCATCCTGGCCGCCGACAGCCCGCCGCTGTGGAAGGCATTCTCCGGGAGTGGTGGGCCAGGCGCAGTCGCCGGGAGGGTGCGCAGCGGGTGGCAGCAGAAGCTCTCTACCCTGAACCAGTTTGTGAGCGTGAACGGCGACCGGGTCCGGATTCACGTCATTGTGTTCGTGCTGCTGCTCGCGGGCATCCTGGATCTGCGCCGCCGCAGCCGCCAGTGGGAGCTGGACGAGGAGACTTTCGGCGCCGCCTCGTATGTAATGAGCCGGCCGGTCTCCGCGGCCTTCCTCGTCGCGCTGATGTTCAGCGTGAAGTTCTATCCGAACCCGCCGTCGATCCTGGGGGACGTGCTCCGTCTCTCGGCACTGGTCCCGGTGCTCCGACTCTCACCCGGATTGGTGCCGGCGAACCTGAAGAAGCCGCTGTACCACATCGTACTGGTGTTCTTCCTGTACGAGGTGATCGCTCTCCTGCTCGACCCGTCACCGCTCAGGCGGTTCGCGGAGTTCGGGCTGGCCGCGACGGCGCTGTGGTTCCTGGCGCGGGACCTGCGAAGAGGCTCCGGTCTCGTGGTCGCGAGCGAGAGTCAGTGGTGGCATGCAGCGCTGCGTGTGGCTCCGGTGGCCGCACTCGTGTTCGGGACCTCCCTTCTGGCCAATCTCCTCGGCTTCGTCTATCTGTCCGAGCTGCTGACCGGCGCGACGATCAAGAGCGCCTTTGTGGGCGTGGCGATCTTCCTCGCGGTCGAGGTAATGGGCGGGCTGGTGCCACTGATCGTACGCAAGGGTCCCCTCAGCGTGCTCAAGTCAGCGCAGGCGCACCGTGACACGATCATCATGCGTGGACAGACGGTGGTCCAGGTGGCGGCGGCCCTGCTGTTCGCGTGGGTCGTGCTCAGGCAGTTCGGCATCTGGAACTTCGTGTTCGCTACGCTCACGTCGATCCTCACTGCCGAGCTCAAGCTGGGATCGTGGGGGATCTCCCTGTGGAACGTCATCGCGTTCGGAGTCGCGATCTGGGTTTCCTTCGCGATGTCTCGCCTGGCGCGAGCGGTGCTGGACGACGACGTGCTTCCGCGCATGCACCTGCCGCGAGGGGTCCCGAACACGATCTCGGCGCTCTCGGGCTACGTGGTCTTGTTCATCGGGTTCATGTTCGCGGCGGGGGCGGCGGAATTCGACCTCGGCAAGGTCACGATCCTGGTCGGTGCCCTCGGTGTCGGCATCGGCTTCGGCCTGCAGAACATCGTCAACAACTTCATCTCAGGATTGATCCTGATGTTCGAGCGGCCGATCCAGATCGGCGACACCGTCGAGGTGGACACGCTCCTTGGGATCGTCAAGCACATCGGGATTCGGGCGTCGATCATCCGCACGTTCGACGAGGCCGAGGTGATCGTGCCCAACGCCGATCTGATTCAGGGGCGCGTCACCAACTGGACCCTGTCGGATCGCCGCCGTCGTATCGAGGTCCCTGTAGGAGTCGCTTATGGCACGCCGCCGCAGCAGGTGTTGGAGGTCCTCCGCGATGCTGCCGAGGCGCACGAGGATGTACTGAAGTCGCCGAGGGCCTACGCGGTCTTCAATGGTTTTGGGGAGAGCTCGCTCGACTTCACCCTGCGATTCTGGACTGACCGGTTCGACCGGTGGTGGCTTGTGGCGAGCGAGGTCACCGTGGTGGTTCACGACGCCCTCAAGGGTGCGGGAATCAAGATCCCGTACCCGCACCGGGTTCTGCACGTGGGCTCGGTGGACGAAGGGGCGGCGCGAGCGCTCAAGGGCGGGTCTGCCACCAAGTCGAAGAAGGAAGAGCAGGGCGAGTAGCGCCGCGGCAGCCGCGACGCGCCGCACGAAGTCCGGGGCTGCCGCGTTCGACCCGCCCGATTAGATTGCGCGGGGTTATTTGGGAGGGGATGTGATGCAGCAATCACTGACGTTGGGCGGGAACACCGGACGGCGCGCGGCCAGCTTACTGGTCGGACTGGGGATGGTCGTCGCCTCCGTGATGACCATCCGGCATTTCTTCGCGTCGAACTATCCCACGACGATCTACGAAGGCTCCTTCTGCGACATCGGCGCCTTCTTCAACTGCGACAGTTCCGCGTACTCGGTGTTGGCGGAAGTGGCGGGGGTACCCATCGGGTACTTCGGGCTGTTCGTCGGGATGCTGGTGGCGCTGGGCGCGCTGTTCCCGTCGGCGGAGTTCGAGCGCACCAACAAGACCATCGCGCTGGTCAACGGGGTCAGCGTCGTGCTCCTGGCGCTGTTCTCGACCGTGTACCTCGGCAGCCTGTGCCTCATCTGCAGCGGGTACTGGATCACGTCGCTGCTGAGCCTGGGCCTGTTCTGGAAGTACGGCATCGACGGAGACCAGCCGGGAGTCATCGCCAGGTGGTTCCGTGCGTCGCCCAAGTACGCGGCCGTGTTCGCCGTGCTGCTGGTGTTCGGGGCGTACGGCGCCAGGCAGTACCACGGGGCCAGGCAGGACGCCCAGTCCGGAGGCGTGGCCGCTCGCATCGTGGAGCAGTACTACAATCTGCCGCTGGTCGAGTGGCCCAGCGTCATCTCTCCCTACTGGACGGCGCAAGCCACGGAGAGCTTCGAGGACGCGCCCATCCGGATAGTCGAGTTTGGCGATCTCCTCTGCTCCGACTGCCTGATCCTGCACGAGCAGATGGTGCGGCTGAAGGAGGAGTTCGCGGGGAAGGTGAACGTCGCCTTCCAGTTCTTCCCGTTGGAGGCTGAGTGCAACGACGTGGTCGAGAAGGACAAGCACCCCGGCGCGTGCGAGATCTCCTACATGGCCGCGTACGATCCGGACAAGTTCCTCGCCATCCACGATGAGGTGTGGGAGAACTTCCAGGCTGCCAAGACTCCGGAGTGGCGCGCGGAGATGGCGCGCCGCTACGGCGTGGAGGCGGCTCTGGAGGACTCTGCCGCCAGGGCCATCATACACGAACACATCCAGACCGGCGCCGAGTACGAAAGAACGTCAGAGCGCTACGCGCACGGGATTCGCTCTACGCCAACGATGATCATCAACAACCGGATGATCATCGGCACGTTTCCGTACGAGCAGTTGCGCGCCATCTTCCAGGCGCTCGTGGACGAGGCCGAGGGTGGGGACCGGCGGTTCCTGGAGAACTGGGTGGATTAGTCGGTCAGGACTGCTCTGCGCGCGTCTCTCGAGGCGGAATCCCGCGCCGCAAGTGTCGCAGCTCCTTCTCCGACCCGAGCGCCAGCATCACATCGCCCTGCTTGAAGGTGTAGTCCGCATCGGGCCGGGTGCTCAACTCCTCCGCTCCGTCGGGCAACTGGCGCTTGATCACCAGGATGCTGATGCCAAAGCGCTGTCTGATGTCGAGCTCCCGGATAGTCCGTCCAATGAACCGGCTCGGAGCGCTGACCTCGGCCACCACCGAGTCAATCGTCGCCGCCACCTTCTCGTGACCGCTCTCGGGTCCAAGGGCTGATGCCATGGTCCCGGCCATGTCGCGCTTGAACACCTCCGTGTGGTAGCGCCCGATCACGTCCCCCGGCCAGATCACCCCGACGATGCGGTCGCTCTCGAGCACCGGCACCTCCCCGCGGTACGTCTCCATGAAGCGCATCACGTTCGCGAGGGGATCGGCGGGCCGAACCTGGGGGAACTCACCCTCGACCATCACGTCCTGCGCGATGATGAGCTGTGCGAGCGCCGAAGGATCCTTCATCAGCGGCCGAATCTGATCGACGGTGATGATCCCCTCCAGCTCTCCCTGCTCGTCAGTCACGAACAGCGTGCTGCCGGAGTGGTCTATGAATCGCGAGATGAGTGTGGCCAGCCCGGCTTCTGGCGATACGGTCACCGCATCGGGGCGCATCACCTCCCTGACGCGAACGTTCTGCAGCACGTTCACGGCCTTGCCGCGCTGAATGTCTACTCCACGGCGCAGCAGCTTGAGCGTGTAGATGGAGCCGCGTTGCAGCCGCGTTGCCAGCAGCGTGGCGATGATGCAGCTGATCATCAGCGGCAGGATGATTGTGTAGGAGCCGGTGAGCTCGAAGATGATCAGGATGGCCGTGATGGGCGCGTGCGTTCCTGCGGCGACCACGGCGCCCATCCCGACCAGCGCGTAGGCGCCCGGGGCAGCGGTGGAGGCCGGCCACAGGGTGTGGACCACGGTACCGGCGGCGCCGCCCAGCATGGCGCCAATGAACAGAGAGGGTGCGAACACTCCTCCCGAGCCGCCCGAGCCGATCGTGATGGAGACAGCCACGATCTTCACGACGACGAGCAGCAGCATGAACTGCCACACGATGTTGCCGTTCAGCGCCTCATTGATCGCCTCGTACCCTACGCCGAAGACGTGCGGGACCCATACCCCGATCAGGCCGATGAGAGTGCCGCCCAGCATCGCCTTGACCGGGGTGGAGATGCGCAGCTTGTCGAACAGGTCCTCCGAGCCGTAGAGGACCCGGATGAACGCGAGCGCAACGAGACCTGCCAGGATGCCGAGGGCCGCGTAGGCGAACAGCTCGTTGGCGTCCACGAGGTTATAAATCGGTACGTCGAATGCGGGGAAGTCTCCCAGGAACCGGTGACTCACCACGGTGGCGGCAACCGAGGAGATCACGATGGGCGAGAACTGCGTGACGCCGAAGTCCCCCAGGATGATCTCCACGGCAAACAGCGCGCCGGCTACCGGCGCGTTGAACGTGGCCGCAATCCCGCCCGCGGCCCCGCAGCCCACCAGCGTGCGCAGGCGCCGCTCGTCCACCTTGAGCCACTGCCCGATGGTGGAGCCCAGCGCCGATCCGATCTGGACGATGGGTCCCTCTCGCCCCACCGAGCCGCCGGAGCCGATACACACCCCCGAAGCCAGCATCTTGGCGACGACCACACGGGGACGAATGCGCCCGCCCCGCAGCGCCACTGCCTCCATCACCTCGGGCACCCCGTGTCCCTTCGCTTCGCTTGCGAAGCGCCACACGATGAGACCGACGATCAGCCCGCCGATGGTCGGAGCGAGGATCTTCCACCACACGGGCAAGCCGTAGAGGTAGTCGATGGTGTACTGGCCCTCGCGCCAGAACACCTCGTTCAGGAAGCGAATGAGGAGGCGGAACCCAACCGCGCACAGGCCGGCCAACAGGCCGATGATCACGGCTACCACGACCATGTAGATTTGCTCGGTCTGGCGGAAGCCGTCGTGGAGCCGGCGTACGTAGTTGACAGCAGGTTTTATCATAGGAGGTGCTGGTGTGCGTCGTGCCGCGTGCAATCTACACCCTTGCCCGGGCTGCGACAGCACTGCTACCCGTGTGGGGTCGCTACCGCTCGATCCCGTCCCGCGCCGCGACCCCCTGGTCGTAGTAGTGCTTCACCGCCTGCATGTCGGTTACCAGGTCCGCGCGGTCGATCAGGGCAGGGGGCGCATTGCGGCCCGTCATGACGAGCTCCACCGACTCGGGGCGTTGATCGAGCACCTGCAGCACCTCCTGCAGGTCGAGCAACCCGAACCAGATGGCCACGCACACTTCGTCCAGCACGACGATGTCGTAATTGTCGGAGAGCATGGCCTCGCGGGCCTGCTGCAGTCCCTCGTAGGCCCGGGTCACGTGCTGCGGGGTCACGTCCTCACGGTGGATGCACTCGGGGTCCCCGTACTGCTCCACAGTGATGTGCGGGTGGTTGCGCAGGGCGACCAGCTCCCCGTACGATTGCCCCTTCATGAACTGACCGATGTAGCTCTTGAGGCCGTGGCCGGCGGCACGGACCGCGAGGCCGATGGCCGCAGTGGTCTTGCCCTTGCCGTCCCCGGTATATACCTGGATGTGACCATGCTTCATTCTGGCAGCGCCCTCCGGTTATCGCCGGTGAGAAGCGTGACTTGTGGCGGGTGTTCCCCTGCTGTACATAATCACCCTGGACCAATCGTGTGGAAAGGCTGAGGTCGAAGATGGAGACTTTCATTCGGAATATCCCCAAGGCGGAGCTGCACCTGCACATCGAGGGCACGCTCGAGCCCGAGCTCATGTTCGCCATAGGCGAGCGCAACGGTGTCGAGCTCCCGTTTGGTTCTGTGGAGGAGGTCAGGCGGGCCTACGAGTTTTCGAACCTCCAGGACTTCCTGGACATCTACTACGCGGGAGCCAAGGTGCTCCAGGAGGAGCAGGACTTCTACGACCTCACGTGGGCCTACCTCACCAAGGTGCACGAGCAGAACGTCCGCCACGTGGAGATATTCTTCGATCCCCAGACACACACCGACCGCGGGATTCCGTTCGAGACTGCGATCTCGGGAATCCACCGCGCGCTCGGTGATGCCGAGACGGCCCTCGACATGTCTACCGGACTCATCATGTGCTTCCTGCGCCACCTCAGTGCCGAGGCGGCCATGGAGACGCTCGAGATGGCACTCCCGTTCAAGGAGTGGATCATCGCGGTGGGGCTGGACTCCTCGGAGGTCGGCCACCCCCCGGAGAAGTTCGTGGAGGTGTTCGACCGGGCCCGTGAGGAGGGATTCCTGACGGTGGCGCACGCCGGCGAGGAGGGCCCGCCCGAGTACATCTGGCAGGCGCTGGACTTCCTCAAGGCCGAGCGGATCGATCATGGAGTGCGCTGCGTCGAGGACGATCGCCTGGTGGAGCGCCTGCGAGATGAGAAGATCGCGCTCACCGTGTGTCCGCTGTCCAACGTCAAGCTGTGCGTGTTCGACGCGATGGAGCAGCACAACCTCAAGCAGCTACTGGACCTCGGCCTCCGGGCGACGGTCAACTCCGATGATCCGTCGTACTTCGGTGGATACATGAACGCGAACTTCCTGGCCGCGCAGCGCGCCCTGGGCCTGGAGAAGGAAGACATCTACCGTCTGGTTCGGAACTCGTTCGAGGCCGCCTTCGTGGGAGAGGAGCGCAAGGAAGCCCTGATCCAGGAGCTGGACGCGTACATGGAGGGCGCGGCCTGATGCACAGGCTGAAGGTACGCCACGAGGCCTGGCCGATCCGCGGCGTGTTCAGAATCTCCCGCGGGGCGCGGACCCAGGCAGACGTAGTCGTGGCCGAGGTGGACGACGGCGCCCATGCCGGCCGTGGAGAGTGCGTTCCCTATCCGCGCTACGGGGAGACCGTCGAAGGCGTGATGACCCAGATAGATGGGATGGGTGACGCCATGGTCGGAGGGATGAGCCGGGCGGAGCTCCAGGAGGCGCTCCCCGCCGGGGCGGCCCGCAACGCCCTGGACTGTGCGTTGTGGGACCTCGAGGCCAAGCGACAGGTGGCGCGGGTGTGGGAGCTCGCCGGTGTCCCCGAGCCCCAGCCGCTCGACATCACCTACACGATCAGCCTCGGTACGCCGGAGGAGATGGCGGCCCAGACCAGTGAGCATGCCGACGCGCCGCTGCTCAAGATCAAGCTGACGGGCGAGGGAGACCTGGAGCGGGTGAAGGCCGTGCGCGGGGCGTCGCCGCAGGCCCGGATCATTGCGGACGCCAACGAGGCATGGTCGCCCGAGCTTTATGTAGAGTTGGCACCTGCGCTCGCCGAGTTGGGTGTCGAGCTGATCGAGCAGCCGCTCCCGGCCGGTGAGGACGCCGGGCTGGCCGACTTCGACCACCCAGTTCCCGTGTGCGCCGACGAGTCGTGCCACGTGGCCGGCGACGTGCAGGAACTGGTCGGGCGCTACGACTTCGTGAATGTGAAGCTGGACAAGACGGGCGGCCTCACCGAGGCACTTGGCGTCGTCGGTGCGGCGCAGGATGCCGGACTGGGCATCATGATCGGGTGCATGATCGGGACTTCACTGGGAGTGGCACCGGCCACGCTGCTCGGTTGGGCGGCACAGTACACGGATCTGGATGCGCCGATCCTGCTCGCCGAGGACCGGCCGGATGGACTTCGGGTCGAGGGCAGTGTGTTGTACCCGCCGGCGCCGGAGCTCTGGGGGTAGGCCGCTAGACCTGTCCTTCCACGACGCGCCGGAGCGTAGCTGCGTCCACGTTCCCCCCCGTCAGGATCACCGCCACTTTCTTCCCGCCCAAGTCCTCGCGCAGCTTGAACAGGCCTGCGAGCCCGGCGGCTCCCGCCGGCTCCACCAGGTTGTGAGTGGTGCGCATGAGTAGCCGCATGGCCTCGGCGATCTCTCCATCGCTCACCGTCACGAAGCCGGCCAGACCTTCCAGCAGCGTCGGGAAGGTCATCTCGTAGGTGGAGCGGGTGGCGATCCCGTCGGCGAAGGTGTTGCACGATGGAGTCGTGAGGGGCTCCTTCGCCTTCCAGGACTGGTAGATCGCCGACGCGCCATCCGCCTGCACGGCGTACACCTTCGCGTCCGGTCTTAGCTCGCGCAGAACGGTGAGCGCGCCCACGGTCTGCGAGCCGCCGCCCACCGCGATCACCATGGCATCCAGCTCTGGCTCCTGCTCCACGATCTCCAAGGTGATCGTGCCTGCTCCGGCGATCACGTGCGGGTCATTGGTGCTGTGCACCATCGTGAGCCCGCGCTCGTGCCTCAACTTCTCGGCAACGGCGAGGGTCTCGTCGTAGTCGCACCCGTCCTCGATGAGCGTGGCGCCGAGGCCGACCATCGCCTCGTTCTTCTCGGGGTTGTTGCCGTGCGGCACACAGATCGTGACGGGCGTTCCCAGCAGTCGGCCTGCGAGCGCCACACCCTGTCCGTGATTGCCGCGTGTTGCCGCCAGCACGCCGCGCTGCAGCTCCACCTCAGTGAACACGGTCATCGCCGCAAGCCCGTTGCGCGCCTTGAATGAATTGGTGGGCTGATGGTTCTCGTGCTTCACTAGAACCCTGATGCCGTGCCCCACTGCAGCGTCGAGCGCTGCGTATTGCCGCAGGGGCGTGGTATCCAGGTAGGGCGCAAGCCGTTCGCGCGCTGCCCGCACGTCATCCAGAGTAATGGGCCAGGCGCCGCTCATGCCCGCGAGAACTCCGCTGCGTCTATCTCCGCAAGTTCCTCGGCACTGAGGACAAGGTCGGCGGCGGTGAGCGAGTCGAGCGCGTGCTCAGCCGTGCGCGCAGCCGGGATCGGGATCACGTTGGGTCCCTGCGCCATCACCCACGCAATCGCGACGGCATGTGGCGAGACGCCGTGCCGCTCGGCGATGGGTGCGAGGACGGGGTGGTCGGGGAGCTTCCTGTTGAGCCGGCCGCCGCCCACGGGGCTGTACGCCAGGAATCCGATGCTGGACGATGCGCAGTAGCGGGCCACACCAGTCTCGATCGCCTCCCGAAAGAACGGATTGAGCCGGTTCTGCACGGTCTGCACGTTGACCATCGGCTCCGCGGTTTGGATCTCGTCTACCGACACGTTCGACAGCCCCACCCAGCGGATCTTGCCTTCCTGCTGGAGCTCGGCGAGCGTCCCGACGGAGTCCTCGAACGGCACGTTGGGGTCGGGTGCGTGCAGCTGGTAGAGCCCGATCTGCTCGACGCCGAGCGCCTCGAGTGAGCGCTCGCATGCCGCCTTGAGGTGCTCGGGGCGCGCGTCGCGCTCCCAGCGACCGTCCGGCCGCGTCATCCCGCCCTTGGTGGCGACCACGACCTTGTGCCGTTCACCCGACCACTGCGAGAGCGCCTTGGCAACCAGACGCTCGTTGTGGCCGATGTCGTCGTCGTCGAGGCAGTAGACGTCCGCAGTGTCTAACAGTGTGACGCCGGCGTCGAGCACGCTGTGGATGACCCGGATGCGCTCTGACTCGTCGTCCGGCCGCCCCTGAATGGAGAGCGGCATGCAGCCGAAGCCGATGACGGTGACGGTGGGTGCCTCTGGGCCGAGGGGCGCGGTCTGCATGGGTGCTCTCCGGTGCCGGGTAGGCTCCTCGCCTGCCAGGTTCCCTAACAATAGACACCCCGCTGCGCGGACTGCCAGTCCACGCAGCGGGGCGACCCGAGTTGGGAGCGAGTCTAGTGTTCCGTGGCGCGATGCCGCATGTCCTCGGCCATATCCTTGATGTGGGTCAGGTCTCGCACCATCTCGCTCCAGCCGTACCACAGCGCGTAGTCGGGATTGGAGTGGAACGCGCCCTGGAACGCCCGCATGCGGTGCTTCAGGTGCATCTCGAACAGCCGCTGCTCGATCGGCGTCGGGGCATCATGGAACGTGAGCAGATCCGGGAACGCGAACGCGTACCCCTCGGGCTGCGCCAGCGTCCCGTCCGCGTAGAGGCCGACCACGACCCTGATCGCCTGGGCGAGGAGGTGGTCCGCCTCGCGGATCATGTCGTCGCCCTTCTGGAGCTCGGCCGTGGCGAAGTTCTCCGAGTGGCAGCGCGAGCAGACCTGGATCATCATGTTGCGCTCGCGGTCCCAGTCCTCCTGCGTGAGCCGCGCCACGTCGGCTGCCTGGATCACGGCGAGCCGGTCGGTGGGCTCACCGTCGGGATCGAGCACACCCAGCGCCTGCAGGATCGTCACGCGATCGGCAGCCCACTGCTCGTCCTCCGGCAGCGGCAGGCGCACGGCCAGGAAGCCCCAGGCCGTCCGGACCTCGTGGTTGCCGGCCACCATGTGGCAGGTCTGGCACGTCGGCGCGGCAACGTGTTCCGGCAATGTGCCGTTCTGCTTCAACAGGAAGCGGACACCGTGCTTGGAGCTCGAGTACATCTCCCACTGCGGGTGGTCGAACCCCATGTGACAGGTCTGGCACGCCTGGGGCTGGCGCGCTTCCGTCACCGAGAACAGATGCCGCGTGTGGCACGCGTCGCACGAAGCGACCCCGAATCCCGCGCCGCTCTCCTTCAGAGCCTGTATGTCCTCTTCGCTCTTGAGCCCGATCTTGTGGCAGCCGCCGCAGCCCTTCATTCCTTCGGTCAGGGCCACGGGGAGCGCGTGCGTCGTCGGCATGGCGTTCATCGCCGCCCATGCCAGTGCATGCTTGCCGCGGGAGAATTGTTCGACGCGCTCGCGGTGGCACTGCGCGCACGTGAGCGGGGTGGGGATGCGAACGTTCTCCGTATCATATGCCGTGGAGTGATCCGCTCCGTGGCATATCGCGCAGGTGATTCCGTTCTGGCCGTGCCGGCTCAACTGCCAGTCCGACACGATGCCTGGTGTCTCCCGTGCGTGGCAGTCCAGGCAGGCCGGGTTGCCGTCCTGGGCCCGCGCCGGAGCGGGCAGCAGCATGAGAATGATCGCCACGAGTGACAATGCCGAAACCGCCGAGAGCCTCCGCATCTTGCCACCTCCCCAAATCACAGTTGGTCCGTGAACCGTTTTAACGTCGAAATGACACCCTCCTTACGACAATGCAGGCCGTTTCTCGGGTTGTCAACGCGCCACTGGAAGAAGCCCGCATCGAGCTGTCGGTGTTGTGACAATCGGGGTGGCGGTGTAGAATCGGCTGACTCGAAAGGCGACCATTGAGCAACTTCACCACGCTCGACTGGCTCTGGGCGGGCGCGTTCCTCTTCCTCATGCTTGGAGGAGCGTTCTTCTTCTACCGCCTTGCTCGGCGCTCGGAGTCGGACTTCTTCCTGGCCGGTCGCGGTCTGCCGTGGTGGCTTCCTGCCTCCTCGGTGTTCTCCACGCACACCGCCACAGACACACCCATGTGGATGACGGGCGTCATCTACGCGCACGGCCTGCGTGGTCTCTGGTACACGTTCTTCGCCGCGTGGACCGCCATTGCCTCGTTCGTTTCAGCCCGAATCTTCCGGCGCTCGCTCGCCTACACGCAAGCCGAGTGGCAGGTGATCCGGTTCGACGGCCTGGGTTCCGAACTGTTGCGCGGCTGGATAGCCGGGTGGCAGGTGTTCATGAACATGTTCATTCTCGGCTGGGTCGGCATGGCGATGGGGAAGGTCGGGAACCTGGCGTTTGACTGGCCGCTGTGGGTGGGGTTGGTAGTGCCCACCGTTCTCACCGCGATCTACACGATGGCCGCGGGCTACTGGGGCGTGGTGATGGGCGACTTCCTGCAGGGAATCGTAGCCATCTTCGCCATCGTGCTGGTTTCCCTCGTAGGGGTGTACGCCGTCGGCCCCCACGGCGCCGTGGCCGAGCGGCTCATAGACATGGGCGAGCAATGGCGCCTCGACCCCTTCGCGTTCACCGGTTGGTTCACAGGCGACTTTCCGGTGGCGTGGTGGCTCACGATGCTGGTGATAGCGGTGGTTGGGGGCTTCGGGATGGGGACCAGCATCGACTGGTACGTGGAGGCGCAGCGCATCCAATCGGCCAAGAGCGTGCGTGACGCGAGTTACGGGTTGTGGGCCGGCGGCGCAATCACTCTCGTGCGCAACGGGTTCTGGGCTGCCGGCATCCTGGCGTTCTTCGTGCTGCTCCCGGGCATCAGCTCGGCGGCCGAGTACGAGCTGGGGTGGTTCCGCCTCGGCTTCGGACTTCTGCCGGCCGGCCTGGTCGGCGTGTTCTTTGGAGCGATCCTGGCGATTCATCTCTCGACCATATCCAGCCACCTCAACCTCGGAGCGCTCTACGTCACGCGCGACCTGTTCCAGCGCTACCTGAAACCCGACGCCGACGAGCGCACGCTGGTCTGGGTCGGGCGCGCGGCGACGCTGGTACTCCTCATCGGCTCGTTCTTCTACGGTCTCATGATGGAGGAGATAACGCAGTGGCTGATCTTCGCCCTATGGCTGATGATGGCGGGGATCTGGCTGCCGAACATCCTGCAGGTGGTCTGGTGGCGGTTCAACGCCTGGGGATACCTGTCCGCGTGGATGGCGAATCTCGGGGTGGCATGGCTGGTCGTGTGGGTGCTGCCGGCGTTCGGGGTCATTCCGCCGCTGCCCGACTACGTGCAGTTCTGGGTGCTGATGGGGCTGGGAGCGCTGGTGTTCGTGCCGGCGACCCTGCTCACACCGGCCGAGCGGATGGACCACCTCGTGCGGTACTACGTGATGACCCGGCCGCTCGGCTGGTGGGGACCGGTGCACCGCGAGGCCGTGCGCCGCGGGGTCATTTCCGAGCGTCGGACGGCCGCGAACAACGGGCGGCGCCCGATCATCCAGCGCCGCTGGACGGCGGAGGCCGCGGAGGAGTGGACGCGTGAGGACTGGATCGCGATCGTGCTCTCGCCCGTCGTGTTCGCCCTGTTCATGATAGGTGTTACCAAGCTCATTCTGGGCCAGCCCGCAGGTCTGATGCTGACGCTTCTGGGTATCGCCCTCGCGGTGCTCATCTATTGGATCATCGATCCCAAGCTCAGGGCAGTGTCACACGAGTACGAGGCGAAGCAGGCGGGTTACCTGGACGAGCTGGAACAAAAGCTCAAATGGGAAGCAACACCTGGAGGCGGGGGAGTTTAGCAATGGAAAAGGGACTCGTCACCCTGATCGGCATGAGCATCGCCTACCTCGCGTCACTGCTCGGGATGGGCTTCGCCTACTGGGCGTGGCGCCGGCGTCGCAAGCATGACGGAGAGGGGGAGGGCACGTCGTGACGCTGCTCGAGGTTCTCCAGGCACCCACGGACTCCCTGGCCCTGCCGGTGGAATCGCCGATCGGCGGACCGATCTGGACCTTGGTGGTGCCGGCGCTGCTCTTCTCCGTTGCCTTCCTGGCCACGTACCTGCTGTACCGGCGGTTCGCCCGAAATCTCGACGAGTAGAGCGAGTGCGGGAACTGCCGGTTTGAGCTAACCGGGGACGATGGCGTCGAGGAACTGCTCCTGGGCGCTGCGCGCTCCGGCCGGCGCCGTCCGCTGCAGGTACTGCCCATCCACCTGCAGCTGCCATGCCTTCGGGTCCTCGAGTTCGACCTCGAGTATCCGGTCGAGCCGCTGGCAGGCCACGGGATCGCGCACAGCCGCGACTACCTCGACCCGACGCCGCAGGTTGCGTGGGCGCCAGTCTGCCGATCCGATGTAATACTCGGTCTCGCCCCCGTTTTCGAAGGCGAAGAGCCGCGCGTGCTCCAGGAAACGGCCGACCGCGCACACTACGTGGATGCCCTCCGAGAGACCGGGCATTTGCGGCCGCACAGCGCAAATGCTCCGCACGATGAGATCTATCCGGACGCCCGCTCGAGATGCGCCGTAGAGCGCCTGGATGATCTCGCCGTCATGGAGCCCGTTGACCTTGGCGCGAATGCGTGCCGCGCGTCCGGCACGGGCGTGCTCTGCTTCCCGATCGATCAGCTCGATGAAACGGGAGAGCATGGACGTAGGAGAGACGATGAGGTTCTTGAACTCGCCGGCCGGCGGCCGCGAGGAGCCGGTGAGCTCGTTGAACAGGACATTGAGATCGGAGCAGATGATCGGGTCGGCCGTGAGGAGCCCCAGGTCCGTGTAGACTCGAGCGGTATCGGGATTATAGTTGCCCGTTCCCACGTGGGCGTAGCGCCGCAGCACGTCGCCCTCCCGGCGCACCACGAGCACGACCTTGGCATGCGTCTTGTGCTTCACCAGGCCGGTGACCACGTGAATGCCGCCGCGCTCGAGCTGCTTCGCCCAGTAGATGTTCAGTGCTTCGTCGAACCGCGCCTTGACCTCGACGAAGACCGTCACGTCCTTGCCTGCAGCGGTAGCGTGTAGCAACGCGTCGGCGATCTGCGAGGGCCCGCCCGGTCGATACAGTGTGAGCTTGATGGAGGCCACGTCCGGATCGTTCGCGGCCTCCACGATGAAGCGCTGCGTCGTCTCCTCGAACGAGTCGTACGGATGATGCACGAGTACGTCGCGCTCGTCGAGCACGTCGAACATCGACCGGTCGGGTTCGATCGGCTTGGCCTGCTCGAACGGCTGGTAGTCCAGCTCGGGCAGCGGGAGCTCCACGAACTCGGCCATTGCTCCCAGGTCGATCAGCCCGTCTGTATCGAAGATGTCCGATGGGTCGATGGGAACACCCTTGCCGCTCTCCTCGCGCCTCAGCTCCCGCAGCAACAGGTCGCGGATCGCGTACGGCATGGAGCGTTCCACTTCGATCCGCACCACCGCTCCCTCGGGCCGCTTCAGGACGTCGTCCTCTATCACTTCGAGGAAGTTGTCCGCAGTGGCCTCGCCGAACTCCACCTGGGCACTCCGAGTCAGCCGGAAGGGGTGGATCTCCAGCACCTGGCGCGCGGGATAGAGCGCGCCGATGTGCTCCGCGATCAGGTTTTCCAGCGGCACGAAGTCGTTGCTGTCGGGGAGTTGCACGAAGCGGTTCAGCGCGCTCGCCACATCGAGCACGACGAAGTGATCACGCGATGTCCGAGGGTCACGCACCACGACCGCCAGCGACAGCATCAACTCGTCGATGTAGGGGAACGGGTGCCCTGGCGTCTGCGTGATCGCCTTGGGAGTCAGAATCGGGAACACGCGCTCATCGAAGTAGCGCTGCAGGTAGGCCAACTCTTCCTTGCCGAGACTGTCCCAGGTGCGGATACGGATGCCGTGTTGCGGCAGCGTGCGCTCCTTCAGCTCGTTGAAGCAGCGGTATTGGCGTCGATTGATGGCGCGCAGCCGGACGGCGATGGAGTGCAGCAGCTCTCTCGGTGTGCGGCCGTCTATCGTGCGCTTGGTGATTCCCTCCGCGACGGCCTGCTTGAGCCCGCCGACCTTCACGCTCACGAACTCATCGATGTTCGAGCTGAAGATCGACAGGAACCGTGCCCGCGCGAGCGGCGGCGTATCCATGTCCTCGGCCATCGCGAGCACACGCGAGTGGAACTCCAGCAGGGAGAGCTCCGGGTTGATGACCGGTTTGAGATCCTCGACGGGCGTTACCTCGACGGCCTCCGGCTCACCGGACCGCAGTCCCGTGATGTCGAAGATCTTGGAACCGGCGCGGCGGCTGGGGAGCGAGGGCGGCTCTGCAGACCCCTTCTTCTCGGCGGGCAGCTCGGCAGCGTAGATGTTGCCCACGTCCAAGCGCCACAGAACCAGCACCACGATGTTGAAGACCGCCGTGACGATGAACGCAACGGTCAGCGCCTGGACTCCGGCGGCCAGGCCCACTCCGATCGCCATGAAAATGTATACGGCGTCTTTCGTGTCCTGCAGCGTGTTGCGGAAGCGCACCGCGGCGACGATGCCAGCGAGGCTGAACGCGAGCTCGAGCGAGTTCTGGACGATGATCACGATACCGGTGACCGCGACCGGCAGGATGATGATCGTGTGCACCAGCGACTGGTCGTAGCGCACTTCCCGCTTGGTTGCCATGTAGACCTGCGCCACTGGGATCACCAGTGCGAGTGCTCCCAGCACCGCGATAAAGGTGCGCAGGCCGACGTTGCTGCCTGCCAGGAAGCCCCCTTCAGCACCAGTCGGAGGCACGCCCCGCGCAAGGTCCTCTATGCCGACGAGCGAGCGGAGGCGCTCCATGGAGAACGCGCTCTGCAGCACGGGGAACAGGCGGACGAGCGCGAGCGCTGCCGCCGCGAGCAGCAAGTAGTAGAGCAGCAATCTCGCGAGCGGCGAGCCGAAGATGCGTCTGATCATGCCATGTGTTCGGGCAGCACGATGTGCGGCGGCCCGGGCATTGGAAATGGTGCGAGGTGAGTTATCTGCATGTGCGCCACTAAGCTATGGACGCAAGAAAGGCCCCGCCAGAGGCGGGGCCTTGTGAAGTTGCGTGATCGAGACAGGAGTTACGGCCGCCTGGGCGAGGAGCGCGGGGCCGAACGAGGCGTCGAGCGCGGTGCCGACCTGGGCGTCGAGCGCGGCGCTGCCCTGGGCGTCGAGCGCGGCGCTGCCCTGGGCGTCGAGCGCGGTGCTGCCCTGGGCGTCGAGCGCGGTGCTGCCCTCGTGGGGGTGCGCGACGGCACCCGCACACTCGGTCGCGGAGATGCAGAAACCCCGCCTTGGCTCGGTGTGGTCCTGCGCTCGAGAGTGGGCCTCCCAGTCGTCGTGCGCAACGCGTTGGGTGATGCGCGCCCGGTCGTCGAGCGGCCCTGCCCGGAAATCTGGCGCGTCTTGCCTGGCGCCGCGCGCCCGGTCGGCGCGACCGTCGTGGTCGTGCGCCGGCCCGCCGTGCTCGTTACAGTTCGCCCGGTCGGGGCACCGCTCGCGGTCGTCCGCCTCTCCTGAGTGACCGTGCGTCCGGAGGGGCGCTGGCCACCCGTCTTCGTCCCACCCACGGTCTCCGTCGTGCGCCGTGTCTGGGTCGGTGTACCTACCCGGTTCCTGCCCTCCGCCGGTGGAGGCCGATTGGGCGTGGCACGACGTTCCACCGAGCGGTCCGGCATATCGACCGTGCGGCGCCCATCCGTGATGCCCCACCCATCGGGCCGCACTCTCCGCCCGGTAGTGGTCGGACTTGCCGGCGTCGAGCGACGCCCGGTGGTCTGCACGTTCGT
>Ga0255054_10000584_pt1 | contig 21650 bp, 18 predicted proteins | sample JV7_2_23_MG_FD_188634 | JGI IMG/M metagenome (GOLD analysis project Ga0255054, IMG submission 188634) | Seawater microbial communities from Jervis Inlet, British Columbia, Canada - JV7_2_23 | ecosystem: Environmental > Aquatic > Marine > Inlet | place: Canada: British Columbia | collected...
CAACCCGGCTGCCATGCGTTACACAGAGGCACGGCTGCACCCCATTGCCATGCAGCTGCTGGCAGATATTGAAAAGAACACCATAGACTTCCTACCCAACTTCGATGATTCACTCGAGGAGCCTTCGGTGCTCCCCGCAGCATTTCCAAACCTGCTCATCAATGGCTCGAGCGGCATTGCTGTTGGTATGGCAACAAACATACCGCCCCACAACCTGGGGGAGGTGGTCAAGGCGGTTATCGCGGTCATTGAGAGGCCGAAGATGACCATCGATGAGATTATCAAGATCATTCCGGGCCCCGATTTTCCAACCGGAGGTGTCATCATCGGCAAGGAGGGAATCGAGACAGCCTACAAGACAGGCAACGGACAGATAAAGGTGCGCGCCAAGGTGAGCATCGAGAAGATAAAGGGCGGCAAGGATGCACTGGTGGTGAACGAGATTCCCTACCAGGTCAACAAAACGAGGCTCATTCAGGACATTGCGGCCCATGTGAAAAACAGAAAGGTGGACGGCATTACCGATCTGCGTGACGAGTCGGACCGGGACGGTACGCGAGTGGTGATAGAACTGAAACGGGGAGTAAACCCTCATGTTGTCATGAATCAGCTCTACAAGATTACATCGCTGCAGGTCACCTACGGTATAAACCTCCTTGCCCTCGATCACCTCAAACCTTCGCTCATGAACATCAAGGAGATGATCGAAAAGTATATTGCTCACCGTGAAGAGGTGGTCAGGCGGCGGGCCAGATTTGACCTGGACAAGGCCGAGAAACGGGCCCATTTACTCGAAGGCTTTCTCCGGGCACTGGATGAGATTGATGAGGTAATCAGTATCATCCGAAGCTCCAAGACGCCAAGGATTGCATCAGACAGGCTTATGGAGCGGTTCTCCTTCACCAGGGTCCAGGCCGACGCCATTCTTGACATGCGGCTTGCACGGCTAACCGGCCTTGAGCGGGAAAAGCTTCAGAAGGAGTCTGAGGAGCTGCAGAAACTCATCGCAGGGCTGCGTGAGCTTCTGAAGACTAAAAAGAATATTCGTACCAGGATCGTGAGGGAGCTCAAGGAGATCCCCAAAAAGTTCGATGATCCGCGCCGTACGGAGATCATCGACAAGGAGGAGGAGATCGATATCAAGGATCTCATTATCGAGGAAGACGTGGTGGTTACCATTTCGCACAACGGCTTCATCAAACGTACGCCCATTACGGCATTCAAGAATCAGGGCCGGGGAGGAGTCGGTGTGAACGTGTCCTCGCTTAAGGAGAGCGACTTCATCGAGCATGTATTTGTGGCGTCCACCCACGATACCATGCTCTTCATTTCAGATCGGGGCGTTGCCTACACGACGCCGGTTCACGATATCATGAATGCAAGCAGGAATGCGAAGGGGCAGAGTATCAAGCTCCTGCTCATGCTTGAGGGTGAGGAAAAGGTAGCCGCCTATGCAACGCTTCGTGAGAAGGAGGATGAGGAGTATATTCTCTTCATGACCCGCAAGGGGTATACGAAGAAGGTGGCGGTAAAGGATTTCCGCAGCGTTCGAAGGTCAGGGATCATTGCAATCAAGCTCGACGATGATGACAGCCTGGTTGATGCAATCGTGACTGACGGAAAGAGCGAGCTGCTCATTGCAACGGCAATGGGACATGCCCTCAGACTCAAGGAGGAAACTGTACGGCCAATGGGAAGAACGGCACACGGTGTCACAGGTATCAGAATGAAGGAGGGAAACTTCGTTTGTGCCGTTCGAAAGATTATCAAGGACGCCGATTTCCTCGTGGTTACCGAAAATGGATACGGGAAACGTATTCCTGTGAAGAACTTTACCGTCCATGGCAGAGGAACACGCGGGCAGATCTATACAAAACTGAACGAGCGTACGGGAAATGCGGTCGGTGTGATTCTCGTGAAGAAGAGTGATCAGATCGTTATCATCACCTCGCGGGGTATGATCATCAAGCTGAAGGTCAGGTCCATATCTATTTTGGGCAGGAATGCGGCTGGTGTGAAGCTTGTGAACATAAAGGAGCCAGATACAGTTGCCGGTGTCGCAAGGGTGATACAGGAGTAGCAGGGATCCCTTCGAGGGGTGTACCCATGTGCATACCGTTTATTAGACACCACGTTTTTGGGATTGACATTGATCCGCATCCGGTCTATTTTTTATCAGTATCGATCATACTTGAGGAGAGATGGCTGAGTGGTCGAAAGCGGCGGTCTTGAAAACCGTTGTCCCTCACGGGACCGGGGGTTCGAATCCCTCTCTCTCCGAGCATTATGTGGGTAACATAACGATAAATTAGATAAAAGAGATATATTTGGAGAGGTGCGAGAGCGGCCGAATCGGGCTCCCTGCTAAGGAGTTGTGCCTATTGCGGGCACCGTGGGTTCGAATCCCACCCTCTCCGAAGCGACGTGTGCCCATAGCTCAGCCCGGATAGAGCATTGGATTGCGGTTCCAAGGGTCGGAGGTTCAAATCCTCTTGGGCACGCATGGATGTCCCTAATTCCTGTGACCTGTTTGTTGCGTTCATTAGCTGAAACCGTAGCGCCTGGTGAGCCCGCCTATCATTATGAAAATCGAGTCATACTCATTCGGATTCATGAGCATCGATGGCAAGGGATACACCACCGATCTGATCATTTACCCGGATGGCCAGGTACGCAGCGGCTGGTGGCGAAGGCATGGACACAGGCTTGTGCCCGATGACCTTGAAGGTATTGATGACTTCGAACCTGATTCCATCATAATCGGTACAGGCGCCAACGGGAGGATGAAAGTGCCCCGGGATACGTTCCAGCATTTGAGCACCATATGTCCGAATGTGATTGTCGAGGATACGGCGGAAGCGGTTCGCCGGTTCAATTCGATGGATCTGTCCCGGAGGATTGTTGGTATGTTTCACCTGACCTGCTGATCACAGGTAACCCGATAAAAAACTGTGCCCATGATGCATAAACCTTTGGAGAGGTGCGAGAGTGGTTGAATCGGGCGGTCTCGAAAACCGTTGTTCCCCTTTGGGAACCGTGGGTTCGAATCCCACCCTCTCCGAAAGTTCCATGCACGGTCACTGACCGTGCATCGACAAGATTCCCCGGGCTTTTCGTGAGCAGAAGTACGGCCCTCATGTAAGTTCCCCGCTTTCGGTAGACAGGCAACTACCGTTTCGTTATAATTAGTGCGTGGTGACAACACACATTTTCACCATATGTAATCATCCATTATGACAAGTACTTGAAAGTTAATACGTTAAGCACTAATGATGTCACTATCGCTCAAAGAGCGAGCTGATGGGTAAATCGCAAGTGGCAGTATCAGCGACTAATGAGGTCCAGGACCGAGTTTTCAACCCTTTCAGAATTGAATCATACACGAAAATTTGAGAAGACATGGGAAGAACCATTATCGTTGCAAATCAGAAGGGTGGTGTAGGCAAGACAACGACGATTGTCAACCTTGCCTCCTACATTGCCGAAGCAGGAAAGAACACGCTGGTGGTCGATCTCGATTCACAGGGGAACAGCTGTTCCGGGCTAGGTATACAGAGTGGGAGGAATGAAACAAGCCTGTATGAAGTGCTCCTCGGCCTCGAGTCCATAGATGAAATCGTGACACCGACACAGGTGCCCAACCTGAGCATTATTCCATCAAATATCGATCTGTCCGGGGCTCAGGTGGAGATGGTTGATCTGGAGCAGCGCGAGCACAGGCTGAGCGCAGCTTTAGATCAACTGAGAGATCGCTATGAATATATCTTTATCGATTCACCTCCATCGCTGGGATTGTTGACCATAAACGGACTTGTTGCGGCAGATTCGGTGATCATACCCATTCAGTGCGAGTACTATGCACTGGAGGGTCTCAGCCAGCTTCTGAAGACAATTGAGCTTGTGAGAAGCAGGCTCAACAATAAGCTGACCCTGGAGGGGGTGCTTCTCACCATGTACGATACCCGAACCAATCTGTCACGACAGGTTGTGGATGAGATACTGGCCTATTTCAAGAATAAGGTATACAAAACCATTATTCCGAGAAACGTGAGACTCGCTGAGGCACCGAGCTACGGTCAGCCGATCAGCATCTATGATGCAAAGAGCATCGGTGCAGTGAGCTACTTTAAACTATCAAGGGAAGTAATGCGCAATGGCGAAAAAAGCGCTGGGTAGAGGTCTCGATGCTCTCATTGTCGAGGGTGGGGGGGAGACACCAGAAGAGACTGAGGTTCCCGCAATAAAGATCAGCATGATCGAGGCGGGAAAGCATCAGCCGCGGAAACATTTTGATCAGGCAAGGATTGATGAGCTTGCTGAGTCAATACGACAGAATGGGCTCATACAGCCCATTGTCGTTGCGAGACGAGGTGAGAGATACGAGGTCATCGTCGGTGAGCGTCGGCTTAGAGCGGCAAAGGTAGCGGGTCTCAGGGAGATTCCGGCATACATAAAGGATGTATCAGGGCAGAGGGCCCTGGAGATAGCCCTCATCGAAAACATACAAAGGGAGGATCTGAATCCCATTGAAGAGGCTGCGGCCTACAGGATGATTCTCGAGCGGGAACGGATCACCCAGGAGGAGCTGTCAGAGCGTATCGGGAAGTCGAGAAGTTATATTGCAAACATGGTTCGCCTCCTTGATCTGCCAAAGAAAATTCAGGAACATGTTTCACGTGGAACAATTTCTGTGGGGCAGGCAAAGGCGATTCTTTCCCTCCCTGATAAAGATGCCATGGATAACCTGGTCGCCAGGATACAGAAGGAGAAGCTTTCGGTCAGGGTCGTGGAGCAGCTCGCCAGGCGCAGGGACGTTCCACGTGGAACATCCAGGAAATCCAGGGATCCTCACATAGAGGAGATTGAGGAGCAGCTTCGTACAAAACTCGGAACCAAGGTAACAGTTGATTTTCGTGGAGAAAAGGGATCTCTCAGGATCGAATTCTACTCCCAGGATGATCTTGAACGCATTCTGGGTGAGATACTGGGCTGAACCGTTCCCCATCGCCTTGCCAAACCAGCATCCCAACAAAAAAGCAGTGGAGGATTGCACATGACTCACAGGACATTCCACATTGTAACAGGAACATGGATTATCTTTTCAGTGATAATATTCATAGCGCTGCTTAAAATCACTGTCCCCTACGGCCGTCACATACGGGGTGGGTGGGGTCCCAAGATTTCCACACGGCTTGGGTGGTTTATCATGGAACTGCCGTCCCCGCTTCTTATGTTCATTCTCTTCCTGAACGGGACCACTGAGAAGAACATGGTGCACATCCTGTTTCTCCTTCTCTGGGAACTGCACTATATCAACAGAACCTTTATATTCCCCTTTCGCATTAGGGGAGACAGAAAGCAGATGACCCTCACCGTGGTGCTTATGGCCATCTTCTTTAACCTTATCAACGGGTATCTCAACGGCAGCTATCTCTTTTCTATATCCGACGCATACACACTACACTGGCTGGTTGATCTCCGTTTCATCATGGGCGTACTCATATTCCTGACCGGGTATGTCATCAATCAGGTTTCTGACAGCATTTTGCGGAAACTTCGCTCTTCTGGGAAGGGGGACGGGGGGTCCGGGAAACAGTACCTGGTGCCCGAGGGGTTTCTCTTTGAAAGGATATCATGCCCGAATTACTTTGGCGAGATACTCGAGTGGCTTGGATGGGCAGTCCTTACATGGTCGCCTTCGGGGTTTGCATTCTTCATATGGACGGCTGCTAATCTCCTGCCCCGTGCACTCTCCCATCATCGCTGGTATAATCAGCAGTTCTCCGCCTATCCGGAAAAGAGGTCTGCGGTCATACCCTATATACTTTAGCCCATGGAATGAATTCATGAAAAGAGATGGTATGTAACCAAAGATGGAACATGCATTGAGATGCATAAGGATAATATAAACATTTTTTATAAAAACCCAACTGCTACCCAAGATGATTGCTCTCAGCGTAAAATGGTTTGCAATGGTGGCCCTATTCGTGTAACACTCACAGAAGCCTAAGAGAGAAGAGTCTGAATGCCCGTTTCCACGCTGCTCTGCCTGTATGCCACATTTGTGTTTGCCGTTGATGTGCAGGTGTATCCCTCTGTTTTGACCAGGGTCGTGGGCAGTCCAATACAGCAGGGACTTCTGCTTTCGTCCCTTTTCCTGTTTTTCCCCCTTTCATCGATTCTCTCTGGAGCAATCTCCGATAGAATAGGCAAAAAGGCGGTGCTCATTACTGCCGGGCTGTTTCTTGCGACACCCTTTGCCATCTCTGCATGGTTTGAACCGTTCTGGATACGAGCGCTCGCTGTTCTTCTCTTTGGTTTTGGTATTGGGGCGCTGGAGAGCCAATCATCAGCCTTTCTTGCAGACACACATCCTGACAGGGAGCGTTCAATCATCAACATAGCCCAAGCTTTCTTCAGTATAGGTGCTGCAGGAGGCCCCTTTTTTATTGCATTGGCTTTCAGGCTCAATCCTTCCCTCCGTCTGCAGACAATGCTCTGGGTTGTCGCTGCTGGGACGCTCACCCTGGTCTTCGGGTTCTTCTTTCTTCATGATGGAAAAACCGGTGTGTCCCTGGAGAAGGGCGGATTCAGACGGGTACTGGCTGATCCCATGGGTCGGCTCCTTCTCGTTGCGATGTTTCTGTATACTGCTCCAGAAATGGGCACTGCAGGCTGGCTTCCAAAGTATGCGGAGGTTCATCTCTCTCTCTCTTCGGGAACCGCACCACTTTCACTGACGCTTTTCTGGGCAGGGCTTGGGTTCAGCAGGGTTCTGGTGGGATTTCTGTTTCACAATATACAGGACACCCATCTCCTGAAAACAGTGCTCTGTTTTACACTGCTTGCAAGAATCGCGGCTTTCATGCTCAACCGACAGGTTGCATCCATGGTTCTCTTCTTCTTCATTGGAGCAGGCATGGGAGCCGTGTGGCCCACCTTTGTAGCAATGATTGGACGAAGGTTCAGACAGACCAGCGGTTCTGCAGTAGGGCTCATAGTTGCCATTGGCGGAGTTGCGGTTCCTATCATGCATCAGATTATAGGTGTACTTTCGCGAGAACAGGTCTTTGGTCTGCGGTACACGCTTCTCGGATTGGGTATCTTCACGTTGGGAAACATACTCGTGGTGTGGCGCATTGAGCAGCTCGAGAGGGGGGGAATGGGCGGTGTCTGAAGCATCCCTTGATATGAAGAGCATTGGGAGAATGCCATACCTGTCCAGGCAGATCATTCCCTATATTGGAAACAAGCGCAGGCTGCTGCCGCAGATACACCGGGCCGTACTGCATGTGTTTCCAGGGGGGATCCGGGGAAAAAGTTTCCTCGATCCCTTTGCCGGGAGCGGTGTGGTATCACGCTTTGCGAAGTATCTGGGGTTTGAAGTGTTCTCCAATGACTGGGAACTGTACTCCTACCTGAGCTGTTTTGCCTTTCTAAAGATAAACCTCACAGATCTGGAATATATGTATGCAGAGTGGGGAGGCATGGACGGGATGCTCGAACATATGAACAGCCTCCCGCCTGTGGCTTCCGAGCATGAGTTTATTGCCAGATACTACAGTCCCAAAAATGACGCCCAGGCCGATTACAGACGTGAACGGCTGTTCTACACCCGGGAAAATGGCTGCACCATCGACAAAATTCGAAACGAGATCGAACGACTCTACCCATTCCCCATGACGCCCCCCCCTGTTGATGGTGCATATCCGGTATGTACCTCGACAAATGATGCAGAAACTGAACATGGTTTACCAGATCGGGGGGCATACTGGGAGAAGGCTCTGCTTCTTGCGCTGCTTATCCACGGAGCAGCAACGCACACGAACACATCAGGGGTCTTCAAGGCCTATCACAAGGGCTTTGGTGGTTTCTCGGGGGATGCACTGGGCAGGATAATGAAGCCAATTGTTCTGAGGAGGCCTCCCCTGTGGGATTCGAATCAACCGCAGCATGTATTTATGCTGGACGCCGTGCTGCTCCCAAAGCATCTGGGGAAACAGGAATTCGATATCGCCTATCTCGATCCGCCCTACAATCAGCACCAGTATGGGTCGAACTATCATCTGCTCAATACCATTGCCCTGTGGGACGGCTTGTCTCCGGGGGACCGGGAGACAGGCGGCAAGGCGGGTATTCGCAGGGACTGGGTTCTAACACGCTCCGACTACTGCTATCGTGACCGTGCTTTCGAGGCCTTCAATGCCCTGTTGGGCAACCTCAAGGCCCGGCACATATTCATTTCCTACAGCACCGAGGGTATCGTTCCCTTTGATGACCTGATGAAGCTCTGTGCTTCCTGCGGCAAGGTGAAGCTGTTCACAGACGAGTATGTAAAGTACAGGGGTGGAAGACAGAGTATACACAGGCTGAATCACAACGTTGAGTTTGTCATACTGATCGATACGGCCGCTCACACGGTCAAATCCGATCTCGAGGCAATCGACGAGCGGGTAACCGAACGCAAGCTCAACCTGCAGTTCAGGCGCAGTTATGTGAAGGCCCGCCTCCAGCAGCATTTCACCGTGGATGAGGTTCAGGAACGTGTGGGTTTTGAGCTGGGCGACGGGACCTTGTGGATTGAAACGCAGGGCTTTTTAAGATTGGAGGATACAGATCTAAACGGACTGATCGACCAATCGGGTCTCACGGTCAGCCGGAAAAGGGAAGCCAAAGAGAGGCTGCTCGGGGCGCTGAAGCAGTGCCAGTGCATTGACAGGGTGGAAGAGCTGCAGCAGGTACTGCTGCTCGTCAGGGAACGTCGTGATGATCGGGATCTGTTTGCAGCGCGTATACCGGATATTCTGCGGAAGTTCGCCCACAAAAAGTACAGGGAGATATTTATGGAATCCCTGGCAGCGATCAGAGATCTGCAGCAGAGAAACCCTGAACTGTTCAATCGTGTTGCAGACAGGATAGATGATATTGAGGAGCTTGCAAAAAAGCGGTTCGAAGGATAGAGTGGTCTAGATGCCGCTTCGATCTAGCTGAAACAGTACGCTCAATTCTCTCCTACTATGGCGTCCTCTTTCGCCGATTCATCACAACTCTCTTCCCGCGGAGTAGTCTGTGGAAGCTGTTCAATTGGTACGGAGAAGGTGATGTTGTCCTGGGAACGAAGCGTGGCGACTCTCTTGAGTATGTTGATCTCGCAGAGTGTGACCTTCTTGTCCTCGAACATGATCGTGCTGCCCTCCTCAGCATAGTTGCGTTTGAAATTGCAGTAGGCCTCGTGTTCATAGGCGAGACAGCAGAGCAGCCTGCCGCAGGCTCCTGAAATCTTCGATGAGTTGAGGGTCAGGTTTTGATCCTTCGCCATCTTAATCGTGACGGGCTGCAGTTCATGTTTGATGGCGCTGCAGCAGAAATCTCTTCCGCATACGCCGCAGCCATTGATGATTTTTGCCTCGTCACGGGCGCCGATCTGTCGAAGCTCGATGCGTCTCTTGAATACCGAAGCAAGATCTTTAACAAGCTCACGAAAATCCACACGGCCGTCGGCAGTGAAGTTGAAAATAATTTTTTGATCGTCGAGAAAGTAGTGGACGCTCACAAGCTTCATATCGAGACCATGCTTCTTGATTTTTTCAAGGGTAATCTCGAAAGCCTCCTGCTCCCGCGCCTCGTTTTCCTCATGTCGCTTACTGTCTTCATCGCTGCACTGACGAAGGATTTTTTTCAATTCCACATCCTCGGGTATGAGCTGCCCTGTGCCGGACACGAATGCAATTTCAGGCCCATTGGAGGTCTCAATTGTTATGGAATCGCCTCGCTGCACTTTGAATTCAGGGAGAGTGCAGTAGCAGGTTTCATTGTTGTAGCATAGTTTTGCAACCGCATAGCATGTATTATCAGCCATGTGCATACCTCACTTGTATAGATCAACCAGCAATCCCCGTATCTCATCCAGTGTAGAGAGAAGGTTTATATTGCTGGCTTGTGTTTTCAACAGGTGTTCTGTCAGCTGCATGAGCCGCTGGTCAATGATTTTGGTAACTGTATAGATTTTCTGCTTCAGCTTTCCGCCTGTGTAGTGCTCCACCTGGAGCATATGGTCGGTGACGTATTTCAGAAAATCCTTGATCATGGATTTATATATCTTGAGAAGTTCCTGGTTTGGGTTTTTTGCAAACCGTTCGCCCTGTTTGGTTATTTCTTCTATGAGTTCATCGAACTGGAGGTGTATGGCCTCTGTCTCGGCAAACTTGAGCTCATCGTAGAACTTGCTGTGCAACATATCAATACTGCTCTGTGAACCTTTTTTCCCCTTTTTCCGCTTAACCGGTATGCTCTGTTTCTGGCTGCTTGTCTTCTCCATCTCAATCATGATTAGTCCTCTCGCACCACTGAGAATAGATGAGGTCTCCAAGCTCTTCTCTGCCCTGCCCCGTCGCATCGATCATAATGAAAAGGTCAGCATGACGGTCCGCCAGTTGCCTGTATCCCTCACGAACCTTGCGATGAAAGTCTACCCCTTCACGCTCAATTCTATCTCCGCTCGTGTAGTTCATCTTTTCCCTGGAGCTGTTCTTCGCTCTGCTCAATCCGTGGCCGGCATCCACGTCGATGTAGAAAACCAGATCAGGGATGAGATTATCAACAGCAAAAAGGTTCATCTGGAGGAGAAAGTCATAGGGAGCGACCTCTCTAACCATACCCTGATACACGAGCGTTGAGTAGAAGTACCGCGAGCTTATAACCGTTTTTCCTGAATGGAGGGCCGGTTTCACCACCTTCTGCACATGATCTGCACGGTCCGCCAGAAAGAGAAAAAGCTCTGCCTTCGGACCGATCTCCAGTTTCGGACTGAGAAGAATTTCTCGAATACGTTTTCCTTCCCGGGAGCCTCCGGGCTGCTCGGTCACAATGCAGGGGTGACCATCCTTCTCCAGCCGTTCGGCCAGCAGGCGCGCCTGCGTTGTTTTGCCCGAACCGTCTGGACCCTCCATAACGATGAAGCTTCCTCTGTGCACCGGCAATTCCCATCGATTGGATTCAGATCTGTGGGTAAGTGTAATGAGAGGGAGCCTAGGTTACCTTCTCTTCGATCCGTGCATAGAACCCACTGCCCATCCGGGCCTGTGCTGTAACTTCATCGGCGAGGTTTGCCGTGTCCGGCATGTACGCCTGATTGGCCTTTTTGGATTTCCCGGTGGATTCAGATTCGTCTGTGAGCAGATAGTCCTGTCTTATCTTTTCTAATTTATCTTTATCTTCGACAATCTCGCACTTGCCGTCGAAGACGACACCCTCCTCAATGATGAGCCGCGGAGTGACGATATTGCCGATTAAAACGCCGGTCGAAAGGAGAGTGATCCTTTCCGTCGCAATGATCTCCCCCTTGACTTTCCCCCCAATTACCACGGTTCCCGCGACAATCTTACACTCGGCTGTTCCCTGTTTGCCTATGAGGACCTTGCCGCTGGTCTGCACCTTTCCCGAAAAGTTACCATCGATCCTGAGAAGGCCGTTCAGGTTGAAATTCCCGTGAAGGGTCGTGCCTTCCCCAATAATGCTGTTGACAGAGGATTCGCCGTTTGTGTAAGCTGTCGTATCGTTCATTACATTATCCATATCTTACAGTATTTTCAGAATAATGGCAAGTTCTAAAGCATGCTGATGAGCTGTAGGGGAGGTGGCACTGAGACACGTTGACTCTTGATCGTTATAATGGTAATGAACAGATGAGCTGCATGTTCGTTGAAAGGCTAGAATTCAGTCGTCATGAATATCATTGGATCAACGGCGGTAGTTCCGATTCGCACCTCATAGTGGAGGTGAAATCCAGTAGCCCTGCCTGTTCGTCCAAGGAATCCGATTATTTCACCCTTCGCGACGCGCTTTCCTTCATAGGCAACGATGCGTGATAGATGTCCGTAGAGTGTTTGAAAGCCATACTCATGCTGTACCTGCACCGTTCTCCCGTATCCTCCTTTCATTCCTGAGAAGACAACCACGCCGTCGGCAGTTGCGCGAATAGGCGCTCCGGGCCACCAGCTCACGTCTACTCCCTGATGCATTGCCCACTTTCCCGTAAAAGGTGACCGCCGCATCCCGAAGGGAGACGTTACGAATCCTCCACCAATAATCGGCCAGTTGTTTGGTATGTTACTAATAATTTCCTCTCTCGCTTCGAGGAACTTCTTGAAATTCATCAGGACGCGCTTACTCGCGGCGATGTCGGCATTGATTCGTTTGATGGTCTGAAGCTCAGATTCATAGTCGCCTTCGCTTGTCAGCCCTATGATCTCTGAGAGGTTCTTTATCTCAGTTTCAGGCCCTCCAATGCCAAAGATATTTTCGGATTGACTGGCACCCAGCAGCTGTATGATGTCTTTGATATTATTTCTGTATTCAAGAACCTCATTGTCCAGGTCAGAGATCTCGTTTTGGAAAAGGTTAAGTGCCGTGACATTTCCATGCTGAGAGTTTTTAAGGTCCTCCATCTCTTTTCTTATGAGGGTGTATCGTGATGTAGTGATGAAGAAGGTGGCCACTAGGCCTGACAGGAGAACCACGAAAAATGAGATGGTGAAGAGGGAGATCTGGAAGTTAAAGATCTTCTTCTCAGAGTGGGGGATGAGCATGATGGTGAGCTTTTCCCTGCCCTTTTGTACGAACCGCTTGTACGAGTAGGCGAGTATTCTTTTCAGGAAGAGCAGGTGATTCTGAAGTTTCTCGAAAAATCGCTTCTCTAGTTTTTTATATTCGGACACACGCCACCCCATATACTATTTTGGAATTGATAATAGTATCACAGCACACTAAAAAGTCAACAATTTTATACAGTATCTCTTCGCTATCTTCTCTTAGATGTATCGGCCTGCAGCTGGACATAATGTACAGGAGCCATATATAAATTCAAAGAGATATTTAAAGACATTTCAACTAAATAGATAACATTTTTCGCGGTGTGTGCATGAGCGTTGTATGTCCAATCGGTTCTTTAACCACGAATTTCCTTCAGTATCTTTGAGAGTTTCTCGCCTCCGATGAGGTCGATCTGCCGCGGCAGCGCAAACTCAACGGCCTCGGGACGGTACTTGAAGGGTGAGATGCAGACAGCCTTGGCGCAGCGTACCTTCTTTGCCTCCTCGAGAAGGGTCTTCACAGCGTTGAGACCCAGACTTACGGCCTCTCTGTATATCTTGAAATAAACGTACTGTCTCGAAACCGACCGCATTGTGCTGAGATTTGGTGAGGCGATTATGTTGGTGATGCTCGATGATTGATGCCGTATGTCGGCAACATCATAGCCCAGATGCCGTATGATTTCCAGACAGATGCCTTCGAACACAGGTATTGGGCTCACCAGAAAATCCTTCATGTTGTCATCTGCACGGAGGTCCTGATATTCATCGAGTTTGTGGGGAACGTCCTTGTAGTTTCCGTTGATCCTGTGTATTAATTCCCACTGTTCTATCGCCTCGGCAAGCTTGCCCCGTAATTCGTAGAGATTGGCTAGTACATATCTGGTGGCAAGAAGTACATTTTGATCCTTCGGTGTTGCCGATGAAATGCCCTTTTTGTATTCATCAACAGCATTCTCAAACTCGTCCATCGCCCTGTAACAGATCCCCTTCTGTAAATAGGCGCGAACCCTGAACTCTGGAGAGCGCTGGGCCGCTTCGAAGTAGGTGAGGGCCCGTGTGAAGTCCCGGCCGTCCATATACACACGTCCGAGATAGTAGTAGGCGCGGAAGTTGCGCTTGTCATACCTCACAGCCTGGCTTAGGTAGACCACGGCCTCCCGTATCTTGTTGGCGTGGTACATGATCACGCCTAGATAACCGAGGCTCGGTCCATGGCTGGGGTTGTACTTGATGGTTTTGTCCAGATAGCTAACCGCCTGCTCGAGGTTTCCCTTTGTGTAGAATATCTTTGCGATCTCGAAGAGGTATCGGTAGTTTCTCGGGTCCTGACGGGAGAGCTCGAGCAGCTCTGATAGGGCTTCATCTGTTTTCCCCACCTTCAGGAGAGAATCGACGAGCCCCTCACGAATGGTTGTCATGGACATGAGTGAAGGCTTCTTGTTGATTTTTACGCAGGCACGGTATTCAACAACCGCAAATTCGAAGTTCTTCTCTCTGCGGTAGCATTCGCCCAGCAGTGCGTGCGCGTCTATAGAGCCTCCATGTTTGATGATGTGCATACGCAGGTTTCGGATGGAGTTACGCACATCACCTTCTTCTATCTGTAACCAGATGCGCTGAAGCTTTTTTGGTTTGCGGAATATCTTGAAATAGGTCAGAATGATGATAATAACGACGATAACGATCCCGGCGATTATGAACTGCAGGTTCATGCTGTTTCCTGTTCAAAGGTTTCAGTGTATTTCTGTTTATAGATTCGCAGGGTGTCGATATCCCAGAGAACAATTTCAATATGCTGCAGGCTTCTGCTCTTTCTGGCAGTGTACTCTTTCAGAACCATGAAGACAGTTTCAGCACACTCCTCCGGTGAAAATCTGCTGATCCCGACGCTCATATCTGGTATGGCAATACTCTTGAATCGCTGTTTGTTGGCAAGCCTAAGGCAGTTTTGAAGTGAACACTCAATGTTCTCCCTGGTGATCTGGCCGTCGTACTCTGTGAGAGCTACGTGAATGACGGCACCGGTCTTGAGATCTCCGCCGCTCGTGAGAACGGCCTCGCCAATATCAATACTCCCAAATTGGGCGCACTCTTGGGCGATTTGGTTGCCGCCCTTGGCCTTGATAGCGCCGCCAAGTCCCGACCCCAGAATGAGGCGGTCGTTCGATGTATTGATGATGGCGTCGGTGTCTCGTTCCGTTATATCACCCTTGAGAAGAACAATTTCTGACTTTCTCATGGATGCTCCAGTTCAGATGTGTATGCACTATTATAGCCCCATCGGCCCATTTGTATAAAGAAATTTTGTGTGACCGGAAGCTATAATACGCTCTGTACAGATGGACATGGCGAAGGATCAGCTGTGACTTGATGTGTAAAGGAACCTGTCGATCTTTTTCAGAAAGCTTTCAGCTTCAATTGGCTTTGTGATAACCGAATCGACCCCGCAGGTTTTAACCTTTTCCAGTTCTTTGGGATCAGAAATAGAGGTAACCGCAACGATGGGGATCTTTTTGAGCCGGGGATTGCTCCTCAGCTTCTTCGTTACCTCAAAGCCATCAAGATCTGGAATGAGAAAGTCGAGGAGAATGAGGTCCGGGTACCATTCAGCAACGAGCACGCCTGCATCGAATCCAGAGGATGATGTCTGGGTTTCCACATCGGTGATCCTCTCGAGTATCTTCGTTGCAATTTCGAGGAAGTCTGGATCGTCATCCACAACCAGCACCTTCCGCTTCTTGGCCTCTTCCAGTTCTCTGGGTATGGGCATTCTGTTTTCTGTCAGAAAGGTAATGAGATCGCTCCACTTCACCCGTCTGTGTCCGCCTGGTGTTGAGTATGCTTTGAGCTTTCCGGTCTCAATCCAGCGTATGACCGTTCGTATATTCACCTGGCAGAACTTTCCGATCTGATAAGTCGTATAAATTTTCTCTGGCAATCTGTGTGCCTCCTATTAACAATAATGATAAATAAACTAACTATTATTGAAAATCTAATACGTTATAGGCAACGTGTCAAGAATTAACGCTAATTTAACAATGGAAAAGTGGTTTTTTTTAAGATCAAGCCCCAAATTTAGCAAGTTTCCCCGAATGAGCCATCACGAGGGGCATAAGGTCAGTTGAGTGAATGATACCCAGTGACCCTTTGAGAAGCTCCGTTTCACCGAAGCTCGAGACCTCGGAACGACGGGCCCATTTCGAGCTGATCAGCAGCGGCACGGGGTGCCATGAATGAGCTTTTAAAGAGGCTGGTGTGGAGTGATCAGCGGTGATCGTCAGTACATCCGGATTCAGCTTGAGAATGGAGGGAATATGCTCGTCAACCTCTTCGATCACCGATACCTTTGCGGGAAAGTCCCCGTCCTCGCCTCTGCTGTCGGCATATTTGATATGCACAAAGTAGAAGTCATAGTCGTCCCAGCACTCCTCCAGTTTCGCGAACTGTGGCTGCACGCCGCTTTCCGTTTCAATGACATCCATGCCGACAAGCCGTGCAAGGCCTCGGTACATGGGGTATCCGGCGATTGCACAGGCATTGAGACCAAAAATATCCTTCATTGAAGGGATCTGCTGATAGAGCGCAAAACCTCGAAGCAGAATACCGTTAGCCGGTTTTTCGCCCTTCAGTTTTTTACGAACCTCGCTGAGGAAGTTGTTGAGCAGCTCAGCTGTATGCACGGAAGCAGGGGTATTTTCCAGGGCCTTTACCGGTCGTGGTGGGACCTCGGTTTTCTGAGGATCTGTTTCAGAAAGATGATCCGAAAACTGCTGTCCCCGAAGAATGAGAGCAGCACGGTGCTCCTTTTCAGTTTCGATAAAGATCTCAAGGCCTGGTATCTGAATTTCCCTGATCTTCTCGCACATGGCCTGATTGATCTCGTCGGGGATGCGGCCGGCTCGGCGGTCGATAACATTGCCCTTGGCATCGAACGTGGCGAAGTTGACACGGGCGGCCAGATCACCGTCCCTGATGGGGAACTTGACACCCAGGGCCGAGAGTATACCACGGCCTATCATGTATTGAAGCGGATCATAACCGAAAAGGGAGAGATGCCCGGGTCCGCTGCCTGGCGTGATTCCTGGTAAAACCGGAACCATGAGGCCCGTTTCAGACTTTGCAGCCAGTTTGTCCATATTAGGCGTGTGTGCAAGTTCAAGCTCTGTACGGTTCTCCTGGGGCAAACCACCGAGTCCGTCAAGAATGAGAAACACGATCTTTTCTGCAGACGGCTGTTTCAGCATCCTCATCAGCTCAAATCTGTCCATAATACACTCCTTGCAGAGATACACTAGGTCTCTTCGTCGAAAAGCGATGATAGATATTCATCAATATCGAATGCAACAAGGTCCTCGATACCTTCTCCTAAGCCCGCATAGAGTATGGGAATATTCAGCTTCCCTGAGATGGCACAGGCAATTCCCCCTTTTGCCGAAGAATCCAGCTTTGTGAGTACGATGCCATCAACACCCAGGTACTGGTTGAAGAGGTCGGCCTGAGACACACCGTTCTGGCCCGTGGTTGCATCGAGCGCGAGGAGTTTCATCCGCTGTGCATCGGGAAGTTTGCGGTCCAGTATTTTGCCGATCTTGACAAGCTCTTCCATGAGCCGTTCCTTGTTGTGGAGCCTGCCCGCAGTGTCGATGATGAGAAAATCAACATCCCTGCTTCTGGCAGAATCGCAGGCGTCGAAAACAACCGCCCCCGGATCGGAACCCTGATACTGTTTGATTAAGGGCACTCCCGCACGTTTGCTCCACACCGCCAGCTGCTCGATTGCCGCATCCCTGAAGGTGTCAGCCGCAGCGATGAGAACCTTTTTACCCTGATTTTTTAGAAGAAAGGCGATCTTCCCAGCTGTTGTGGTCTTGCCTGTTCCGTTCACACCGAAAATAAGGAGTACGGTAATGGCCCTGCTGTCATAGGGAGGAACTTCAAGGGTCATGCGTCCCTTGATGATTTCCTTGAGTACAGAAGCCCTATCCTCAGATTCACTCGATGAAAACCTATTCTTGAGTTCGTCGACCACGTCGGACGTGAACTCGATACCGAAATCTGAGGTAATGAGTAGTTCTTCGATATCAGAGAGTATCTCTTCCCTGTCCCTCTTTCCCTTGAAGAGGCTGTTCAGCCTCTTCCCGAGGCCAAGTTTATGTAGTTTCATTTCAGAACGCGACCTCTGCACTGACGATCGGGACCCCGTAGTCCGATATCCGATTGTAGGTGTTAAAATACTGCACCGTTTTAATAAAGGAAAAGGTAAAAACCCCGCCGGCCAGGACCAGGGAAGAGATGAGAAGGGAGTTGTACATATCCGACGCTGTCTGGGCATCAGCGGCACGATCAGGGTCCGAACTGCTGTAAAGGTCGGCCTCCTGCTGCTTTGAGGTTTCCTGAATGCCAAAATAAATTGAGGTGATGAGCAGTCCGAAACCCACATAGGAAAGACCCTTTGCCCATTTCTGTTGCCGCTTGGCCTTTGCTTCCAGTTCCTCCTCCATAGCGGTCTGTATGAGACTGATATGCAGACCGCCTCCCTGTTGGGGCAGATCCTGAACAATGATGGATTCTGTTCTGTACCCCTCCTTACTCACGGTGAGTGTGCGGTTGTAGGGACCTGCGGAAACTGAAAGCGGTGTGCTGCCCAGGTAGTTTTCATCCAGGTATACCCGTACTCCCGCAGGCGTTGTCGTTATATCGTATTGGATCAGAGCGGTCTCAGGTCGAAGCGCCACATGTTTCACATATCCATCCTCCGATACCTGCACGAGATCCCGGTACTCCCTGTAGCCGTCATGCATCACGGTAATACGGTGAAGCCCGGGTGTGACGACTACATTTGTGACGCTGCCAATGCCCACGAGCCGATCATCCACCCAAATGAGCGCATCCGGGGGTTCGGCACTTAGGTTCACGCGATAGATGGTGTAGCGCAGGAACTGGGAGAGAAATGGGTAGAGAAACCCCTGCGGATCGTCTATGAAGTCGGAAAGGTTTCCAGAAAGAAAAACCGGATTCCAGGCCATGTCTGTCATGGCATTGTACACATCGATCTGAACCTCGAGCCCTGCTCCCTCATCAGCTGTTTTTACTTTGTGAAGCCTGTAGCTTCCCCTGACGTAGAGAGGATAATCCACGGTGTCCGTGGGCCCCGGAACAACATGGGGCTTCAGGCGGTAGGTGATACTTCTGTCGGTTTGTGCAAAAAGCTCCCCGTATTCCTCCTCAAGCGACAGTGTGAGTAGAAAGGCCCGCTCACGGTCGGTCAGGGAAATAAAAGGAGCCTTTGAGATGAGGAGGCGGAGCTGCTCGCTGAGGTTCTCAACGAGATAGTCTTCATCCTCTCCGCCACGATTTTCCAAAGGGTCAACGATGATTTTCCGTTGCAGAAAGATATTGAAATCGCCAAAGGTCGTACCGTGTACGGAGATAAAAAGAATCAGAAGGAGAAGGACAAGGAACTTCTTCATCGGCTTTCCTGTTGGCACCACAGGGCTGAGGACACGCAAGGTCTCCTGAAGAATGAATTTGCCTGGCTACACGCCTTTCTTCAGTGCGGCATCGATGAATGCGTCAATGCTGCCGTCCATAACTGATGCGACATTTCCTATTTCTACACTGGTTCGCAGGTCTTTGACAAGTGTGTATGGCTGGAACACATATGACCGTATCTGATTTCCCCAGGAAATATCTTTCTTTTCCTTTTCCTGTGCGGCCCGCTCCTGCTCCTTGAGCTGCTGTTCATGCTCGTACAGCTTTGAGCGCAGGATTTTCATGGCCATGTCTTTGTTTTTATGCTGAGATCGCTCGTTCTGACACTGAGCGACAATCCCTGTTGGGATGTGGGTTATTCGCACCGCTGAGTCAGTCTTGTTGACATGCTGGCCACCAGCACCCTGTGAGCGATACGTATCGATTCTGAGATCCTTGGGTTCGATCTCGATGACAATGTCGTCCTCCACCTCAGGAGTGCAGAAAACTGATGCAAAGGAGGTGTGTCGTCGTTTGTTTGAATCGAAGGGTGAGATGCGAACCAGCCTGTGAATGCCGATTTCTGTTCTCAGGTAGCCGTGTGCGTAATCCCCTTCGATATGTGCAGTGACGGATTTAATGCCGGCCTCTTCACCGGGCAGTATGTCCATGATGCTGGTACTGAAGCTTCGCTTCTCCGCCCATCGCAGATACATACGCAGGAGCATGTTCACCCAGTCGCAGGCTTCAGTGCCACCGGCCCCGGAGTGTATGGTCAGGTATGTATTTGCACCGTCGTGTTCTCCTGTGAAAAGGGAGAGCTTCTCCAGGTCTTCGACCTTGTCTGAAAGAGTCTGCAGGATCTCCAAGATTTCGGGTTCGAGCTCTTCGTCCTTCTCCTCGAGGGCCATGGCGAAGAGCTCAACGAGATCGTCCACCTCCCTCTTGGCCTCGACCCACGGCTCGATGGTACGCTTTATTCTCTTCATTTCCCGGGTGACCTGGCTTGCCCGGTTCTTGTCATTCCAAATGTTGGGGTTGCTCAGTTCATTTTCGAGGTTCTTGCGCTGTTGTATGAGGTTGTCGACGTCAAAGACGACCCCACCCTTCATCTGTAATTCGACTCATCTGCTCGATTTTTTCACGGTAATCCGCGAGCATGTACATCACCCCTTTCAGACGAATTGTTATTATAGCCGGTGAAAAGGTATATATGGGACCTCACAGAAGCAACTTAAATATGTCGAACCATAAAAACATCGCTCGCGCAGCGATATCTTTAAATTTCTTTTATTCGCCCTAAATATTGGATGCTAGTACTTGACCGGCAGGTGGTCTTTTCGTATTATTTGCCAGGTGTCCACGGGGCCCCCTGTAGGACATGTGAGCACAGTATTGTGGGGAATGGCTATGGCACAGGTGCTGCATACTCTTGACGAAGCCCTGGACTATCTCTACAGCTTCATCAACTATGAGGTTGACTCTTCCTATGCCTACGGTGCTGTTCATTACAACGTGGACCGAACGGTAAGACTTCTCGAGCTCCTCGGCAACCCGCAGGACCATATTCAATTCATACATGTTGCAGGAACCAAGGGAAAAGGTTCGGTGTGCGTCATGCTCGATGCGCTGCTCAGGGCCGATGCTCGGCGCACAGGAATGTTTACCTCACCCCACATTGAACGGGTAAATGAGAGAATTACGGTTTGTGGGCAACCCATATCCGATGGGGAGTTTATCGGCCTCATGAATCGTTTTCCTTCACTCATCGACAGGTTCGACAAGGAGATGCTTCCAACCACATTCGAAATCCTGACTGCCATGGCTGTCCTTTACTTCAGGGAACATGAAATTGACTATGCTGTTCTGGAAACAGGGATGGGAGGCCGCTTCGACTCCACGAATTTCTGCGACCCGCTCCTGTCGATTATCACCCCCATAAGCTATGATCATATGGACAAGCTGGGAGAACGGATCGAAGACATTGCCGGAGAAAAGGCAGGGATTATAAAGCCGGGGAAACCGGTAGTGCTCGGCTATCAGGCCTACGACATAGTTGATGTGATAGCGGCTGCGGCGTCGAAATGCAATGCCCCGCTGTATCAGGTAAAATCACACTGTTCCTTCAATATACAACGGTCATCAGAGCGGGGGACACTCTTTGATGCGGATGTGCTCGACAGGGATATATCCCACGTCTTCCTGTCACTGGCCGGCCGTCATCAGGTCGAGAATGCAGTCACTACGCTGCTCGGACTCGAGCTCCTGCATCTCCTCCCCCCTGACCAGGCCGCCCTCGAGGCATTCTCCTCTCTCGATTTTCCCACAAGACTTGAACTCATTGATGGAAAACGAAAATTCCTGCTGGACTCCGCGCACAATGGGGATTCTGCGCGGGTGCTTGTTCAGGCACTTCGATCGTCCTACCGATATGACAGGCTTCTTACCATCGTGGGTATTGTGAAGGACAAGGACGAAACGGCTATTATAAGGAGCCTGGCAGATGTGTCGGATCTGCTCATTGTAACCGATCCGGTTACCCATAAAGACCTCGACACAGAAATGGTCGTTTCAGCGGCCCGCTCC
>Ga0255054_10000585_pt1 | contig 21650 bp, 20 predicted proteins | sample JV7_2_23_MG_FD_188634 | JGI IMG/M metagenome (GOLD analysis project Ga0255054, IMG submission 188634) | Seawater microbial communities from Jervis Inlet, British Columbia, Canada - JV7_2_23 | ecosystem: Environmental > Aquatic > Marine > Inlet | place: Canada: British Columbia | collected...
GCGGTTGTCGTAACCCGTTATTTTAGCTTAACTTGCTAAGATTGCGCGGACTTATTAGTGGGCACAGCTAATCGTCTCTACCTCGGTTTGCTAGCCTAGCCAAGCGAAACCCGCAGAGAAACCCGCTCACGGTCCAGTGCAGGTCGCTCTATGTCGAGCTGCGCCGCCCCTCAACACTCCTGATCTCGTCGTCGTGGAGCAGTAGGTCCATACAGGGGCGAATAGAGGTTTTCCCGACTTGCGGAGATCCATTCTTGGTTCAACGGTATTCATATGGCAAGACCGGCTCTGTTCAGCGGCAAGACGTTCAAGACGTTGTATCTCTCAGCTGGCACAAGCGTGCTCGTGCGATCGTCGCTGGCGCTCGCGGCGGCCGCTCTCGTCACAGCGCCGCTGCCCGCTCAGGATGTGAACATCAACATCCGGGTGGACTCCATCGAGGCGCTGTTTCGAGCGAAAGACTTCGAGATCCTCGACTGGATGGACACCCGGTTCGAGGGCGATCGCACGCAGCGGGTCGTACTCAGATTCGAGGACAGCACCAAAGCGCTCGCCAAGTGGGCGATGGCTCCGAGAGAGGGAATCGGAGTCTTCAACAACCAGCCCCGGTACGAGATCGCCGCGTACGAGTTCCAGAAGCTCTTCCTGGACGAGCCGGAGTACGTAGTGCCTCCGACGGTGGCCCGCTGCGTCTCTGTGCATCGGTATCGCGAGATGCAGCACTCGGCGCACGCCACCTTCAGCGGCACCGAGTCGGTGCTCGTCATCCTCCAGTACTGGTTGTGGAACGTCACCTCCGACGACGTGTGGGACAAAGGCCGGTTCGAGAGGGACACGGTGTACGCGCGCCACTTCGCGAACCTGAACCTCTTCACCTTCCTCATCCGGCACAGCGACGCGAACCGGGGCAACGTGCTCATCTCGAGCATCAGCTCGAACCCCCGGATCTTCGCCGTGGACAACGGTGTCGCCTTCAGCCGCAGGGAGGAGAGCGACCGCGGCACGAAGTGGCGGCGGCTCGCCGTGAAGCGGCTGCCGAGAAAGACGGTGGATCGTCTCCGTGCGGTGACGCGCGAGGAGCTGGACCGGCACCTGTCGGTCGTCGCGCAGTTCCGCCAGATCGGTGACCAGCTCGTGCCGATGGCGCCCACGGAGCCGCTCTTCTCCGGCTTGGGAGTGCGCAGGACGGGCGACGTCGTGCAGCTCGGCCTCACCGACGACGAGATCGGCGAGATCTGGGGCCGGATCCAAAAGGTGCTCGACGAGGTGGATGAGGGGAAGATCGTGCTCTTCTGACTACTTCGTACTGTTGCACCTGCTACCTGGAATCACCCAGACTTGTCTTGCTGTCTTTTGATCCTGCGGCGGGAGGGCATCAGCCATGGCCGACCCCCACGAAGCGCTGCACGAATCCCTAGCCGAGAAGTACGAGCTCCTGCAGGTGCTCGGCGAGGGCGGAATGGGGACCGTCTACCTGGCGCGTGACCTGAATCATGACCGCCCGGTCGCCATCAAGACCATTCATCCTGATCGGACGAACGAGGAGGTCCGGAGGCGCTTCGAGCGCGAGATAAGTATCACTTCACACCTCCAGCATCCCCACATCCTTCCCCTCCTGGACTCCGGGGTCGCAGGCGGGGTTCTCTACTACGTGATGCCATACATCGAAGGGGAGTCGCTGCGCGAGCGGCTGGACCATGAAGGCCGCCTACCGCTCGAACAGGCGCTCCGGATCGCCCGACAGGTCGCCAATGGGCTTGGCTACGCACACGGGCATGGCGTGGTACACCGGGACATCAAGCCGGGCAACATCATGCTCACAACAGGAGAAGCCGTTCTCACCGACTTCGGGATTGCCAGGGCGATCACCGAAGCGGCGGGTGAGCACCTGACGCAGGCGGGTCTGACGATCGGCTCACCGGCTTACATGAGCCCGGAGCAGGTGAGTGAGGGAGAGGTAGACGGTCGCAGCGACATCTATTCCCTCGGCTGCGTGCTGTATGAGATGCTGGCGGGCGAGCCACCCTTCGCGGGCGGCACGCCACTAGAGACGCTGGCGCGCAGCGTGCGGGAGGAGGCAACGCCGCTCCGGAGCAAGGTGGAGGGTGTCCCACCCGATGTGGAGGGAGCGGTCCATAAGGCGCTGGCGAAGAAGCCGAAGGATAGGTACGAGACCGGCGAGGCGTTCGCCGAGGCGCTTACGGGAGGTCGGGAGGCCGCTGCCGCGCGGGCGCTCACCCCGGCGCGCACCGGTCGGCGCTGGTTGCCCATTGGCACCGCCGTGGCCCGGGGGGTGGCCGCAATATTCGCCGTGCGTGGGCTGCTCCCGCCGGACAGAGCACCTCAGCCGACCGCTTCCCGAATCGCCGTCTTTCCGTTCAGCGTGCGCGGAGGCGCCGAGATCGAGTATCTCGGCGAGGGCATGGTCGACCTGCTCAGCACGAAGCTAGACGGGGCGGGCGAGCTGAGGAGCGTGGACCCTCGTGCCCTGCTGGCCGCGCTCGAGGGCGCAGCTCCCGACATCCAGCGGGCCAGACAGGTCGCGCGAAAGTACGGAGCCGGCCTCGTGGTGCTCGGCAACATCGTCGAGGTCAGCGGCCGACTTCAGCTGAGCGCGTCCGTTTACGAAACGGGGGGCGGTGCCTCGATCACAAGCGTCCGCGCGGAGGGAAAGACCGATGGCATCTTCGAGCTTGTCGACGACATGGCCGCACAGATGCTGGGCGACCTGCGCTCCGGCCCTGGCGGGCGGATCGCTCGGATCGCGGCCGTGACAACCAGTTCCTTACCGGCTCTGAAGGATTACCTGACTGGCGAGCAGGCGTTTCGGGCGGGCGACTTCGACGTGGCGCTCGAGTCCTTTCGCCGTGCGACGGAGCGGGATACGTCGTTCGCCCTTGCGTACTACCGGCTGAGCATCGCTGTCGAGTGGAGTGCTGCCGACGCCGACCTTGGTCGCAGCGCCGCCGTAGAAGCAGCTCGCCGAAGCCACCGTCTCTCCGAGCACGACGGGTTGCTGCTCAAAGGCTTCGTGGCCTCCCGCAGGGGAGATGCCGAAGAAGCCGAGCGGCTCTACCGCGGAATCGTCGCCGCCTACCCGGAGGACGTCGAGGCCTGGTTTCAGCTGGGCGAAGTTCTATTTCACAACGGCCCCCTTCGCGGGCGTTCGATCGCCGCATCCAAGAGTGCCTGGGAACGGGTACTCGAACTGGAACCCGGCGACGTGAACGCCCGGATCCATCTCGCCCGCATCGCAGCACAAGCTGGCGAACTGGAAGAGCTCGAGGAGGTGGTGGCAGCGGTGCTTCCCGTGAGCCACGGCGAGCAGAATCTCCAGGTGCGCGCCCTGCAGGCGTACGCGGCTGGCGATTCCGCGGCGCAGCAGTCGGTACTCGCCGATGCACGGCGCGCCGACTTCACTCTGCTGACGACGGTAACCTTTGGCGAAACCGTCTTCGGTAGCGGAAATGGGGCTAGCGATCTGCTGGCGGTCATGATGGATCCAGATCAGCCCGCCGAGGGCCAGGCCCTCGGCCACGTGTGGGCAGCCCACTTGGAGCTCGGGCGCGGTCGATGGAGCGAGGCCAGGCAGCACCTTAGCGCTGCCGAAGCGCTTTCGCCCGGACCGGGGCTCGAGTACCGATCGCTTCTCTCGGTCGCGCCCTTCGTTTCCGTGTCGGAAGAGGAGAGGCGTGAGCTGCTGTCGCGGCTCGGCAGCTGGGACCCGAGCCTGATGCCGCCACCCTCGTTACCCAACCTCTGGCTCACCGCAGATGAGGGACTACACGCGCATCTGCGGCTCTACCTGATGGGGCTGCTCGAGCTGGAGATGGGGCAAGTCGAAGTGACCCTGGCTAGCGCGGAGCAGCTCGAACAGCTACCCCTGGTCGGGGCGGCCGACGCGGACCTGTTCGAGGAAACGCTGCCGGCTGAACTGGCCAGCACTTTGAGGGGTATGGCCGCCTTCGAACGAGGGGATTTCGAAGGGGCGGTGGCCCTCCTCGAGGCCTCGACGACCCTCGCGTGGCAGAACCTGTCTCACGCCTCGGGATTCCACGCCAAGGTGCATGCCCGGTGGGCCCAAGCAGAGGCATTGGCAGAAATCGGCCAGACGGAGGAAGCGCTCCGCTGGTACGGTAGCTTCGGCGAACACACCCTATACGATCTGCCATACCAGGCACCGGCGCACTTCGAGATGGGGCGGCTCCTGGAGGCTGCGGGAGATTCGTCCGCCGCTGCTGGGCATTTTCGGCGCTTCATTGAGATGTGGAGCGACGCGGATCAAGAGTTCCAGCCGCTGCTCTTGGAGGTCTCCGAGCGGCTGAGCCTACTCGGCCAGGATCGCTGATGAGGAGGCAGGAGCACACCGATGCTTCCCAGCGCGCGACCCACGCCGGCATGCTGGATTGAGATAGCTGAGCTAGACGACCTGGATCATCAGGCCGGAGATCCAGTGGCGAGAGCCCGTTCATTGAGCGGGCTTTTGGTTTCGGTGGGCGGGTTCCCGGGCGGAAACTGACGCACGCTCGTCCATCACCCACGGACTTCAAGACCCTACATGGACTTCCGCTGCTTGAATGCGGCCACGTCAGAACGCGATAGCTCGAACCACTCGCCACCTTTCCTCGGTAATGGCAAGGTGATCGACGTACACTGTCATCCCGGGAGGCCCAGCCTTTGGTGCCGACGGGGTGTCGGATTATCGCGACGTCAATCTCGCGAACGTCGCTTTGGCTGAGACCGAGCGCCCGGAGAATTTCTTCGCTATGTGGGAAGCATTTGATCTCGGGCGAAGCGACGCCACGAAGAAGGAGGGAATGTTGACCCCGAAAGTCTACTGACTAAACAAACCAGACTTGGCTAATTGCCTGGCAACCGCCGGCATTTCATCCCACAGTTGGTACTCTGCCCAAGAGCCGAAAAAAGCGATTACGAGGTCACGACTTGGCGAAATATACAGCCCCTGTCCGGCAACGCCGTCCTTGAAAAAGTCCCCTTCAGTCGTGACGTGGTCCCATTGATACGTATTGCGGATGGCCTGTTCGCCGCCAAAGAGGTTCGCGAACGAACCCTGCTCAAAGATCTCCGGGCGACCGCCGAACTGAATCTTGGTAAGGGTCTCATCTGAGATGATCGGATCGGCCTTTTGGCGTCCGGATGGTGTGAATAGGAGACCGAACCTAGCCATGTCGCGCAGCGTCGAACTCATCCCGAGCGGCGTGGCCGAACGGCCGTTTGCTGCCGTCAATAGCATCGCATCCGACTCCGCGCCCATCTGCTGCCATATTTCCTCCTTCAAGAAGGCGTCGAACGTCTTGCCCGAAAGTTCCTCCACCAGCAAAGTCAGCAAAAGGGGATTGATATCTGCATACTCGAAGGCCTGGCCTGCAGGCCGATGAGCAGGGATTTGCGCGAAATAGTCGAGGGGATTCTCGAGTGACGAATCCTCATCGTACCCAATGGGTCTGCCGTAGGCGGTCCAGGACTGCTCGAAACAGCTGGTCATATCTCCGATGGCATTCGGGCAATCCATACCTGAGCTCATGTCCAGGATGTCAATAACCCGTACGCCGTCCCAGCCCGTCTCTTCCAGCTCCGGAAAGTAGGTCTCGATGCTTTCATTCACATCGAGAAGACCCCGCTGCTCCAGAAGTGCGACTGCCGTCGATACGAACACCTTGGAGACAGAGAAATAGATGTGCTTATCACTGGGTTGCATAGAAGGATAGGCCTCGAATGCGATAGCTCCCTCGTGTACGACCAGGAAACCGTCCACCGCCGATGCCGGATTCGACACATACTCCCAAAGCGGCAGCACTCCCAGCTCGGTCTGCGTGACGAAAGAGGCTACATCGTCGCGAAGGGCAAGAGCAAGTTCTCGAACAGGCCCCGACCGATTGACGAACGAGTGCAGATAGAACTGCGGCATGTTCAGGAAAATGTGCTTCGACGCCTCTCCGCTGGTGGCGAACCGATCGGGAACATGATGAATGGCCCAAGCTGTATCATGGAGGCTCCTGGACTCTTCGAGAGCGTTACGACCCAAGTCCTGGGCGACCGTATATCTTGCAACGGCGGACAAGAGAGTCGCGACGACACTGATCGTTAAACTGAGTCTCAAAGCGTTCACTGGACTACTCCACTTCATGCTATTTCAAACGTAGCATAACGGCATCGAGAATACTGTATAATCGATGCGTACAGATAGCCGGACCCTATCAACAGGCAGCACCTGCCGCACGTCTTGCGCGATCAAGCCGAGGTGACGCCCCGGTTCAAGCTGGTGCTCGGGGTACTGAGATGCTCGCCACGAGTTACTCCACCCCCTGCAACTGGAGGGTCGCTTCGAGGGTGCGCGGCAGGAGGTAATACCTTGCGCGGCAGGAGCCTATACAGCCCCCCCCCCAGTGCCCGCCCAACATCGGCATATTGGGATCGAGATAGCTGACCCAGAAGACCTGGATCATCAGGCACGTCGGTCTAACGCGAGAGCCAGCCGGGGACGCATCAAGCTCGAGTCCAAGGACACGGCGACGAGGCGGACCTTCTACATAACTGCTAGTTTAGTAGTTAGACCCACTGGCCGGAGTGGCGGAACTGGCAGACGCGCCGGACTCAAAATCCGGTGGCCTTAGGGCCTTGAGGGTTCGAGTCCCTCCTCCGGCATAACGACTTACGGAAGTCCAGACCTGTCCAGTTATACGGCGACCTTGCCGTTACCTTGCCGTTCACGCGCTAAGGGGAACGACTTTGCGGTCCGTGGAAGTCGGCCTCAGCCCGGCGAGCTTGGCCGCTTGCTCCTCTAACATCTTCTCGTCAACGATGGCGTATCGATCGAACACGCTGCGCGTCTTGTGGCCGGTGAGCTTCATCGAGACCGTTTCTGAGATACCGGCGCGAATCAAGTTGCAGGCGGCTGACCGTCGGAAGTCGTGAAAGATCAACCCCGGGAGGCCAGCGCGATCGACAGCGGAGCGCCAGCTCCCGTAGAAGCTCCTGATCGGATGCCCGTTCCTGTAGTAGAAGAACAGCGGCTCGACTATGCTGCCCGTTCGGCGCTCTAGGACCAGTTTCACCTTGGCCTGGCTATCCAACGTCTCGGCCAGCCACGGAACCACGCCAAGCGGAAACTGACGGCCCTCTCGGTTCTTTGTTTCACCTGGGTCGAGCCGCATCCAGCCATCCTTGAGATCCACATGCTTCCAGCTTCGGCTGAGTAGCTCGCCTACACGCCAGCCGGTGACGTAGCCAGTGATCGCGAGCGGCTTCAAGTGCTTGGGCAACTCCTCGACAATCCGAGCCATCTCAGTTGGCTCCACGAATCCGGTGCGCCTCTGCTTCGGGACCCTCCACGCTCCTGATCTCGTCCTCGTAGGGGACCGCTCCGCACTTCACCCATGGCTTGCGGTCTGTGGCAGCTTGGTGCGGGTGTCCTCTGCCTCCTGTGGAGCAGCTTGATTAGGATTAGGCGATGAGGAGGAGGATCAGATGCCATGAGGAGGAGGATCAGATGCCAGAGGACAGGCTATACGCCGTAAGGCTGTTGTGGGTACGAGATCCGAAGTTGTTTTCCGAGTATCAGGAGCAGGCGAAACCGATTCTTGCGAAGCACGGGGTGCACATCGAGCGTTGGCTCGTGACGGAAGCGATGGAGGGTGACGGGTTGGAGAAGCCCGACGAAATCGTCGTCACCTGGTTCAGTGACGGAGCCGCTAGAGACGCGTTCGAAAACGACCCAGAGTTCAAGAGAGTGGCGGAAATCAGAGACGAAGCGGTCAAGCTGGTGACTATTACAGCCCGCTCCGTCTTCGGAGATTGATGCTGCTGCCCACTGCGGTTAATTCGGGGCCGCCCCTGCCGCATCTGGCCCCTCCACGCTCCTCATGTCGTCCTCCGACCATACGCCGCGCAGAATAGAGGTTCTCCCGACTTGCGGCGGCCCATCCTTGCCATAGGCTAAACGAGAACGAGGGCGCAGAAGCCCTCCAAGCTGCTCGGTGGTCCACGACTGCGCCGAGCAGACGCCGTGAGAACGACGCCTGCCTGACCGCACTTCCGAACCGCGACCGCTTCGTTTACGAGTTTCTTCGGCCCCTGAGGCTCTAATCGCAAGGGGCGTTCCACCGGAGCCGCCCCTTCCTCGCTCTGGGTTTCCACGTTCATCTGTTCGGAGGTGTTCCATGAGAGTGCACGCTGCCCCATTGGTGCTAACCGCGGTAGTCCTTGGAACTACCGCTTGTGCCCCCACGCCTGCGCAGGAGGAGCCTTCCTCCGACGAGGCGTTGACGACAGAGCAGGCTCAGGTGCCGAGCATAGAGGGCACGTACAGACTCGTCTCGCGAGAGTTGCCGGACGGTTCCATACAGGAGCCGCCGGACGTGCTCGGACTCTCGACCTTCACGAAGGAATACCGAAGCTTAAACCTTATGTGGACCGACGCCGATGGACGGCGCTTCTCCATTTCCTACATCGCTCGGTATTCGCTGACGCCCACCGAGTACAGCGAGACGAGTCTCTACCGTCTGGTCAACGACCTGGACGGTGGCGAACCTTGGTACGATCTGAGCGGCCCAAGCGGGACATCGGCGGTGACGGTTGAGGGCGGGCGCATCCAGTTTGTACATCCGCTGTACCAGGAGCCAAGCGTGGTCTTCGAGGGTGAGCGGGAGACGGCGTCAGTCGAAGGACAATTGTTTGACATCTGGGAACGGGTAGACTGAGTTCAGGCGGTCAATGACGGTCAAACGTGGGATGCTCGCGTCTCGTAAGGTTCGCGGACCTGCCGGGTCTCGCCTCAGCCGTTTGACTACAAGGGCGTTTCGCGCCGCTATTCCCAGAACCTCGGGGCGGTTCCTTCGGGGCCGCCCTCTCAGCTCGCTAGAGTACGGGACCGAGCCAAGCGTCACGCCGGTTTCAAGCTCCCCCACCGTCGCGAGCATTTCCTCGCTCGCCAAACGACTTTCGTCACGGCCCGACTGATATGTGACCGCCGCAACCCGTCGAGAGGAGGAAAGCCATGAGCTTCGGTCGCGTCGTCTCCCGGATCCTTCCCGTCACCCTGCTGACGCTCCCGCTCGCCAACTGCTCGGGCGAAACGTCTGGCTCTCCTGTCGAAGAGATTATTGCGTTTACGTCAGACCGAGATGGCAACCTTGAGATCTATGTGATGAAGGCTGATGGATCAGATCAAGTGAATCTCACAAACAATCCAGGACTCGACTGGTATCCAGACGTTTCGCCCGACGGCACGAAGGTCTTGTTCGGCTCGTACCGCAATCCATCTGATGACGATGACGAAGACATCTTCGTCATGAACACAGATGGCACGGACGTCACGAACCTGACTAATCAACCATCGGTTGACATGTTTGCCTCATGGTCACCAAGCGGGAGCAAGATCGCGTTCGCCTCCTACAGAGACGGTATTCAGGATCTGTACATCATGAACGCTGACGGAACCGGAACCGTTAGAATTACAGACGACCCGGAGCCGGATTTCCATCCGCGTTGGTCGCCTGACGGTTCAAGGATCGTCTACATGCGAGTTGACCCGTGGCCGAAGGGGACGATAGGAACCCCTTGCGGTACATACGGACTAGACTGCGAGATCTACGTTGTCAACGTTGATGGTTTGGGAAAGACAAATCTAACTAGTAACTCGGCAATTGACGGTTATCCCGATTGGTCTCCGGATGGGCGGAGAATCGTATTCAATAGAGAGGTCTATCGAGGAGGCCATGAGATAGTGGACCTTGTCACGACGAACCCAGACGGAACTGGTTTGACGCAACTGACGCTCGCTCCGCTCGGAGGTGGAGTGCCACGCTGGTCGCCGGACGGCTCGCGTATCGTATTCCAATTCGAGGGAGAAGAAGAGACTCTAGATATCTTCATGATTAACGCGGATGGCAGCAATCGGGTTAACTTGACTCGGAATCCGTCAGGCAACGACTGGTACGCATCTTGGTAGCCTGCGGGGGCTGAACGTGCGATGCGAGACAGCCTTGGGGGGGCGGTTCCTTCGGGGCCGCCCCGGCCTGCATCTGACCTTGCCGCTACCTTGCCGAACGGAACGGGAATCATCGGAAAATCGGGACATCTCGAGGCTCGCTGAAAGCCCCGATTGTACCGTATTTTCGGTCTGTTACCGATGAGTCCCCGGTGAGGAGCGGCACTCAAAATCCGGTGGCCTTAGGGCCTTGAGGGTTCGAGTCCCTCCTCCGGCATGCTCATGACTGATGGTGCAGGTCGTCGACGGAACGCCCAGCTGAGCAGTGACCCTCTTCGAACTCACCAATCACCCATGAAACCCTGGCTACGGGTCTGCGAGTGACGACACCGGTGCTCGAGGTCTTCTCCGACTACATCTGACCCTTTTGCTACCTGGGCGCCGTGAGCGTCCAACGCATCCAGCAGGAGTACGATGCTGTCATCCGGTGGCGGGCCTATCCGCTCCATCCAGATATCCCGCCGGCCGGCATGGACTACCGGGCTTACTTCGGCGGTGAGGCCGCCTGGGCATCCGTCGCCGAGCGCCTGGAGGCGATGGCGGCGGTGCTCAGCCTACCGTTCAAGATGCCGAAAGTGAAGTACAACAGCCGCCGGGCGGAGGAGCTCACCGCCTGGGCGGTGACCGAAGTCCCGGACGCTGTGGACTCTCTCAGAGCGGCGATCTTTCAGGCTATATGGGCAGACGGCGTCAACAACTCCGACCCGGCCGTCCTCGCCGACATTGCTGACTCCGTGGACATCTCACGGGATCTGGCGATGGATGCGCTGGAGGATCGGAGGGGCAGGGCGACCGTTGATACGGATTGGCAGGACGCGATGGCGCGCAGGATACGTGGGGTGCCGGTTGTTCTCATCGGGGACCAGGAGGTGACGGGAGCCCAGTTGTGGCCTGTCTTCGCTGAGGCTCTCGAATCGGCTGGTATCCGTTCCAGAGATACCTAGGCCTGTACAGGCCATGCCGTGTCCTCAGGACGCGCTAAGCACATGACGGGGCGGACCGCAACGGCCGCCGGCCTCTGCTTCGCCGCACTCCTCTGCGGCTGCTCGCGCGGCGCCGACTTCTCCCCCGGGACGCCCGAGGGTCAAGAGATCGCTCCGGAGAGGACGCTGCGCACCGACCTGGAACGGCTCCACCGGGACCAGGTCGCCCACCTCGTCCAGTACGGCGTGTACGCCTTCACCCTCAGGGAACTGGACTTCAGGGAGAGCGACGGCGTCACGATCACGCTCCGCTGGATCAGCGAGCGGTCCTACTACGCTTTGGCGACCTCGGGTGCCGTCGAGTGCCTCACCGCGGCGTGGGACGTGAAGTCCAACCTGCCGGTTCACGTCCAGACGACCCTGACGGCTCCCGGGACCGTCCATTGCGAGGAGGGCAGCTGACGGCGACCCTGGGCGGACGACTCGGACAACCCGACCGCCTCAGACAAGCGAGCAAGCGATGGATCTCGGCGCCTTTTCGATCAGTCTTACGGTGAAGGACCTGAGCGCGTCACGCGCGTTCTATGAGAAGCTCGGCTTCGAGGCCACCGGCGGCTCGGAGGAAGAGAGCTACCTGATCCTGATGAACCGTGAGGCGCTGATCGGCCTCTTCCAGGGCATGTTCGACAAGAACATCCTCACGTTCAATCCGGGCCTCACGAACAAGAAGGAGCGGTTGGAGGAGTTCACCGACGTCCGGGAGATCCAGCGCGCACTGAAGAAACAGGGGATCGAGGTGATGACCGAGGTGGACGAGGATACCACCGGCGCCGGCAGCATCGTGCTCGTCGACCCGGACGGCAATCCGGTGCTGATCGACCAGTTCTTCTAGAACCGCCGCTACTTGAACCGCCGCTACCAGTCCAGCTTCTTGATCGCCGGCTCCTGGCCCGTCATCTGGTGACAGGCGGCGCACGCGGAGAGCAGCTCGCCGTAGGTCCGCGCCCTCAGGCTCGGCTCGGTCTCCAGGCCGGCGCGCCGTCCCAGCTCGTGGGTCCGGTTCGCCAGTGCCCGCACGCCCTCCGGGTTGTCGAAGGCGAGGTCATCGGTCGCCAACGGTACGCCCGCGAAGGCGTCGGCCCCGCCTTCCCATGCCGCGTTCGACGGGAGGACCAGGCCGTCCCACAGACGGTCGGCCGCCCAGGCGTGCCGCGCCATGTGCGCCGCGAGGTCGCCGTTTCCACCTGGAGTAGGCTCGACGAGCCCGGTGGGCTCCATCCCTGGGTAGTACTCAAGGTGACAGGAGCCGCAAGCCGCGGCGATGCGTCCCGTGGCCGCCCCGGCCGCTTCGATCGTCGTGGCCTCGACGACGCGAGCGGCGGCCCGCTGCAGCTCCCGCAAAAACGCCTCGGCTCCGTCGGGCAGTCCCGGCTCGTCGTACTCCGCCAACCAGGTGGCGGCCTCCTTGGTGGCCTCCAGGTCCCCGCGGATCACGGCCGCCTGGACTTCGGCCGCGGCCAGGAAATGGGACCACATGCGCTGGTTGGTCGGCACCTGAGCGGGGCTGGAGGAGGGCAGAAACGCCAGTGTCGCGAGGGCCGAGAGAGCCGTCGTCCTGAGGAGCCTATTCACCTTGAGAGACCTCCGGTCGTCCTGTAGCGGTGAGTCGGCCTACCATGCCGAGTGGGTCTACCATTGAGTCCGGTCTACCATGTCGAATATGCGTGTTCTGGAGCACAGAGCAACGGGAGGTTCTGGCTGAGCTGCCGCCCGAGGTTCATGGGCTCGAGCGCAACGAACGGGCCGTTCGAGCTTGGCTGCCCAAGGCCTACCCAGTGAGCTGCGTGACAGCGAAGCGTCGAGCCGCTTCGGCAAGGAGGCCCTCGGCCCGGTCCAGGATCTCGTCGAAGCTCAGGTCCGCCGGCGCCGAGACCTCCAGGGCGCCGAGTCCGAGGCCGGCGGCACGCTCGGGGGAGACCGTGCTGGATCCGGCGATCACCGCCACCGGGACCCCAGACCGGCGAGCGGCCTCGGCCACACCGGCCACGACCTTCCCGCGCAGCGACTGTTCGTCGAACCGGCCCTCTCCCGTGACGACCCAGTCGGCTCCCGACAACGCCTGCTCCAGGCCCGTAGCCTCCATCACCGCGTCCACACCCGACATGAGGTCGGCGCCGAAGAACGCCAGCGCGCCCGCCCCGAGGCCGCCGGCCGCGCCCGCACCCGGCACGTATCTCACGTCCTTGCCCAGATCGCGCTCGATGACGTCCGCCAGACCGGCGAGCCCGCGCTCCAGGGCTACGACCATCTCGGGATCGGCACCCTTTTGCGGCCCGAACACCCGGGCCGCCCCCTCCTCGCCGACGAGCGGGTTGTCCACGTCACACAGGACCGTGACGTGCGGGAGGGCTCGACCGGCCGGCCCGGGGGGCTCGATGTGCGCGATGCGCTCCAGCTCTCCGCCGCCGAAGCCGACGGGCCGGCGGCGTTCGTCCAGAAACAGCCAGCCCAGCGCCATGGCGGCGCCCGTGCCTCCGTCCACGGTCGCGCTGCCTCCGATGGCGAGCCAGAGACGGTCGGCTCCGCGGGCCGCGGCCGCGGCCAGGAGCTCGCCGGTGCCGAACGTGGTCGTCTCGAGCGGATTCCTCTCGCCCCCCTCCAGAAGCTCGAGGCCGCTCGCCACCGCCATCTCCACGAGAGCCCCGGTCCCGTCGCCGGCGAACCGATGGTCGTTCGCTGCGCCACCGACGGAAGTCCCGGGCAACCAAGCGTACCGAGCCTCCACGCGCATCTCGGGCAGCGGTCCCATGACCTGCGCCGGCACCCACTCACCTCCGGTGGCCGCGATCACGGCCTCGGCCGTGCCCTCCCCGCCGTCCGCCATCGGCGACATGAGGACCTCGGTCTCCGGAAGCGCGTCCAGGATTCCGGCGCGCACGGCCTCGCAAGCCGTGCCCGCGCGAAGGCTCCCCTTGAAGGAGTCCATGGCCACGACCACTTTCATGTCGCTTACTCCGTTCTTCTATCGCCCATGCTTATTCTGATATTCACGGACCTCGACGGCAGCCTGCTGGACCACGCGAACTACTCCTACGAGGGAGCCCGCCCGGCCCTCGACCGGATCGCCCGCGAAGGCTGGCCGCTCGTCTTCGTCACGAGCAAGACCCGGTCGGAGGTCGAGCACCTTCAGCGGCAGATGGAGATTGAAGGTCCGTTCGTGGTGGAGAATGGTGCCGCCGCCTTCTTTCCGTCCAGCCTGACCGGGCCCGACATCTCGGGGGTGAAGGTGGAAGGAAGCTCCCGAGCTCTCGTGTTCGGCCGTCCGTACGCGGACGTTCGCCGTTTCGTGGAAGATGTGCGCGGCGAGTACGGTTTGCGGGGGTTCGGTGACATGGAGGCCCGGGAGATCGCCGAGCGGACCGACCTTCCGCTGGAGGATGCGGAGAGGGCGAGGCGACGCGAGTTTACCGAGCCCTTTCTCATGGCGGACCCCGAGCGGCTACGGGAGCTGGAGGGAGATGCGACGGCGCGTGGGTTCGCCATCACGACCGGAGGGCGGCTCTACCATCTGATCTCGGCGGACCAGAGCAAAGGGAGGGCGGTGCGGAAAGTGCAGGAGATCCTCGCAGGCCCGGAGCCGAAGCCGGTCGTGAGCCTGGGGCTGGGGGACAGCCCGAACGACACGGAGATGCTGCAGGTCGTCGATCACCCGATCGTGATTCCGCGACCCGACGGCAGGGTCATGGACGTCGGGAGAAACGACGTGGTCATCGCCCCGGAGCCCGGCAGTCGAGGTTGGAGCTCTGCGCTCCTGGACGTCGTGTCGAGGCTTTCCCGTTAGCGAACGCGAGAGAACATGCGAGCCGGAGAGATGAGGCGAAAAGGACGGACGAAGGTATGGTAGCGAGAAAGCCGGATCGGGACGTGTTCCTGGCTCCCGATTCCCCGGACATCCATCATCAGCTGCGGTCGCTCGCCCCGGCCGACATCGTCATCGGCATTCCGTCGTACAACGAGGCCGACTGCATCGCGCATGTGGTGCGGCAGGCCGATATCGGTGTTCGCGAGTACTTCAGCGGATCGCGCGGCGTGATCATCAACGTCGACAACAACTCACCCGACGGCACGCGGGAGGCCTTCCTCACGGCGGGCAGCCGCACGCCACAGGTCTACATCTCCACGCCCGAGGGTCTGCGCGGAAAGGGACGGAACTTCTACAATCTGCTGCAGGCCGCCTCCATCCTGGACGCGAAGGCCGTCGTCGCCGTCGACGCCGACCTCATCAGCATCACCCCTCAGTGGATCCGCAATTTCGCGACTCCGATCGTCGATGAGGGATACGATTACATCACGCCGGTCTATGCCAGGAACGAGTATGATGGGAGCATCACCAACCACATCTGCTATCCGCTTCTGTACGGCTTGTTGGGCAAGGATATCAGGCAGCCGATCGGAGGGGACTTCGGATTCTCCGTGAGGTTTGCCAGGCACCTTCTCGAGAGGAAATGGCAGGAGAGCACCTTCGAGTACGGCATCGACATCTTCATGACGTTGAACGCCCTGCTGGGCGACTTCTCCGTGGCGCAGACCACGCTCGGCGCAAAGGTGCACAAGCCCAGCGCTCCCAAGCTCGGCCCGATGTTCAGCCAGGTCGTGAACACCCTGTTCACGTATCTCGTGCGACACCCGGAACGGTGGTCGCTCACGGGTCAGACGTATCGGCTGCCGCGGCTGGACGGCATCGAAGTGCTGGAGCCCCAGGGCCTCGCCCTGGACTACAAGGCCATCAAGCGCACGGCGCTCCACCAATACGACTCGGCCAGGGACCGATTGGCCCGCTACTTGACGCCGGAGTCGAATGGAAGGCTCGAGGATCTGGTGGCGACGGGCCGGATGCGGCTCGGGCCGACCCTCTGGTCGCATATCGTGTACGATCTGTTGCACTCGTTCGGGAATGGACGGGGCAGGGCGCGGGCATCGGTCGTCGAAGCTCTCAAGTCGGTCTTCTTCCTGCGCGCGGCCTCCTTCTACCGCGGCACACTGGACATGGATCACGCGGAGTCGGAGTCCAAGATCGAGAAGCAGGCCGGAGTCTTTCGCAGGGAGCGGAAATACCTGGCCGAAAAAGCCTAGCTCCTACGAAGGAGGATCATGGCGGATTTCTTTCAGAACGGCGTCATCACCACCCTCCAGGACATCACCCATCGCCCGGTCGACGAGCTCGAGGCGGATCTGAAGAAGTTCTGCGAGCCCCAGCCGTTGGTCCTCCTCCTGCCGGCGCTCTACTCGGAGTTCGAGGGCCCGGCGATGCCGCGGATCGTCGCGGAGCTGAAGAAAACCGACTACCTGAACCGGATCGTGCTCTCGCTGGACCGGGCGAGCGAGGAGGAATTCCGCCGTGCGGTGGACGACATGTCGCAGCTGCCGACCGACGTCAGGATCCTCTGGAACGACGGACCTCGCATCCGCAGCATGTTTCGCGAGCTCGAGGAAGCCGGTTTCTTCGTGGCCGAGCGGGGGAAGGGCCGGGGCGTGTGGATGGCGCTGGGCTACGCGTTGGCCGACAAGCGGGTGCGCAACTTCGCCCTGCACGACTGCGACATCGTGAACTACGACCGGGCGATGCTGGCCCGGCTGGTCTATCCGATCGTGCATCCGGGCACCGATTTTGAGTACAGCAAGGGCTTCTACGCCCGGGTCGACGAGAAGCTGCACGGTCGGGTGACACGGCTCTTCGTCACGCCGCTGGTTCGGGCCTTCAAGCGCGTGGTCGGCCCCCACCCCTTCTTCGAGTTCCTCGACAGCTTCCGCTATCCCCTGGCCGGCGAGTTCGCTCTGATCCGCAGCCTCGCCACCGGTATCCGGGTCTCGCCCACCTGGGGCCTCGAGATCTCGCTGTTGGGCGAGGTCTTCGACAAGACGACGGTGGAGCGCGTCTGCCAGGTCGAGATCGCGGACACCTACGAGCACAAGCACCAGCCGCTCCTCAAGGGCGAGACCGAGACCGGCCTCGCCCGCATGGCGCTGGACATCGCGAAGACGCTCTTCGCGATCCTCGCTCAGGGCGGCGTGGTGCTCTCGGACGCTACTTTCGACACGCTGTTGGCTACCTACAACCGTTACTCACGCCTCGCGATCGAGCAGTACAACGCGCTGGCCCTGCTCAACGGCATCCCCTACGACCGGCACGCCGAGATCGAGGCGGTCGAGGCCTATCTGGACACTCTCCGGATCGCGAAGCAGCAGTACCGGGATGACCCCCTCGGCGTCCCGCAGCAGTCCTCGTGGGCCCGGGTCAGAGCGGCCCTCCCCGACTTCTCGGAGCGCCTCGCCGCCGCGGTCGAGAAGGACAACGAAGAGGCGGTGCGCACGCTCGTGGCGGTCCCGTAGGACTCGACGGGGTGCCCCGCTTCCGGCGGGATACCTGGCGAAACGGCGTCGGGCCGCGGCTCTTGGCGCTGCTCCTCGCGGCCTGCTGGCCGGGGGCCTGCGTGCCGGACACCTCCGGACGCTCTGCCGGGTCCTCGGAGCTCTCGCCGGAGGGGCGGCCCAACATCCTGATCATCGTGGCTGACGATCTCGGCTACACGGATCTCGGGGTCTACGGCGGCGAGATCGGGACGCCCAACCTGGATGCTTTGGCGGGATCGGGCGTTCTCTTCACGCGCTTCTACTCGTCGCCCACCTGCTCGCCCACGCGCGCCATGCTTCTGACCGGAACGGATCACCATCTGGCCGGACTCGGGACGATGGCCGGCGACCACACCCCCAACCAGCAGGGCCAGCCCGGATACGAGGGGTACCTCAACTTCCGGGTCGTGACGGTCGCCGAGCTTCTGCGGGATACTGGATATCACACCTACATGACCGGCAAGTGGCACCTCGGGCTCGAGGAGGAGACCGGCCCCGCCGAGCGCGGCTTCGAGCGATCCTTCGCGTTGCTCCCCGGCGGCGGGGGACATTTTGACGACCTGGACCTCAGCGCGGGTCACACCCGCGCTATCTACCGTGAGAACGGTATCGTCACCCCCCTTCCGGAAGAGTTCTACTCCACACGCTTCTACGCCGAGCGCATGATCGACTACATCGATGGAGGTCGGGGCGATGGGCGGCCGTTCTTCGCCTATCTGGCGTTCACGGCTCCACACTGGCCGCTCCAGGCTCCCGATTCTTCGATCGCTCGCCATGCCGGAGCCTACGATGGCGGATACGATGAGCTCCTGACGGAAAGGCTCGAGACGCTCGAATCACTCGGGCTCCTGTCGGCCGAGGTCCAGCCCCCGGCGCGATTGCCGGGCGAGCGGGCGTGGAAGCAGCTGACGGCCGCGGAACGGCGGGTCGAGGCGCGGAGGATGGAGATCTTCGCCGCGATGGTCCACGATCTCGATCTGTACGTGGGTCGGGTCGTCGACTACCTGAAGCGGATCGGCGAGTTCGAGAATACTTTCATCTTCTTCATGTCGGACAACGGAGCCGAAGGGCACGACCTGGAGGCGTATTGGCCGGAGCTCGGTCCGGCGATCCGCGAGTGCTGCGACAACAGCTACGAGAACATGGGCCGGGCGGACTCCTACATATACTACGGGCCGAACTGGGCGCGCGCCGGCGTGGGCCCGTCCCGCCTCTTCAAGGGATTCGCGACCGAGGGGGGGATTCGGGTGCCCGCGTTCGCCAGCTTCCCCGGGGGTCTGGCCGGGGGAAGGCGGTACGAGGCTTTCGCCTCGGTCATGGATCTGACCCCGACCGTTCTCGATCTCGCGGGCGTCTCCCATCCCGGCTTTCGCTACCGCGGACGCGAGGTCGAGCCGATGCGAGGGATCTCCATGCTCTCCATGCTCAGGCGGGAAAGCGATCGCGTGCACGAGCTCGATCACGTGATGGGCTGGGAGCTTTTCGGTCGCCGTGCGATGCGCCAGGGCAACTGGAAGCTCGTCTGGACCACCCACCCGTTCGGTCCCGATGATTGGGAGTTGTTCAACCTCGCCGAGGATCCGGCGGAAAGCCGAGACCTGTCGTCCCAGTACGCCGGCCGTCGAGGCGAGCTTCTCGGGTTGTGGGATCGGTACGTCGAGGAGGTCGGGGTCCTGCTGCCGAGCGAGCCGATGACGACGTACTAGTGGGCGTTGCCAGCTGGCCCGCTTCGGGTCGCCGGACCGAAACGCCTCTGCCGTGATTATGCGAACCCCGTGGCAGACTGAGGGTATAGTGTCGAAGCCCGCGAGTGCATGGATCCGCGCGGGCCAACCGTTCCTGTCGAATATCGAAACTGCAGCCTGAGAGTCTGAAGAGCATGAAAGCGAGATATGTCGTCTTTGCGCTGTGTCTGGCCGGTCTGGCGGGTTGTAGCTCCGACCCCAACGGCCCTGCACTGGGCACGCTTGTTGTCGAGACCGAGGCTAGCGGCGAGAACATCCCGGTATTTTCGACGCTCACTATCGAGGGGCTGGCTCCGGCCCAGATCCTCACCGAGGACGGAACGGAGACCACTCAGCCGCTGCCCGTCGGCGATCGGGAGGTCAGCCTGGCGTACCCAGAGGGGTCCAACTGCCAGGCCCCCGACAATCCGCGCACGTTCGAAATCAGGGAGGGAGAGGTCAACATGACCCTCTTCCAGACCATCTGCTCCTGATCCCGAGGCTGCCGCCGGCGGAGGCCATCCTCGCCGCGCCATCCGGGCGGAGCTCTGAGGGTGAAGAGATCGGCCGGTCCCGCGAGGGTCGGCCGATTCGCGCGTTCAAGTTCGGGAGCGGGACTCTTCGGCTGAGCCTTCTCGCCGGCTGTCACGCGGATGAGCCCGTCGGCCCACGCCTCCTGCGCCACCTGACCGGCTTTCTCGGCCGGCTTCCGGCCGATGATCCCCTCCTGACCGAGTTCGAGTGGTGGGTGATGCCGCACATCAATCCGGACGGGGCACGGCGCAACCGCTCCTGGCAGCGCGCCGGCGCCGACCTCTACGAGCTCTCCGCCTACCTGGCCGGCGTGGTTCGCGAGCTGCCGGGTGACGACATCGAGTTCGGCTTTCCGAGGGAGCCGGAAGATCCCGAGGCTCGGCCCGAAAACCGGGCCGCTCTGGACTGGTGGAAGAGTGCGGACGGGCCGTTCGCGATGCACGCCTCGTTGCACGGCATGGGTTTCGGGGCGGGCCCCTGGTTCCTGATCGAGCAGGCATGGAGCGAGCGATGCGGGGGCCTGATGGCGAGGTGCGCCGAGGCGACGGAGAGTCTCGGCTACGCGCTGCACGATGTGGATCGGGGCGGAGAGAAAGGCTTCTTTCGGATCGCGCGCGGCTTCTGCACGCGGCCGGACTCCAGGTACATGCGGGCGCATTTCATGAGCCTTGGTGACGAGGCGACCGCTGGCCGCTTCCGGCCCAGCTCGATGGAGGCTGTCCGTGCGCTGGGTGGCGATCCTCTGACGCTGGTGAGCGAGCTGCCGCTCTTCATCACCCCCGGTGTCGGCGAGGAGCTCGGCCCGCCGGACCCGGCGGCGATCGCGTGGCGCAAACGGCTCGAGACGTGGCGTGAGCGATTACGGTTTGGAGGGGCGGGGAACGAGGAACGCGCGCACGACACCGAGGCGCGGGCGGTGGAAGCCGAGGCCGCCAAAGCGGGCCTGCGACCGATGCCGGTCCCGGATCAGATGAGGCTCCAGTGGTCCTTCATCTCCGCCAGTCTGGAGCAAGTGGTGCATGAGCTGTCGTGAGCCCGCCTACGTGGAGGGGGCTCCCCTCCCAGAACGGCCCGGCTGTTCAGATCGTGTGGCGCCGCAGCTCGCCCTTTCGGTGGTGGATGCCCCGCAGTGCCTTCTTGTAGGCGATCCGGTCGCCCGACGACAGGGCCGAGTCTCTCTCCGCCTTCAACTGCGTGATCTCGGCCTTGATCTTCGTCTTGTCGATCCCGACGATCTCGTGGTGGACGTGTGCCTCGATCTCCAGCACGTCGCACAGAGCGGGGAGAAGCTCCTCCTTGTGCATCGTGCTAAAGCCATGAAGCGCCGGGTGATCTCCGAGGTTCTCGGCGATGTCCCTGAGCTGAACGACTGTCTTTCCGTGCAGTTCTTCGTATGAGAATGCCATATCGTCTCTCCGGAGGAAGGTCTTCCGACCCCTCAGATTGGGGAGACCGAACGGGTTGCGCAATTCTCGCGGCGTCGGCGGATGTGGCCTTTTCCGGAGAGGCCTCGAGCAGCAGTTTGTGGGCGCGTAGTACGGAGCCGTCCCGGCGGCTCCAGACTTCCAGAGAGATCAGGTGCCCGCCTGGCGACGATGCGCCGGCGGCAGAAGGAGAAGAGGACGTGAGCAAGCCGCAGCGACAGGTCGTGCGATGGACACGCGAATTCACCCCGACGGCCGCCCGGGCCGTTATCGTCTGCCTCGCTCTGGGAGTATCGGCTGCCGACACGGCGGTGGGGCAGGGGGCTTCCCCGTTCGGGATCGACATGGACACCGTCCGTGCGGGCCGCTTCGACAACGGGCGGATGTGGACCTTCGAGTACCCGCCCACGGCCTATCTGAGCGAGGCCTACGACTTCGCGCCGGACTCCGCCTGGTTCCGGCGGGCGAGGTTGGGTGCGCTGCGAATACCGAGTTGCTCCGCGTCCTTCGTTTCTCCCGAGGGACTCCTGGCGTCCAACCACCACTGCGCACGAGAGCACGTGTCGGCGGTCAAGCGGGAAGGTGAAACGCTGCTCGACGACGGCTTCCTGGCGAAGACGCTGGA
>Ga0255054_10000587_pt1 | contig 21608 bp, 12 predicted proteins | sample JV7_2_23_MG_FD_188634 | JGI IMG/M metagenome (GOLD analysis project Ga0255054, IMG submission 188634) | Seawater microbial communities from Jervis Inlet, British Columbia, Canada - JV7_2_23 | ecosystem: Environmental > Aquatic > Marine > Inlet | place: Canada: British Columbia | collected...
TGAAGCCCATAAAAACAATTCTGTCGATCATATGGATAGCAGTATTTTTGATGAGCCCGGGTGTCGGGGCAAAAGAAGAGGACGCGTTTGACAGGGGTCTAAAGCTTATCGGCGCACAGCGTTATGATGAGGCCATTAAAGCATTCTCAACTGCCATCGAAATAATACCCCGGGACTACCAGGCCTATAATTTCAGGGGAGTTGCCTGGGCCCTAAAAGGAAACTACGACAAGGCCATTGTCGACTATGACAAAGCCCTTGAAATCCGGCCACGCTATGCAGAAGCTTATAATAATCGCGGTTTTGCCAGAACCCAACGCGGAGATTTGCGTAAGGCACTAAATGACTATGCCCGGGCGCTGGAAATTAATCCGTTTTTTGTTGACGCGTACAATAATAAAGCCTGGGTATTGGCCACCTGTGCCGATCAGCGGTTCCGCAACGGGGGTCAGGCCGTCCGGCTGGCGCAAAAGGCGGTGGAACTCAAACCGGATGTCGGCTCTTTAGATACCCTGGCAGCAGCGTACGCAGCGGTGGGCAATTTTGGTGCTGCCGTCGATACCCAAAAAAAGGCCATTCAAAAGCTGCTGCTGGCGGATAGAAGCTCAGAGGTCCCCAAATACCTGCCCCACTTAAACGCTTACAAATCCAGACGATCTTTGTTGATCAATTATGCATCCGGGCCTAAAACTGCCGATACGAATGCCGATACGAAAGATGAAGGTGTAAAGGTTTCACTCAAAACGCAAACTTTAAAAAAACCATCGCCGCCGGCCGCATCTCACAAGGCCGTTACCGCATCCAAACCCAAAACCCAAAAAGAAACGGCAGCACCGGCGATCAAGCCGTCACCGGCTGTTAAGGCTCAAAAGGCCACGACTGCATCTAAAACCCTAAAACCGGCTGCTGCACCGAAAAAGAAAGAAACATTAACGCCTCCTGTAAAGCCGTTACCCTATACCATTCAAGTCAGCGCGTTTCGGGACCCGCAAACATCAAATCAGGTGGCCAGAAAATTAATCACCGGCGGCCATCCGGCCTTTACCAGCCCGGTCGATCTTTCCGAAAAAGGCAAATGGTACCGGGTGTATATCGGGAACTATAAAACCCTGGCAGACGCAAAAATTGCTGCAACTGACCTGAAAAAAAGAAAATTTCGCTATGTGAATATCACCAAAAAACCATACACGGTTCAGGTCGGCCTTGCGGGTTCCAAAAACGAGACCCAAAAACTTAAGTCCAGATTGAAAACCAAAGGATATCTGGCCTACAGCCTTCCGGCCGTATCCGGCCAGAACCAGACCCGAATCTTAATCGGCGCTTATGAAAGCCAGGCAGCTGCGGCAAACCTTGCAAAGCAGCTTAAAAAAGATGGATTCGATCCTAAAATCGGCCTGAGATAATACGGAACAACTCAACTGATGACATTTCACAAAGGCCTTACCGGGCTTCTCTCTCGATACGAAACTCTGTTTCTGCTGTCTTTAGCGCTGCTCGTCATTTTAATCTATGCCAACACGCTAGGCAGTCCGTTTGTTTTTGATAGCAGAAGCAATATTGAGTCAAATCCCCATATCCGAATTTCTAAAATCACGCTTAATGACCTGGCAAAAGCAGCCTTCAAAAGCCCTGCAAAACAGCGGCCGCTGCCAAACATCAGCTTTGCGCTAAATTACTATCTCCACGGTTATAATGTGGTGGGCTTCCACGTCGTCAATATTCTCATCCATATCAGCACGGGTTTTTTACTTTATCTCTTCGTCAAAACAACCTTTTGCACCCCGGCTCTGAGATCCCGCTATGGCAACTATATGTGGATCTCATTTTTTACAGCGGCCGTCTGGATGGTTCACCCGCTGCAAACCCAATCGGTCAGTTATATCGTTCAGCGCATGAACAGCCTGGCCGCCATGTTCTATATATTATCGATCCTGCTTTATGCCCGCTTTCGATTAAGCCGGCAGCAAAGAAAAAAATGGTGGCTGTTCTCAGGCTGCATCCTGGCCGGAATCATGGCTTTGGCATCAAAGCAGACTGCTGCCACGCTGCCTGTTTTTATTATTGCCTATGAGTGGTATTTTTTTCGAGATTTGGACTTGAAATGGTTAAAGAATCACATACCGCTGCTGACCGGGTGCCTCCTGCTGGCAGCCGTCATTGTGCTGGCCCTTTTGGGCAGCGATCCATTGGATAGGATCTTGGGGGAATATAAAGGTCGGGATTTTACACCCATCCAACGTTTGCTGACAGAGTCGCGGGTCGTCATTTTCTATCTCAGTCAGCTGTTGTGGCCGCATCCTTCACGGCTGAATCTGGATCATAATTTCCCGCTCTCCAATTCGCTGCTGGACCCGATGACCACATTTTTTTCCATATTAACACTTGCGGCACTTATTGGTCTGGCTGTCGTCACGGCAAGAAAGCAGCGCCTTTTGTCATTCTGCATTATGTGGTTTTTCGGCAACCTGGTGATTGAATCTTCCATTGTCGCCCTCGAGATCATTTTCGAGCACCGAGTATACCTGCCGTCCATGACGTTCAGCCTAATCGTCGTTTTGGTTGTTTACCGCTGGGTGAAGCCGACATGGCTGCAGGCTGTGCTGTTGTGTGCCATGGTTACGGTTGGCGCTGTTTGGACTTATGAAAGAAATGCGGTTTACAGCGATCGCATCACGTTCTGGCAGGATTGTGTCGACAAATCGCCCCGCAAAGCCCGGCCCCATAATAATTTGGGGGTGGCCCTGGCCGATCAAGGCTATCACGACGAAGCCGTCAAGAAGTATCTTAAAGCGCTGCAAATTGATCCGCACTACCAGGATCCGGTCGCCAATATCGGATTGAGCCTGGCAGAACAGGGAAAAATTGAGGAGAGCATCACCCAGTTTTCGAAGGCGCTGGAAATGAATCCGAAAGATTACAAAACGCTCAATAATTTGGGGGCATCCCTGATTGTGGTAGATCGCCATGCGGAAGCTGTTCAGTATCTGTCTGAAGCGATAACGCTTAATCCATATTATGCTCAAGCCCACAATAATCTGGGGGTGGGCCTGCAGCTTCAGGGTCGTCTCGAGGAGGCCATTGATCATTTTTCAACCGCCGTGCAGCTTGATCCTGATTATACCCGGGCCTATAATAACCTGGGTGTCATTCTGGCAAATCAGGGGAGATTTGAGGAGGCAATCGACCAATTTTCCGCCGCATTGAAAGTCAATCCCGGATACAAAAACGCGCGCCTTAATCTAGAAAAAAGTTTAAAGGCCATAAATGATTAACCGAAGCCCGCACCAACTACGAAGACAATCAAAAGAATTTGAAGTAGCCCGCTACACATCCTCAACGGAAGCTTTTTAATTTTGAGATTCTAAACCATGGTTTTGGCCTCGCGCCCTGAGCCCTTTGCCTGATTGATGGGCCTGCAGTTAATTAGTTTCCATCCGATGTATTATATATTTTCGGCCGGGCACTAATTATGCGCATCTCGCGTAATATATCTTGACAGCCGGCGTTTCATCGATTAATTTATTATGAGCATATGCTCAATTAAACATCGCGGAATTTCTCCAACTGAATGGAAATACAGGGTATTTTTTGAGGCCTGAGTTTTTACCTCAATCATGGCCCCAGTGAAATAGAAAAAAGTATCACGGGGTAAAAATAATGGCACACGATCCAAAAGCAAATTAAGGAGGCTCCAATGCAAGAAGATGTTATCAGACTCGGTGGAGGGAGAAAAAGCCGTTTCATGGACAAGGTCATGGAGATCCTGCCTGAAGGCGGCAATTTAAATCTATGCTTGACGTGCGGGGCCTGTTCTTCGGGCTGCCCGGCCACGGGCCTTGAAGGCATGGATCCCAGAAAATTTTTGCGCATGGCGGCCCTCGGATTGGACGATGAGATCCTTAAGTCTGATTGGGCCTGGATGTGTACCCTTTGCCAGCGCTGTGTCTATGTGTGTCCGATGAAAATTGATATCCCGCAACTGGTGTATAACGTTCGCGCAAGCCGGCCGCGGGAAGAACGCCCCAAGGGTATTTTAGGATCCTGCGATATGGCCTTGAGAAATGACAGTTGCAGTGCCATGGGGGCATCGCCGGAAGATTTCACCTTCGTGGTGGAAGACGTTTTAGAAGAATATCAGGAGGCCCAGCCGGATTTTAAAGACATGCAGGCACCCATTGATAAACAGGGCGCTTATTTCATATTGAATCAGAACTCCCGTGAACCGGTGACCGAACCCGATGAGATGGTACCGCTCTGGAAGATTCTGCACCTGGCGGGAGCCGACTGGACCTACGGCAGCAAAGGCTGGGGCGGAGAAAATTACTGCATGTTTTTGGCCGACAATCAGTCCTGGGAACATATTACCCGCACGGCTGCTAAACAGGCCGATGATCTGGGCTGCAAGATTTTTCTCAATACCGAGTGAGGGCACGTGACTTTCTCAGTCCTGGCAGGACTGAAAAAATTCAACATCGACCATAAATTCGAGGTTAAAAACATTTATGAATACTATGCCCGCTGGATCCGGGAAGGCAAACTGAAGGTCAATTCCGATTGGAATAAGGATTTAAAAATCAAGTTTACGGTCCAGGATCCCTGTCAAATTATACGCAAAAGTTACGGTGATCCCATGGCCGAAGATCTGCGTTTTGTGGTCAAAACCGTAGTGGGTGAAGAAAATTTTATCGAGATGCACCCGAACCGATCCAACAATTATTGCTGCGGCGGTGGCGGTGGTTTTCTGCAGTCCGGCTATAAAGAATCGCGCTTGCAATTTGGCCGCTTAAAAGATAATCAAATTCAAAACACCAAAGCCGGCTATTGCATTGCCGGGTGCCACAACTGTCACGCCCAGATTCACGAACTCAGTGAGCACTACGGCGGCGGCTATGGGGTGGTGCATCTGTGGACTCTCATATGTCTGGCAATGGGTGTTCTGGGGGAAAACGAACGCGAATATCTGCGGGATGACCTCAAAGAGGTGGCTGTATATGGCGCCTAAAATAGCAAGCGTCCGGGAACCATGAAAACACCTTCGGGTTGGAAAGTCGTCCTGATCGACGACGAAGAAGATATTCGAGATGTTCTGACCGTTGCGCTTCAGGATAGCGGGCTGGAAGTGGTTTCCGCGCCGGATGGTGAAACCGGGCTGCGCATGTGTGAGACGCGGCCCCCTCAAATTGTCATTACCGATATCCGCATGCCGGGAATCGACGGCCTGCAGGTGCTCAGGACGTTGAAAAAAATGAACCCCGATATTGAGGTCATTGTCGCCACTTCTTTCGGGGAGATGGATGTGGCCATTCAGGCACTGCAGCTGGATGCCTCGGATTTCATTACCAAGCCGATCAGCGCTGAGGCCTTACACCTTGCGCTTAAACGCGCGAAAGACCGCTTCACTTCAAAAAAGCAACTCAAGGACTACACGGCACTTTTAGAACAGGAAAAGGCGGAAACAAGTCGAGAACTTTTAAAAACGATTGCTTTCCAAAGAAATCTAATTGAAAGCTCCATCGACGGCATCTTAGGATGCGATGAAAAAAAGCGGATCGTCATCTTTAACAAAAGCATGCAAAAGTTGCTGGGTTACGATGGCCATGAAGTTCTGCAGCGGATGACATTCAACGATTTTTTTTCTGCGCCGGACCACTCGAATTTCAATGTTCAACTCGAAAATGAACGCTACGGCGGTAAACATAAGCTTTTGCTTTATGAAACCACCCTGCTGGGAAAACACGGCCGCAAGGTTCCCGTACAAGTGTCTGCAACCGCTCTTTTTGACCCGGAGGAAGTCAATGGTTTGGTGTGTTTTTTCAGGGACCTGCGGGAAATTCGAAAACTGGAAAGAGAAATGGAGGATCAGGCGCGGATCCTGCACCAGGACAAAATGATGTCTCTGGGGCGACTGGTTGCCAGTGTGGTTCATGAGATCAACAACCCTTTATCGGGAATTTTAAATTACATTCGCCTGATGCTCCACATCCTGGGTGACGAGCAACTGGATCAAAATCGAATCGAAAAGTTTCAGCATTATTTGGAGCTGGTGGAAAATGAAACCGATCGATGCGCACAGATTGTGGCCAGCTTACTCAATTTCTCTCGCATTTCCCCGTCTGCGTTTGGCGAAGTCCGGATTCAAGAACTAATCGAACGGTGTATCCTCTTGAGTCAGCATAAGCTAGAACTGAGCAACATCCGGCTGACATCAAGCATCCAAAGTGGCATCCCTGCTGTCAGGGGCGACTTCAACCAACTGCAGCAATGTATCATCAATCTCATATTCAACGCAATTGACGCCATGCCGGAAGGCGGTACCTTAACCCTTGAGGCGCACCATGACATCGAAGCAAAAATTGCAGTGATTGCAGTAAAAGACTCCGGGCAGGGTATTGCTCCGGCTGATCTTCCGTATATATTTGAACCCTTTTTTACCACTAAAAATCAAGAATATGGCGTCGGATTGGGATTGTCGACCGTTTATGGTATTATGGAACGGCACAACGGCAGTGTTGATGTAAACAGTCAAGCGGGAGAAGGCACCGTTTTTCAGCTAAAACTACCATTGCCATGATCCGGCAAGAGAGAATCGCCCATGGGAAAGTTTTTACAGCCCCAGGAAGCCCGTATCCGTTGTGACCAATGGCTTCATATTATGAACGAATTGAATGTCGGCGCTTTTACGGTCGACAATCAACGGCGGGTCGCATCGATGAACCTGAATGCCCAGGCGTTAATTGGAATGCGGGACAATGAGGCCATCGGTAAAGATTGTCGCGAAGTGTTTGTCGGTGTACCCTGTCTGGCAAGTTGTCCGTTTAGAGGGCCATCGGATTCGAAAACCGCAGAGCCCGTCATTCAAATTCAGGACGAAGATCAACACCACCATTTCGTCACCCGCATGGCAACGCCGGTTTACGATCTGAACCAATCGGTGGTTGGCTGTCTGACAATATTGCAGGACCACTCACCGATTGCGGACCTGATCGACCGTATTCATTATGAGGAGCGCAGTCTAAAAATAATTCTGGATAATCTCGATGTGGCTATTTTCACCGTTGACCGCAGCGGTCATATTACTTTTTTTAATACCGAAGCTGAAAAGATCTCGGGCTACAACCGCCGAGATGTTCTGGGTGAATCGTGCACGACTCTGTTTGAAGGCAGGGGCGCCCAGGAGCTGTGTTTGCTAAAAGAATCCATCATTGATGGTGCACCGCGCAGCAGTCGACGCGGCAAATTGACCACGCGAGACGGGGTCACCATTCCCATCCGCGCCAACTACATGGCGCTTCGCAACGAAAAAGGCACGATCGTCGGCGGATTGGCGACATTTCATGACCTTACTTTAGTCCACCAACTAAAGCAGGCTGTAAGCAATCGCTATACATTTCATGACATGATTGGAAAAAGCCCGACGATGCGAAAAGTATTCGAGATGGTCAATGTTGTTGCAGCAACAGATGCCAAAATTCTCATTGAAGGCGCTACGGGAACCGGCAAAGACCTGTTGGCCAAAATCATCCATTCCGCAAGCCCCAGGGCTGCCAAGCCGTTTGTTAAGGTGAACTGTTCCGCCATTCCGGATAACCTTCTTGAATCAGAAATGTTCGGATATGTTAAAGGCGCATTCACCGGGGCTGAAAAAGATAAAATCGGACGGTTTCAGGAGGCTGAAGGCGGCACCATTCTTTTAGATGAGATCGGCGACCTGCCCCTTGCCTTGCAGGCAAAGCTGCTGAGGGCCATCGAAGATAAGGAATTTTATCGTCTGGGCAGCCGTCATACGATTAAAGTCAATACCCGGATTATCTCGGCTACGAATCGCAATCTGGCGCAGCTGGTTGAGAAAAAACTTTTCAGAGAAGATCTTTATTACCGGCTAAATGTTTTCCGGATTGAAATACCCCCGCTCAAAGAACGACAGGACGATCTGCCCATTCTAATCGGGCACATTTTAAGACGCCTGTGTGCTGCACGGGGCGACCGGCCGCCGGAAGTATCTGAAACTGTGATGAAGATTTTGCTAAGCTATGCGTATCCCGGCAATGTCAGAGAACTGGAAAATATTTTAGAGCACGCGCTGATCACCTGCCAGCAAGATACCCTCGAGGAACGACATCTTCCTGAATATCTCCTGAGCCCCAAAACCGCATACAGAGCCGGGTTGCCTGAAAAACAAAAACGCTTTGCGACCTCAGACAACCCAGAATGTGATGAAATTCTGGCCGCCCTTAACCAACACAACTGGCACCGAATCCAAACAGCCCGCGCATTGGGCATAGACCGTACCACCCTCTGGCGTAAAATGAAGAAATACGGCCTCAGCAGCTAATTCTTGAATTTACGACACTCTGTGACAAAACTCCGATCGAACGCGGTCTGTGCAACATATGCTGCAGATTCTGTTGTGCAACATCGATGTTCGCCCTAACGTGTTATATTTTAACAATTTATAAATATACCTGATCATTCATGATGTTGCAGATGTTGCAACATCATGCCAAGCCTCCGTGTTTAATTCAATACTGCCATTCTGCTAACCTTCTGTAAATAAACACATATATGTTTCCTGCGTCACTTGGCACATTCTATGCTCAGGCAATAGCAAGAACCCATCATACTCGGTTCTGATCTTTGCCATAATAAAACCAGCCTTTAAGGGGATTTAAAATGTCATCCGATACCGAAAGGAAGAAAATCCTGGTCGTTGATGATGAGCTGGATATGCGGATTTTTCTGTGTAACCTTCTGGGAAACTGCGGATTCCAGCCCATCGGTGCCAGTGATCGGAAAGAAGGTCTGCAAAAAGCAAAAGAACAAAAGCCCGCTCTGATTATCCTGGATGTAATGATGCCGAAAGAAAGCGGAATTCTCATGTATCGGCAACTTAAAGAGGACGAACATCTCAACCAGGTTCCGGTCATTATGGTATCGACCATCGATAAAAAAACGTTTTCACGATATCAAAAATTCCAAAGCGGACCGCAAGACCCGGGAGTCCCCGAACCTGGCGCCTATTTGGAAATGCCCCTGCAGACCGAGGAACTGGTCCGGCTGGTCCGCGAGATGACGTCAACCGCGGCATGTGATGCTGCACGCGATCATGACGAATAACGAGGTGCGAGAGGATAAACCACTATGCCTGTCAGAATCGGATTTTATATCTGCCACTGTGGAATCAACATCGCTTACAAAGTACGGGTGGAAGAGGTCGCTGGGTTTGCCCGCAAATTGAAAAACGTGACCGTCGCACGGGATTATAAATTTATGTGCTCGGATCCGGGTCAGGCGATGATCGAAAATGATATAAAGGAATTGGGTCTGAATCGTATCGTGGTGGCCTCCTGTTCACCGCGCATGCATGGAAAAACATTCATGGGGGTCTGTCAGCGTGCCGGGATTAATCCGTATTTTTTCCAAATGGCCTCGGTTCGCGAACAGGTCTCCTGGGTAACTGCCGATGAAGACGAAGCCACCGACAAAGCTAAAAGTCTGGCAGCGGCTGCCATCTATCGCGTCAACTACCATGAAAGCCTCGAAACCCATCAGGCCCCTGTAAATCCCAATATGCTGGTAATCGGCGGCGGTATTGCCGGAATGCAGGCCGCCCTGGACATCGCCGACTCGGGCCATCAGGTCTATCTGGTGGAAAAGGATACCACCATCGGCGGTCACATGCTGCAGTTTGATAAAACCTTCCCCACCCTGGATTGCGCCGCCTGCATTGGAACACCCAAAATGGTTGAGGTGGCGCAAAATTCGAATATCAAGCTGCTTTCATATAGTGAGGTGACGGATGTTTCCGGATTCATCGGAAATTATACGGTTAGCGTCCGACGCAAGCCCCGTTATGTAAAAGAGGACCTGTGTACCGGGTGTGGCGAATGTGAAAAAGTCTGTCCGGTGTCCATATCGAGTTCGTGGGATGCCGGGCTGGGCACTCGAAAAGCCATCGACCGAACGTTTCCGCAATCCATTCCGATTACCTTCAACATCAAAAAAAAGGACCGGGCCCCATGCATCGCGGCCTGCCCCGCGGGTGCGAATGTGCAGGGGTATGTCCAATTGATCGGCCAGGGCAAGTACCCGGAGGCGATCCAACTGATTATGGAGCGACTTCCATTACCGGGGGTGCTGGGCCGGGTATGTCCGTATCCCTGCGAAGCACAATGCCGCAGAGCGGAAATTGATGCGCCGGTAGCCATCAGGGAATTGAAGCGTTTTGTGGCCGATCAGGTGGATTTGGAGAGGCTTCCGCTACCGGAAATAAAGGACCGTCCGGAAAAAGTGGCCATTGTGGGATCGGGTCCGGCCGGATTGACTTTGGCTTACTACTTGCGCTTGCAAGGATATCAGATAACCCTCTTTGAAGCGTTAAAAGAATTGGGCGGCATGCTGCGTGTCGGTATCCCCGATTATCGCTTACCGTCTGAAATTCTGGCAAAAGAAATCGATCATATTCTGCGGCTGGGTGTTGAAACCCGCACCGGGCTTCGGTTCGGCAGCGACTTCAGCCTGAAAGATCTTGAACAGGAAGGGTTTTCAGCCATTTTTCTGGCCGTGGGTGCCCATCTGTCGACCGAACTGGGCATCAGCGGTGAATGCGACGGTGATGGCTTTATCGATGCCCTGGAATTTTTAAGAAACGTTAATCTGGGCGACCGCACACCTCCTGGAAATCAGGTGGTGGTTATCGGTGGGGGCAATGTGGCCATCGATGCGGCGCGGGCAGGCAAACGGTCAGGCACCCGCAAAATGACGGTCGTTTACCGTCGTTCAAAAGATGAAATGCCGGCCTATGCTGAAGAGGTAGTGGGCGCCATCGAAGAAGGAATTGAATTTTCTTATCTGACGGCGCCGGTCCGCGTGCGGGTCAATAACGGCAAGGTTGTCGGGTTGGAATGTGTGCGCACCGAGCTGGGCGCACCGGATGAAAGCGGCCGGCGCCGACCGGTTGTGCTGCAGGGGTCCGAATTTCTGATCTCCTGTGATGCCGTCATTTCGGCGATCGGCCAGCGAGTCGACACCTCATGGGCAGATCAGATACCGGATCTGAAATGGTCGCGACGCGGGACGCTCGAGGTCAATCCTGATACCATGCAGACGTCTTTGCCCCATGTATTTGCCGCCGGAGATGCCGTCAGCGGTCCGGCATCCGTTATTGAGGCCGTCGCCGCAGGACATCGGGCGGTCAAGGCCATAGCACATTACCTGACGGACGCGAAAATGGGCGAAAGCCTGGAACACGTCAGCGCGCCGAACCCCGCAAGCCCGGATTGGCCGGAAATTCCCGAAAATGTCCCGAAGGCAGATCGCGCCGTTTCACGCCATGTGGCGGCTGCGAAGCGGGTGACTTCTTTTGAAGAAATCGAGCAGGGCCTTTTAGAAGCTGAAGCCCAACAAGAAGCCCAGCGCTGTCTGAACTGCGGCATCTGTAGCGAATGCATGGAATGCGTACGGGTCTGCGAACCAAAGGCGATCGACCATTCGATGAAAGCGGCGGAAATGACGCTAAAGGTCGGCAGCATTATTCTGGCTACCGGATACGATACCCTGGATCCCACGCCATTAAAACCGTATGGCTACGGTGTCTATCCGAATGTTTTTACGGCGTTTGAATTCGAACGTCTGAGCAACGCAACCGGGCCCACCGGCGGAAAAATCCTGATTCGTGACGAAAACGGTGAATTTACACGAACCCCGCAAAAAGTGGCCATTCTTCACTGTATCGGCAGTCGCGATGTAAATTATCACGAATACTGCTCACGGGTGTGCTGTATGTACGCACTTAAATATACCCACCTTATCAAAGAAAAAGTGGGGCATGATGCCCAGGTATATGATTTTTATATTGACATGCGTTGTTTTGGTGAAGGCTATGAAGAATTTTTCCGGCGCTGCCAGGAAGAAGGAACGATTTTCATCCGCGGCAAGGTTGCCGAGATTACGGACCATGCCATTCATCCCGGCGAAAAAGGAAAACTCATTGCGGTGGGTGAAGACACCTTACTGGGCAGGATAATAAGGGTTCCGGTGGATATGGTGATTCTGTGTACGGCCATGGAGGCCCGTGAAGATGCCGCCGAGGTGGGCCGCATTTTGGGTGTCAATCTGGGAGCCGATGGATTCTTTCTTGAAGAACATCCCAAGCTGGCTCCCTTAAATACGGCAACTGACGGCGTCTATCTTTGCGGGTGTTGTCAGAAACCGATGGATATTCCGGATACGGTTTCGCAGGCATCCGGTGCAGCTGCGAAGGCGCTTTCGCTGGCCACCCGGGGCACAGTGGAGGTTTCGCCGACGATATCATGGATCGATCCGGATATTTGCATCGGATGTCAGACGTGCATTGAACTTTGTCCCTACTCGGCGATTGAATTTGATGAACGCCGCCGGGTCGCGGTCGTCAATGCAGCGATATGCAAGGGATGCGGCAGCTGTTCCGCGCATTGCCCCAGCGGGGCTGCCGGCAGCCGCCATTTTCAAAGCCGGCAGATTTTTTCGGAAATTGATGGGATTTTAGAAACCGTTGCCCAGCTGCGGCGGTGAAAGAACAACGAAAGGAGCGCCGTATGGAAGACTTTGAACCGACGATTATTGCCTTTGTCTGTAATTGGTGCAGTTACACGGCCGCAGATCTGGCAGGGACCTCCAGACTGACCTATCCTAAAAATGTGCGTTTGATCCGGGTGATGTGCACCGGCATGGTGGATCCTCAGTATGTCATTAAGGCTTTTTTGGAAGGGGCCGACGGCGTTTTAGTCAGCGGCTGTCATCCGGGTGACTGCCACTATATCAACGGTAATTACAAAGCCCGCAGGCGGATCAAGCTTTTAAAAGAAATTCTACCCCAATTCGGTTTCGAGCCCGAACGGCTCAGATTGACCTGGATTGGGGCCAGTGACGGGATTCAATTTGCTGAAATTATGGGAGAACTTGTAAATCAGGTCAAAGCTTTGGGACCCAGCCAAGCCCAGCTCAAAATGGTGATCTGAATGCGGAAATCGGAATGCGGAGTGCAGAATGGAAAAGCATAGGGCAGAGGGCAGCGATTCAATCCTTCAAATTCTGCGGTTCGCTGTTCAAGCCAGTCGCCAGTGACCAGTACCCAGTGACAAGTAAAGGAGATATTTATGGCAATTACGGCTAAAATTGATGTGGAAGATAAAGATATTTTAAGATCTTTGCAGGAATTTTTTAAGCGTGTTCTGAATACCGAGGACATCAAGGCGATTTTAGTGCCGCAACATCTTCCAATGAAAAAAATGGTCATGCCGACGCTGGTGACGGATCCGAATCAACTGAATGGTGTCGACCCTCTGGCACCGGCATTTCCCATGAATGCCGCCAAAATCGTTTCCAGGCTGACCCGCAAGCCAATGGGAGCTAAAGTTGCGGTGGTGTTACGCCCTTGCGAGATTCGAGCATTTGTTGAGCTGGTCAAACTCAAGCAAGGACAGACAGACGAAGTGATTCTAATCGGCATTGATTGCCTGGGAGCCGTTCAAAACAAGGATTACCTTCAATTTATTGAAGCGTACGGTCCTGAATCGACACAACGGTTCTACCGGAGCGTCTTGGGCGGAAGCGCACCGCAAACCGGGGCTGTAGAACTGTCTTCAGCATGTCGGTCATGTGATAGTTTTGTGGCGGCCAACGCCGACATCTTGATCGGTCTATTTGGCGTTGAAGTCAATGAGCACCTTTTGGTTCAATCGCAAACCGACCGCGGAACTGATCTTCTAAATCAGCTTCAACTGGCCGAAATTCCTGAACCCGCTTCTCGCCAGGATGCCATCACCGCCATGGTTGATCAGCGCAGGGCTTACCGTGATGAAATGTTTGTTAGAACCCGCGAGACCACCAATAGTCTGGAAAAAATGACGGCTTACTTTGCCAATTGTGTCAACTGCTATAACTGCCGAGTGGCATGCCCGGTATGTTACTGCAAGGAATGCGTTTTTGTAACCGATGTGTTCAACCATGATCCGTCCCAGTACTTACGATGGGCCAATCGTAAAGGCGTCATCAAAATGCCGACCGACACACTCTTTTTTCATCTGACTCGTTTGGCGCATATAAGCACGGCCTGTGTGGGTTGCGGCCAATGTTCGAATGCCTGTCCCAATGATATTCCGGTGATGGAACTCTTTCGCACCGTGGCTCAGGTCACCCAGCAGGCATTTGATTATGAGGCCGGAAAGCGTATTGAGGAGGAACCGCCCCTCTCAGTATTTCATGAGGATGAATTTCCTGAGGTGGTAGGGATTTAATCGATTTCAGATTTTAGATTGCGGATTGCGGAATGGAAAAGCATAGAGCAGAGGGCATAGAGCAGAGTTAGTGGTTGATTAAGTTGACTGGTTGAATAAGTTGATTTGGTTGAAGGTTTGATAGGAACAAGGCAGTCAACCCAATCAACTCAATCAACTTAATCAACTTAACAAACTCAACGATCATAACCATAGAAACAAAACCCGGAGGCATACATGAATAGGAAAATCGGCAAAGCTTTGGTCGTAGGGGCTGGTATCGGCGGCATCCGGGCTGCTCTGGATTTGGCAGAGTCCGGTTACGGCGTGATACTCATCGATAAGTCTCCCCATATGGGAGGGATACTAAGCCAGCTCGATTACCAGTTCCCCACCGACCGCTGCGGTATGTGTAAAATGCTTCCGCTGGTGGATCGGGATGCCAGTTCACAATATTGTCTTCGTAAGGGACTATTTCATGAAAACATCGAAATTGCTTTATCCACAGAGCTTGTATCCGTCGAAGGAGAGCCCGGCCGGTTTCAGGTTACACTCAAAGAACATCCGAATTGGGTCAATTCAAATCTCTGCACGGGCTGCGGCGAATGCGTTGACGTTTGCCCGGTTGAGGTCCCGGATGAATTCAATGCCGGCCTGGGAACCCGCAAAGCAATATATCTTCCGGTTCCGCATGCCATTCCAAATCCTTATGTCATTGATTACAGCGTGTGCACCCGCTGCGGTGAGTGTCAAAAGATGTGCCCGACGGGAGCCATTCAAATTCCCGAAAAGAAACGCGGAGGATTCCGCATTTTAGTCGTTGATGATGAACTGATTGTACGCGATTCGCTCAAAGAATGGTTGGAACAGGAAGGTTTTGCGGTCGACATGGCGGCATCGGGTCGGGAAGCGCTGAATCAATTAAGCGCACAAACCTACCAGCTGATGCTTTTGGATTTGAAGATGCCTGAGATGGACGGTGTCGAGGTCTTGAAAAAGACCGCCGAAGAATTTCCAGAATTGAGTGTGGTCATGATGACCGCCTACGCAACAGTGGAAACTGCTGTCGAAGCTATGAGAATCGGCGCCCGGGATTATTTGGTAAAACCCTTTGATCCCAAAATCCTTATTCCCATGGTCGAACGGTTATATCAGGAAATGGCAGCGGCTGAAGGTCGTCAGATTGAAGTGGGCGCTGTGGTGCTGTGCGGGGGGACTGCATTTTTTGATCCGGCCAACGGGAAAAATACGTTTGGCTATGGAAAATTTCCCAACGTCGTCACCCACCTTGAATTCGAACGAATTTTAAGCGGTAGCGGTCCTTATCAAGGTCAGCTCGTGCGGCCGGTTGACGGCAAGCCCCTCCAAAAGATCGCTTGGATCCAGTGTGTCGGTTCCAGGGATTTGCAGGTGGATGCCGACTACTGTTCAAACATCTGCTGCATGGTTGCCATCAAGGAAGCTCTGGTGGCCAAGGAAAAAGCGCACGGAAATTTAGAAACGGCTATTTTTTACATGGACATGCGCACCTTTGGAAAATCTTTTCAACGCTACCGGGACCAGGCTGAAGGTACGCATGGCGTTCGGTTCGAAAGGGGTCGAATTCACACGGTGGACCGAGATGCCGCCAGCGGCGATCTGATTCTGCGGGGCGTGGATATCTCGGGCAAAATCACCGAAGAACATTTCGACATGGTGGTTCTGACGGTTGGTCAGCGCCCAGTATCCGGAGCGGATGAATTGGCCGAATTAGCAGGGATAGAGTTGACTCCGTGTGGATTTGGGCAAACCGAACCCTTTTCCCTGACGCGCTCTGCCCAAAACGGAATCGAACTGGGGGGATCCTTTGCGGGCCTAAAAGATATCAGTGATTCAGTTATGCAAGCGTCGGCTGCCGCTTTGAATGCTTCTCGTATACTGCATGCCTCCGGCGGCAGTCTGGCCCCAGAATCTCCGCCGTCCACCGCCCCAGCCGATGTATTGCAAGAAATACCGAAAATCCTGGTTATGGTTTGTACGTGCGGTGCCAGGCTTTCAGAAGCGGTCGACACCCAAAAGGTGGTTCAACAACTCATGACGGGCCCGCTGGTCGACTGCGTTGAATTTGTCCAACAAACCTGCACCGCCAGCGGATGGGAGCACGTGGAAAAGTTGATCGAAGAAAACAAACCCAACCGGATTTTGATCGGTGCCTGTCTGCCTTATGTCTACAAGCGCAAAATCAAACAACTCGGCCAGCGAATCGGTCTGGATCCAAGCCTCACAGACGTCGTCGATCTTGCGTCTGAGTACCAGAAACAAGTTTCAGAAAATGAACACAAGGATTTTATCACCCGGAATTTAATTTCCAAACTGGAGATGGGCGTCGCAAAGCTCAAGTGGATTGAGCCGTCACCGTCTCCGACAATTCAGGTCATCCAGCGCGCCCTGGTTATCGGTGGCGGCATCGCCGGTATGACAGTCGCTTTGGCGGTTGCCGATCACGGTTTTCAAGTGGATCTTGTGGAACAAAATGATCGGCTAGGCGGAAACTTGAACTGGCTGGAGCGAACTTTGGATGGGTATAGCACTAAGGAATTGCTGGACGAAACTTATGCATCCGTAAAAAAGCATCCCAAAATACATGTGCATTTACAATCCCGGGTGGTTCATTCGGGCGGTGAAGTGGGCAACTTTCATACAACGATCGAGGACTCGCAAAACGCTGTGCAAACACTGCAACATGCGGTGACCATTTTGGCAACCGGCGGAACAGAGGCCGCGACCTCCGCTTATGGGTACGGAACAAGTCCGGCCATCATGACCCAGAAGGAACTGGAACAAAAGCTTTCAAACCATACCATTGATTTCGCAAAAATCAATACGGTCGTCATGATTCAATGTGTGGATTCGCGCGAGGAACCGCGCAATTATTGCAGTCGCGTATGCTGTGCGAATGCCTTAAAACACGCCTTGCACCTTAAAGAAACGAATCCCGAGCTCCGGATTTATATTCTTTACCGGGACATGATGACCTATGGTTTCTATGAAACCTATTATACCCGGGCCCGAAAAGCCGATGTGATTTTCATCCAATATCAGACCGCCGCAAAACCACAGGTCGAAGCGGATCAAAAAAGCGTGCGGGTAACGGTCCACGAGCCCCTAATTGAAAAACAACTGCAAATCGAGGCCGATCTTCTGGTGTTGGCCCCCGGCATCATCCCAAACCTGCCGCCGGAATTGGCCGAGGCATTCGGGGCCTCTGTAGACATAGACGGCTTCTTCCAGGAGGCCGATAGCAAGTGGAGACCGGTGGACTCAATCAAAGAAGGCGTTTTTGCCTGCGGTTTGGCCCATTCTCCCCGCAACATTGCTGAAACGATTGCGACAGCCGAAGCGGCCGCCCAGAGGGCGCTACGAATTTTATCGCGCCAGCGTCTCCCGGCAGGGAAGGTGGTCGCCGGTGTTCATCATAGTCTTTGCAGTTTATGTGAGCGATGTATTAACGCGTGTCCATACGGGGCCCGCACTATTGATTATGACCAGGATAAAGTGCTGATCAACCCTGCCATGTGTCAAGGTTGCGGATCTTGTGCAGCCATTTGTCCCAATGGGGCATCGGTTTTGGAAGGATTCCTTGAACAGCAAATGCTGGAGATGATTGATGCGGCCATGAATTAGAACAAAATTTGGAAGCATTTTCCGAGCTCTGCGAAAAGGACGATTCTATGAAAATAGCAATAAATTTGGAAACAAATTACGAAGCAGTTTCTGATTCAGAACCGCTGGCACGCATTCAGGAAATGATACGGCCCTGTATTCAATGCGGCACCTGTACCGCCAGTTGTCCAAATGCGTTTGCCATGGATCCCACGCCGCGGCAACTTTGGCGTCTGGTGCTGCTGGGACAAAAAGATGAAATCTTCCATAGCAAAACATTTTCGCTGTGTTCGGATTGCTACATTTGTACGCTTCGATGCCCGCGCGGCCTTCCGCTTACCGAAGCCATGGATGCATTGAAACAGATTGCTGCTGAAGAAAATCTAACTGAATATAAGTACAGTACTTTATTTTATAAAAACTTTTTGAGCAGCGTTCGCCGACATGGCCGGGTCAGGGAAATGGAATTTATGACAAATTATTTTGCAGCCTTGAAGGATCCGCTGGCACCCTTCCGCTTTGCTTCTTTGGGAATGAAGCTGATGGCCAAAGGAAAAGTTTCATTAAAATGGCTGCCAAAAGCCCGGTTTCCTTTGGAAAAGATGTTCCAAAAAATAAATGAATTGGAGAAGCGCACATGAGATACCTGTACTATCCAGGATGTTCTCTTGAGGGTACCGCTCTTGAATACGATCTGTCCACCCGCAGCGTTCTGCAGGCTGTAGGTGCAGAACTGCTCGAAATAGAGGATTGGACGTGTTGCGGCGCCAGTGCCGCGGAGGCCACAAGCGATTTGCTTTCATTGGTACTCCCGGCCAGAAATCTTGCGATCGCCGAAAGGATGGTCGATATCAGCGATCTTTTGGTACCTTGCAGCGCCTGCTATTTGAACCTGAAGAAAGTGGCGGAAAAAACCAGAAAGGATTCTGAGACGCTACAAAAGGTAAATGCTGTTTTAGCAGAAGAGCAACTTCAATTGCAGAGCCGGGTCAACGTCCGGCATTTGCTTGATGTCATTGCCAATGATTTGGGGGCAGACAAAATTCGGTCATTGGTGAAGCGGCCCCTTTCGGGCCTCAATATCGCGCCGTATTATGGCTGCCAATGTTTACGCCCCTATACGGTATTTGATGACCCGGAGGTGCCGCACTCCATGGAACCCATTATTGAGGCCACCGGGGCAAAGGTTTACCGTTGGAATATGGGGGCAAAATGCTGTGGCGCTTCCCATATGAATACCCGAATGGAAGTGGGCATCGAGCTTGTCGCCAATATATTAAGGGGCGCCAGGGATGCCGACGCGGTGGTCACCGTCTGCCCGATGTGCCAGATGAATCTTGAGGCCCATCAGCGCAAAATTTCAGCTGTCAGTCATGAAGATCTGAACACAACGATCCTCTATCTACCTCAGCTATTGGGACTGGCACTTGGTATTTCTGAAAAAAAATTAGGGCTTAATTTGAATCTTTCCATAAGCGATGGTTTTCATGAAAAGCTGCAAAACGCAGCCTAACTATATCTATACCGCTTTCCATAATAATGATCCGAATTGCGAAATTGCGGTATTCTAACGATCATCATCATTAACGGATTTTAGCAATGTTGAAATATATATCCAAAATAGGACACAGCCTTGTTTCCAAATTGATTGTTTCTGTCGGTCTGATGCTGTTGCTGTCCATTGCGACCTGGGCTTACATGAATACCAGCTATCTGAAAAAAAAGTTTATGGCTGATATCGTCTCCAACACCGACCGGCTGACGAATACAATCCGCTTGGGTGCGCACTACGCCATGATGCTTAATTCCCGGGATGACATCACCCAAATCATTCAAAATATCAGTAAACAGAAGGAAATTGAAAATATTCGAATATTTAACAAAGAGGGAAAAATAAAATTTTCCAATAAAACCGCAGAAGTTGACCAGAAAATCAATATCGAAGCTGAGGTCTGCTATGTCTGCCACCGTTCTGAGCCGCCCCTTTCCGAGTTGAGTCTGGATCAACAAACGCGAATATTTCATTCTGCAGAGGGGTATCGACTTCTGGGGATAATCAGTCCCATCTGCAATGAGCCGGGGTGCTCAACCGATGCCTGTCATATCCATCCCCAGGGAAAAAAAATTTTAGGCGCTCTGGACCTGGTGGTCTCTCTTGAGGATACCGATAAAGCGTTACGCAAAGCACAAAGGGGCATGCTGGGTCTGACCGTGTTTTTATTTCTGCTGACATCGGCGATCATCTTTGTGTTTGTGCTACGGTTCGTCAATCGACCGATTCAAAAATTAATCAAAGGAACCCATCGCATTGCAAAAGGAGATTATCTGAGCAAAGTGGATCTTGAACAGGAAGATGAAATGGGTCAGCTGGCAGTGGCCATTAACGAAATGAGTGACGAAATTGCCGGTAAGCAAATGGAGCTTAATGAGCAAAGAGACGAATATCAGACGCTGTTTGAACGCGTGCCGTGCTTGATTACGGTTCAGGACAGAGGTTTCAAGCTGTTGAGATATAATCGAGAATTTAATGAACGGTTTGCCCCGCAGAAGGATGATTACTGCTTCCATGCCTATAAAGGCCGTAAAAAAAAGTGTATCGCTTGCCCGGTGGAAAGAACCTTTAAAGATGGATTGCCGCATTACGGCGAAGAGACAGGCGTCAGCAAGGATGGCAGTCTCACCCATTGGATTGTCCGAACCTCTCCGATAAAAAATACCAACGGTGAAATCATTGCCGCAATGGAGATGAGCCTGGATATTACCGAAAGAAAACTGCTTGAAGAGAAATTAAAGGAATCGGAAAAAAAATATCATGAAATTTTTAACAACATGCCAAACCCGGTCTTCGTCCTTGATATGGACTCACTGGAAATTCTGGATTGCAATGAAAGTGTAACATCTGTCTACGCTTATGGCAGAAAAGAAATTCTAAATCGATCCTTTTTGGATTTATATAAAGGAAGGGACAAAAATCAATACGCTGCCAAGATAAAAACGTCTTCCGTGATTAATCAGGTCAAACATCAAAACAAGGCGGGCAAAACGCTTTTTGTTAACATTAGAATCTCACCTTCAGATTATCCCGGGAAAAAAGTACTACTGGTAACCACAAGTGATATTACCAAACGGCTTGAAACCGAGCAGCAGTTAATACAGGCCAGCAAAATGGCTACTCTAGGGGAAATGGCCACCGGCCTAGCCCATGAACTTAATCAACCGCTTTCGGTGATCAAAACCGCCAGCAGTTTTTCTATTAAAAAGATGGATAGAAACGAACCGATCGCAGATGAGATTTTGTTTAATATGTTAATGAAAATCGACAGCAATATCGACCGTGCCACAAAAATTATTAATCATATGCGGCAGTTTGCCCGTAAATCCGACCTGGGCCTGGAAAAAGTTGATGTCAACGAAGTGTTAAAAAAAGCCTTCGAGATTTTCAGCCAGCAGTTAAAGCTAAGAGGAATCGAGGTCCTCTGGAATATTGAAAAAAAATTACCCGGAATTTATGCAGATCCCAGTCGTTTAGAACAGGTATTTATTAACCTTCTGCTAAATGCCAGAGACGCAATAGAAGAAAAAGGGGGCCCCCGGGGATCCCGACCCGGTCAAAAAAAGATCGTTCTGAAAACGACTTGTGACCAGAAAAAGGTGATCTGTGAGGTCTGTGATACCGGAAAAGGCGTTCCGGAAGCTATCGCAGATAAAATTTTT